>Ga0137415_10000453_pt1 | contig 38840 bp, 35 predicted proteins | sample CZODoug3_1_1_16f_FD_183082 | JGI IMG/M metagenome (GOLD analysis project Ga0137415, IMG submission 183082) | Vadose zone soil fungal communities from Angelo Coast Range Reserve, California, USA - CZODoug3_1_1_16fungal (Hybrid Assembly) | ecosystem: Environmental > Terrestrial > Soil > Vadose...
AGAATTGTAGGGCAGGCGCATCGCCTGCCAAATTAGAGATTCGGCAAGCGGCCACCTTCGCCAAGGCTACGGCGTGCCTAGGAGCGCTTGCCCTGCAACGTACGCCGTTTTATGTAGAAGTATGTCCGAACACAAAATTACTCTCACTTGGAAACGCGGCGATCGGCCATTTGAATACCAGAAATATTCGCGCGATCACACTTGGAAATTTGACGGCGGCCATGAGATGCAGGCTTCGGCCGCGCCCGCTTATCTGGGCAATCCGAAATTCGTCGATCCGGAGGAAGCGTTTGTCGCTTCGCTCTCGAGCTGTCACATGCTCACCTTCCTTGCTGTGGCGGCCAAAAAGAAGTTCGTGCTCGACGAATATGTCGATGAAGCGGTCGGTCACATGGAGAAAAATGCCGAAGGCAGATTAGCGGTCACACGCGTTGTTCTCCGGCAAAAGACGAAGTTCTCCGGCGATAAACAACCGACCGCGCAAGAGCTCGACGAGATGAATCATACCGCGCACGAGCAGTGCTTCATCGCGAACTCGGTGAAAACGGAAGTCACGGTCGAGCCACAGACATAACCGCGGATTACCGGATTCACGCAGCGGGAGGGACTTACTTCCGAGCCGTCCATGACTTCGTGTGAACGACGGTAGAGCAGCTTCACCCCTCACCTTTTTCCTCTCCCCTTGCGAAGGGGAGAGGGTAGGGTGAGGAGTCGATTCAGGCGCATGTCTTCTAAAATTCTCTTAATTGAATCCGTTTAATCCCCGAAAGCATTCGGGGTCAAATTCTGTGCGTTGAATCCGTGCAATCTGCGTTAATCTGTGGCCGAAATAATGAACAAATCGTCGGACACGCAGCGCATGGAAAAGATCGTCAGCCTATGTAAGCGGCGTGGTTTCATTTTTCAATCGAGCGAGATTTACGGGGGGTTGAACGGCTGCTGGGATTACGGGCCTCTCGGCGTGGAATTGAAGCGCAACCTGAAGAATTATTGGTGGCGCGTGATGGTTCACGAACGCGACGACGTCGTCGGCATGGACGGCTCGATCTTGATGAATCGGGCTGTTTGGAAAGCGAGCGGACACGAAGACACCTTCACCGACCCGATGGTCGATTGTCGATCTTGCAAGGCGCGATTGCGTGCCGATCAACTGATCGACAAAAAAGGCGTGAAGCAGTGTCCGAACTGCGGCGGCAAAGATTTAACAGCGCCGCGCGCATTCAACTTGATGTTCAAGACCTTCGTCGGCGCGACCGAGGATGAATCGAGCGTCACTTACCTTCGCCCTGAGACCGCGCAATCCATTTTCGTGCAGTTCAAGAACGTGCTGGAAGTTTCGCGCAAGAAGCTGCCGTTCGGTATCGCGCAGATCGGGAAAGCGTTTCGGAACGAAATCAATCCGCGCAATTTCACGTTTCGCTCGCGCGAGTTCGAACAGATGGAGCTGGAATATTTTTGTCGGGCGGAGGAGGGGATGAAGTGGCTGGATTACTGGCTGGAAGAGCGGCTGAAGTTTTACGAGAACATCGGTATCCCTCGCGAGAAGCTGCACGCGCACGAGATTCCCGATGAAGAGCGCGCATTTTATTCGAAAGGGACGTACGATATCGAGTTCGACTTTCCTTTCGGACGGCAGGAACTCGAAGGCGTCGCTTATCGTACCGATTACGATTTGCAGCAGCATATCAAGGCGAGCGGCAAGCCGCTCGATTATTTTGATGAAGAAACAAAGCAGCGCTTCGTTCCGCATGTGGTCGAGCCGAGCGCGGGCGTGGATCGCACCGTGCTCGCACTGATTTGCGAGGCTTATGATGAGGACACGGCGCCGGATGAAAAAGGGAAATTGGAAACGCGCATCGTGCTGCGGTTTCATCCGCGCATGGCGCCGATCAAGTGCGCGGTGTTTCCGCTGCTGAAGAACAACGAGCAGCTCGTCGCCAAAGCGAAGGAGATTGCCGATCTTCTGCGCCCGCACATGAACGTCTTTTACGACGAAACCGGAGCAATCGGGCGGCGTTATCGTCGCCAGGACGAAATCGGGACGCCCTTTGCGGTTACTGTTGATTTCGAGACGCTCGGCGAGAAAGATCCTGCTCTGCGGGACACCGTCACATTGCGCGACCGCGATTCGATGAAACAGGAACGCGTGCCGATCACAGAGCTGGTCAGCATTCTGACTTCGCGCATCCGCTAGCGTTGTACTGCATCTTTCCTATTGTTCGAGCGACGGTCACAGACCGCCGCTACAGCTGAGAATGGACGTCGAATCGTTTCGCGAATATTGCCTGGCCATTCGACATCAGCAATTCGGTCGACGAAGATGCAGCCTAACTGAGTATGAGCGCGGGCGATAACTCGCGCCACTAACATGAAAGTTGAAATTTTTACGTTGTGCGATGCGGCTACGGTTGATGCTGCAAGCAAATTGAACATCCTTGGCTCGTTCGATCGCCTGAGCGCAAGGGAAGTGCCTGTGACGCACCCGCAATGCGCGTTGGCGATTAAATTGCGTTTTGAACGCGTGGAAGAGGGACAGAAACGAATCCGAATTGCGTTTGTCAATCCGGATGGTGCATCGGTGATGCCGACGATAGACGCTGCGACTGAGGTGCGATTTCGCGGCAACGACTCCACTGCCACCGTGTCGCTTGCTCTTGGCATTCAGCAACTGAAGCTACCAAGGTTTGATGAGTATTCGATCGATCTGGCAGTAGATGATCGGCATGAAGCATCGATTCCGCTCTTTGTAACGCCTCTGCAACAGTGATTCGACCAAACAGGATCGCGTTTTGATCAAAGATCTGGTCAGCATTCTCACCTCGCGCATCCGTTAACCTTGTAGCGGCGGTCTATGACCGTCGCTCGAACAATAAGAAAGGATGCGGCCGTCACAGACCGCCGCTACAGTTAAAATGGACGTCGAATCGTTTCGCGAATATTGCCTGGCCAAACCGGGCACAAGGGAGAGCACGCCGTTCGGTGAAGATGTTCTTGTTTTCAAAGTCGCCGGCAAAATGTTCGCGCTGGCTGCACTTGATGAGGTTCCCGCGACCGTGAATCTGAAATGCGATCCAGACTTAGCGCTCGAGCTGCGCGATCAATACGAACAAGTCCGGCCCGGTTATCACATGAACAAAAAGCATTGGAACACGGTTGAGATCGAAGGCGGAATTCCCGAGGCAGAGCTGCGCAGAATGATCGACCACTCCTACGAGCTGGTAGTGAAGAGTTTGCCGAAAACGGCGCGTGCGAAATTGTAGAGGCGGCTGTGCCGCCGCCTGTTTTATGATTTAGGCGCTCGCCGCGGCGAACGCCGCTACAACTTCGCAGCGCCGTGCAACACTTCGCGCAGTTGTACTTCACCGACGTCCAGTTGCAACGCCTCGCGCGCGACACGCATGAAATTATCGGGGGCATCGGTCAGCGCGACTTCGAGGCTGCCGGAATTTCCGGCCGGCGCGCGCAGCTGTTGTCGGTCTAAAAGTTCCTGCACTGCCGTCGCGCAGTTGCGCGCGGAATCGACCAGCGTGGTGGTTGGGCCGAGCGCGTGCTCGATCGCGCCCGACAACAGCGGATAATGGGTGCAGCCGAGCACGAGCGTATCAATTCCCTCGCGGATGAGCGGCTCGAGATAGCGCGCTATTATCCGATCGGTCAGCTCATCATTCAGCCAACCTTCTTCGATTAGTGGCACCAGCAACGGACAAGCACGCGCGGTGACGCGAACTTGCGAGCTAAGGCTGGACAACGCCGTTTCATACGCACCGCTCTTAATCGTCGCGCGCGTGCCGATTACTCCGATGTGTCGGTTGCGCGTGGCCGCGACGGCCGCTTTTGCTCCGGGCAAAATCACGCCGACGACCGGAACGGAAAGAATTCTTTCCAGCTTCGGCAACGCCACGGCCGAAGCGGAGTTGCACGCGACCACAATTGTTTTCACACCTTCGCGAACGAGCATCTCCGTTATCTCGAGGCTGTAACGCTCAACCGTGCTTGCGCTTTTGCTGCCGTAAGGAACGCGCGCCGTGTCGCCGAGATAAAATATTTTCTCGTTAGGCAGCAGTTCGCGCAACGCCTTGACGACGGTTAGGCCACCAATTCCGGAATCGAAAACGCCGATCGGACGCGAGTCTGGCATGCAGCGGGAAAGTGGCGGTTACCGATGCGACTCGCAAGTGCGTTGTGGAGCAACGGCGCGCCCTGCCTTTTCATTTTGCAAACATCCGCGCCTCTTGGATGATTGCTGCGCAATGCCCGAACTTTCAAAGACGTACGATCCTGCGAGCGTGGAGCCGAAATGGTACGCGCGTTGGATCGACAATTGCGATTTCAAGGCCGATCCGAACTCGTCGAAACCGGCTTTCTCGATTGTCATTCCGCCGCCGAACATCACCGGTGTTCTCACTCTCGGGCACGTGCTCAACAACACCATCCAGGACATCCTCGCGCGCCGTGCGCGGATGCAGGGGTGCGAAGTGCTTTGGTTGCCGGGCATGGACCACGCCGGTATTGGCACCCAGACAGCAGTCGAAAAATATCTGCGCCGGACGGAGAAGAAAACCCGCCACGATCTCGGCCGCGAGGAATTTCTACGCCGCGTGCTGGATTGGCAGGACAAACATGGGGGAATTATTATCGAACAACTCAAACGGCTCGGCTGTTCATGCGATTGGTCGCGGCAACGCTACACTCTCGATGACGATTATGTCCGCGCCGTCCAAAACGTGTTTGTCGATCTTTACGGCAAAGGCCTGATTTATCGCGGTCGCCGGATGATTAATTGGGATCCGGCCGCGCAAACCGCGCTTTCCGACGAGGAAGTCATTTCCAAACCGCAAAAAGGAAATCTTTACTACGTTCGCTACGAGATCGCTGAAGAACCCGGACGATTTCTTGAAGTTGCAACCACGCGACCGGAAACGATCATGGCCGATACCGCGGTGGCGGTTCATCCAAGCGACAAGCGTTATTTCGATCTTGTCGGCAAACGCGCCTGGCGTCCGCTCGCGCGCGAAAAGCTTCCCATCATCGCCGATGAAGCGATCGATCCTGAATTCGGCACGGGTGTGTTGAAAGTCACGCCCGCGCACGACAAACTCGATTTCGAAATCGGCGCGCGGCACAAGCTGCCGATTGTCGATGTTCTTCACCCAGATGGACGCATCAATTGCCCCGCGGTTCCGGAATTGAACGGCTTGGATCGCTTGGATGCGCGCAAGAAAGCCGCGGACCTGCTCGCGAAGCACGAATTGCTCGCGAAAACCGAGCCGTACGAAAACAACGTCGGTTTCAGCGAGCGCAGCGACGTGCCGATCGAGCCGCGCATCAGCGAGCAATGGTTTTTGCGTTACCCGAAAACGAAGGAAGCGCTCGCGGTGGTGCGCGAGCATCTCATCCGCTTCTTTCCCAGGCATTGGGAAAAAGTTTACGCGCAATGGCTGGAGAACATTCAGGATTGGTGCATCAGCCGCCAGGTGTGGTGGGGACACCGGATACCGGCGTGGTACCGGAAATCAAAATCGGCAGAGGCAGGCGTGTCGCCTGCGAAACAAGGGAATGCAGCCGATACGGCTGCCTCTACAGAAGAGAGGAACGTTCGTGTGCAAATCGAGTCGCCGGGTGCAGACTGGACGCAAGATCCCGACACGCTCGATACTTGGTTTTCATCGTGGCTGTGGGCGTATGAGACGATGGACACCGGGACGCGAAAGAAATTTTATCCAACCAGCGTGCTCGTGACCGCGCCGGACATTATTTTCTTCTGGGTCGCGCGCATGATCATTGCCGGCCTCGAGTTCAAGCCCGGCAAATCGGAGCGCGACGAAGATAACATTCCATTCCGCGACGTTTATTTCACCGGCCTGATTCGCGACAAGCAGGGTCGCAAAATGTCGAAGTCGTTAGGCAACTCGCCCGATCCGCTCGATTTGATCGACAAGTACGGCGCGGACGGTTTGCGCTTCGGTCTCATGCGCATCGCGCCGAGCGGCCAGGACATTCGCTTCGATGAAAAGCAAATCGAAGAGGGACGCAATTTCGCAACCAAGCTTTGGAATGCCGCGCGTTTTCGCCAAATGCACGGCCCCAGCGCGTCCGATCCGAAAATCGACAATCAATTGTCGTCGATCTACGCGGTCGAAGTCCTCGCGCGACTGAATGAAACGATCGACTCGCTCGACGCGGGGTATCGCGAATACCAATTCAATGTTGTCGGGCAACGGCTTTACGATTTCTTCTGGAGTGATTATTGCGATTGGTTCGTGGAAGCGGCCAAGACGGAGATTTTTGGCGCAGATGAGTCTCGCAAGAAATCCGCGCTGGCGGTGATGGATTTTGTGCTTTCGGCGTTTCTGCGCTTGCTCCATCCATTCATGCCGCACATCACGGAGGAATTGTGGTCGTTGCTTGGTCTTGGCAAAGATTCGATTCAGTTCGCCGCTCCGCCGGAGAAGGTTACGTTGGAAGATGCCGATCTTGCGAAAAAGCGAGAACTCGTCTCCGCGATTTACGAAGCAGTCCAGGCGGGACGCAATCTTCGCGCGGAAGCGAAAATTCCCTCGAGCAAAAAGACACGCTTCGTTTTAAGAGCGCCAGGCGAGACGATTGCGCCGGAAGTGCCGACGATCGCGCGTTTGCTCAACGCTGAGGAGGTTAATCTTATGCCAGATTACAAAGCGCAACCGGGTATTCCTGTCGCGATGACAGCACTGGGTGAGCTTTATCTTATGATTGTAGGTGCGGACAAGGAAGCGGAGCGCGAGCGACTGAACAAAGAGATCGCGAAGGTCGAAGGCGAGTTGCGCACCGTGGAAAGCAAATTGGAAAACAAATCGTTTGTCGATCGCGCTCCGGCCGCTGTGGTCGAGGAACATCGGCAGCGCCAAAAAGATTTCAGCGAACAACTGGCAAAGTTGAAGCAGGCGCGCCAAGGGCTGAGTTAAAAATCACCTTGTGCTCGTCGATCTTTGCGCCGCGGCGCTCGAAAAATTCGCGCAGCTCTGGCGTGTAACAGGTTCCATCGTATTCCCGATTCAATTCGAGCCAAACCCAGCCGCGCGGGGCAAGATGGCGGACGAGATCGTTGAGAAAGAATTCCCATTCCGGTACTCCCCAAAGCTCTGATTGTTTGTGACTGTTAAAGCAAATCAGGAAGGCGGTGATGAGATCGAATTTTTCTCCGAGCTCGGGGAGGGGAACAAAGGGATGGATACACCAGATCACGCGTCGTACACCTAACAATTGCGTGATTTCAGCGAACATCGGAACGTCGTCGATGTCGAGACCGAGCACCTTGTGACCGAGCAACTGCGCGATGTAGGCGAAATAACCGGCGCCGCAGCCAAGATCGAGAATCCGCTTCGCGCGCGACAAATCGAGCTCGATCTCGCGGACGCGGCGAATGTTGATGTCGATCCAACGCTCAAGATCGAGATATTTGGGCCAATCTTCGCCGGGATGTTCGACCGCGTATCGGCGATGAATCGCCTCGAACTGCGCGCGATCAATTGTTTGGATGATGCGTTCGGTGGTTAATGGAAAGCGCGGTGGGTGGAAAAATCTTTGCAGGTGACGGCTCGCGCTGGCCAAGCCCTGACCGTTGAGCAGTTTTTTGATTTTGTGACGAAATTGCACCGGAGATAGATCGCACGCGGTGGCACGTGGCCGCAATTTCATTTACAGTTGTCCGGCAGGCGCCGGAGAGATGACGATTTGGAAAAAGGTGATCTGGTTCGCAGTGGCCGCGCTCGGCACGGGCGCCATCGCGGTTCTTGCTTTGTCTCGCGGCGAACAGATTAGCGCGCTTTGGATCATCGTAGCGGGTCTTTGCGCGACTTCGATTAGTTACCGCTTTTATAGCAAATGGCTGGCGACGAAAGTGCTGGTGCTAAACGACGAGCGCGCGACACCGGCCGTGGTGCAAAACGACGGCAAAGATTTTGTGCCGACCAACCGCTGGATGGTTTTTGGTCATCATTTTGCCGCCATCGCCGGGCCGGGGCCGCTGGTTGGTCCGGTGCTGGCGGCGCAGTTTGGTTTTTTGCCCGGCACGCTCTGGATCTTGATCGGGGCGACGCTGGGCGGCGGGGTGCACGACATGATCGTTCTGTTCGCCTCCGTGCGACGACGCGGCAAAACGCTTGGTCAAATGGTGAAAGAAGAGATCGGGCGCGGCGTTGGCGTGCTGGCGCTCATCAGCGTGTTGGCGATCATGATCATCCTGCTGGCCGTGCTCGCGCTCGTAGTGGTGCAAGCGCTGGCCAGCAGTCCGTGGGGCGTCTTTACAATTGCCATGACCATTCCGGTGGCGTTGATCATGGGATTCGGTTTGCGGACGGGGAGGGTGAATGTGGGATTGGTCACCGCCTTTGGTTTGCTTGGGCTCGTCTTCGCAGTTTGGGGCGGACAATTTCTCGCGCATTTTCCGACACTGGAAGCCTGGTTTCGGCACGACCAGAAATGGCTGGCTTGGGCGATTATTCTTTATGGTTTGGCGGCGTCGATCCTGCCGGTTTGGCTGCTGCTCACGCCGCGCGATTATTTGAGCACATTTTTAAAACTCGGAACGGTGGCGGCGTTGGCTCTGGCCGTGATCGTGCTGCATCCGACACTGTTGATGCCTTCGATCTCGCGCTTTGTCGATGGCACCGGTCTGGTGTTCGCGGGTCCGGTGTTTCCCTTTGTTTTCATCACCATCGCTTGCGGTGCGGTTTCCGGTTTCCATTCGCTCGTCGCCTCGGGAACGACTCCCAAAATGCTCGGGCGCGAGTCGCGCATTCGCCAGATCGGCTACGGGGCCATGGTGACCGAAATGATGGTAGCGCTCATGGCGATGATCGCGGCCTGCGTGCTGGAACCGGGCGAATATTTCGCGATCAACGCCAAGGGAGCGCCGAGCGAAGTGGTGGCGAAAGTGAGCGCGTCCGGTTTTCCGGTGACGGAGCAACAAATGAACGCCCTCGCCAGTGACCTCGGCGAGAGCACCATGTTCAATCGCGCCGGTGGCGCGCCGACATTTGCGGTGGGTATGGCGCACATGTTCGCGCGGGTCTCAGCCCGCCCGACCGCGATGGCACTATGGTACCACTTCGCCATCATGTTCGAGGCGCTGTTTATTTTGACGACGCTCGATGCCGGCACACGCGTAGGACGATTTCTCCTTCAGGATCTCTTGGGAAATTTATGGCGACCGCTTGGCAATACGCGCTCGTGGACCGCGAATCTTTTTTCGAGTGTGCTGCTGGTCGCGGCGTGGGGCTGGTTTCTGTATCAGGGCGTGGTCGACCCACTGGGCGGCATCAATAGTCTTTGGCCGCTCTTCGGTCTGGCCAATCAACTTTTGTCCGTGGTCGCGCTTTGCCTGGGGACAACGATTTTGATCAAGATGCAAAAGGCGAAATACCTTTTCGTTACTCTAGTGCCGCTCTGTTTCATGTGCGCGGTGACCTTTTCAGCCGGCTATCTGAAAATCTTTTCTGTTGATCCAAAAATTGGTTTCTTGAGCGGCGCAGCAGCGCTCGTCCAAAGTAGCGGTGCAGTAAGCGCAGACAAAGCGGCGCAACTGACGCGGCAAGCTGCGGTCTGGCGATTTGACGCTCTAGTGGCGTTCGGTTTTCTCGTGCTCGTGCTTTTGATCGTGCTGGGCTCAGCAAAACACTGGTGGCAGTTAATGCATGGAACTAGGCGCATCGAGCTTCACGAAAGCGAGTTCGTGCCGCTGGCTCAACTGGAAAGCGCTCCCGTGATCGGAGCCTGAGCACGAATTTGAACGGTGCGCCGAAACGGAGCCTCAGGATTCCGGAGCGCGAATTATTTGCGCCGCAATGGGACGACGATTTCCTGGCCGCGCCGCCGCTCCAGGACGACGCGGCCATCCTGGATCGACTTGAGCGTGATCTGGTAAGTATGAGTGCCCAACTGAAAACCGAATTGCTGGCCTTCTTCCATGATCCGGCCGTTGATGATGGCGAAGCGCGTTCCGCCATCGAGGGTGATGGAGGTAACCGTAAAGGCTGTGACCGGAATATCCGTGCCGCCGGCGTCGTGCTCGGCGCTTCTGCCCGTGACCTGGGCGGTTGGGACCCAACCGATGGGCCAAAACGGATTGCGGCTGGTGACCTCGAATTCGAAGAAAGACTTGTTTTTAGTCTCGATGGCAGGGGCACTGGCAGCGGCATGCAGCCTCCCGATAGCCAGCAAGATTGGAAGTAAGATGGACGCGAAAGCTTTCATCGTTTTTCTATGATGCTGGCAGCGGCGAGTTCGACGTGCTGAAATTGCGGCTGGCTTGCCAGGGTCTGGATATGCAGCCTCGTAATCGAAAGCAACGGCTCGGTATTTTCCAGCTCGGCGATGGCCGTTCCAACTGAGGCAAAGTCGGCCTGGGGTAAGTCGATCAACCAGTTGTATTTCGTCCATCCGGAAAGCTCAGCTTCCTTGAAGGCAGTGCTGTTCTCGAGATGTGCCACAGCTTTGTCGATCTGCTGCTGTGCGAAGAAGGTTTTTAGGCGCGGAGGGAACCAGGCGATGGGCGCACCTTCCGGACTCAGGGCCTTTAAAGCGGCAAAGCGACTGGTCGCGGTTATGGCTTGTTTTTCGAGGCTGACCGCTTTCTTCATTTCGTCCTTTGACTCATCCAGTTTGCTCTGCAGGTCTCGAATCGTCACCAGCATGGCAGCGCGACTGCGGTTCAGAGGACCGAGAAAGAAAGTAAAGTAAACGTAAAGTAGAAAGACGAAGCCGATCGCACTGAAGGCGAGCTTCTGGACCTGATCTTTGGTTAATTTCGGCGGGCTCATCGTTTCCGAGTGCGGTCGGGACTGGGGGAAGCGGCAGATTTCGCCATCGGACCTGGATTGAAATTTACGGCGAGGAGGTAATGCGCCATCGGCATATTTGTGCCGCCGACATTCACGATTGCGTCGAGGTCCTCAAGCGTCTTGAATTCCACCTTCACGCCGCTGTAGCCTTGGCCGAGCTGTTCGATCAACATCTGGCGCAGGTCTTCCGCGACGGAGCGCGGTTCGCGGCCGGCCGCCACGCCTTCAAGAGAAACGCTGACCCCTTTGTTCTCGTCGAGAACGCTAGCTTCGAGACTGGTCAGTTGCGTGTTGGGCGGGACGCAGCGGGAAACCTTTTGCAGAAACGGCGCCCAGAAGAATCGATTCTCGATGTAATTGTCGAGCGCGCGCGTGGTTTTGATGACGCCTTCGAGTTCGGCCACGCGGTTATGCGCGGCGGTCACTTCCGGTTCGATTTTGGTCCAATTGCGCTCAACCGCACGCAATCGGCTCTTGATTTCGAGCGTTCGGTAGGCGTTAAACATGTAGTAGAGGAAAAGGAACGCGCCAAAGCCGGCCAGCACCATCATGCCGATCTTGAGTGGATCGCGCTGGCGTTGTCTGTGTTCCAGAATCTCCTCGTGGAGGAGGTTGAGATGAAGTGCCATCGCCGGTTATTTTTTGAAGTATTCGAATGCGGCCCCGCAGGCGACATTGAGCGAGACAAAGTCCAAGGCCAAGGCCTCGCGCTTCGCGGCCGGCAGTGCCACTTCACAAGTCTCCAGCGGGTCCCAAATTTCGCACGGCAGTCCGAGCTCGTCACTGAGGGTGTGGAGCACGGTCTCGGCACGAGCCAATCCCCCGGAAACAAAAACTCGATGAATGCCTTCTTCCCTTTGCCCTTCGAAAAAGCCGATGGAGTTGCGCACTTCGGTGGCCAGGCGTGCCAGCGAGACCTGGCAAATCTCCGCCATCCCGGCATCCTTTTGCTGAATCATCACCCAGGCGGCAGCCGCCTCGAGCGCTCCATCGGCCGTCAGCGCTTGCATGAGCGCCTTTCCCCCGTAATCGATGCTGCGCACCAGCACCAGCTCTCTTTTGTTTCCGATGAGCACGGTACTCTGCAAGTATCCCATATCGAGAAGCAGGAAAGCCTCGTTATGGAAAATTTCCGGGTAAGCGAATTCGAAGGCGTTGAACGAGCATATGGGAGCGAGCTGGATCATATCCACCGGGACCCGCGTTTTGGCCATCGCTTCGGAGATTTGCTTGACAGTCTGGCGCAACATTCCACCAACGAGGTATTTGGTTTTTGTTACCACGCCGTGTTGGACCGCCACCACGTCTGGTCCCGTGTCCGAGCTGACCTCATCGGCATCGGAGTGGTTTGCGTTTGCGCGCACTGGCGCAATATCGAGCACGAAATCTTTGCACTCCTGATTGAGCACAGCCATGCCATGCAAGCGCAATGCATTGCGGAGAAGGTTGAGGGGCGTCTCCGGTTGCTCGATGATACGCAAGAGCGCAGCAGGATCGGAAACGGCGAGCGCGCAACTTTTGGGATTGCCGCCGAGGTCGCGGAGTAAGAGCTTGAGGTGCCACGCCAACGCATCGCTTGTCTCAAATTCTTCCGGCACTTCGCGCGAAGCGAAGCTGGTCAGGACAAGACGGGAATCACTCTTGCGCCGCAGCGACACACCCTTGAAGACATGCTTGCCTAAATCTATCCCGATAACAGAATCTCCGCGTCTGGCCATGGTGCTAGCGCTCCATGTAGCGGGAATTGTGCCGACACGGCTTCTTTCTAATTTCTATTTCACGCTCTACGCGTAAATTCGTCAGAACGCCTTGATAGCCAACGCTTACGCCGCCACCGGTCTCCGGTAGCCGAAGAATTCGCGTTCCTTGATGATCTGAACCACTTCCGGCGGAACCATTCGCTCCCATCCGCCGTCCCCACGCTGCAATTTGGCCAGTGCATCTGCTGGATAAATCCGCAAGTACTCGGCATGATAATGGGCGATCTCTTCGATGAACTGGTTGTCGATCAAATATTGAAACAGGGAGCGCAGGTTCGGCGCGACTTCGAGCTGCTTTGCGGTGACGATTTTCCCCGTCCCTTCGTCGATCATCGGATAAACATAAAGCTTCAGTCCGCCCTTAAACATGCGACCAAGCGCTTCCAGAATTCCACCTTCCAGATTCAGATAGTATTTTTCGTCAAAGATCTCCATCAAGCTCGGCACCCCCATCACGAGACCGATCATGCGGTTCGTGTAGCGCGAGAGGTAACCGGCCAGCCGGTAGTATTCGCCAAATTTGGAGACCAAAACCGTTCGTCCAAGCGCGCCGAGAATGTCAACGCGGGCGAGAAAATCGGCGTGATTGAGCTGCCCCTCCGCGAGCAGATTCTGAAGCGTCATCTCCATGAGCACGATCAAGTCTTGCTCCGAGCAACCTGACTGCGCGAGAAAGACGCGGCGCGCGCCATCTAGCATATCGTTGGTCGCGTAAGTGACGGGGCGAAAGCTGCCGCGCTCAACCAGGATCGCCTTTTTGTGAAAAACTTCCGCCGGCTGCACTGTCTCGCCATCCGCCGTGAACATCACCGCGTTGGTTAAGCCTTGGCTGACCAGCTGCAGGCTCATGAGACGATTGTCGATGTTGCAGAAAGCCGAACCGGAAAACTTGATCATGTCCACCTCAATCTTGCCCCATGCAAGGTTCTCCTGGAGCGAGGAGATTAATTTTTCCGGCTCGTGATAGTAAAACGCGCCGTAGAGCAAATTCACACCGATGACCCCGAGCGCTTCCTGTTGATCGACATTCATCTCATCGAGCATGCGCACGTGAATGATGATCTGGCTCGGGTCGCCCCGCTTCTCGGCCTGAAAGCGCACGCCGAGCCAGCCGTGCGATTCATTGTGCTGCTTGAAGCTCCGCGCTGCCACGGTGTCGGCAAAAACAAAAAACGTGCGCTCGCTTCCGAGCTTCTCGTTCAGGCGTTCCAGCAAAAGATCGTACTCGCGATCGAGCATCGTTTGGAGCCGAACGCGACTCACATATCGATCCGTCGGTCCGTAAATCGCATCGCTAAAGGTCATATCGTAAGCCGACATCGTCTTGGCGATCGTGCCGGCCGCGCCGCCCACGCGGAAGAACCGGCGCGCCACTTCCTGGCCGGCGCCGATCTCGACAAACGTCCCGTACTTCTTCGCGTCCAGATTAATCTGGAGTGCCTTCTTGTCGGTCTCGACGTCCATCTCGGCGTTCATTCGCCATTCAAGATGTAAGCATTTGCCTTCTTCTCAACCGAGCAATTGCTGCGCAATTTCATCGCCCCTTGATTGGGCGCTGCACGTCGGGCGCTGGACGCTAAACGTTCAATATTGGCCGCTTGGAGGGCGTCTGTCTTAGACGCCAATCGCGATTACAATCGTACTGCCTCTGCGCTCTTCGCTGGAACCCACCCGCGCAAATTATTTGGCAGCGCCGCGTAAATCCAATCGCCGCGATTGCTCAGAACGCGAATCTCGCTGCCGGGCGGCAACGCCAGAACGCTGTTCGCATTATCCGCGGTCGCGACGCGAGCTTGCACATTCATTCCTGTCACAATCGCCAGCGCGCGACCGTTGCTGCCGTTGTCGAGCTGGTAGATCGCAAAAACTGCTACCGCGAAAATCGACAATGAAACAATCGACAATGCGATTACAGCGCCGGACCGCCTTCGCGCAAAAATCAATGCGACGATACAGAAGGTTGCGACCCAGAGAGCAATTGCGGATGCAATCGTGAATTGATTCACGTTTGCGAATTTCAAGTAGCGCTCTGCCAAGGTTGGTGTGAGTTCGAGCGCGCGAGCTTCGTCGCGCACGATCCGCAAATTCGCGTCCGCCTCCGGATGATGTCGATCCAGCGCGAGCGCACGCTCATAATTCAAGATCGCGTGACCGAAATCCCCCGCGCGGAAGTAAGCGTTGCCAAGATCATAAAACAAATTTGCGCTCCATTGGCCTGAGCGAACAAGCTGGTCGTAACCGTCGATCGCTTCCTTGAAATTGCGATCGGCATATTCCTGGTTCGCTTTCGCAAATTGCGCGTCAGATTGCGCGAACACGGATGGAATAAGAAACGCGTAGGTGATCGCGCAACAAAGATTAACAATCAATTTTCGCGGTTTCATGTGCGCAAGTTTTCGAGCAGGTCTAATACTTCACGTCGACTTTCCGGCGAAATGGTCTCGGCGCCGTTGTGTGCGCCGCTATAACGAAGCTCGTCACTACGCTCGAACAAGCGGCGCAGTTGCGTCCTTTCGTTCTCATCGAGATCGAACGCCGTCGCCGCGGTTTCCGCATCCACTGCGTTTGGATCGATATTGCGCGCGAGGGCCGTTTTCACTCGGACGGCGCGCGATGCCTGCGAGAAATATTCCTGCGGCGAGGAATCGTTGCGGCGCAGCTTCTGCATCAATTCCGCCGCCTCGTGCCGCAACGCCGCGATGCGCTGCGCCTCGCGATTCTCGCGGCGCGCTTGTGTCGCTTTCCAGCCAATTAACCCGAGGAGCGCAAGCAGCGGAACGAACTGCGCGGTCCAGAAAAGCGGCCGCGCATAGAGGGGCGTGAACGATTGCGCCACTTTCGGCCGCTCGGTGAGTTGATATAAAATGTCCTGTGGCTTCGGCGACGGTTTCGCGCTTGCGGCCACTGTCGCCGCCGGCCCCGGTTGCGATGCAATCACCGCTGGCGCCGGCCCGGCGCCACCCTCGACAGTGATCGGCATCGCATCGCTCCGCAGGGTGACGTAATTTTCCTTTACCGGATCGAAATACGAAAAGACCAAAGGCGGGAGAGCCTGCTTCTTTTCATTCGGTGAAATTACAGTCTCAAAAGTTTTTGCACCGCTGATGCCGACCTCGTCGTCCTGCTTGAACTTGGAAGAGGAAGGATATTTATGCCAGCCGTGGTCGTCTTCGAGTGCCGGCGCATTCACGCGATCGAAATTGCCGCGACCGGAGACTGTGGATGTTACTGTAATCGGATCGCCCACTTGCACACGTTTCGGTTTCGCCTCCGTCGTCATCGCGAAAGTTCCGACCCCGCCGGAGAAGTTCGGCGGCGCATTTGGTGGTAACGGTTTCACCTCGAAGGTGGCCGGTTCGCTTTCCATCTCTACCTCGCGCCGCTCAGCCAACCGACCAAGTGGATCCGCAAAGAACGGATCAGAGAACGGGTCGTCCAAATTGAACAGATCGAAAGGCGAGCGGGAGCGCGAGCGCGGCGTGGCTTGCCTTCGTGGAACCGACACGCGCGCTTTCGCTTTAACCGGACCGATTTCAAATTTTCCCGTGCGCGTGGCGGCGATCGCGGTCTTGAACGTGACCACGTCGTAAGATTTGCCGTTAATCGTCTCCAGGTTGTGTTGGGATTGCTGTAGCTTTTGCGCTGTAAACCCCTGCCCGGCTATCTCGGGGCCATCGATCAGCTCCGGACGAGCATGCGGGTCGAATCCGAGCCGGATTTCGGCCGGGACCATCTCACCGACAAAAGCAACCTTCTTTGGCACGACCAATTCGGCGAATACAAGCTGGTTCGCGTTTTCCGGTTGCGCCTCTCGATTTGAACGGGAGGAGGACGAACGGCCAGGTGAATCGGTGACGTTTAACGTCAATGCCGGCGTATGCAGTGCATTGCTTCCGAGGCGAATCGTTTGCGGCGGAATTTTGAACGTGCCTGCCTTCATTGGCAGGATCGCATAGTCGTAGATCACGCTTGAAGTGACGTTGAAATTATTCATCTCGAAATGCTGCGATGTGCCCGTTCGATAAATCTGGAGGCCGTCCACCGCGATTTTTTCCGGCGCGTCGGCGCTGCGACCTCCCGTAACTCTAATTTGCAACTGCACTGTCTCCCCGACGGCCGCTTCGGATTTGCTCAGCACCGCCGTCACGCTCGGTGAATCGGCGAACGCGCATACAACGACAAAAAATCCCAGCGTACCAACCAAGAGTGCACGCCAAGCCGTACGCCCCCGACGCGTTCCGTTCATGCAAGCTTGTGCTCTCAAGATCGACATGTGAAATCAGCCATCAACCTTCTCCGTTCCTACCAGTCGTTATAGACATGGCGCGTGGCCTTGTGTTCATCAAGTCGGACGCGCGCCTCTTCATCTTTCATCGATTGGACGAGCGCCTCAGCCTGGCGTTCGCTCATTTGACCTTCCTTCTCCGGTTCGGCCTCGGCGACCGGGGCGGTTTTCTCCGGAGGTTTTTGTGATTTGTCTTTGTCTGCCCCCTTCACGTCGCCCGCGAATTTTTTCTGCGGCGACCCCGATGGAGTGACAGAAGGCGTCGCATTTTCGCTTGTTTCCTCGCCGTTTCCTGGCGAGGGCGAAGGTGTTTCATTGCCACCTTCGCCCGGAGTTGGCGATGGCCGTTCGCCTTCATTTCGTGCCTGCTGCTGATTCTGTTTTCTCTCGTCGGGAGAAGAAGGCGAGGAAGATTGTTTTTGCTGTTCGCCAGGAGATGGAGACGGACTTTCTCCGGGCTTCGGCCGATCGTTTTGTTGCTTCGATTGCTGAGGTTGGTTCTTCGCTTGAGATTGATGATTCTTGTTTTGTTGATCTTGACCGCTGCTCGATTGGTTTTGTGATTGTCGATCTTGCGATTGCTGCTGCTGATCCTTTTGTTGTTGCTGATCCTGGCTCTGACTCTGTTGTTGCTGTTGATCTTTCTGTGATTGCTGCTGGTTTTGTTGTTGCTGATTACTTCCGCTCTGCTCCTGATTTGAATCTTCCTTTTTCTTGTCCTTCTGTTGCTGCTGCTGCGGCGGACGTTTTTCCTTGGGATGTTTCTTAAGCCGCTCGATCTTCTTTTTCACCGCCTCCAAATTGGCCTTTGCTGCCTGGTTATTCGGATTGAGCTTGAGGGCATCCTCATAATGAGTTTGCGCGTTCTTCAAATCGGTCAGCGCGTCCTCGTCGCTTTTGTCCATGTCGGCGCGCTCTTCCAATGTCCGCCCCGTATTGAAATGACTGTTTTCTTGCAGGCCTTTCTCTCTCGATAGCAATGCCTCACTGAAAGCTTCTACCGCCTTGTCGTAATCGCCCATCTTGTAAGCGGCGGTTCCTGAATCGAATTGCATCTTGTCCTTAACCGCAGAGTCGGGATGGTTTTTCAGATCTTCCTGAAAACTGCGATACGCTTCGGCATACTTGCCGTCGCGATAGAGTTGGAGTCCCGCGGAAGCTGTAGCATTTTGAAAAGACAACAACAGCAGGGCCGCAGCTGTTGGCGCGAGCTTCAGTAGCGCATGCGAACGCACAGGCGCACGCACGCGTTTGCGCTCGCCAATCAAGATCGACAATGCGAGCGCGATCAAAGCCGCGCCGAGCGGCCATTCATAGCGCTCGATCGGCCGGCGCGACAAACGTACGTCGAACTCGGCGGCTTGCATCTGGGCGAGACCTTCGCTGTAAATCTGCTGCATGGTGCGCGGCCCGTTTTCCAGTTGCAGATAAAATCCTCCGCTTGCCTGCGCGACTTCGCGCAAACGCTTTTCATCCAATTTCGATTTCACCACTTGTCCAGCCGAGTCTTTCACGAAGGCCGTTTCGCCATCTTCGCCGCTGATCGGAATGAGCGAGCCTTGCGGCGTCCCCACGCCGACTGTGAAAATCCGCACACCGGCGTCGGCCGCAGCCTTTGCGCTCTTCACTGCGTCTCCGCTCAACTCTTCGCCATCGGTGAAAATGATCAGCGCGCGATTTCCCATCGCGCTCTTGCCGAATGTGCGCGAGGCCAGCGCGATCGCTTCGGAAATGTTCGTGCCGCCTTCGGGAACGGTTTTTGTGTCGAGATCGTTGATCGACTCCACGACTGCGCCATAATCGATTGTGAGCGGCGCTTGCAAAAAGGCGCGCCCCGCAAAAGCAATCAAGCCGACGCGATCGCCCTGGAGCTCGTTAATCAGATCCTGCGCCGCAAGCTTAACACGCTCCAACCGATTCGGCTGCACGTCGTTGGAAAGCATGCTGCGCGACGTGTCCACGGCGATGAGCAGATCCAGGCCCTTGCGCTTGACATCCTGGAACGTGTAACCCCAGCGCGGCTGCGCCAGGGCGATGAGCGCAAATGCGAGACCCAGCAATTGCAAAGCGAATCGCAACGCGCGACGAAACCGGTTCACCGTTCCGGCTAACTGTGGCAGCAGGCGCGCCGAAACAAATTCACGCAAACGCTTTTCTCCGCGCTTCTCCGCCGTCAGAAACAAGGCGACTACAAACGGAATCGCAAGCAAGCCCCAAAACCATTGCGGCGCGGCCAAGCTCATAACGTGGATCGCGCGCTCCGTCGTGCGATGTTAAATATTTGCGGCTTCGCTGCCATTTTAGCATCGAGCGCGGAGCGCTCGATCCACTGCCACAAGATCGACATCTTCATCACGGCAATTTCTTCCAAATCGTTTGCGACAACAAAATCTGCCCGAGCAACAAACCGCAGCCACTCATGATGCAGAGCGGAAAGAGATCGCGGTACTGCTCATATTTTTTCACGCTCACGGTCGATTTCTCCATTTTGTCGATGTCGCGATAAATCTGCTCGAGCGATTTCGCATCCGTGGCGCGAAAAAATTGTCCGCCCGCAATCTTTGCGACTTCCTTCAACCCCGCCTCGTTAAATTCTACCGGCCGGTTTTCGTAAAGGATATTGCCCAACGCGTCCGTTAATGGCCCTCGGGTGGTAAAGATCGGCACCGGCGCGACTCCATTAATGCCCGCTCCGATCGCGTAGAAGTGGATGTGAAGCGCTTTCACCGCTTCCGCTGCGGTATTTGGCGGAATCTTGCCCGCGTTATTCTCGCCGTCGGTCAAGAGCACGATCGCGTGGCTCTTCGAACGTTTGTCGTTCAGCCGGTTCGCCGCCGCGGCCATGGCCGATCCGATGGCCGTGCCGTCTTCCACGAGTCCGATGCGCACCCGTTCCAGATTTTGCAAAAGCCAATCGTGATCCAGAGTCATCGGACTCACAACGTAAGGCCGGCCACCGAAAGCGATGATTCCAATGCGATCGTTCGGCCGGCCTTCAATAAATTTTCGCGTCATCTCACGGATCGCGTCGACTCGCGTCGCCTCTTCCCCGCCGATCGTAAAATCTTTTATCAACATCGATCCGGAAACATCGAGCACGAGCATGATGTCGATCCCGCTAGCTTCGACTTGAGTGAGACTCTTGCCCAACTGTGGGCGAGCGAGCGCGATGACAAAAATTGCCAAAGCTGCGAGCAGCAGCGTTCGCAGAATTTTGCCGGCACGGGCGGCGCTCTGTTTCCCGAGCTTGCGCAGCGTTGCCGTCGATGAAAACGTTAACGCGGCGGCGGGTCCGCGTTTCCCGCGTAAATAAGCGAGCAACGGGATCACGAGCAGCAGCAGGAGCAACCACGGACGCGCGAACGTCAGCGCGGCGTTCGCCGGCCACCAGTCAAACAGTCGCAAGTTGTCCTCCTTTCACAAAGCGCGTTGCTTCTTCCAACAACAGCGTGCTGTCCGCCGCGGTCGCTTCGTAGCGGGCGAACTTAATCAGATCGCATCGGTTCAAAAAATCTTCGAGCAGCGATTTTTCCTCCTCCGAAAACGGCGACGCCTTTGTCAGCCCACTGAGGAACTCGACCGAGGTTTGTCGCGTAACTGGCAAGTTGAACTGTTCCGTCACGAATCGCCGAAGAATATCGGAAACGCGAATGCTGAACCGATAGGGTTGCATCTTCTCCACGTCCCTCTGCATGCGCTCAAGCAGCTCCAGCGCGCGCTCCCGTGGTGATTGGATCGGCGCGGGACGTCTAAATGACTTGGAAATAAGCCAGGCAATCAAGCCGATGATGGTAAGCGCGACAAACGCTCCGAGAAAAATCAACCAGGGCGGAATGAGCGAATAATCAATCGGTGGGGCGATGTCGTGAAAGTCTTGGGCAAGAAAGAACGACATAAACAAGATCGGCATCTTCATTCACCGGATGGCAAGACGGCGTTCACGCTGTTTGAAGAACGAGCGCAGCGCCGGCAAATAATCCTCGCCCGTTCGCAATACGATTGCGTCGATGTTGTTTCGCCGCAGTGTCCGTGAAAGTTCCGCTTTGTGTTCGTCTGCGAAATCGGTGAAGCGCATCCGCGTCGCGCGATCAGCCGTGTTGATCTCGATTTGCTCGCCGGTCTCCGCGTCTTCGAGCGTGATGATGCCGATGTTCGGCAGTACCTTCTCGCGCTCATCCTGAATATGGACCGCAATGAAATCGTGCCGGCGTCCGCTCACGGCCAGCGCTTGAGAAAAATCGGGCGCTTGAAAATCGGAAATAAAAAAGACGACCGCGCGGCGGGTCACGATCTTGTTCAGCGAATCGAGCGCTAATGCCGGCTCGGTCCCGCGACCTTCCGGTTCAAAAAATAAAATTTCGCGAATCAGCCGCAGCGTATGCGAGCGGCCTTTCTTCGGCGGAATGAAAAGCTCAACGCGATCGGTGAAAAGAAGGAGACCGACTTTGTCGTTGTTGCGGATCGCGCTGAAAGCGAGCAAACATGCGACTTCGGCGGCCAGCTCACGCTTCGATTGCGAGGTGCTGCCGAAATTTCCTGACGCGCTAACATCGACAATCAACATCACGGTCAACTCGCGCTCTTCGGTGAATTTCTTTACGAATGCGCTGCCGAGGCGCGCGGTCACATTCCAATCGATCGTGCGAATTTCGTCGCCCGGTTGATACTCGCGCACGTCCTCAAAATTCATCCCGCGTCCCTTGAAAACACTGTGGTAATCGCCGGCAAAGGCGGTCTCGACTAATCCGCGCGTTTTGATTTCGAGCGTTCTGATCTTTTTCAAAATCTCGGACGTATCCATATGTGAATAGTGATCAGTGATCGGTGAATGGAGATTCTTCTTCCACACGTGGTGCGACGCCTCGATAATCAGTCGCGGGCGCGTGCTTACAGAAATCGTCCGCGCGGTCGATCATCCGAGAAAGCATGCCGCCGATGGCTTGATAACGGTCGTCTATTTCCTTGAAATCAGTTTCCGAAACGTACGCACCATCTAGCGCGTCATCCAACCACGATTGCGTTTCGTTCGCTTCGCCAAGCGCTTCGTCGATCTTATTAATGAACGCAGCTTTGTATCTGCGACGCGCCCACGCTTCGGCCAGCATGGCCTTTGCGGCGCGCGAACTCCTCCGAATCTGATCGATGAGTGCATAACGCTCCTCCCGCGGAAAATGCCCGCTTATCACGAAAACTCTTTTCGCGGCGTCCCGTGCCGCTTGGTAAACCTTCAAGTCTCGAAATGTCCTGGCAGCTGCCATACCATTCACTAGTCACCGATCACTATTCACTCTTCCGATCACGGCACCGGCAGGCCTGCAAAAATTCGTTCGATGATGGTTTCGCTCGTGACCGCTTCTGCCTCGGCTTCGTAGCTGACGATGATGCGATGGCGCAACACGTCCGGGCCGATGCTTTTGACGTCCTGCGGCGTGACGTAACCGCGGCCATTCAGAAAGGCATGGGCGCGTGCGCCGAGTGCCAGGTAAATTGTCGCGCGCGGCGAAGCCCCGTAACGCACAAGTCCCTCGAGTCTCAAATTGTAAGACGCGGGCTCGCGCGTCGCCCAGACGACATCGACAATATAATCTTTCACGCGGTCATCAATGTAGATGCTGTTGACGACGTCGCGCGCAGCGATGATTTGCTTGGGCTCGATCACCGGATTCACCCGCAAATCGGGCGCAGAAGTGGCCATCAAATCGAGAATGCGTCGTTCCTCAGCTTTCTGCGGATAGCCGACGTTTAACTTCAACATGAAGCGATCGAGCTGCGCTTCCGGCAATTGATAGGTGCCTTCCTGCTCGAGCGGGTTCTGCGTTGCCATCACCAGGAAGGGATCGGAGAGTGGATAGGTTCGTTCGCCAATTGTGACTTGCCGCTCTTGCATCGCCTCCAGCAGCGCGCTCTGCACCTTCGCTGGCGCGCGATTAATTTCGTCAGCCAGAATAAGATTGGAAAAAAGCGGGCCAAGCTTGGTCGTGAATTCGCCAGTGCGCGGATTGTAAATGAGCGTGCCGATCAAGTCTGCGGGCAAAAGGTCGGGGGTAAATTGCAGCCGTTGAAAGCCGGTCTGAATGCAGGCGGCCATCGTTTTCACGCTCAGCGTTTTGGCCAAACCAGGGACGCCTTCGAGCAGGATGTGACCGTTCGCGAGTAGGCCGAGCAGAAGCCGATCGACCAGATATTTCTGGCCGATCACAACATGCGCCACTTGTTCGCGCACCGCCGGAATCCAGCGGCCCAGTTCCTGCACTTCGTGCGTGATCTCCTGAGTCGATTTCATACGGTGTGATGAGACAGGCGCGAGAGGCAGAATGTTCGATTCTATCTGTAGCGGCGGTCTGTGACCGTCTGCTTGAATTGGGGAAAGAGTGCGACCGTCACAGACCGCCGCTACAATTTTTCGCTGCGCGGGCGCAACGTCAAGATCACCGGTAGTCCGGCGTACGCTTCCGCATCGCGAATTTGCGATTCCAGATAACGTTTATACTGGTCGCTCAACAATCGCGGATCGTTCACAAACAGTACGAACTCCGGCGGTTGCACGTGCCGATCTTTCATTCCGCTGGCTTGGGCGGCGTAAAACAGTTTTAATCGCTGGCCCTTCCTCATCGGCGGCGGATTGGCGGCGAAGGCGGCGCGCAATAAACGATTGAGAACGCCGGTGCCGATTCGCGCGCCCGCATCACGCTGAACTTTTCCGATGAGTCCAAATAACTTGTCGATGTTCTCTCCGGTGAGCGCGGACGCAATCAAGACCGGCGCGTAATCGAGAAAGAAGATTCGCCGGCGGGTTTCGTCGACAAGTTGCTTGATCGACTGCTTTTGGCCGTGTTTCGGTCCGGTCGCCGCGGCGACACGGACTCGTTCTATGGCGAGTTTGAGTAAGTCCCATTTGTTCAAAACAACCAGTGCCGCTTTGCGCGCTTTTTGAATGAGACCCGCGATCCGTTTGTCCTGCGCCGTCACTCCAACTGTAACATCGACAATCAACACGCAGAGATCGGCGCGACGAATGCTTCGCTCCGCGCGCATCACGCTGAAGACTTCGACAGAACTGGACTGTTTGCCGCGGCGGCGGATTCCAGCCGTGTCGATGAAGAGGAATTGTTGACCGTCGCGCTCGTAAGAAATGTCGATCGCGTCGCGGGTTGTCCCCGGCAACTCGCTCACGATTGCGCGCTCGCTCCGCGTGATCGAATTGATCAGCGAAGATTTGCCCACATTCGGGCGACCGATGATCGCGATGCTCAGCCGATTCTCAATGGTCGATGGTCGATTCTCGATCTCTGAGGCAGTTGCGGGTAAAAGAGCGCTAATTACGTCGAGCAATTCAGAAATGCCGCGGCCGTGCGCGGCGCTGATTGAAACAGCGTTGTCGAAACCGAGTGACGCGAAATCAGCCGCGAGATTTTCGTGTTTCGGGTCATCGATCTTGTTGACGACGAGCACGATCGGTTTTTGTGATTTGCGCAGGAGGCGCGCAAGTTCAAGATCGATCGGCGACAGCCCTTGTTTTGCATCGACCACGAACAGCAGAAGATCGCTTTCACCTAGCGCTTCTTCGGCTGCCCGGCGTACTTGCGCGGCCAAATCCGATTCGCCTGTGCCGAGCGCTCCGCCCGTGTCCCAGAGAGTGAATGGCCGGGCGCCGCGTACGCAGACCGCCGAGAGCCGGTCGCGCGTGATGCCTGGCTGGTCATGAACGATTGCGATTTTGCGGCCTACGAGTCGATTAAATAACGCCGACTTGCCGACGTTGGGCCGGCCGATGATGGCGACGTTCGGCATGGTTGTTTGGCCGTTCTATCGCGCGAGCGATCCGAGTTTAGTCTCGCCTTGCGTGCGCGTGGCCTTCGGCTTGCAATTGGCGCACCCCCTCCATCACGTAAATCACTCCGGAGATCAAAGTGAAGAGGCCCGCGACGATGACGACGAAGAGCAGGGGAAGAAAACGCAATTGCAACATCACCCAGGCGACAGCGCACATCTGGCAGACCGTCGCGACTTTGCCGGTCCAATTCGGTTTCACTCGTACCTTCCCGATGAGTAGTTGAAGCACCGCGCTGCCGACGAGAATAACAACGTCGCGCGTGATGACCAGGACCGGGAACCAGGCGGGAAATCTTCCGTATTCAGGATCGACTGTGCTCCAATTGCTGATGCTGAGCGTGATGATTCCGCTCAGGAGCAAGCCTTTGTCGGCGATTGGATCGAGAATCACCCCGAGAGAACTGCGCTGGTTGTATCGCCTGGCCACATAGCCATCGAGTCCGTCGCTGACGGCGGCGAGCAGGAAGATCACGATCGCGGTAAGGCGCTGCCACTCGAGTGGTTCACCGCGCTGGATGCTTTGGCCATAATAAATCGCCATCGTCACGAACGCCGGGATCATCAAAATCCGGACCACGGTGATTTTGTTGGCAGTCGTCATGGGAAGCGCGCGATGTTGAAACTGGAAGGTCTGCGCGAAAAAGTTGCAAGGCAATTTGGGTGGACAACGGCGAGGCACATGTTGCCGCCACGGCGCCTGACACAGACGCCCTTATCCCTCTATATAATGAGTGGTCCCTCCACGTTGCGGAATCCAGCCGGCGATTGCTTAAAAGGTTATTTCCCCGAGACTCCTTTGATGCCGCCAATCAATGGGGAACGATAGGCGAAATTGGCCAATCGGGTAGATTCACGGGATGGCCCGGAGGCCAGCATCGATCAAAATATCGATTACGCCGCCGGTGAACTTATCAATCTCGACCTGTGCCAGTCCTTCCTGTTTTAGACGCTCCATTTTTGCCAGCGCCAGAAGATTGAGCAGACCATTCTTGTAATTTGTTTCGCTGATTTCACCGTTTTTGAACTGCTCAGTGCGCCGGACAAACGCCTCCTTATGGTCTCCCACAAACTGCTTACCATCGGCTTTGGCTTGGTTGACAAAGTCTTTGAAAAGTTTCTTCGCCAGGTCACTGATATCCTTTTCGATTCTTGTGAAGTCAATGTTGGCCATAATTAGTCTGCTTTTGCGTTCTTAATTTTTCCGCTTTCGAGTTGGATGATGTTGTCGAAGGCGCGACCGACATCTTCTTTGTCATTTGCTATTTCAGCGGGTTTCAGAGCACCCGCTGCTTTCCATTCCTCGAGGAAGCGCGGCCAGATGCCATTTCTCGGATCCGATGGGCTTTTGAAAAGGAGGACCTCCCACATCTGACGAGTCATTTCATTGCGCGGGCGGTTCTTGTCGTACTCGTATCCCTTAGCCAAGGCTACATTGAGTTTGCTGATATCCCCAGTGTGCGCTTCGTAGGTTCCGCTGGCTTTGTCCATGAGCGCGAGCATATCCACTTTCAGGTTAACGGTCTGGGCGTATGCTGCTTGATCGTATGTGGATATGGTGTTGCAGGCTGTGATCAACCCGAAACAAAGGAATCCGAGCGAAACGGCGCCGGCTATCGTGATAGCGAGTGTTTTTGGCACGATCTGCCTTTCAGGTTAGAATTCCTCGGCTCTTCTCGCGTTCAGCAACCTTTGACAGGTTTTTGGTTAGGAACGTCGAGCTTTTTTCCCGAACATTTGTCGTTAGGCAGCCGTTGGCATTTAATGCACCAGGCGGATGGTCCAGAAATCGTCCGAAAGATTTTCCGTGAGCAGATAAGAATAAGGCATCGTGAAGTAACCTCTTTTGCCCCAGCTCGCGCCCCACGAATTGCGCACGATGAAACGTTGGGCTGTGTCGTCGTAGCCCACCGCGAGAACGGCGTGGCCGCCGACGACTCCTTCTCTCGGCGCAGGCATATTCAGCACGCCTGTTTTCTCGACTTTCGCGCTCTCAAAGCTGTCGTAAACGGTGAAACCAAAAACAAATGGATAGCCATCGGCCAGACAGCCTTTCATCTGCGTGAGCGTGCGGCCCACGCGCTGGTAACTCAGGGCGCGAAATTTTTTCGCGTCCGTGTAGCAGGACTTTGGCGGTTTCTGCGCCGGCTTGGCGCCCGCGGGCCAAAGGTTGGTCGTCGAGTCGGCCGGAGTATCGTCATAGGGCCATTCGGGTTCCGGGCACGCGCCCTGTTTGCCGACACTTTTGATTCCATCGCGAATCTCGGCGCCGTTGTCGATCGGCACACTGTGCTCCATGCTTCGTTCGTTGTAATAAATGAACAGACGCGACGGGACGAAATCGGCGAGTTTTTGTTTCTTGCGATCGAACTCGATGGCCGCGGCGATCGCGTTCGCGGTGCAGGAACCGATTTGTCCCTGATTGTAAACCGGCGGGCAATGTTTGCGCAGATCAGCTTTGCGCGGAAGCGGGCCCAGTTTCGCCATCGGCGCCGCATAGAGATGATCGCGATTATCGGGTAAATCAGGGACCCAGCCGAAGCCGAGGCGGGAACTTTGCTTGGCACGGGTTTTCATTGCCTTAGTGACGTAGTTTCATGATGTGACGCCGGCTGCCTTCTTTGCTTCTTCCCTCCACGAATCTTCTACCCGATTTGGAAATCGACGTTCAAGCCTTCTTTCTGCACGAGTTTGTGAATTGGTTTTGGCGTGGCAACAAGAACGTGCTTAAAATCAATCGCCGAGAACGCCGATGTGGCGAAATGGCAGACGCAACGGACTTAAAATCCGTTGGGCTTTAAAAGGCCCGTGCCGGTTCGAGTCCGGCCATCGGCACATGATCAATCAACTCTCTGCGCGGTTTAATTGTCGATGCAAACGCAACCCGAACGCCCGCTTTTCATTCCGCTGATTCTGGGAACCGCGCGTCAGGAAAGACAAAGCGAACATGTTGCGCGCTTCGTCTTTGAACAAACAAAGAAACGCGCCGGCGTCGAAACCGAACTGATCGATGTGCGTGCCCTTCCCATGCGTCTCGACGACGCCGGCGAGCAAATGAAAGACGCGGCCTTTTCATCGACAATTGAACGTTGCGACGGGCTCATCCTCATTACGCCGGAATACAATCACGGTTATCCGGGATTGTTGAAGCATGCGCTCGACATGAACTTGAAGGAATACATTCACAAGGCTGTGGGAATTTGTGGCGTTTCGGCGGGACCATTCGGTGGCGCGCGCGTGATTGAAAATCTTTTGCCAGTCATGCGCGAGTTGGGTCTTGTCACCATCTTCGAGGACGTGAATTTCGGAAATGTCGGCAAACTTTTCGACGAGCAGGGAAATTTGCTCGACCAAGATTATGTCCGGCGCGTGGACAAATTCCTCGATGAGTTGATCTGGATGTCGCGCGTGTTGCGCCACGGGCGGGAACGCGTTGCACCGTAGTTGCGGAATTTTTCTGTGCGGGAATCAATCGAACGACGCATGCGGCATCTCGGCATACGAAATGTCGATCTGGTGGAAACGTTCGCGCGGTCCGGCGGACCGGGCGGACAAAATGTAAACAAGGTTTCGACGGCGGTGATGCTGCGTCATCGGCCGAGCGGCATCGGCGTGACCGTCCAAGATTCGCGATCGCAAGCGCAGAATCGCAAACTCGCGCGCGAACGGTTGCTCGACGCAATTGAAGATCGACAACGTGCCGCGCGGCGCGCGCATGTTGCCGCGCGCGAAAAAGAGCGTCGGCGCAAATCGCCGCGGCCACCGGCGCTCAAGAGAAAAATTTTGGAATCGAAACGCAAGCGCGGTGAAGTGAAGCGACAACGGGCTAAGATCGACGGGTAATCACCGGCCCGTGAAGCGCCGGAAAATGACGAATGACGAATGTCTAATGACGAAGGAATGATGAAATCTAAATGCGCGAAGAAAAACATCCAGTTGTGGAGGCAGCCGTGTCGGCTGCATTGCGCAGATTCCCCAGGCGACACGCCTGCCACTACAGCTCATTTGAGCATTCGGATTTCTTTCGTCATTCGTCATTCGTGCTTCGCCGCGTATAAGCGATGTAAAAAGGCGGGTAAGTGAGTCCATGTTTACGCGGCTTCGTCATTCCATTTCGTAGCCATCGTTTCGGCGGTTTGGAAACCGCCGCTCCTTGAATGAACAAAAAATTGAAGCTTGGGATCATTGGCGCCGGTTGGCCGGGTCAGATGCACGCGCAAGCGCTGCGTGCAAGCGGCGTGGCCGATCTTTATGCTTGCGCGGATCCTGACGACGCGCGCCGGCTTGCCTTCGAAAAAGAATACGCGCCGGAAAAGAGCTACCGCGATTACCACGAGCTTTTGCAAGACCGACGTGTTGATGCGGTCATTATTTGTTTGCCGAATTTTCTGCATTTCCCGGCTTCGCTCGCGGCGCTCGAAGCCGGAAAACATGTCTTGTGCGAGAAGCCACCCACGATGAACGCAGCCGAAATGAAAGTGCTGCGGGAAGAGGCGACCAAACGCAACCTCGTCTATTTCTTCAGCCGGCAATTTCGTTTTACGCCAGCGATGCGCCTGGCCAAAGCGCTCGTTGAAGAAGGGCGCCTCGGCAAAATTTATCACGCGAAAGCGACTTTTGTGCGCTCCCGCGGCATCCCGGTTGGCGTCGGCAATTGGTTCACGGAAAAAAAGCGATCGGGCGGCGGCGCCCTTATCGACATCGGCGTGCACGCGCTTGATTCGGTTTGGTATTTGATGGGAACGCCGCGACCCAATTCGGTAAGTGCGCAAGTCTTCCGCAATTTCGACCATCTCGTCAAAGTCTCGGTGTTTGACGTGGAGGACGCAGCTTATGCCTTCATTCGTTTCGAAAACGGCGCGGTCGTGCAGCTTGAGACTTCGTGGGCGGGAAACCTGACGGACGATATTCCGCCGCGAAAATATTTCGGGCAGGAGCTGGTCAACTCTGTCATCTACGGAACGAAGGCGAGCGTCCGTCTCAATCCGCTCACCTTATTTGAAGATAAAAATGGCGAGCTCGTCACGGTGCCTCTCGCTGCGAAAGAGGACGAGCCAAATGGGTTCGAGCTGCAACTGCGCAATTTTGTCGGATCGATCAACGGTGGATCCGAGCCGGTCAACAGCGCCGACCAAGCGGTCGTGCTCATGGAAATGATCGACGCGATTTACGCTTCCAGTTCCGCGGGACGCGAAGTGCCGATCGTGGCTTTGTAGATTTCTTCCTTTTAATACATCTACGGAAACAACTTGCGGCGAATCCTTCTAGGAACGATCAATTCCAACTATGAAAAAACTTATCATTCTCACTTCTGTGCTTCCAGCGTTGGCCATGATGCTCCTGACCTCTTGTGCGACCAAGCAAGCCGAAACGACCACGACGACAACAACGCATGAGGAAGTGACACAGCCGACGACGACTCACACTACAACCACGCACCAGACTACGGGCGGCTACTAGGCGGGCCACGAGTTACAGATTGTTGGGACGCAAATTTGCGGGTGTGATTCCAACAACCCCGCCGGCAAAGCGTTTTTGCCTTACGATTTCTCAGCTGGTGCTTCCGCCGTTTGGGCTTCCTCTTCCGCCTGACTGACAACGGGGGCGATGGCTTGCAGTTTTTCGCTGCCGCGCAAGTCCATCAGTTTTACACCCATCGTGTTCCGGCCGACGACGCGGATTTCTTTCACGCGCGTCCGCACCATTTGGCCCTTTGTCGTGATGAGCATCAGCTCGTCTTTGTCCGTGACGGTGAGGGCGCCGACAACGTTGCCGGTTTTCTCGCCGGTCTTCATCGTGATAATGCCTTTGCCGCCGCGGGACTGGCGGCGGTAGTCGTCGAACGGCGTTCGTTTGCCAATCCCATTCTCGCCCGCGACCAGCAGCATCGCGTTTGGATCGACGATCGCAATTGCCACGACGTGGTCCTTTTTGTCCGGCCGAATCCCCCACACGCCCACCGTGTTGCGCCCTTGATCGCGCAATTGTTCCTCGTGAAAGCGCAGGCTCATTCCTTCCTTTGTGATCAGGACGATTTCGTTGTTGCCGCTCGTAAGTTTCGCGTCGATTAACCGATCTTCCTTCTCGATCTGGATCGCGATAATGCCGCCTTTGCGAACGTTGGCGTAATCAGAAAGATTGGATTTCTTGACGATGCCCGAGCGGGTCGCGAAAACGATATGGAGATTTTCATCCCACGTTTGATCGACCGTGCTTGGTCCGGTACCCGACTTCTTGGATTGGATCCGGATGGTGGCGGCGATTTTCTCATCCGCGCGCAAATCGAGAATGTTCGCGATGGAACGACCCTTGGTCGTGCGTCCCATCTCAGGAATCTCGTAAACTTTTTCGACATAGGCGCGACCGGATTGGGTGAAAAACATTAAGTAATCGTGCGTCGTCGCGGTGAACAGATGCTCGACGAAATCGCCTTCTTCTTCTTCGGTGGCGCCTTCGCGGGTTGACATTCCAATGACGCCCTTGCCCCCGCGGCGCTGCGCGCGAAATGCGCTCACCGCCGTGCGCTTAATAAAGCCGCCATGGGTAATGCTGATGATGCAGCCCTCATTGGCGATGAGGTCCTCCATGTTGATCTCAGCCTGGTCCGGCGTGAGCTCCGTCAGACGGGGCGTGCCGTGCTTATCGCGAATTTCGCGCAGCTCCTTTTTGATGATCGTAAAGACGCGCTGCTCTTTCGCGAGAATGTCGCGCAAATCTTTGATCGCGTTGATTACCTCTTTGTACTCCTGGTCGATCTTTTCCCGCTCGAGACCGGTGAGCTGATAAAGGCGAAGATCGAGAATTTGATTGGCCTGATGTTCGCTGAACGCGTAACGGCCTTCGACCAGGCGCGTTTCATTTCGAATCAAGACGCCGATTTGCTCGACCTGCCGTCTTGTAAATTCGAAGGCGAGCAATTTCACGCGCGCTTCATCACGGTTGGCCGATTCGCGAATGATGCGAATGAACTCATCCAGATTGGCGAGCGCGATGAGATAACCTTCGAGCGTTTCCGCGCGCTCCTCTGCCTTGCGTAATTCAAAACGCGTGCGGCGCAGCACCACTTCGCGCCGATGCTCGATGTAACAGGCGTTCGCTTCCTTGAGCGAAAGCAGTTTCGGCCGCCCGTGATCGATGGCGAGCATGATGACCGCGAATGAGCTTTCCAGCGCGGTGTGTTTGTAAAGATTGTTGATCACGATCTTCGGGTTGGCGTCCCGCTTGAGCTCGATGACAACCCGCGTGTTTTCGTCCGATTCGTCGCGGACGGCGGTGATGTCGGTGAGCACCTTTCCGTTCACCAACTCCGCAACCCGCTCTACCAGCGTGGCGCGGTTCACGTTGTACGGAATCTCGGTGACGACGATTTGTTCCTTGCCGCCTTTGAGCTCCTCGACGCCGGCTTTGCCGCGCACCTTCATGCTGCCGCGTCCGGTCTCGAGGTATTGTTTGATTCCTGAGGCCCCGCAGATCGCGCAGCCAGTCGGGAAGTCCGGCCCCTTCACGTGCTTCATCAGCTCATCGAGCGTGATGTCGGGATTGTCGATCTGGGCCCAGATGCCGTCGATAACTTCACTCAGATTGTGGGGCGGGATATTCGTTGCCATGCCGACCGCGATGCCGGTGCCGCCGTTGACCAGCAGATTTGGAAAGGCCGATGGGAAAACGGTCGGCTCGGTGCGCGTCTCGTCGTAATTCGGAACGAAATCGACCGTGTCCTTTTCCATGTCGGTCATGAGCGCGGCGCCGAGATGCGTCATGCGCGCTTCGGTGTAACGCATCGCCGCCGGCGGATCGCCTTCGACCGAGCCGAAATTGCCCTGACCATCGACCAGCCTCTCGCGCATCGCCCAGGGCTGCGCCATGTGCACGAGCGTCGGATAGATCACCGCTTCGCCGTGCGGATGATAATTACCGCTCGTGTCGCCGCAGATTTTTGCGCACTTGCGATGCTGCCGATTGGGAAAAAGGGAGAGATCGTGCATCGCGTAGAGAATTCTTCGCTGCGATGGCTTGAGTCCGTCGCGCGCGTCCGGCAAGGCCCGCGAGATGATTACCGACATCGAGTAATCGAGAAATGATCTCGACACTTCCTCGGCGACATTAATCGGTTCTACTTTTTCGTTTTGATTATACATGGCCTAAGTTCTTGCCAGCGGTTCCGACAGTGAACACTCCGCCAAAAAGCGTTCTTCCCATGCGCGAGAGATGTCATCGGCTTGGCGGATGGTCACGGGAGCTACCCGTGCGCGTCGCGGCAGCGAAATTTGCAGGAAATCGAAGACCGCACGGATGGTCGCCTCGTAATCTTGGCAGAGTTTCTCGTACTCGACTCGGAAAGGATCGATGCCGATCCGTTGAAAAAAGCACTCCCAAGCCTTCTCTTGCCGCGCACCATCTTCAAGACATTGCTCAATCAACTCGGCATCGAACTGCGGCTCGCGGATGGCCTTCTTTCCTTGCTGCACTTTCCAAAGCTCGGTCTGCGTCGCACGGGCCTTCGACAAAGCTTGCTGCAGTTTGTGACGCCGGACGATATGGACGAACTGGAGACGCGGAAAAGCGTTTCGCAACAGCTCGAGATCAGTTGTCTCCGCGCCGCCAAACGTGTGACTTTCGCGGAGCCTCGCGAGGAAATCGTCCAAGTACCAACTCATCAATTTGAAACCGAAGACTTCATTTGAAGTTGCCGTGGCCGCAGCGATCTCTCGAACGTAAGCCGCAAAATCCGCGCTCGGATCCAGGTTGTGGGCGGCGGCAAAATACGATTCCGATTTGCGCATGAAAAACTGCTTTGGCCGGCCCGCGCGTCGCGTAGCATGCAGGCCATCCGTCAATAAATTGCTGCCCGAACGTGGGACCGCGCAGACGACGTAACAGCGGCGAGGATGACGCAGATTGTGAAACAGACCTCCCATCGGCAATCTTACACATCGAGATTCCGCACATTGAGCGCGTTGTCCTCGATGAATTGGCGGCGCGGCTCGACCACATCGCCCATCAGGATCGTGAACATCTTGTCGGCATCGACCGCATTATCGTCATTCAAATCGACCTTGAGCAGTTTGCGCTTCTCCGGATTCATCGTCGTCTCGAACAACTCCTTCGCGTTCATTTCGCCGAGACCTTTGAAACGCTTGATCTGCACGCCGCGGCGACCGATCTCCAAAATCTTATGCAGAATCTCGGGAATCGAAAAAAGCGGATGCGAAACAGCTTTCTCACCTTCGCCCTCGATCAATTCGAAGATGGGGCGGTCGCTCGCGGCGTAATGGCCTACCTTCAAACCTTTGCGCGCCAACTCCGCCATGATTTTCTGGATCGCGGCCGATTCGTGCAGCTCGACCAATTTGCCGCGCCGGCTCCGAAAGCTTTCGGAGTTGGTGCGGGCCGGTGCGTCCCCGAGCGGAAGCAATTCCTGATTAGGCTCGGTATCGAACAAATTAAGATCGAGATTCTCGTGGTGAAATTGCCGCACAGCCTTCTCATCGTGAAAATAGTGAACGGTCTCATCATTGCCGTCGCGCACCTTGACGAGATAGGTCGGGAGCTTGCCCGATTTCGAATTACGCTCCGCGAGATAAGCTTCGAAATCGCCGCCGTGACGCCGCACCGCTTCACTTAACTTGGCGAGCTTCTCCAGCGATTCGAGAATGTCTTTCAATTGCGCGGCCGTGATCTCCTTGTCGTCGGCGAGATTTTTTAACCGCACGTCCTCAGCGCCGAGCGAGATGAGGATTTTGTTCAACTGGACGTCATCATCGACATATTCTTCACGCTTCTTGCGCTTGATTTGATAAAGCGGTGGCTGCGCGATGTAGATCTTTCCCGCGCGCACCAACTCGGTCATTTGCCGATAGAAAAACGTGAGCAGCAACGTGCGAATATGTGATCCATCCACATCCGCGTCGGTCATGATGATGATGCGCCCGTAGCGCAACTTCGTGATGTCGAAGCGGCCTTCATCCTTGCCGTTGCCATCTTCTTTTGGTTTGCCGACGCCGGTTCCAATGGCCGTGATCATCGACTGGATTTCGTTGTTCTTGAGAAATTGATCTTCACGCGCTTTCTCGACGTTGATCAGCTTGCCGCGAATCGGCAGGATCGCCTGATAACGACGATCGCGGCCTTGCTTGGCGGATCCTCCTGCTGAATCACCTTCGACAATGTAAAGCTCCGTCAATTCGGGATCGCGCTCCGAGCAGTCGGCTAGTTTGCCCGGCAAACCGCCACCGGTGAGAGCGCCTTTGCGAATCGTTTCGCGCGCTTTGCGCGCCGCTTCCCGAGCGCGCGCTGCCGTCAGTACTTTGTCGAAAATGCGCCGCGCGATCGGTGGGTTCGTGTCGAAGTATGTCATCAACCCTTCGTAAACGACCGAGTTCACAATGCCGTCGATCTCGGTGTTCACCAGCTTCACCTTGGTTTGCGATTCAAACCGCGGGTTCGGCAGTTTGATGCTGAGGACGCAGATCAAACCTTCGCGCACGTCGTCACCCGAAAGGGAGGGATCCTTGTCTTTCAGCAGCGAATTCGACTTGGCGTACTGATTCACTGCCTTGGTCAACGCGGTGCGAAAACCGGTCAGATGCGTGCCGCCGTCCGGATTCGGAATTGAGTTCGCGAACGGCAAAATCTGGTCGTTATAGCTGTCGTTGTATTGCATGACAACATCGACAAAAACTTCGTCGCGCTGACGCGAGATCATCACTGGCTTGGGATGAATGACTTGTTTGTTTTCACCGAGCTGCTTAACGAATTCCTCGATGCCGTGCTTGTAAAGAAAGGTCTCTTTCTTCGGCGCGTCGCCACGTTCATCCGTGAGCGTGATCTCCAGACCGGGATTCAAGAACGCCAGCTCACGCAATCGCGTCGCCAGCCGCTCGAACTTAAACTCCGTCGTGATCGTAAAGATCGTCGGGTCCGGCAGAAAAGTAATGAGGGTGCCGGTTGTCTTTTTGTTTTTGACTTCGCCGATGACCGTGAGCTTGTCGGTTGTTTTGCCTTTGGCGAAGGCCATGTGATAGACTTTGCCCTCGCGCGTGACTTCCACTTTGAACCAGTCGGAAAGTGCGTTCGTGCATTTCGCGCCCACGCCGTGCAAGCCGCCGGAATATTTGTAAGCGCCTTGTCCGAATTTTCCGCCGGCGTGCAAATTTGTTAGCACCAGCTCGACCGCCGGCATTTTCCATTTCGGATGAATATCCACTGGGATCCCGCGTCCGTTGTCGCGCACCGAAACCGAACCATCGACATGAACGGTCACTTCGATTTTGTCGCAACATCCAGCCAGATGTTCGTCGATGGAATTGTCGAGAACTTCGAAAACCATGTGATGCAAACCGCGCTCGTCGGGGTCGCCGATGTACATCCCGGGTCGCTTGCGCACTGCTTCCAAGCCCTCCAGTTTGTCGATCTGTGCGGCGTCGTATTTTTGCGTCGCGCCGATTCCGGTCACCCGATCGCCAGGCAATTTTTTGACCGGAATTTCGTCTTGAGCTTGGAGCATAAATGAGGGTCGAAACGACCGTGGAAAAAAGATAACGAAAATTGGGCCACAAACAACTAAAAATCTCGTGGTTGGGCCGGCTCTGGTTCCGCTATTTGTAGAGTGGGCCGATGGGCCAAAGCCCACGATCTTGTGGTCGAGGGGCTTCCGGCGCCCTCTGCCAATTCGCTGCCTTCTCCTTTACTTGACCCGGCCATTTTGGAATCGGAAAATGCGGTCGCTTTATGCGCGCCCAAACCTTCCTGGAAGCACGCTGGATTTTTGCGGTTCTTGTTCTTCTCGCGATTGCAAGTTGGTTTTTGACGCCGTGGTTATCGCTGCTTTTTCTGCTGTTGATTTTTTGCACGCTCGCATTTTTCCGCGATCCGGATCGTGCCACGCCGGCAGACCCAAATCTCATAGTGGCCGCGGCCGACGGAACGGTCACGGATATTGTTGAGGTTGATGAAAACGAAATTCTAAAGAAGAGATTGCGCCGGATCGGAATCTTCCTGTCGATCTTTGACGTACATACCAATCGCGCACCGATTGGTGGCCGTATTATTTACCGGCAACATCGAGAAGGACTTTGTCTCGATGCGCGTCGTCCCGAGTGTTCGGAAAAGAACGAATCGATGACTTGGGCGTTCGAAAATTCCCGGGTCACGATAGTCGTTAGGCAACTTACCGGCGCGATTGCGCGACGCATCGTCGCCTGGTCGCAAATCGGCGACGAATTGAAAAAAGGGGATCGCTTCGGAATGATTCGCTTCGGCTCGCGAACGGAAGTATATTTACCGCTCGCCGCCACCGTGCTGGTGAAAGTGGGCGATCACGTCAGCGGCGGATTGACAATCATCGCGCGACTCCCTGAGCAATGAACGAGCACCATTCCAGAATCTATCTACTGCCGAACTTGATGACGGCGGGAAATTTGTTCTGCGGCTTTACCGCGACCCTGAAAATTCTTGAGGGCGCGCTTCTGCAAGGGTCGAATCCGGATGCGGCCGGCGATCTTTTTCACACCGCGATCTGGTTTATTCTCGCCGCCTGTTTTTTCGATCTGCTCGATGGCCGGCTGGCACGCCTCGGTGGACATGAGAGCATGTTTGGTCGCGAATTTGATTCTCTGGCCGACGTTGTTTCATTCGGCGTCGCGCCGGCGTTGATGGTTTATCGGATCGTTCTGCAGGAATTTCCCCGCGCCTGTTGGATCATCGCGTTTATTTATCTCGCGTGCGGTGCGCTGCGGCTGGCACGCTTCAACACCGCGGCCGCCAATCACGAAACGGCCGATACTGATAACAAAAAAAACTTCACCGGCTTCCCGATTCCCGCTGCTGCCGGTCTCATCGCATCGATCACTCTTTTTTTGCTCTGGCTGGCAGAGGGCGAACATCACCTCGGGAAATGGAAATTCGTTTTGCCGCCGCTCATGCTTTTTCTCTCTTTCATGATGTTCAGCCGCTTTCAGTATCCGAGCTTCAAGGCCATCAATTGGCGAACTACCAAATCGATTCCGCGTTTTCTTGTCATCAGCATTATCCTCATTTTCACGGTCATGAATTACGAATGGATGCCGGCCGTGCTTTTCCTGGCTTACTTGCTCTACGGATTTCTGCGGCCCTGGCTCTCGCGCGAATGGCGCCGCGAAATCGAAGAGGAGATCGGCGAGGAGCCGCCAGAGGAAGCAGTGACTAGTGAACAGTGATAGGTGATAAGCAAACCACCATTTACCGATCACCAATCACTTATCACTTCGATGCGCGCGCGTTGAGCTGCGCCAACACCTCCGGGTCGCGCACGTCGGCCCACTCACCAACGAGTTCGAGGGCCTGCACTTTTTTCCCCGATCGCGCGAGTTCGCGAATCGCGTCGGTCAATTCGTATTCGCCGCGTGGTGACGGTTTCAACTTTGCTGTGAAATCGAAAATGCTTGGCCGAAACGTGTAAATGCCGGCGTTGTACCAGGGGCTGGTTGCCTCGCCCGGTTTTGCTTTTTCGCGAAGATCGACCAGTTCCATTCGCTCGTTTAGAAAAACCGCGCCGCCTTTGCTCACATCTTCGCCGCGCGTCACGCTGATGATTGCTTCGACATCGTCCGGAAGATCGAGAAGTCGTTTGTAGTTTGCCGGATCGACCAGGATGTCCCCGTAGCTTAAAACGAACGACGAATCGCCTGCAAAATTCCGCGCCAGATCAACCACGCGCCCCGTTCCGTCCTGCACAACTTGTGTCGCGTATTGTATGCCGATCTTGTAACGGGAGCCGTCTCCGAAAAAATTCTGCACGGCATCGGCACGGTAACCGACAATGATCAAGAATTCGGTCACGCCCGCGTCGCGCAATCCTTCGACGATGTGCTGCAAAACCGGTTTGCCGCGCACTTCGATCATGGGCTTAGGAAGTTCGACAGTCAGTTCACGCATCCGAGTGCCGCGTCCAGCCGCGAGCAGAACCGCCTTGTCGATCTTGGCCACAAATTGTGATTAGCACCGCATGGCGGCGCCGTCGATTCGTCTAACGCGAGGTGGATCGGCCGCTCCGCCGGGCGATGTTAAATTCGACTCGGCTTCGCCGACATTATTTTAGCATCGAGCTCGCCACGGGACGAGTCCGTCCGTTGGCGGACAAGGGACTGCTCGATCCACCTTTGGATTGAA
>Ga0137415_10000455_pt1 | contig 38773 bp, 47 predicted proteins | sample CZODoug3_1_1_16f_FD_183082 | JGI IMG/M metagenome (GOLD analysis project Ga0137415, IMG submission 183082) | Vadose zone soil fungal communities from Angelo Coast Range Reserve, California, USA - CZODoug3_1_1_16fungal (Hybrid Assembly) | ecosystem: Environmental > Terrestrial > Soil > Vadose...
TGTCTCGTTGCGGTTGCTTCTCGAATGGCCGACCTCCCTGCATCTTATGCACCGGCATTGAATGCCTTGTCTTGCCAGTTCTTCTTGGACTAGCTGTCGAAGGTTTCCATTTTTCACACCATCCGCTATTCCATCCGCAGGAATCTCCCGCTGTATCCGCATTATCCGGACCCAAGGCGGAATAACTTTCTTGATCTCCGCGATCAATCGTGCCGCTTCTTCTGTCCTGTAAGGCTGGTACTTTCCGGATCTCCAGTCTTCATACAGTCGGGTTCCCGGTGTTACGAGACAGGGGTAGATCTTGAGCATGTCCGGACGATGGGCCGGATCATCCCAGAGCCTCTGGAATGCAGCAAGATCTCGATCATGATCGCAACCTGGTAAGCCAAGCATCATGTGGTATCCAACTTTCAATGATGAGTCTCTCAATGTCCTCGCAGCTTCTTCAACGTCAGCGACGGTATGGTCCCGGTGTATTCTCTGGTAAACGTCGTCGTAGAGCGTCTGGACGCCTATCTCGACGCGGGTTACGCCCATCGAGAGCATGTGGTCGACATGGCCCTGTCGCGACCAATCGGGTCTTGTTTCGATCGTTATCCCCACATTCCTAACATGAGCGGTCTCTGCGTTCATCTTCGCTTCCTCCAAGGATTCTGACTTGGTTCCGTTGAGAGTGTCGAGACATTCCTTGACAAATTCTTCTTGGTAAATGCGTGGTAGGAATGGAAAGGTGCCCCCGATGAGGATCAACTCGACCTTGTCGACCCTATGACCTATTGCTTCCAATTGATCCATTCGACTCTTTACTTGGCGTGCTGGATCATACTCTGTCTCTAGGGCTCGCATGACGGCCGGTTCTTTTCCGGTATAGGCTCTGGGTACTCCAACTTCTGGACCGCCGGGGCAATAGGTGCATTTTCCATGAGGGCAGCCGTAGGGCTTGGGCATTACGGCTACCACCGTTACTCCGCTGATGCTCCGGACCTGTTTCCCTTGTAAGAATGGATGGAGTCTAGGAAGATCTTGTTCGGGGAGCAGTTCTAGGATTGAGGAGTTGGGTGGAATTACAGGTGATCGATGTTTCTTGCAAATATCAAGTTTGACACGATTCACAGCCTCCCTAGACGGATTCTGCAGGGTAAGTATCTGCTCAACTATCTCTTCTGACAGTTGTTCAAGCGAGGGCGGTAGGAGGTTGCTCAATTTTCAGGCTCTCACTCTCTTATCATCGGGTTTTTGATTGTTTTGTTCGTAGACCCGCCCCTTCCATGAAAGTCCCTTGCCAAGAGCCCCGCGCACGGTCGAATCGATGCCGATTCCCATGTAGATCGCTACCGCGAGCGGGAGGAGTAGTCCGTAGGCTGGGTTTAGTCGGGCTCCCTGTTTGTAGAAGATTAGCATGCCCAGCCATAGCCAGAAGGACATGAAGGCCCCGGTTAGGAGGAATAGGTTGACCGGTTGTGTGGGTGCGAGGAGTATTCCTTGAGTGAGTATGATAAAAGGGAGTATGAAGAATACGAAGAGGAAGAGGAATCGTTGGACTGCTCTTAGTAGGCGATGATTTTCAGAGACGGTGTAGAAGTTCTTTCTCCAACCTAGCCATATCTCTCGCAGGCTGGAATACATTCTGACTCCGAATGCATCTTGCGCAACCAGGAATCTGAGTTTTAATCCTGCTCGTTTGAGATTCCTCGCCATACTCAGATCTTCGACGATCCTATCGTGGACAGCTTTGTGTCCTCCTATCTTCTCATAGGCGTCACGTGTGATTAGCATGTACTGCCCATTTCCTATCGAATAGTTGGGTCGTCTGTCATCATTGACCCATTTTCCACCCACTGAGACCATTATGAGATAGAACACTACAGGCTGCAGAAGCTTCTCCCAGAAAGTCTTGAGTATCGTCTGGGGAGCGAGGGTTACCAGGTCAACTTTGGAGGATTGAAGGTATGCAACTGTTCTGCTGACACTGTCAGTCGCGTGTATCGAGTCTCCATCAGTGAACAAGAACAATTCGCCCTTGGCTTTTTGGTAGCCGAGGTGGCAGGCCCAGTTTTTACCCACCCATCTTTTTGGGAGTGGTTCTTCATTGAAGATTCTGATCTTGTCTCTGAACCTTGCAAGGATCTTTGGAGTCTCGTCGGTCGAGTCTCCGTCCACGACAATGATCTCTTTGCTGGGATAATCGAGGCTTGTGAGCGACGTTAGGCATCCTTCTAGGGTGCTGGCCTGATTCCTTACGGGCAGGATTATCGACACTAACGGCGTATCTTGAGGGAGCGGACTGGCTTTATCCTCGGGAAGTGAAGGGAAGCCGACGAGAGTGATTTTTTCATAGCCGGCGAAGAGGAAGATGAGAAGAGCATAGCTGACGAGCAGAAGGTTGACTACTAACGACATGAGGTTGTCTTTCCACGCTCAGAAAATTTTGTTGGGAGTGGTACCCACCCCGGTTGTTTATATGTAAATCACGAGGAGACGGATCGATTTATGCACGAAATGTATCGATTTTGAATTGGTTTCTAGTCGAAAGGCGAAAGCTTCGGTAGAATAACGACTTTGTAATGTCGAAGAAAATTACGATCTCGACTTGTCGCCGATGAAAGTCGGTCTTATAGCCGGATATAGTTCTGTCCGGGCTTTCTTCCTAGAACGAGTCGCTTGTCGTGATTTCTGCGGACACGCTCTCTTGGACCAATGTTGGTCTTGTTTTGTGATGGGATTTTGGGAGTCTGCTGTCTTACTTTACCAGCCTTTGTGAGCGAGCCGTGAGTTGGCATTATCTAACCCTACCGGGTAGAGGGGCCTTACGAGTATTAAATCGTTCCTTGACGAGCACTGGGCACCTCTGTCGGTCTGCTCTCCATTCTCTTACAGTAACCGTTGAATCCTTCATGGCCGCGATGATAAGGAGAAACATTGTGCCGCTCGCGGTTGGCAGGGAGGCCTGATTCGAGCTTCCGATAAGGTCTCACGGAAAGGTCGCGAAAGTTTAGCCAATAATCTTAAACGCCAGCTCGATGATGTTGTCGGGATTCTTAATGCCATTCGTTAACGTTGGCAAGGAAAACACTGGGAATATTGATCTCTACTACGAGGACCATGGTACGGGTAAACCGATTGTACTCATTCACGGATATCCATTGAACGGTGCGTCGTGGGAAAAGCAGATTTCGCCCCTGCTCGGTGCCGGCTATCGCATAATCACTTACGATCGCAGGGGGTTCGGCCAGTCCAGCAAGCCGACAACTGGCTACATCTATGATACATTCGCCGAGGATCTTCGCAAACTCGTAACACAGCTCGGCCTGCGTGACTTCACTCTCGCAGGGTTCTCCATGGGTGGTGGCGAGGTAGCACGCTACATGGGACGGTATGGATCGAAGGACGTAAGCAAGGCAATATTCATATCATCGGTACCACCGTATCTGCTGAAAGCCGCCGACAACCCGGAGGGTGTTGATGGGAGTGCCTTCGACGGGATCCAGAAGGCTATCTTGGCGGACCGCTATGCGTTCTTCACCGAGTTCTTCAAGAATTTCTACAATACCGACCAGTATCTGGGCACGCGCGTCAGCGAGCAAGCTGTACAGTCGAGCTGGAACATCGCCGCGAGCTCCTCCGCCACTGCAAGTCTGGCTTGTGTTCCAACATGGCATGAGGACTTCCGCAAGGACTTGGCTCGCGTTCAAGTACCTACTTTGGTCATTCACGGTGATGCTGACCGGATCGTTCCTTTCGCTGCCTCTGGACAGCGTACCGCGAAAATTGTGCCTGGGGCTCGTCTGGTCGTAGTGAAGAACGGACCGCACTGCATAATCTGGACACACCCGGACGAGGTCAACACAGCACTATTGAACTTCCTGAAAGAAGAGATGAAGCTCGAGCTTACCGCGCCTGCCTAAATTCGGTGGGCGCTTTTCTTAGGCTAGTGTCCAGGTATCAGGGGCACTTTCTTTCCTGAAAGGTCTCTGTGCGTCGATCCGAACTCGCTCATCTGCGCAAGCTCGTGGTCCGTGAATACTGGACCGTCCTTGCAGACTAGGTAAGGTCCTATGACGCACGCTGCACATATTCCGACTCCACACTTGAAGACCCGTTCAAGGCTCGCTTGCACGTGGCACTTTCGACTGACCGCTAAATCATAGACCTGCTTCATCATGGGCTCGGGTCCGCATGTGAATACGGCCTCAAACTTTTCCTTCTTCATCACTTCCTCCGCGACTTTGGGGACTTGGTTCTTGATGCCGAAGGTTCCGTCATCGGTTGCGAAAAACAGTTTGAAGCCGTGCCGTTCACTTTCGTGAACAAGCCATTCCCGGAACAATAGCTCGGCGGCGGTTCTGGCGCCGGTGACCAATGTAACTTCTCTATCAGAGATATGCCCCAGAAGTGAGATTAACGGCACGAGTCCAGTTCCTCCTCCTACTAAGAGTAGCTTGTCATAAGCTCCAGGATCGAACGGTCGACCATATGGGCCGCGTAGCCACAGCTGGTCACCAGCCTTCTTCTCGAACAATGTCTGACTTATCTCTCCCCCCTTCTTTATCACCAAACCCGCGTCGGAACGTCCGTGTATCGCAAGGACGCTCATGGGAATCTCGTCCACACCCGGCAGCCACAACATCGAAAACTGTCCTGGACGAGCCGCTTGGAGTCTTTCGTCTCTGAGCCAGAACGAGGTGATTAGTGGAGTTTCCTGTTTGATTTGATCGATTCGGACGGTTCTGGGCCAATGTTCCTGTAGCTGCAATGACTCCAAGTCGCGACTGTCGACCCCGCTCGCGAGTCACTCTACTATTTACTTATGTCCCAAGCACACCCTTCTGAACCTTGGCTCCGGCAAACATTGGTGCGAACAGAGATGCCCCAGAATGAGATCTTCCGAGGAGTTGTAGTGTCGGGACGCGGACTCGCTGGATCTGCCCTGACAAGAAGTGCGATCATGAGCGAATGGCTGAGATGACGGGCCTCAGAATGGTTCCGGGAAAACTGAACGTCGTCTTGGGAGAAGACTGTACTGAGAAACTATCTGAGTATGTTACCTTCGAAGAATTGGGAGGACTTCCAGGAGTCCCGAACCGCAAAGGCGTGAGGTCTTGATCGCTGGACGTTTTCGGGGGCTGGTTTTTCAAGGCGATGAACCAGAGTACCCTCCGAACCATGTAGAACTTGTCAGCGATCATAAACTTCGAGTTGAGCTAAATCTGGAAGATGGGGAAGCGATCGAATTCTCGACGATCCGTAGCAAGCACTCTAGATCGGGTGTCCGAAAGGATTAGATTATCATTTATGTTCGACCGCCGGAACCCCGTCACAGAATGGCTTTCAAGAAAAGAATAGTCGGGTCTCGCCCATCGTGCGAACGTCCAACGCTTCAACGTCGACCATCAACGGAAGATCTCGGACAACATTGCCTAGTAGGAGGCATCGTCTGGTTGGTATCCCGCGGACTAGGTAGTTGATTGTCTCGCGGTCTGCCTTAGCCACCTTTCCAATCGTGTCGAGATCGTGCTCGTTCGTGAAGTTGAAAATGAATACATTGTCGGCCTGTCGATAGATTCCTTCCTGTACCGTGTCAGGTTGATTGGTGATAAAGGTCGTGAATAGACCAATATGGCGCATTCTCGTGACGATGTCGTCCCAGTAGGTTTCTCTTAGGTACAGATGGGCCTCTTCGGCGAAGAGGAAGATCGCCTTCAACCAATTTGATGAGAGAATCTTGGTAAGTTCTCCAAGGAATATCTCGACGAGTATTCTCCTTACCGTCTGGCTCTGATTCTTCAGATTCACGACCAATATTCCACCATCTTCGACTAGCCTCATGATCTTTTCTTCTGTCAGCGAGTTGGTTTCATCGCTGAATAGACCTGATTCTAACAAGACTTGGAGTCTCGATACCAATGCTTCGCGTACACTGTCGTGACAGTTCCACCCCTGCACTGCTTTGATCATTTCCGGAAGAGAGAGTCCACCACGTGCTTCTAGGTCGCGCCAGATCGTCGTGAACACTTTCGACGATGTTGCAGGAAGGTCTAGCGCATGAGCTAGCACGCCTGAGACTGTTCTTAGTCCCAGCTTTGATAAGGCGAAGTTGAGTCCGCTTCGGGGAGCTAGAACAGTGAGTCGGATGGATTGTTGTCGTCCATCCTTTGACTTGTGCAGGTTCACATATTCCCCATTCACGTCCAATACAACGCAGGGTGCTCCGTAGGACGCCATGGAGATCAGCAATAGTTTGGCGAGATGCGATTTGCCAGTTCCTTTACGACCAGTGATAATATTGAGTCCACCGTCCAATGTGGACGCGTCTACCTGCAGTGATTCCCCATCGGTATGTCCCAGTTTCACTGGGCGTTTGCCGCCGTTCACCAACAGGTTGCCAACTCGGTATGGCTTAATGCGGGAAGCTGTTCGGGAGGGAAGCCATGAGGCGCTGGGTGTTAGTCCGCCTTCTTGGTTGATCGTTCCTCGGATCTTGCATAGAGCTAATCGAGTATCTTTCAAAGCGTCCACTTCACTCGATATGTTCAACGGGTCGCTGTCTTCCCCGGTGAGTTCTCCATCCGTCATCACGTCTCTGAGTATGTCTTCAAGCACCCCTGGAATGTTCGCATACTGCAGATCGATGACTTGGACTAGTAGTCCCTTGGATAGAGAGGGGTCCTCGATGAGGAAGTAGTCTCCTTTGCCGATCTGTTCGTCGGGGAATGCGATCAGTTGGACTTGATCGCCCTCCTTTCGGTAAATTCTCATCGCTTTGTTACACCACGTACCTGCTTGTTCCGAATGGTCCGAAGAGGCTTCGTCGGAGGCTGGGCTTGGATTGTAAACTGATGCCGTGGTTCGTGGCGATGAAGCGTTGTATCGCGAGGATTTCGTTTGAAGTGAAGGTACTGAAGATGTGGGCTATCCGTAGAGATTCTGGGTATCCATGAAACGCGACATCGGTTCCGGCCAATTTGCCGAGTGATCGGACGCCTTGTTCTTCGCTAGAGTCTTTGTCGATGTCTACTCTGAAGAGGAAACCGTCTTGGGCGAGCTTGACAACCCCGACCCGACCGAGAAATCGGACGGGGTATGCCGGGTATTCCTGCTCGACAATTTCCGTGATGTCGATCAGGTTAGCGGTTTTCTCTCTGTCAAACAGAGCCAGAATGTTCTTTCCGCCCACTGTAAGCTGGGTAGATTTGGAGAGTGCGATTACGATGCTGTTGTTCGATCGAGCTGTTGCGAGGATCTTGCTTACGCGACCCGCGGGATTGTCAGGTGTGCCTGCAGTCAGGGAGCCGTCGAAAAGAATGACCCCATCTCGCACGGCGTTGCAAAGGGCTTCCTGGACCCACCGCTCTACATGGTTCCGTAACCTGGTCAGTATCCGAAGTGTCTTGACGGAGAATCCTCCGAAAGACCTGGGACTACCATCATCTGGCCATGCATCGCTCTGACCGTCAGAGTTGGGAACATGAAAGAGGAGTGGACCCCATCTTTTGAATTGGAGTTTGTCTGGTCTACGCCAGACAGCTACGGCTCTGATAGCGAAGAGCATTCCTGTCTCGGTCTCACCAACCTTGACACTCGACGCATCGCATGCAACGATGGGGATTACGTCTTTGACCGGTTGGATGATTGTCCTCTTCATAGTGCTCATCGATTGGAGGCGAGAGAGGTCGAGGTCGTCTTCTACGTCACCATCTTCAATGCCCATTTCCGGCAGGTTGACAGGACGTGGACTGACCATGGTGCCCTTGAGTCCCACCATCGACTTCTCCGATAATTGGAGCAAAGGTTCCGGTAGTGATGGGAACTGGAATTCTAGCTCGCCTGGGAGGTTTTTTATCTCTCCAAGCGTGTCCGATAGTTTCTGGGTGCGGTGGAGCATAGTCAGCTAGATTCCCCCAAGAATCAGGCGGGAAACCCCATTTCCCGCTTGCCCCCGCACCCGGGGCTTATCATTCACCCTGAGGTCTGGACCTCCTTCCCGGATGACTCCGGCCGAGGAATAGCCTGCTTTGCTGTTAACGAGCGAGCGGCTTCATGTGCCTTACGAATTCCCTGTATTGTGAGTTTGTAACCGCCCTCGTTTGTCCGATCAATCACTCCTGTCTTGGTCATGGTGGCTAGCGTGTTTCTGACTGTCTTGACCGCGCGTCCGATCGACTTGCTGATGGCTTCGGGAGCCATGTCGACATTTGGTCGACTTCCGACGGCATTCGCAACCCGTACTGCCAAGAGGACAAGAAGGATCGAGTTCTCGGCAGACATCTCTGGTCGCAGCATCACCACTTCGCCTTCTGGCGTAAGTTTGACAACCTCTGATAGATCGTCGACCATGGTTGAATAGTCTGGGCTGAAGGTTAGCTTGGACGCTAGAGAGTAGTTTGGCAATACCCTGGCTGCGAATTGCATGACTTCTCGAACGACGACATCAAGGTCACCCTCGACGGTGTGTTTGATGTCTCCCCATTCGATTGTTACCTTGACCTTGGACCTTTCTGGTGGTCCAGTTGTGGGCTGGATTGGAGAAGACAATTTTCTACTTCTCCGTGGCTCCTGCCATTCTCGGCATTAGATTCTTCACAACTATCCGAGCACCCATAGTTGTAAGGCGGTATGATCCCTTGCCAACACGTTCGATCAACTGTTCCTTCCATAACTCGCTCAACCTTCCTGCCACTGTTCCGGTAGGTCGGCCCATCACCCTAGTCAAATCTTCCAGGGACAAGGCATCGTTTTCCTTCTTTCCGAGAATGTCCATCAGTCTGGCTCCGGCTAGGTGGAGCATCAAGAGTTCTCGGTCCCGAAGGTGGGATACGTCCTTCAAAACTACCAGCCCTTCCCGGCTAGCTGCAAGGACCCCTGAGCAGCTGTCCATGAACTCCCTTGCGTCCACTGTGAGGATGATTTTCGACACAAGTTCCAAGGACGGATAGACGGTTGACATGTAAGAAACAAGTTCTTTGAGGACAGCATCGGGGGGTCCGAGAATCTTCTTCTCGATGCCTGATGCCTGGCGGATCGTTACCTCAAGAGTGTTAGGTGGAGCCGACTGGTTTTGAGGCGGGTTGTAGTTCTCTAAGGTGCTCAACTGGTCTCTGCCCGCTGAACGTTCGGGTTTGATATATAACAATTCTCTGTCCCGAACTAAGCAATGCAAGGTGTTACATTACAAGTTGGGAGCGAAAGTAAAAGTGATTCCGGCTCATGTCGACAAGTAGGTAAACCAACAAGGTGTTACATAACGCCGCATACAAAATCGGGGGAAGATTACCTCTCACCTCAGGCATAAGCATAAATCTGCTTTTGGTTAGCTGAAGCATGCCGTGGAACACAATCAACTCAAAATCAGAATTCTAAAGTTGCTTGGCTCTGGGGACGAGGATAGCCACCGCGTTCGCGAGTCGTTGAGAGATGTAGACGGTTTGAATTTGTCTCAGAGAGCCGTGGAGATGGCTTTGCTTCGGTATTGGAGGCAGGGTTTGCTCAAGAGGGAGCGGAAGGGAAGGCGGTTCAGATACGGTCTCACCGCGAGAGGCTCGGCAAGGCGGGATTGGCTAGAATCCCGGGCCCCATAAGGTTGGGCCGGCCAAAGCTTAGGCTAGCGTTTGTAAATGTCCCTGCTCCAGCGCCTTTTTAGTACATCCCTGAATAGGTTGTGTCGTACACCTTTGTTGTTTGCAGCGGACAGAATACTTAGAGCGCGTGAGGTAACCGAGAATGTGTTTTCGCGTGAAGGGAGGGTGTCAGAAGAGCGGTTGAAAAGAGTAATTCAAACAAATCGTTTTTTCCGAATTCCGTGGTACACTTTCTTTAGCCACGTTGCTATTTTTCGCAAGGAGACGGCGCTGACTCGGATAGTAACACTGAAAAGGGCCCGGTTTAAAACCGGCCATCGAGCGGCCGTAGTCTAGCCTGGTCTAGGACATAGCGTACGGGATTGTGCGTCCATTGGGCCTCCAACCCAACGACCCGGGAGATCATCCGAATAGGATGGTCCGGGAATTCAAATCCCGGCGGCCGCACCAACTATCCTACGGGTGGATCCGATATGAGAAGTGGGAAAGTAGGAGTTGTCGGCTTTGAGAACGTTCCTTCGGGGACCCTCCGGACGCATCTCGGTAGGCCGCTCGTGAGTTTTGAGTGACCTTAGAGTTAGCCTTTCTTTCGGACGGGAAGGCGTCGAGTAATCGTGTGACATTGCGCACATCTGAACATGAGAATGTCTTTGTCGGTAGGAGCCTGAACAGATATTTCTTCCCATATCGTCGGCCCCTTGCACTCCGGACAGAAGAGTGCACCTGAAAAGTCGTGGCTGAACCAGTCATCGGGGATGGATACAACTACTGGCATAGGGATTCGAGGGTCCGAGGGCGACCCAAGAATTGCTTGTACCTTTTGATCACTGTTGTGAGTATACCCGCGTTAAGCCGTCTAGAACGACAATGATTAGATGCGTTCGATCCCAAGAAAATAGGTTGCAAGCGTAGTCTCGACTCCTTTCCGGGCTTATTGTTATCTCCTGGAGTCCGAGCGGGAGTGCTCCTGAGTTAAACAGGACTTAAGTCGTTACTTTTCGCTTTCTATATTGACGAGTTATGAGGAAGACACTGTTTCTTATCGGGATCACGTTATTGCTGCTCGGAGTAATAGCAGAGTCAATCTACGTTGTCAGCTCGAGAGTAGCTTACAATGGTCCGACGCTTTCCACAGACGTCTACTTTGTGTCAGGCATCCTCCTCCTCTTGGTTGGAGGCATCCTCTTCTTGGCTAGTGTCAGAATACCGGAGATTCATGTATCAGACAGCCAGGAAAGGACTCTCTAAACTCTTAGTTCAGCCTGGGCGCGAAAATGGATCTATCATCAATCGCGCTCAAAGCCCCGTGCTATTGATAACGTTCCCGGAGTTGCCGTCTAATATCAGTACGATTTTGTTCCCCTTATGGTTATAGCGAGCAAACCAGATTGGAACATGCAATAGCTCGGTATCAGACAGATCCTCCTCCGAGGAGATTTGCTGGATCATGTGATATTGGGCGTGAGCCTTTTGAGATTGCAGCTCGTCAACAAGCGTCCTAGCCTGATTCTTTGCGGCATCTTCGCTGATGTCACCATTCAGAATCTTGATACCTTTTGGATATTTCGAAATGTCAAAGAGACTCCTCTCTTCGATAGTAAACTGATAGTCGTGAGGTTGATACTCGGTCAAACCCTTCAAGGCCACAACGGGATAATTGTAGTTCTGATTCACTTGAATCGCTTTTCTGGGCCCGCTACCACCGCCCATTCCATGACTCATCATCGAGCCTAACAAGGCCCCTTCCAGCAATGGAGCACCTCCACCACCGAACCCGCCTCGACGATTACCACCTCCTAACCCGCCGGCCATTACTCCAAGCAATGCTGCCGTAGTTGCGACTTGTGCGCCTTCCATAACCATGTTCGTCGCTATTATCGAGGTCCTCGCCGAGACGCCGACAAGCCAATACGGAACAATGGAGAGGTTCATTTCTTCGAGAGTGGAGCTTTCTTGCAAGTGTCGATGGAGGAGACCCCTATCCATCATCGATCTAACGAGTTGAGTGGCATCGTCCGCGGTCCGAACCTTGAGAACTAGCATAGTCTGCTTCTTGATATTCGACCAGCCCAAGCTACCAAGCGTGATGCTTGCGCCGCAGTATTCACAAGTGATGATCATTTCTCCGAACTTGGGAGCTATCGATGCGCCACACGTGGGACATTTCAACGATGTTGCATTGGCGGACCCTACTACCTGACCCGCATTAGTAGACTCTACCGTTGTCAGGGTTGACATAGATTGTGACGATTGGCCTGTCTGTGTTCCACACTTGATACAGAATACTGCATCGTCCGGAAGTTGTGTACCACACCTTGCGCAGTACATATCGAAAAGATGCTCCTCATGCTGGACAACTTAATGTTTCGTTAATTGACCACCGAGTCATACCGAGTACCCGGTCAATGAACTTGGTTGTCATCTTTCGAATTGGTGCTTCAGCCGATCGAGTTCGACCTGAAGTTTATCCTTTCTCTGCAAGTCGTAGAAACTATTCAGAAAACGGATAGTTCCTACGAGTACAAGCAGGTAACCCAGTGTAGCAATTGACATAACGTACGCACCTATTGCGAAGCCGAGAACGATTAACCCTAGTCCCGTCAAGAAAGTGAGTTTGGAGAACAACTTGTGACTTGAAACCTCCTCCTCTAGAACTTTTCGATATTCTCCTGCCTCGTCATCGATCAGTTCCACTGGATCTTCTTTTGCCAACGAAAACCCGAAAGTGGCTTTTCCTCCGGTTCGCTATTTAGTGTTGGGGATTCAGCCATTTGATCGTTTGAGAATCAAGTCTTAGGAAGTGATTTAACTCTCGATTAGACCGGCATTTGGACGTCCTATGCCCGCCTATCCTTCCTCAGGCGTATCACAAGTATTCGGCCTTCTTGACGTTCTGCGCGCATACACAGGGAAGACGAGCGTTGCCAAGCTCAACATCGATCTCCATCTGGACATTGACGATCTCCTTCCGCCGATCGCGACGGCGGAATTGCTGGAACTAGTGACGGTGAAGGATGGAGAAATCTCCTTGACCGAGAGTGGTCGCAAGATACTTTCCTCCAAGATGCCGGCCCGAAAGCTGATAATCGGGGAGCAATTGCTCGAGGTTGATCTCTACAAGAAGATCTTGAAGGACTTAGAAAAGAAGAAGAGGCTCTCACTCGTTGACGTGGAGGAGCTGATTGAGGGAGCGTACGGTCCGTTCAAAGATGTCCACGACGGGGTCCGTCTTGTGGTCCGATGGGGTGTGTTCGCGGATCTATTCGACTATGACGGTGCAGGAATAATCCTGCATAAGACTTCCACTACCGCTAGCTGATCCTTGAGATAATCCGATCGACATAATCGTAAAACCTAGGATCCCTCTGGTCCCGTGGCCGATCCATCTCGATCCGGACATTGTCGATCACCTTTCCAGGACGCGGGCTCATCACAATAACTGTGTCTGCCATACCAACCGCTTCTTGCACGTTATGAGTGACCATTATCACAGAGTTAGTGGAGAACTGCGGATTGCTCCAAATCTCCAAGACTTCTTTCCTCAATCCCTCTGCAGTCAACGCGTCAAGGCTAGAGAAGGGTTCATCCATTAGCAATACTTCCGGCTCCAAAGCAAGGGCTCGTGCTATTCCAACTCTTTGTTTCATACCGCCGGATAGTTCTTTGGGATACGAGGCCTCAAAACCGTCCAATCCGACGTCTTGGATAAATTTCTCTGATCGCCTGAGCCGGTCTTCCTCCGTGATCTTCATCCATGCGAGTCCCATTTCGACGTTCTCTAGCACTGTCTTCCATGGTATTAGAGCAAAGGTCTGGAATACCATGCCCATCATCGGAGTCGGGCCTTCGACTGGTTTGCCGTGAAAGTATACGTTACCTTGACTAGGTCTGTCTAATCCATCGATCATTCGAAGAAGAGTGGATTTGCCACACCCGCTCGGACCTACTATGCAAAGGAATTCCTTGCCCACATTAAAGGACACGTTCTCCAAGACCGCAACAGGCTTTTCTTCGCTTAGAAAAGACTTGGATACGTTGTCGATCCGGATAACTGGTTCCTCGGTCATCTTGTTCTCATCCTCGTGCTAGGATTCGAACTTGTACCTGTCGGCTCTCTTCATCAACCTGTGCCAAACCAGCCTGTTAATAATCAAAATGGTTAATGTCATGATGATTATCGCGGTAGCGATTACAACGGTCCCTGCGGACCCTGCATTGTTAGCATTTACCAAGACTGCTCCTAGCCCGGCGACTTGCTGTACTTGTTGTTGACCTGTGACTATGTATTCCGAGACTATTGTCGCATTCCAACCACCACCCCACGCCTGCATGCTTCCCGATATTATCGCAGGGAAGGATGCGGGTATGAGTATCTCCCGGATGAACCGCTTGCCAGAAACGCCGTAGGCGGAGGTGCTTTCAGAGATGTCATTGGGAATGTTATGTATTGCACCGATTATGTTGAACAGCAGGTACCATTGCATTCCGGTGAGAAGAAGTACTATTGAGGCGAGTTGTATCCCCATTGGGGAAGATATCCTGCTTAGAATCAAGAGCGTTACGATCGGAAATAATGCGGTTGCAGGAATTGATTGGCCGATGTCGAAGATTGGGATCAATGCCTTCGCTAGTTTTTGTCTTCTCGCTATAGCAATCCCCGCAAGAAGCGTCCAACCCAGGGCAATGAGATAAGCGGCCAGCAATCTGAGAAGAGATGAAGCTGTCGAATATGCCAGCAGTGGGAAACCACTGAGACAGCCTGTGCAACCCTTTATTGGTTGGAAGGATTGAATCTGGTTCAGTGCAGCTTGTAAGGTTGGTATAGGAGAGTTTTCTAGGAAGAATATTACAAGGACCATCAGACCAAGAAATCCTATGATCACGATCACCCGAGTGACGAGAAAAATTCTCGCGAGTCGTTCTCTGACCTTGGGCGGTACGTGTACTCTCGGAACAGTTTCTAAGAACGAAGAGAGGTTCGTTTTCTCGTACTTGAAGAACGTGACGATCGGGTTGGTTATACGACCCTCGTACTTCAGGAGGCTTGACCTTAGTTTGCCGTGCCTGGCGTGAAATCCTCTTTGTCCCCCTGTAACTTCGTACCTGTACTTTTCCGTCCTCGCGACCAATGGTCTCCAGACTATTCGATTAATGGCGATGATCACTAGGACCATGGCTACCAAGCCAATGATTGCGGAATCGAGTCGGCTCTCCGCTGCGGCCTGCGCTATGAAAAATCCAAGGCCTTTAAGTTGCACTTGCGTCATTCCGAATGTTGCATACTCTTCTACTGGTATGAAGTACCATGCGCCTCCCCATGCCAATATGCATCCCCAAATCAGCTCAGGATAAATCGCAGGCAACACCACTTGCCTGAGATATCGGGATCTGGTGATCCCATAGGCCTTCGATGCTTCTTTGATATCATTCGGTATTTGGTTAATCCCAGTAATTACTGCGAACGTCATCGCCCAGACCATTGCCGTAAAGATCAAGATTATCGAAGCAAGCTCCTGTCCGCCCTCGCCGGGGACTCGGGTCAGGACGAAAATAAAGACCGCAGGAAGGAAGCCTAGAACTGGGACCGATTGGAGAACGTCGAGTACTGGAAGTAGGACGTGAGAGGCTCTACGGCTCATCGCTGCCGCGATTCCATATGCAAGGGCAAAGCCCAGGCTAAGTCCGAAGGCTAATGTGAGACGGAGGAGACTGCGAGCCGCGAAGTACGGAAGGTTAATTGGATTCAGAGGATCCACGGCGTTCAGTTGAAGTGCTAGGGCTAGGTCCACCGAGACGCGCTTCCAAACTCACTCTTGGATTGGATAATGCGTTCGCTGGGCTACTGTCCTTATGTAAATACCTTCGAGCCCGCCTCCATGAACGCTCGAGTGAAGGGGTGATTGTCAGTCTAATCACTAATACACACTCTGCTTGACTAGACGGTTTTCCAACCAGTTACTCCTGTCCCGAACTGGCACAGCGACTAGGTTAAATCATGAAGCCGACCCAAGAGGGGGTGTATTCAGAGGGATCGAAGGATGGTTGAAAGTAGTCTACTTTTCGAGGAGGCACCGTATCTAAAGCTCACCGTAACAGGCAGGAAGACGCATCTGAGGAGGACCGTCCAGTTATGGTTCGCCTACGAAGACGGGAAGATCTTCTTTCTCGCACACAAAGGCTCCCAATGGTGGAAGAACCTCTCCCGCGATCCAAAGGCTGAGATCGAGGTTCTAGAAGTCGCATTCCAAGGCCTTGGAAGACTAGTACCAGACAAGCTGAGCAAGATCTATAGTCTCTTCAGCACCAAGTATGGACTAGACCAGATGGAACGATGGTACGGGGGAAGGAAGAGGTCGCAAAGACAGGCGATAGAAGTAGAGGTAGGGCGCGTAATCGGCAAGAGGCCGGAAGCTTCGAGACCGCTAGAGTCAATTATCAGTATCGCGTAAAGACGGATTCTGGCCGGGTAGAGAATCTTTGGCGTACGGTCTAGCGGAAGGTCTCAGAAAGTCTGCGGGGAAACTCGCCCCGAAGAGTAAGAAAGCAGCAATCATAGTCGGCACATTCGGTAGCCACTTCAAACTCAATGAGGCTCTCGAAAAGATCAAGCAGAATGGATTCAATTACGAAGTTGAGAAAGGACACACGGTCAAGATTTTTCTGGGGAAAAATACGACCGAAAATGCGGAGAAGGTTCGCAGTATCATACGTGAACACTACGGCTACGTTGAACCACTCTAGACGCCAGACTCAGCCCTATAGAGTCTATCTATGGATGTGTTCAGTAAATCATTGCGCTGCTAGTCGCTAGTCTCTTCTTGTCAGAAACATAGGCGCATTCCTTCAAACCTTTCTTCCCAGCCAGAACATAAGCGAAGCATTGAAAATAGAAAGCCAACTCGACACCTCGTAAGACAAGATCTCTTGACCGGGATTGAACGCTTAATGTTCTAAGATGAGACTTCCGCAATTCTTCGGAAACTGCATGAGTCTTCGGGTCATGGTCGGGGTTCATACAGACAATACTGTCTGTTTTTTTGAGGGAGAATAAGTACGCGTGTCCGAATTCCTCCGGGTACTGACAAGTTGCCGATATACCAAGAACCTCATTGAACTTCAATCCTCCGTAGTAGCCAATAGCATGCTCCAATCCGGATCCGATCACCGTGAACGAAGTCGGGATCGATCGCTTTGCCGCCTTCTCCGCCCAGGTCCAAGCGCCAGCTAGCGTCTTGCTAACGTCCAGCGTTCTAGGCAGTTTTCCAAGCAAGAATCCGCACGCCAACAAGCTCGAAGTATAGCTCGATGTCCCCGCGGTGGGTACATTCTCCTTGTGATGATCGAGAATTAGCGTGTCGTCGCACTTGAGCGCAAGAGGACTGTACGGATCGGATGTCACCGCTACAACTGCTCGGGCCTTACGTCTCAATTTCTTTGCGAGTTTTATATTCGTCTTTGTTTTTCCGCTGACAGAAATTATGACGATATTCTTTTCCTCTGCGATCCACGTCTTCTTCGACAACTCGTAAGGGTCGAACGCCAGCAATCGTCCATTGGAAAGTTCGGAAGCGAATAAAGCTGCAGAGTAAGAATCCCCTGACCCTGTGAAAATTGTCCGTGTTGGTTTGAGCGTGGCGTACTCACTCCTGTGTCGATGAAGTTCGTCGCTGTACGTCGAGAGGGTCGATGGTTGGCTGTCAATACTTCTCCTCATTGCATCCAGAGACGACACTCAATGACCCTCCGTTCGCCCATTGACTAGGAAGGCACTGGAGCTAGGACTTCTAACCTATCGATCGGGGCTTCGATAATTCTCTGTTCTAAAATGCTTGTTCTCAAGACTAGGAATACGCAGGCCGCGATGGACGCAACGAGAAGGATCATATCGAGCATAGAGAGTAGTAGTCCGGTTGATTGTTGAGAGAGAACCCAGTCAGGCCGTACCGTCCACGCGTACGCGGCGAGATCACAAGCTGCTTCAAATGGCAAAAGAGCTAGAGTCATCTGTTTCAAGTTCCCCCGCAGCATGAACGGTATTATCGCCCAAAAGGCGTAGTAGTGGAATAATTGCCTCAGCGGGATCAACCATACTGCGACTCCTACGCAGACAATGTCTGCTACTTGAAGACTATTCGGATTTCGCCATGCAAAACCCAACACAAATGAAAACAGAGCAATCGTCAAGAGTATCCAGATCTGGTTAACCAACATTGTTGAGAACTCAATATTGGACAGAGACGGCAACACCTTGTAGGCTAGTATGAACGGGGAGAAACTCCAGGACGGTCGGACTGATATGTTCTGCTGCACGAACGATCCATAATAGCCCGGAAGATTCTGTAGCGGTACAACCGTCAAAGACAGAAATGGCAGGAACAAAGCTCCTAGGATAGTCAGGCTCAATCTTCCCTTCCGGAACAACCAGATCGCGACCAGTGGAAGTGCTAATATCGGATGAATTTTGAAGGCGGCAGAGAGGCTCAGTAATAGTGATCCCGTTATCCAGCGTTCCGCGCAGAGCAAGTACACTGCCCCGACCAGTAGTACTAGCCCGAATACGTCCGCGTGGAACCAGACCTCGCCCATCTGATAGAAAGAGGGCAGCAATACTATCAGTGCTGGGACTGCAAGCCTGTCAAGAATATCGATCTTCATTCTCCTTAGTGTGAGATACGCGAGCCCGCCGAGGACCACGTGTCCAATCACTAGCCCTATTCGTAAGCTCCAGGAGACCGTTGCAAGGGTCATCGATCCCCCCAATGAGCCGAGCAAGGCCACACCTCCCAGAAGCAGGAAGAAGAACGGAGGATACCCGGTGTTCCAGGGTTGCCCGGACAGGTAAGGATTCTGCCCGTGCAAGATGCTCATTACCGTAGGCACGTACGCATACTGGAGATCGCCACCACCATTCGTAAACAAAGTCACAATAATCTGAACAAGACAGCCAAGACTCAGAATGAGCAGCAGAATGCCACGCTCATTCCGAAGAAGCCATTGGGGAGTCTGCAAGGGAAGCTCAAGCGGGAATCGAGGCATGAAAGCTCGTAAAAGGATTCGCGACCCGCTATTGAACAATCGAATCCCCTAGAAACCGCCTAGGAAACGCCTTGAAAAACGGCTAGGCATACGTGAAAATGTCAATTCTACATATCAGCACTAGAAGAAAGAAGAACGTTTACTTCATCCACAATGTCAAACTAAGTCTACGAACAAGGCCCATCTTGGAAAAAAGGGAGCACTATCAATAATTGTCTCAAGACACAAAACAACTGATTTCCCCTGGGACCAAACCACGCCACAATAAATTCGCATAAATAGAACTATCTTCAGGCCGCGAGGAAATCCACGAGAGAGCAGTTAATGGAAAATGCCCCAGAAAAAGAATTCTTATTGTTAGATCCCCCCCAAACCTTAGAGGTCGCGGAAGAGAAGCAAGACCCAGCTACGCAGTCTAGCCGAAGTACTTGCGGACCATCTTCACTCCTACATCGCTAGCCTCCCACTTGTCACCGTTGAACTTCACAGCTCCCAAACGCTCCAAATTCGCCAAATGCTCGCCCAGCTTATCCGCTGGAAACCCCTTCTCCCGGTGACCAGGATAGACCTCCCCTAACGCCTTAGATATCTCCCTCGCACTCCTAGGATCCTCACAAATCCTCACAATCTGAATATTCACCTCAGTAGTAGTCAGTATCCTGAAAATCTCCTCCTCAGACATTTTCGACTTGCCAATGTTGAAACTCACGCTGCCAGGAGTATTCGTGGGACCAGACTTCGGTCCATTCTTATGCCTTCTCAGGAACCAGATTCCAAAACCAGCCCAACTGCTGATGAGCAGCGACAAGGAGAACCACCACTGGGTCAACAACGACACAACAACTTCCACTTGTAATTCTATCAACGTTCTTCCTACCTCACCCTGTGCAGCGCTTGCATCTCAATCCCTGCTGGGCCAACCCGGTAAGTATAGATCTTCATGTCCGCTGCCGCACCCGGCATCTTCAAAACCCGCATCTTCCTAGTATACTCCTCACTTCCAAAAGCTTCCGTGGAAAGATCCACGATACCATCACTCATCAACTTCACGGTGTTCACCACGTTATCCGCATGAATCCCTTTTGAACCAAGAAGCACATAGATGCCACCAGCAGCACGAACATTCGCCTGCAACACCTTCAAGGCCTGTTCAACCGTCGGAAACGGCGCCGACCGGATCACATCACTCAAACTATCAACAACCAATGTACTCTTACCTAACGGCGCTACGACGCGCGGAAACTCTTTGATCAACAAGTTCGCCGGACCAATATCCCAGGACACTTGTCCAGTCCCACGATGGCCTCCCCCCTTTTTCATGCTGAAGCTGTCAATGAACCACATCTGACGCTTGTCAAAATATTCTTGCAACTTCCAACCAAAGATATCCATCTCACCAACAACATCCTCCCATGACCTTCCAGTGGTAAAGTAAACCCCTGGCCGCCCATCCAACAACCCCTGATGCAGGATCTGCTGAGCACACGTAGTCATCCCCGTATCCTCTTCCCCGAGAAGAAGGATAATACTACCAGCTGGCAACCCGCCCATTGTCTCATCAAAGGCTTGTATGCCGCTTCTGAGATATTCCAACTCTAAACATTACACCTGTTGTTGCTGATCTCCACGAAGACCGACATTCTCTCCAGAGGACGGGACATCTGGTTGCTCCACTGTTTCAATCCGTTGTTCCACTACCTCGCCAACTGCGGATACTGGAACAGTCCCAGTCACGACTTCTACACTGTTCGTGTCGGCCCTGGCCTCAGCGTTTTCCTCTACCGTTACTGGAATGAGGACGCCTGCGCCCACCGCTGACACTACGAACTCCTATCGGGCCTTTAATTGCTACGCCATCCCTGCCTATACTGAAGGCGAAATCGTTCAAGCTATGACTGGTCCCACGCATCTTACGGACGAACACCTTCCTCAAAGGAGAACCCTGCTTCACCAACGACAAGACCATGACCCCCGTTGCTAGAAATTCTTCGATGCCATACCTGCTGATCAAGCCCGACCCCTCGACAATCTCCGTGGTCATCAGCGTCGTGCAACCTACGTCCTTCAATAGGAGACCGATCTCGAGGAATATCTCTCGCAGAGTATTCAGGTCCGTCACACGAAAGCCAAAACCTGGCAATGAGTCGACCACAAGCCTGGTCGCCCCAATCTGCTCCACCAGGGACTTCACCTCGGCCAACTTGGAGCGGAGATTGTACAATATCGCCTGTAGGCTCTCCTGTTCCGCCAGTTCGGACTCGACGCGTTGATAGACCGCATCAATTATCCCAATCTTCTTCTCCGCCTCCAAGCGCTTGAAGTCCCATCCAAATCGGAGCATGTTTGATCGGAACTCTTGGGGTGGCTCCTCTGTTGTCACGTAAACGCCCGGTTCCCCGTATCGTGTGGCACCTTTGTACAGGTATTGTCCGCAATAGATCGTCTTCCCGCACCCTGCACCTCCCGCGACGAGGACCCTCGCACCTTTTGGAAAGCCCCCCTCTAGGACATGGTCGAGCCCTGGAATGCCAGTATGAACTCGCTCGATCGCGCTTGGATTGACCAGCATAGCTGTTGCTGCTTCCATAATCGACCAAACGAGAGGACATTTGGACCAAGTATAAGCCTAGAGTAACCAAGCTAGACTAGTACCAGTACCTGTCATGATCATCGTCTTCACTCCAGACAACTTTTTTAGGCAAGCCACCCGGCTGTGATTGAATCTTTCGGATTGGACAAGAAATGCCCGAACTGGGATATTCCGTCAGCGGCCTTGATCCCGACCGTACTGTAAAGGCTGCTGGACGAGAACTTCGAATATCCCCCAAAGCAGCGGTCGAAATATGTCGGACAATTAGAGGAATGCGGATCGGACAAGCCAAGGAACTGCTTGAACGTGTTATCGCGAAAAAGGAAGCCATTCCATACAAGAGGTTCAAGAAAGAAGTACCTCACCGAAGGCAAATGGCCGAAGGTTGGTACGCCGGACGATTCCCACAGAAGGCCGCCGGAAGACTTCTAAGGCTCTTAGAAGAACTTGAAGCTAACGCGGAATTCCGGAACCTGGATCCAGAAAGACTCCGGATAATTCATGCCGCATCGCAAAAGGGTCCCTCGGTTGCAAAACGCAACCCAAGAGCCTTCGGGCGTTCGGACATTATACGTCGAGTTATGACGCATATTGAGATTGTTGGTTACGAGGCCGATTAGGAAGAATTGTCGGTTACCAAGTATTTTGTAAAAGACGCCTCGCGACGCTTGGAGATCGACGAGCATCTCGCCAAAGAACTCAAACGTGCAGGGTATAGCCATGTCGAACTTACGAAAAGCCCGGTCGGCACCAGGGTAGTAATCTACGCTGCAAAACCAGGCATGGTCATCGGACGAAGAGGCCAGAGCATCAAAGATCTCACCAAATTGTTGGAGCAAAAATTCAACATCGAAAACCCACAACTATCTGTCGCCACCATAGACGTTCCTGAACTCGATCCCAAAGTTATAGCCGCCCAAGTAGCAATGGCATTACAGCGAGGCGTCCACTTCCGCAGAGCCGCTTACTGGGGAATACAACGGGTCTTAGAGTCAGGTGCGAGCGGAGTCGAAATTGTGATCCGTGGGAAGTTAACTACTGAAAGATCACGTTATGAAAAGTTCAAGGCCGGATACCTGCCCAGAGTAGGAGAGCCAGTACTGAAGTACGTGAAAGAAGCCGTACAGGACATTCAATTGAAACAAGGACTGTTCGGGATTAAGGTACGTATCCTCCCGCCTAATATCGACGTCTTCGATCATCCAGTTATCAAAGCTGAAATCCCACAGATAGCCGCAGCCATCGGCGATAAACCTGTCGCAACGGAAACAGCTGTGGCGGCATCAGAAACAGCGACAAGCGAGCCACCGTCAATCGAGGAGAAAGCGGAGGATGCCGCACCAATCGTGATAGAGGCAAAGGAGAAGCAAGAGGAAGTTGCCAGTACTCAGGAAACGTGAGATGAACCAGCTCCTTCCTGAGGAGAAGAGGAAGCGAGTCACAGAACTCCGGGCAGAGCTTGCACAACTTCGGACTTCAGTCAAATCTGGCGGAACCGTTGACAACCCCGCTAGGATACGAGAACTCAGACGAACCATAGCACGATTACTAACAGCGCTGAACCAGACGTCCGTTGCACCGTTGGCAAAGGAGGAGGTAGTATAACCAGATGCTTATTGATCCCAGCACGATTAGAGCACATGAATGGATAGGCCTCAGAGTCAAGGTATTATCCGCCCCGGATCCTGGAATATGCGGAGTAACCGGAAAAGTGGAAGATGAGTCTAGGAATATGCTCACAATACGCACCAACCATCGATCGCTCAAGGTGCCAAAAGAGAAGTCGAGCTTTCTGGTTGAGCTTCCAAGCAAGCAGTCAGTTGAAGTGCAGGGAGAAACCGTTCGATATCGTCCGGAGGATAGGGTCAAGAGAGGAATTGGGAAATGGTAGTTAGGAACATCGGTCTCGATGCTAAGCCTCCTAAGGCTGGATGCAACGATCTGCTCTGCCCGTACCACGGGAAGGTCTCAGTCAGAGGAAGAATATTCGAGGGCATAGTAGCATCCTCCAAAACTCCTAGGACTGTCTCGATAGAGCGAGATTATCTTCACTACTACCCGAAGTACAGTAGGTACGAGAGAAGGCGCGGCAAGATGCTTGCCCATAACCCACCTTGCATCGCAGCCGTTGAAGGTGACAAGGTGACGATAGCCGAGTGCAGACCACTGAGCAAAGAAGTCAACTTTGTCGTAGTCGAAAAAACTGGAGGAGCCTCCGCCTAGTATGCCAGCACCGAAGACGAGAGCGGTAAGCGCAAGAGGGATGGTCGAGTACCGCCCAAGGATAGCTCGCGGTCTGCCAATAGGATCGAGGCTCGTCTGTGCGGACAATACTGGAGCAAAAGAATTGAAGCTCATCAACGTCCGAGGCTACCGCGGACGTTTGAGACGAAAGCCGGCCGCATGCGTCGGAGACATGATAATGGTGTCTGTCGCAAAAGGAGCACCAGATCTACGGAAGCAAGTCTTCCCTGCAGTTGTTGTCCGACAGGCTCGGGCAGTAAGAAGGCCTGACGGGACAAGACTAACCTTTGAAGATAACGCAGCTGTGATCATGACGCCAGAAGGCGAACTCAAAGGCACGGAAATAAGAGGCCCGGTAGCCAAAGAGGCGGCAGAACGCTGGCCGAGAGTTGCAAATCTAGCGAGTACGGTGATATAGACTATGAACCGACAGTCAAGAAATGATTCTTCATCACAAAAGAGACGGGTGTCTGCCCATCTAGCAGATGATCTGAAAACTAGGTACAGCACTCGCGCAGTCCCCATCAGAAAAGGAGACAGCGTCAGAGTATTGCGCGGGGAATTCGCCGGGCTCGAGGGCAAGGTAGACACGATAGACAGACCACACTCTAGAGTCTTTGTCGAAGGAATGACCCGTGAAAAAACCGCGGGGGGGAAATCTTCCCGTCTTTCGGTCCACGCGAGCAAAGTGATACTCACAAACCTCAACCTCTCCGACAAATGGAGAAGCAGCCTCCTTGAAGACAAGGCCAAAACCGCAAGGGATAGGGATACCGAGGAGGCCGCAGCCTAGATGGGAAGAAAGGCCGGCTCAAGACAGCTGAAGCGGGAACCATCGCCCGGCTTCTGGCCTCTACATCGTAAAGAAGAGACTTGGGCCCCAATGACTAGGCCGGGCCCGCACGCGCGCGAGAAAAGTCTCCCCCTCGTACTTCTATTGAGAGATATTCTAGGATACGCGAAAACTGCTCACGAAGCGAAACGAATCATCGACTCTGACCATGTTAGAGTTGACGGGGTGGTTCGTAGAGATCACCGATTTCCCGTTGGATTGATGGATGTCGTCCAGATAGAAGGGGCCAATCAGATCTTCCGAGTATTGCCAAAGCGAGGAGGTGGACTGCAACTCACACCGATAACTGAGAACGAGGCAAAATACAAGCTTTGCAAAGTGACCGGAAAGAGCACTGTCAGGCAAGGGGGCCGCCAGCTTAGTCTACACGATGGACGGACCTTACTCTACGGTAAAGAGCAGAGGCAAAAATCCGAACAGGACATTAGAGTCGGAAGTTCACTTCAACTCTCGATCCCCGATCAGAAGGTGATCCGTGTAATCTCCTTTCAACCAGGCACTATAGCCCTAGTCACCGATGGCAAGAACCAAGGCGCCTACGGAAAACTTGCCCAAATAACCCCGGGAACCTACGCGAGACGAAAAATGGTAAGGTTAGAGGCAGAGAATGAGACGTTCGATACGCCAGCTGATTATGTCATGCCAATCGGAGCAGAAATGCCCCTCGTGAAATTAGGATAGGTGGGCGAAGATGACATTGACAACAATCCCAGGCAAGACTGTTGAAGATACAGAAAAGGACGCGAATCCGATGCGGGCTGTAAGGATTGGCAAGCTAACTCTCAACATAGCTACAGGAAAGTCCGGTGACCCCCTAGAGAGGGCCAAAAAAGTCCTCAACCAACTGACTAACAAGACGCCCGCTACGAAGCGAGCCCGCAAATCCGTCAAGGACTTTAACGTTCGAAAGGGAGAGCCCATCGCGACAGTCGTCACTCTAAGGCGAGATCAGGCAGGAGAATTCCTAAAGAGAGCCTTAGAAGCCGTTTCCAACAAAGTCAACAAGACTTGCTTCGATAATTACGGAAACTTCAGCTTCGGCATAAAGGAACACATCGAAATACCCGGGACCAAGTATATCCCTGAGCTCGGGATATTCGGAGCCACAGTACACGTCACTTTGGAACGACCGGGCTATAGGATCAAGAGGAAATCTATAAGGCCTGCAAGGATTAGCAAGTCCCACAGAGTCATACAGGAAGAAGCGATCAGCTTCATCCAGTCCAACTACCCAATACAGGTCGTAGGTTGAGAACATAATGGCAAAGATCAAGCCAAAGAAGATACGAAAATATGGCAAGGGAAGCAGACCATGCAAACGATGCGGTCAAACAGGCCCAGTGATAAGAAAATACGGGCTAAACTTCTGTCGTCAATGCTTCAGGGAAGTAGCTGAGAGCCTAGGGTTCAAGAAGTATTCGTGAAAGTGGATTTGATGATCTGATGGAGCCAATATCTAACATGTTCTCTTCGATCCTCAATAACGAAGAGCGACACAAGCACGAATGCATAGTCTACCCAGCCTCGAAGCTAATGGGTCACGTATTGAGAGTGATGCAAAAGTACGGCTACGTAGGGGAGTTCGAGTTCGTTGATGACGGACGAGGCGGCAAGTTCAAGATCCAACTCTTAGGAAGAGTCAACGATTGTGGCAGCGTTCGTCCGAGATTCTCAGCCACAGTCGAAGACTTGGAAAAGTGGGGAAAGCAATACCTACCTTCTAGGGATGTCGGGATACTCATCCTCACCACGGCTAAGGGTGTAATGGCGCACAAGGAAGCGAAAGATCAAAACATCGGAGGCCAACTCCTAGGCTACGTCTTCTAGGGAATAGAGGGAATGGAGGAGATTTCGAGAGCCATGGTTAGGCAAGAAAGCGTCGAGCGCACAGTCCGAGTTCCGGAGAACGTTACTGTGCGGCTAGAAGGAAGACGAGTAAGCGTAAACGGTCCACTAGGAACTCTGGAGGAAGACCTGTCTCACCTTCCCGTGACACTCGCTCGGAAAGACGATGGCATAGTCATCACAACCATTTGGCCTCGTAAGAGAGAACTTGGAATGCTCGGCACAGCGGCCGCACACATTCGCAACATGCTCAAAGGCGTGACTGATGGGTATAGGTACGAACTCAAGAGCGTCTACGCCCACTTCCCAGTCACGATAAAAGCAGATGAGAAGAACAAGGAAGTCAGGATAGAAAACTTCACAGGCGAGAAAACCCCAAGACACGCGAAGATACTGGAGAACGTGAAGGTGACTGTTAAAGGCGAAGATGTTGTCGTCGAAGGATCAAGCCTTGCGAGCGTCAGCCAGACTGCGGCAAATATTCAGAACGCCACCAAAATCAAGAAAAAGGATCTCAGAGTGTTTCTTGACGGGATATACATCTCCGGCAAAGGTTCACTGAAAGGAGCGGTTGAGGAGAAGAAGGGAGGAAAGAAATAGGATTTGGCGAGACGCTTCAAACGTCAAGAGAGCTGGAGACTCAAAAGGGTCAAACCAGCCTGGCGAAGACCCAGAGGCGGCACGAGTAGAATTAGGCTAGAGGTCAGCGGTTGGCCAAGAAAGCCAAACGTGGGATTCAGAACAGAAGGATCAATTCGAGGATTACACCCTAGCGGGTTAGAAGAAAGGCTAGTCAAGCAGGAGAAAGACTTTGACGGGATCGATTCAAAGAAACACATTGTCCGTTTCAGTCACCAGCTCGGCGAAAAGAAGCGGCTCGTTTTCCTAGAGAAGGCTCGCCAGCTGAAGGTCAAGATAGCTAATCCAGGAACAATGGAACCAGCAGCGAGACCGGTCGAGGAAGCCCTTCCAGAAAGAGAGCCCAATGTCGGGTCCGAAACGAATGGAGTCGAGCAGCCTAATGCAGAATCAGCCTCTATTACAGAGGAGGAGGAAACGAATTCTGCCGCTGAAGACGATACAGAAACTCGAACAATCAGCGCGAAAGAAGAATCAGAAGAGGAGGGTAACAAATGAGCCTTCGTAGTCAACGACGGATAGCTGCTAGTTTACTGAAAGCCGGCGAAACCAGAGTATGGATTGACCCTGAAGAAGGCGACCGAGTTGGGTCAGCTATCACACGACAGGAAATAGCCACTTTGATTAGAGAAGGTCGGATTCGTGCACTTCCGAAAAAGGGAGTGAGTCGAGGACGGGCTAGAGAACGGATGGGCAGGCGGAAGAAGGCTGGCAGTAGGAAAGGAGGACTCGGCTTAGGAAAAAGTCTTTGGGTCCATCGGATTAGGGCGCTGCGCAGGCAGCTACGGGGCCTTAGAGACAAGAGACAGATCACCCCGAAAGATTACAAGGTGATGGTCGGGATGGCAAAGGGCGGTGCCTTCAGAAGTACATCCCACATTGATGAATATCTGAAGACACACCAGATGCTGAGGAAACGGTAACAAAAATGGCCAGCGGACCACGATATTCACTCCCCTTCCGACGAAGAAGAGAAGGTCGGACGGACTACAGACAACGAAGATCGCTAATAATTTCCGGCAGACCAAGAGCCGTGGTTCGACTGACCAATGATCACGTCTACGTACAGATAAGCGAGGCACGACCGAAAGGTGACGTGGTAAAAGCGTCCGCGTCGTCAAAGGAATTATCCAAACTTGGATGGCAAGGCGGAACCGGCAACCTTCCAAGCGCTTACTTGACGGCATTATTAGCTGGGAAACGAGCCCAAGCAAACGGCGTGAAGGATGCCATATTGGACATCGGTCTGAGGTCGATTACAAAGGGATCCAAAGTGGCCGCTGCTCTAAAAGGGCTCGCGGACTCGGGACTAGCCATACCACACTCTACCGAGGTCTTGCCGGACAAGCAGCGATTGTCGGGTGGACACATAGCTAGCTATGCTAAGACTCTTGCACAGAAGTCCAGTGAAGAGTACAAGAAGAGGTTCAGCCACTACATATCTAGAGGAATGAAACCCGAAGATCTTACAGGTCACTTCGACCAGGTAGCAGTTCGGATACAGCAAACGGTTATTGGAGAAAAGGCATAGGGTCAAGCTTTGAGTTATCAACAACAGAGATACCAACAACGAGCACCTTCGCAACAACAGGAAATTGGATGGTTGCCTAAGACCAAGCTAGGCAAGCTCGTCCAGCAAGGGGAGATAGTATCCTTGACCGAGATATTTACGCAGGGACTGAGGATAATGGAACCCGAGATCGTTGACACGCTCCTCCCCAACCTTCAGCAGGAGGTTCTCGGGATCGGATTCGTTCAGAAGCAGACGGATGCCGGGGAAAGGTCGAGATTCCGTGCGATCGTAGCAATAGGCAACGGAGAAGGCTACATCGGCATTGGCGAAGGAAAAGCTAGACAAGTAAGAACCGCTATCGACAAGGGCACCGTCCAAGCCAAGCTGAATGTCATGCCAGTTCGCCGAGGCTGCGGCAGCTGGGAATGCCGATGCGGAAGACCTCACGCCCTTCCTTTCATAATGAAGGGTAAATGCGGGAGTGTGCGTATTGAACTCATTCCTGGACCCAGAGGGCTAGGATTGGTCGCGGGTGAGATACCGAAATCCGTGTTGAAGCTGGCCGGAATAAAGGATTGTTGGACCAGAACTTATGGGTCGACCTCGACCTTAACCTCATCGGCCCTTGCAGTATTCGATGCGTTGGCCATGGGATACAGTGTCGTCACTCCGAGCGACTGGGTGTCATAGAGATATGAACCAGAATCAGACAACCAAAGGGGCGGCAACACACCCGACGCTTTTCTTGGCGGTTCGGATTAGAGGAACGGTTGGTGACAACCCGCGAATGGAACTCGCGCTAAAGTCGCTGGGAATGGAGAGCAAGTTCAACGCACGACTTGTTCCTGGAAACCCTGACATGCTGGGAATGTTGAGGAAGGCGAAAGACCAAGTAACATGGGGCGAACTGGAGCCTGAAACCTTGGAAATGATCCTCAGCAAGCGCGCTGAGAAGAGCGGTCCGGGTCCGCACCGTTTGGACGAAGAGTTTGCAAGGCTCCACTTCAAAATCCAGGATCTTGGAGATCTTGCAAAACAGATCATTGGAGGCGAAGTCGATCTTCAACGACTATGGCGGGCCGGTGTCAAGTCCACGATCAGACTACATCCTCCAAAGGGTGGATTCAAGAAGAGTACCAAGCGACCATACAATAGTAGTGGTGAGCTTGGCTACCGGGGTCGAGAAATCAACCGTCTCGCCAAACGAATGATCTAGTCGTCGATGAAGAATATAGATATCTCAAATAATCCCAAGACGTCCAGCTTGTACCTGAAATCAGGAGCGTTATGATATCCATTGAGCTATTCCAAGGGACATCCTACTAGACGCAAACGCTCATCCAAGCGGTCGGGTTGGTGGTTTGATATTTTCGAGGAGATGGAACGGATGGATCGAATGATGGACGAGATGATGCGAAAAGCGTTCACGATGCCTAGGGCACAGGAGGGACCGTTACCTTTCGTCTACGGTTTCTCAATGTCGGTCGGACCCGATGGCAAGCCTGTGGTCAGAGAGTTCGGAAATTTGGAACAGAGCTCGCGCGGTCCACTCTTGAAGGAGGAACGAGAACCACTTGTGGACGTGATAGAGGAGGGCGACGAGATAATTGTGGTGATTGAGATTCCCGGCGTTGAGAAGAAGGATGTGAAGCTGGAGGCAACGGATCGAGTGTTGAAGATAGCTGTCGATTCGGAAAAGAGAAAGTACTACAAGGAATTGGACCTTCCGCATATGGTTGACCCGAGAAAGTCTAGCGCGTCCTACAAGAATGGAGTTCTTGAAGTGAGATTTCCGAAAACCGAGGAGAAGAAGCCGACCCGAGAGATCAGGGTAGAGTAGTTCCGGGGCGTCATCGGGTAACTGTTTTATAAAACAGAGGGCGAATTGTTGGGTAGAGAAAGGATGAGTTCGGCCCGTAGACGACGACGCGAAAAACTTGGGTTATGAATAGATAGGCTGGACCATAGATCCCGAGTCACTGGCATCCAAGTGCACGAGACAAATCCGAACAATCAGGGTCTTTCTGATAGGTGAAGTTTGATGGCCTCCACTACTATTTCCAAGGCTGATTCTGTTGCTAGGTTCAAGTTCAAACGGACGATTGATGAGTTGAGCCGTAAGGAAGGACGTGGAACAGAGCTGATCAGTCTCTATGTTCCACCGGATCGGAAAATACATGAAGTCCTCGCGAACCTTCGGGAGGAGGCTGGTACTGCGAGTAACATCAAGTCGCGAACTACGCGGCAGAATGTGGAGGAGGCTATTGAGAAGGTCAGTCAACGATTACGCTTGTGGAAAGAGCCGCCTCCAACTGGACTGATAATCTTCGGTGGTGCGATTCCCCAGAACGGACCAGGCAGCGAGCGTATGGAATTGTTTACACTTGTGCCTCCGGAGCCGATAGACGTCTACTTCTATCGTTGTGACAGCAGATTCCATACTGAACCATTAATGGCATTGGTCGCGGAAAAGGATACGTTCGGCATACTAGTCATAGATGGGCAGGAGGCTGTTGTCGCGACCTTGAAGGGGCGGAGGGTGGATATTGTCAAGAGCTTCACTTCCGGCATCGCGGGTAAGAGTCGTGCGGGCGGGCAGTCTGCGAGACGTTTCGAGAGGATCAGGGAGCAGATGACGAATGATTACTACAAGCGTGTGGGACAGCACTTCAATGATATCATGACGCAGGTGCCGGATCTGAAAGGTATCATCATTGGTGGTCCTGGTCCCACGAAGTATGTGTTTAGCGAGGGCGAATACTTGCAGTATATGTTGAAGAAGAAGGTGTTGTCGATTATCGATACCAGTTATACTAGTGAGGCTGGTGTGGAGGAGGTTGTGGAGAAGAGTAATGATATTCTGAAGGGAGTTCGATATAATGAGGAGAAGCAGCTAGTTCAGAAGTTTCTCTATGAATTGGGACATGAGACTGGGAAGGGTTCTTTTGGTGAGGCTGATGTGGTGAAGCATTTGGAGAAGGGGATTGTGGACATGTTGTTGATCTCGGAGGCTTTGGAGGGTGAGCGGTTGGTTGTGAAATGCCGGAATTGCGGGTATGAAGAGGAGACTCGTGGTACTAGGTTTGAGATGCACGCTGTCAGGTCCGAGTTAGCGTCCAGGTCGTGTCCTAAGTGTGGTAAGGCAACTTTGGGGGTGGAGAAGGAGGTGGATGTGATTGATGATATGCTCGATTTGGCTGAGAAGTCGGCTACAAGGGTCGAGGTTGTCTCTGCCGAGACCGAGGAGGGAAGAATGCTGAGAGACTCGTTCGGGAAGGTTGCCGCTGTTTTGAGATACGGCGTCAAGTAGGAGACGAGACCCAGAGTTTAGCGGCGTGTAGAGCCGGGTCGCCTTAGGGACTAGCACAAGGTCCCGAGATGTAGTCGGGGCGTGTTGTGTAGGGGCGTTCTTGTCGCCTACGATGAGGAGGTGGCGAGTAGAGAGAGGTTCGGGTTCTGGCTGGAGAAAAATAATGAGGGGTGGGGATCAATAATAATTGTTAGGGTAATTTTCAAAAGAGGGTTGAAAACTTTTTTCTTTCAAATTTCTTTTTTTGTTTCGGTTCTTAATTGGTTGAACTCGTCCCGCTCAAGAGGGTCAAGAATAGATGGTCGGTGTGAAAGTATTCGGAAAGTCTCATCCACGTCTTGAAACTTCACAATCTACCCCCCCTTTTTTCTAACTTTATTTTCTACTGCGCCTCAAAATGAGGGAGATCTGCCGTTAATCGTTCAGAATGCTAGGAATAGCATTTTGCGGAAACGGTATTATTCATTTAAACATAGCGGAAATCCATGAGGAGAACATCGGGGGCCAGAAAAAGTGTGCGTATTTTGGCAATCAGGGCTAAAAATGAGCGAATTCGGTGTCATGTCCCAAAGGTAGCGTTGAAAAAGTTAAAAATGGAAGGGTTCCTGCACGGCGTCGCATGAGGAAAACGTCGTGGGGATATTTCGCGCCTTAGCAATTCCCAACTTTTCCGTACCATAAAGTAGACTAACGCCTGTCTGCGTTTGGGCATATCGGGTGTGTGGTATTACGGACCGGTCTCGTTGGGTACACGTGTCCATTCCCTTTCTTCTTCTAGCTTTCGTCCTGACCTTTCTCATCGTATATTCCGGGACTCTCGAAGCTAGTGACACGAGCGGCTTCTTTGCATTGAATAGTCTTGCCTCATCGCAATTAATCGCCGACATCGCGATCATTGTCACTTATTTCGGCAGCGAACTGATCCTAATACCGTTCGCCGGTCTCCTCTACCTGCTCTCCAAGACGAACAAGTTGGAGACGGTCTTCGTGGTGGTCTTCGCGGTGGTAGTGTCGGACATTGTTCTCTTCGCATTGAAGACTGGTTTTGTCAGACCGCGTCCGTCGCACGTTCTAAACGGTGTTATACTCCCATTGGGAGTGGACAATGAGTCCTCGTTCCCCTCAGGTCACACGGCAAGAGCTTTCGCAGTCGCCAGTCTCGTATCTCTAAGAATGGGCCGGAAGTATGTCCCGTTACTCACTCTGGCAATCGGTGTTGCCTTAAGCAGAATAATCATTGGCGTGCACTTCCCATCGGACGTGGTTGGAGGCGCCTTCCTAGGCATACTCATCGGCCTGGTCTCATATGAGTACGGACCGCGAGTGTTCCGATACGCTGTTCCAAGGCTTTTTCCTGGCCGGGCAATCCCATAGCACGCGAGAGTTACATTTTGAACCCGCCCGATCGCTTTCGAAACCAATGAGGAGAGTGGAATATTAGGTAGACTAAACGATACTGCTAGATAGCTTGGCCTTGCTAGACAAGACTGTAAACGAAACCTCGGTAAGGAGCCAAGCTCGCCGTGAGAAACGGATCATCATGGCCGCAGTTTTGATTGGCGTTGTCATACTGGGTCTCGTTCTATTCTTTGTCCTCTCGCCGGCGCTCATTGTGAATTCTAGGGATTTCAGCTATCCTGAAGAGTTAAGGACCCCCGCCGGATCTTCGCCCTCACTCAGTATCACGAGCGTCAATGGAAAGGTAAGTATTTCCTCTTGGGCACAAAGCACAGTAGCCATCAGCGGCACGGTGACGGCACGAGGACTCGGCTCATCCCCGGAGCAAGTCGTTCTATCCGAGTCTAACATTAACGGGGTGATAAACTTCCAAGCTGTCTTCCCGAGCGGCTCTCTCTTCCAGCTCTCGGATAGTTATGAAGCACAAATCATCGTATTCATCCCCCTGAACACACAATTCGGACTTCTCAAAGTCGAGACAGTGAATGGAGGGATCGACGCGAGGATAGCAAACGCGACAAATGTTCAACTAAACACCGTCGTCGGGGGTATCGCGATCAACTGCATTTCTTGCAGCAATATTGCAGCTTCCACAAACAATGGTCCAGTGTCTGCAACCTTCTCTTCCCTAGAGTCGTCCGGACAATACACTCTGACAAGCATCAACGGCAACGTCGCGATGACAGTGCCTTTGACGGCAGGGTTCACTGTACATGCCGATACAACAAACGGTACCGTCGATGTCTCTGGAGTGAGCTTGCAACCCACGGGCACGGTCCAATTGGCTAACGATAAGACTGGGAAAGTGGACGGGGGAGGTGCCAGCGTAAGGCTACACACTGTCAACGGGCAAGTGACGATATCCTTAGGATAGTAGAAATCAGCAGCCCCGTTGGTTTCTGCTAACCCGAGTACTTGCCGGCGACGTTCTTAAGAGAATTGGAGACTTCCCGTGCGGCCGGTCGACGTCGAGCTTCCTTCGCCATCATTTCCGCAAGCACTGGAACTATCGAAGCAAACTTGGAATCTATCCTTGTAAAATCAGGATTGAAAGATTTCCAGAGAGATCTCAACTCGTCTCCCGTCCGGTTGGATTCAGGGTTCGAGATCATGTTGTTCATTGCCTCGATGAGCCTCTTTGAATGAACCGGTGTCTTCGTTAACATACTGTACAAGGTAGCCCCCAGCGCATAGATGTCCATCGAAGGATCCGCGCCCGAGCCAAGGACCTGTTCGACAGGCGCGTATTCAGATGTGAATTGAACAACTTTTCCACCAGTCCGGACCGCGGATCCCAGGTCGGCAAGCTTAGGCGAGATCTTTCCAGATACCATCTGTTCAAGCGTGTCCTGTCCGGTGGGGGGCGGGGTAGCGGTGAAGAGGATGTTCTGAGGTTTGACATCGAGATGAACGAACCCGGCTCCATGAATCGTCTCTAAAGCGGTCGAGATCATCTGGCCCATGAGCATCACAACAGCAGCCCACTTTTCAGAGTAATAGAGTGCATCGTATGATGGATCCTCGACAAGTCTCTTCGCATTACCTCCCCGCATATACTCCATGACTATGGTTGGTGGGCTGTGGAGATAGAGTCCAGTATCTCCTTTCATGATTTCTTGAATGTTCATCCGATCAACAAGTATCCCCTTGATCTGTACAACATACTTCGATTGCCCAGACAATTCCAAGAGGGTAGTCGCTTCTGCCATTGTCTCGTTGAGAGCCGCAGCGCCGGTAGTAGTCTTGAGTATCGGTATTTTCAAGGCCATCTCTGACCCCGCTGTTCCGAAGCTAGCCCTGAGAACGTAGCCGGTGGCTCCGGTGGCAATGTGCTCCTTCACTTTGTAGCCATGAACATCTTGGTTGACCCAGGCTCTTGGGTCCCAATCGTCCAGCCGAGAGATACCGATCGGCGTCGGGGCTGGCGACTGTTTGGGCTGCTGTATTGGAATAGATGGAAGAGTACGCGGAGGGGATGGGGCAATGATTCTTTGTTGCGGTTGGGGCAGAGGCGTAACGTGCTTGGGGACAGGGGGCGGCGGGGGTGGAGGGGACTGAACAGTGAACGAGAAAGTCTCCGTAGACGAGACATTCTTGGTTGTCGCGGCCACTTGTAGCGTATATGTGCCAGATTGTCTTGGCAGGTAAGACACAGTGTATTTTCCGGCACTGTTATGAGATAATTTCAGAAGTTCCCGTTTTCCTGTGGGAATAGTCAGGGTAGCGTTGAGGTTCGTCACATCTGTTGGGCGACCAGACGTGTTCGTCGTGATCCTAATGGTTTCCATATAGCCTTGCTTAATGAGACGATCCCCAGCAATTGCGATCACGGGAGGACTCGTTAGCGGCTTAGGACTTGTTTGTGGCTTTTGACCAGTCAAAGTCTTTGGCTGTATCCTACTCGCTAGTCCGGCGGTGACTGAACCGATCACGGCGAGGAGCGGGACATAAATCAACGAGGACAAGAAAGCGTATTCTAGGTTTGGATCCTGTGACACAAAATAGGCCAGGACAGTTAATGAGTTCAATGAGAAGAACAAGGAGGGCATCATTACTAGTGCTGATTTCTTTGCCCTCAAGAATTTCTCAAGGATATGCAGTATGCTCATTTGGGCGGAATTCCCAGCAAGCGCCAACGGAATGAAGACCAACGACCGCAGCAAGACCACATCGAGGGCCGGAGTTACGCTAAACGAAGAGCCGCTGGTCGACGCAAGCCCAAGTCCAATGCTGGCAGCTAAGGATGCAACGATGTTCTCCTTCGGAATTCTGAAACGGGTCTTAGTAGAGAACAGCAGTGCAGAGATAACAACCCCAAGTGCCGGTGGTAGCGAGACTAGTATTAGCGACGGGTACGCTGACAGTGATAGCGAGGATCCGATTGACGAAGCTTGGACCGCATAAATTAGCCCGAGGATAGAGGTCAAGAATCCAAGGGCAGTTTTGAGGGGACCAGATCGGGTGTCAAGGGATGTGAGGATACCTAGGACCACAACACTAAGGACGAACGCGTATGGGTCGCCACGAATTCCCGATGCGAGCAAGAAGCCAACCGGAAGTGCTGCCAATGCTGGTGCGAAGTAGTCTGGCCGCAGAGAGAGCTTGTACTGAGACGGTTGCAAGACAGACGAGAACTGTCGTTTTGTTACCATCACAATCCATCCTGGTCGATCAGCACGGTATTGGACACCTGGAAAGGCCTCTTCTTAGTGCCGGCAGGTTGCGTGTGAACGAGTAACCGTCCAGTCCAGTCTACTCTCTCATGGCGAGACCGGGACACTGGGTCAAAGAGGAAATGTCCCTGCTAGGCACAAGCTTTGGTACTGTGAAGCATTAAGGTATCAGAACCAGAATATCGGACGTTCAACCCATGCCCTCATTTAGCCCAGGCGTTTCCTCAAGCTCGAAGTCTTCACCATTAACCTGGAAGTGCCCCTTCTGCGGAGCCATGAACGAAGATGAGAACATGATCTGTGACGGATGCGGAGACGAGAGACCCGCCGCACCTTCGATTGCAAGAACGAAGCCTAGCATTGGCCTCGATGTTGCAGATGAAGAGGAGCTTCAATCCGACTCAGATTCCTCTCCAGATGATAAGCTGGAGGCGGATGATACGGATGAGAAAGAAGACTTGGTAGAGTCGCCAGAACCTCCGACCAAATTGGATAATGAGAATGAGGATTATGAGTCCCCGACAGCAGTTACAACGCCTCTGCCAACACCATCGATCACTGTCGAAGAGGATGAAGAGACCCCTCCAATCAGACTAGATAACCAGTATGAGGATTTCGAGCCCCCGAAAGTAGTTCCAGCGCCACTGCCCAGATCATCAACTAGAGTCGAAGATGAAGAGACGCCGAATCTGTCGTTTACAAGCCAACGCCTATACATGGTCTTCGTCAATACTCCTGCCCAGTCACTGATCAAATCAAGGGTTGCAATCGAGTTCGATGTTTTCCCAGTGATCTCGATAGGGAGAAATCCTGAGAACGTAGTCGTGGTACCCGATCAAGAAGTCTCCCGCAAACATGCCCAGTTAAGCTTGGAAGGCGGCAAGGTGATCCTGAAGGACTTACAGAGCGCAAACGGCACATTCGTATACGACGGTAAACAGTTCCAACGAGTCAACGGTAGTGTCGAGATCAAACCGAACACAATATTGAAGTTCGGATCCGGCACTATTGTGAGGCTCATCAACGAATGATGGAAACAGTCTCGATACCTGAACTGATTAGCAAAGCGAAAGAGAAGTTGACGGGTCCGTTGCTCCAGTCAAGAGACGTTGACAGAGCCATATTCGTAGGAGACACTCACACTGCAATAGACGTGACCCAAACCGTATTCGATAGATATTACGAAGAAGCAGATCTAATCGTTTTCCTGGGAGACTACGTAGACAGAGGCAAAACCGGAGTAGAGAATCTCGGATTAATAGCCACAAGATTCCTGGAAGATCCTCACCGTGTTGTAATGCTGAGGGGGAATCATGAAAGCCCGCTTACCAATCCCCACTATGGATTCCTGGACGAGGTGAACGAGAAGCTAGGAAGCTCGGGTTACGAAGGATTCAAACAATTCTTCGAGTCTATGCCCTACGCGATAGTCGTGAACGATCATCTTTGTCTCCACGGAGGACTCGCTATGGGTCTCGACCATGTGTCGCAAATAGCCGAACTACCCAGGCCTGATCAAAACCCGGACGATCCAGTAGCGTTCCAATTACTTTGGAATGATCCAAGAGAGATGATAGAAGGATTCGTGCCCAGCGTGAGAGGAGATGGCGCATACTATTTCGGTGAAGACGTCACCACAAAATTCCTTGAAGAGAACTCGCTAAAGGGAATTATCAGGGGACATGAGGTCGTTGACGGTTTTAGGGAGGACATGGATGGAAGGGTAATCACAGTATTCTCGAGTAGATACCACGGATCCTCCGCCGGAATACTCGTCATGGATAACGACATGATGGAGCAAGTTAGAATATGACAATCTCAATCAGGACAGAACTCAGTCACAACTACTCGTTCGACAGTAGCATAGACTGCATCTTCAAGTTAACTTTAGTGGCGGAAAGTCGCGCCGAAGCTAAAGGATTCCACCACATTATCGTGATCGACACCAGCACTTCAATGGCGGGGCAAAAGATCGAGCTTGCAAAGCGAGGAGCGGAAGAGTATGCGAAGAGAGTCCCATCAGGCAACCGTGTATCAATCGTCACTTTCTCAGACACGGTGCACACCTATCCCGAAACCGATCTAAGCAAGGTATTGCCCACAATCAAGGCAGCCGGCCTAACAGCCCTGTATTCCGCGCTTCAGTCTACCTTCGAAATTGCAAAGAAGACGAGCGGACCCGGCTGGATTCTGCTCTTGACAGATGGAGAACCTACGGACGTAATGAAGCCTGAACTTTACTCGCAGCTCAAAGTGCCTTCTGGGTACAAGATGGTCGAGTTCGGTATTGGGGAAGATTACAAAGAGTCCATTTTGAAAGCCTTGGCAGATGCGTCAGGCGGTACACTCTACCATATTACTGACGCACAGAAACTACCGAACCTGATGCAGGATAGCGCGGTCGAACAGGTCGCCGGCAGGAACATTAAGGTAGAATTTGGCAATCAAGATGTAAGAGTTCTAAACTACAAGGGTCCACCCGTGGAGATTAATGCTCTAGAGACTATTGCAAGAATTTGGGGTCAAGTAAGGCTGCC
>Ga0137415_10000456_pt1 | contig 38758 bp, 34 predicted proteins | sample CZODoug3_1_1_16f_FD_183082 | JGI IMG/M metagenome (GOLD analysis project Ga0137415, IMG submission 183082) | Vadose zone soil fungal communities from Angelo Coast Range Reserve, California, USA - CZODoug3_1_1_16fungal (Hybrid Assembly) | ecosystem: Environmental > Terrestrial > Soil > Vadose...
TTTCCACTGACCGAACGGGCGCAGCAGTCTTCCCCGGACAAGTCGGCGGCGCCCGCACCGGCAGCGTCGGCGCCGCCGAAGCAAGAACCTGCCCAGAAGAGCGATCAAACGATTATTTCGGTCGTCAACCTCGTTGACGTGCTTTTCACTGTGCTTAACCGCCGCAACAAGCTTGTTCCCGAGCTAGATAAGGCCGACTTCAAGATTTGGGACGACAAAGCTCCACAGGAAATCCGTTACTTCAGCAAGCAAACCGATCTGCCGCTGCGCATCGGCATGCTGCTGGACACTTCCAACAGCATCCGCGACCGCATCAAATTTGAGCAGGACGCTTCGATTAATTTTCTGTTTAGCGTGCTGCGCCGCAATAAAGATGAAGCCTTTGTGATGACCTTCGACGACGAACCGCAAATCGTCCAGGCGTTCACCGGAGACGCAGGCGCGCTGCGCGACCAGATCACCAGGACGAAAGCCGGGGGCGGCACAGCGATCTACGACGCGATTTATGATGCGTGCGTGAAAGAGTTGAGCCATCCGCCGCGCCCACCGGGCGACCAGCCGGACGTGGTGCGCCGCGTGATGATTCTGATCAGCGATGGCGACGACAATTTATCGACGCGCACACGCGCCGATGCCATCGAAATGGCCCAGCGCACCAGCGTGGTCATTTACACCATCAGCACCAGCACGCAGTGGGTTTCGCTCTCGCAGACCGATCCGAACAAGACGGCGGACCGCAAATACCATTTGACGGACGGGGACAAGATTCTCCAGGAGCTTGCGGAAGAAACCGGGGGCCGAGCCTTTTTCCCGTATCACGTGGACGATCTGGATCAATCGTTCCAGGATATTGGCGACGAACTTCGCAACCAATATTCCATCGCCTATCTTCCGACGAACTACGTCCTCGATGGGCGCTACCACAAAATCCGCATCGAAGTGCCCGACCACAAGGGCTACCAGGTGCGCGCCCGCCGCGGCTATTTCGCGCGCGCCAACGCCAACGTTCCGGTGACACCGACCGCTCCCGGCGGCACTACCCAATAATTCGCTATTGAAAACTGGCTACAGAGCGGCGCGAGTCGGCGGCCACTCCGTTATTTCTAACGGGGAATATTTCGCAGCAGGACAGCGTCGGAATCCGCGTGGCCGCGTCCGACAGCGAGTCGCGTGCCGTCTTTCGAATATTTATACCCGCCAATTTTTTCCGAAGTGAAGTGCGTGAGCTGACGGCGGGCGGACCCGTCGAGCGGCTGCACCCACAGATTGTCCACACCTTTTTCCCGCACCGCATAAAGAATCGCCTTTCCGGAAGGCATGAACGCCAGGCTGGGGAGCCCGCGAGGATCGAATTCGAACGACGATTTCTTTCCATCCTCGACAGAATAAGTAACGAGGATCGGGGTGTGATCCGATTCGCGCGCCTCGAATGCGGCAACGGTCTTGCCGTCGGGAGAAACGTCATAGGGCTCGGAAGGAGACTTGACGATTGTTTGGGGAGTGCCGCCGTCGATGGGAACACGCTTGAGGAAATGGTTTTCAGCGGCATCGACGTAGTACACCCATTTGTCGTCGTTCGAACAGACCGGCACTCTATCGTTGATGCCAAAAGTAAGGCGCAACAAGTTTGTGCCATTGGAATCGACACGCCAAAGGTTGGTTTCGGCGCCGCCCGACCGGCCGATGCTTCGAAAAACGACGTAGTGCCCCTGTCCGCAAGAAGCGACCTGATCCATTGGATATTTCAGCTCGGAGAAAATGACGCGGTTGTCGCCGGCTGGATTCGCCAAGCGGATGTCGGAACCTTGGATGAAGAGGATTTGAGCGTCGGGGGACCAATCCCAACTCAGAATCGGCAGAGTTGAGGATAATTTAAGGGCATTGAAGCCATCGAGTACTCCTGAGGGCGCAACCTGAACCTGGTATTTTTCCTGGCTCTGGTTTGCAGCGACGGACTGGCCATCCGCGGAGAGGCTGGGATGAGAATAATCGTTAGTGTCGATAGTCAAAAGGTGGAAGGCGCCGTCAGGGAAGGAAACAATGCCAATTTGTTTGCGCCGAAATGAAGTTTCCGCCGAGGATGCGGAGACGAGCAGGCCGGTCATGTCGGGAAGCCAGGAGGGCTCGTAATAGAGGCGATCCTTGGCATTGGCTACCTGCTTCATCGAAGCGCTGGCGACATCCACGGCGAGGAACCCGCCGAGATCCTGAGGCGTAGGCTGGACGATGGGAATCACAATAGTCTTGCCATCGGGGGACCAGGAAAGGGTCAGATTATCGGCGTGAAGCTCCTTTTGATGGAAGAGATCACGTTCGAGTGTGCCATCGCGCCTAGCAATCTTGAGGTCGGTCACGGCGGAATCGCCGTGTTGGTGCAGATAGGCAAATCGCTGGCCGTCGGGAGAAAAGGAGATGGGGCTGTCCACGTCCTTGATAAGCAGACGCGGAGTTCCCCCAAGCATGGGAGCGTCATACAGGGAAGCAATGGATTGCTCGGAGTCCTCGCGGCGGACGAAGTAAATGTAATTGCCATCGGGAGAAAAGGTGAGGCCGCTGTAGCGCGTGGCCGCGGGCGTGACGACTTGGGTGTTGCTTCCCGTCGGAATATGCCGGAGCCAGAGGGACTGCAGGCCATTCTCCTCCAGGACGTGGAGCAGGTATTTCCCATCGGGGGAGATTCTGGCGAGGAAGACGTGACCGTTATTGGTGAGATTTTCGACCGACATGCTTTCGACTGGCAAAGTTTTTTTGTGCGGCAGTAGGGAATAAACACCGAAGGCCGCGGCGGCGACAAGGAGGATTACGACTAGAAACGCCACGCCGGCGCCGATCTTGTTCCTGCTGGCGGCGGCGATAAGCACTGAACTACTCGAGGCCGGACGCGCTGGCTCGGCAGCCGAGGCGGCCGGCATGGACACTTGCGCTGGGATGCGAGCCGAAGAAGAGGTGACGGGAGCGGTTTTGCCGGAGTCCAATTCGCGCAGCAGGCGTTTGAGGTCGGCACGCAATTCGGCAGCGACCTGGTAGCGGACATCGCGATCTTTTTCGAGAGCCTTGTTGAGGATGCGCTCGAGTTCGGGAGGGGCATTGGTATTCAGAGTGACGGGAGCCACGGGAGCGCTGTGCAAGATATTGTCGAAGACCACGGCACTGGTGGTGCCGGGGAAGGGAAGCTTGCCGGTCGTCAGTTGGTAGAGGACGCCACCAAGGGAGAAGATGTCGCTGCGGGGATCGAGTTCCTCGCCGCGAGCTTGTTCAGGAGACATGTAAGAGATTGTGCCGACGGCAGTGCCCGGACTGGTGAGGAGCATAGTTTCGGTATCAGCGAGCGTCGTCTCACCGCCGAAATTGGCGTGACCTTCGGGAAGCAACTTAGCGAGGCCAAAATCTAGAATTTTGACGGCGCTGCGCTCGGTCACAAAAATGTTGGAAGGCTTGATGTCGCGGTGAATTATCCCTTTTTTGTGGGCGGCATCGAGGGCGTCGGCAAGTTGGATGCCGATGTCGATAGTGCGCGGAATCGGGAGGGCGCCGAGGGGGATGACTCTGTCAAGGGTTTGGCCTTCGAGCAATTCCATGGCGATGAACGTGCGTCCATCGTGCTCTTCGATGGCGTGAATGATGCAAATGCCGGGATGATTGAGCGCGGAGGCGGCGCGAGCTTCGCGGAGGAAGCGTTCAAGCGTTTGCGTATCGCGGCGGGTATCTTCGGGGAGGAATTTCAGCGCGACGCGCCGGCCAAGCTTGGTGTCCTCAGCTTCGTAGACGACACCCATGCCTCCGCTGCCAAGTTTGCGGAGGATACGGTAGTGGGCGATTGTTTCGTTAAGCATGGGCGCGAAGCGAAGAGAGGATGGTAGACGGTAGGAGCAATTGGGTCAATTCGTTCCGTGTTATACAATGCTCATGCTTTTCCCACTTTGACATTACAGAGGAGATTCCAACCTCATGTTCTTCGAAAACAAAAGACAAGCTACCCGAATCACGCAAGCAGTCTTCTTCTTCATGCTGACCCTGTTGCTGACAGTTGCTGGGCCTGCCGCGCGCGCCCAAACACCCGACATCACCAGCAAGCTAAGCGGGTTTGATTCTTACATGGAGCAAGTGCTGAAAGATTGGAACACGCCAGGGATCGGCGTGGGCATCGTGGTCAACGACAAACTGGTTTTCGCCAAGGGCTACGGCTATCGTGACTACGAGAAGAAGCTGCCGTTCACGCCGACAACACTGTGCCAGATCGCCTCGAACTCAAAATTGTTCACCGCCGTTTCCTCGGGCATGATCGTCGAAGAAGGAAAGCTGACGTGGGACAAGCCGGTGCGCGAATCCGTTCCTTCGATTCAGTTTTACAACGACCAGCTCAACAACAACGTGACACTGCGCGACATGCTGTCGCATCGCACGGGCGTGACGCGGCACGATTTGATCTGGTTCAAGTCGCCTTTTACGAGGAAGGAGCTGTTCGAAAAGCTGAAGTACCTCGAGCCGCAAGAGCCCATGCGGGAAACCTTCCTCTACAACAACCTGATGTACTCGGCTGCAGGCCAGATTATCGAACTGAAGTCCGGGAAGCGCTGGGAGGAGTTCGTGCGCGAGAGGATCTTCACGCCGCTCGGAATGAGCACGACTAGCTTCACGATCTCCGACATGACCCAGCATGCCGACCATGGCGTTCCGTACCGGGAAAAGCGCGACTCCTTCGAGCTTTACAAGATTCCCTATTATGAGGACACCGAAGGCGTGGCTCCGGCGGGCGCCATCATTTCCAATATCGATGACCTATCCCACTGGCTAATCGCGCTGATGAATGACGGGAAATACAACGGCAAACAAGTCTTGCCGGCAAACGTTCTGAAAGCCACGCTGCAACCGGCCATTGGTTTGCCAAACACCCTTGGGGAAGCGCTGGGATTTTGGGAATTGCTCAATCCGGCTTATGGCATGGGGAGGCAGACTGCCGCCTATCGCGGGCACCTGCTTACCTATCATGGCGGCGACCTTCCCGGTTTCCACTCGCAGGTTTCTTTCATGCCCAACGACAAAATTGGCGTGATCGTTCTGGTGATCAGCGATCACAGCGCGCCGCTCTACAACATCGTTAGCTACAACGTGTACGAGCGGCTTCTTGGCCTGGAGCAGACGCCCTGGAGCCAGCGGCAGCTCCAACAGCGGCTCGCGGGAAAGAAAGCGGGCACCGAAGCGCGCGCGAAAGCGGGCGGCGACCGCGTTCCGAACACCAAGCCTTCCCATGCCCTAGCTGATTACGCCAGCGATTATGAGAATCCGGCCTACGGCATTCTCAAAATCGGGCTCAAGGGCGACGCGCTGCAATTCGGATTTCACGAATTCCAGTTTCCGATGAGCCATTTTCATTACGACCGTTTTGACACGCCCGATGATGAGCAGTACGGCAAGTTCTCCGTAAATTTCCGGACCAACCCGCAAGGAGACATTAATGACGCGGTGATCTCGCTGGATCAGGCCGAAGTTGTCTTTACGCGCAAGCCCGAGACGCTTGATGCGGCCCTGCTCGAAAAGCTGGCGGGCGGATACATGACCCCGACTAAAGTTAAGTTTGAGGTGCTCTACCAGCCCGGTGCGGGTCTTTCGCTGGCCTTCCCGGGCGGGCCTCCCATCAAGCTGATTCCCATCAAGGGCCTCAAGTTCAGGACGCCGCAGTTCGCGGACGTGATCTATGAGTTTGTCATGGAGAACGGCAAAGTAACCGCGCTAAAGTCGCGCAACCCGTCCGGCGAGTATACGTTCCCGCGGCAATAAGGGCGGGCGGCGGGCCGCATTACGCCCGTCCAGGGGGCGTCGAGAAACATTTCACACCTCAAGATTGCAACGGGACTACCGCGGCCACAGCCAGCCGAAGGTGCCGGCGGTCACCAAGCTATAAATAAGCCCATCGAAGGATTCCTTGAAGACCATGCTCCACGGCTGGCCCTTCCATATCCCGTTAACCAAAGGTCCTAGACTGTACGCAAGGAACGCGGCGATGCCAGTAACGCCAAACACCCTCCAATGGCGTGCCCCGAACGCAACAGTGTGTACCCCGAGATAGGCGACGAACAAGCTGATGAGCAGGCAATACGCGAACCACAGGCCAAGGAACTTCGGCATGGCGGGCGGAGCGCTGGGATAAATGGTTAGAAACCCCACCGGTCCCTGCTTGTATTTTTCCTGCATGGCGGGCGTGTTCATGTCCTTATGGGTGCAAAACGGGAAATGATAGAGACCCGGAGTCAGGCCAGCCGGGCGCAGGCCGCCAAGAAGCTTTTCTTCCTCAGGGAGCTGCCGGTAGTCGCTTTGGTGATACTTCAGCACCATGTGGATGAGGGAACTGGCGACAAACACGATGACGGCAGCGAGCAAGATAGGGAGCAATAGAGCAGTAAGAGAAACCATGCGCAGCCTCCTTGGAAGTACGGATAAATGCGGGAATGTTAGGCGCGAGGCTATCGGAGAATAGGGGCGAGGTCAAGAGGCTGCCGAGCTGGTTCTGAGCCGAAAAAAAAGTACTTGACATATTCCTATATGGGAATGTAACGTTGGCCCATGGCACGAGCGGCAACGACTTCGGATGCTTTCAACGCGGTGGCGGAGCCGCGGCGGCGCGAGATCCTGAACTATCTGGCGCTGCAGGAGCGGCCGGTCGGGGAAATCGTCGATTCGCTGGGGATGGGGCAGCCCTCGGTGTCGAAGCACCTTCGCGTTTTGCTCCAAGTTGGCCTGGTGGATGTGCGCCGGGATGGCCGCCGGATGCTCTACCGGACCAACGCCGAGGCGATCCGGCCCCTTCACGAGTGGACGGAAACATTTGAACGATTCTGGCGTCACCAATTGGGCCGCATCAAGGAGCGCGCCGAAGGGAAAGACAATCCGTCAAGCGATTCAGGGCCAAATTTTATTCCACGGAGGAAAAATGATCTCGACCGCAACAAGAATTGAAGATTTGACACTGGGCATCAGGGAAGAAATCCACGTGCGTGCGTCGCTGGACGCGACGTTCACGGCTCTGCTAGAGCAGTTGGGACCGTACAGCGGAGGTCCCAATAGCGGCCCCATGCCGATGAAGCTCGAAGCCTGGCCGGGCGGCAGGTGGTACCGCGACCTGGGTGACAATAATGGACACTTCTGGGGAGTTGTACAGGCCATCAAGCGGCCGACGCTGCTCGAAATTACGGGACCCTTGTTCATGTCCTATCCTGTCGTGTCGAATGTGCAGTATCGCTTGAGCGAGAAAGATGGAGGAACTCTGCTCACTTTTCACCACACGGCGCTTGGACTGATTCTGGAAGACCATCGAAAAGGAGTCACGGGTGGCTGGAAGCATATCCACGAGGGCGTGAAGAAGCGGGCAGAATCGGCTCAGTCGCACAGAGCGATGGCGTAGTGAGAGTGGCCGCCGCGAGAGGGTGAGAAATTATGTGTCCAGCGTGCATGGCAAGTGCGGCGCTGATGATCGTCGGCGTAATGTCCACGGGCGGATTGGCCGCAGTCGTAGTGAAAAAGATGGGTGTGAAGCCCGTCGCAAAGAAATCTGTTCCAAAGTCAAACCCAAAGGAGGAAACATGGGCGAAGTAACGAACGAGCAGGTGAATCTGATGTTGCGTCTGTACGAGGAGCGACGCGAACCAAAGTTGCGAGAAGCGCGCGACTGGTTCTCGGCCAACTTCCACGTGAAAACTGCGGACGACTTGATGCGCGTGTGTCCGCCCGGCACCAAGGAAAATACTTACATGCGCATGGTGCTCGGTTACTGGGAGATGGTGGCCAGCATCGTGAACCGCGGGTTGATTGACGAGGAGTTTTTCTTCGAAAGCAACGGCGAACAGTGGGCTGTGTTTGAACAGGTGAAACCGGTGCTGGGCGCGTGGCGCGCGATGTTCAGCAGCCCGAACTTCCTCGCCAACCTGGAAAAACAATGCAACCACCTGGAAGCGTGGCGCGAGAAGCGCAGCCCCGGGTGCAATGAAGCTATTCGAAAGGTGCTCGCGCAAATGCAACAGGCAACGCAGCCGGCCAAAGCTCAAGCAGCCGGCGGGTAGCGCCAGGCTGGGGACCGGCGCCATTTTCACTTGAATATCCACAGGATGCGGGGCCCGCTCGGCTAAGGTTTGGCGGGTCCCCGGATTGATTGAGAAAATTGGTCGTGAGGAACTTCCGTACGGCATAGCCGTAGGTGCGAGCAGACAAATAGTAAAGGAGAATTAGTCATGGCAACGAGAGCGATGGAACACCCAAAGGTCGTGGCGCCGGCGGAATGGGTCGCTGCGCGCAAGGAGTTGCTGAAGAAAGAGAAGGAGTTCTCGCGGCTGCGAGATGAATTGAGCCGGCAGCGCCGCGAATTACCTTGGGAAAAAGTAGAGAAGTCCTATGTGTTCGACGGGCCAAAAGGCAAGGAGACTCTGGCCGGTCTTTTCGGCGGGCGAAGCCAGCTGATTGTCTACCACTTCATGCTCGGTCCGGACTGGAAGGAAGGTTGCCCGAGCTGCTCGTTCATTTCCGACCATATCGATGGCAGTGTGGTGCACCTGGCGGCGCGGGACGTGCGGCTGGCGGTGGTTTCGCGAGCGCCGCTGGCACAGATCGAGGCGTTCAAAAAGCGCATGGGCTGGCGGTTCCACTGGGTGTCATCGAACGGCAGCGACTTCAACTATGACTACCAGGTGTCGATGACGAAGGAAGAGTCGGAGAAGGGCCAGGTGTACTACAACTATTCCATGCAGCAGTTCCCGAGCGAGGAACGGCCCGGCACGAGCGTGTTCTACAAGGATGCTGTCGGCAATATCTTCCATACCTATTCGAGTTACGCGCGCGGGCTGGACATCCTCATCGGCGCGTACAACTGGCTGGACCTCACGCCCAAGGGACGCGACGAAGAGGGCTTGAAGCATGGGATGGCTTGGGTCCGGCATCACGACAAGTACGACGCAGGCTACCGGGTCGATGCGAACGAAGAGTACGTGCAGCCTGCTAAAGCCACCGATTCCGCGGGCAGTTGCTGCGAAGATCACCGTTCGTGAACTATTTGATTGCTTCGCGGCTATTTCGGGCAGATTAGGTTGCGGCCGGACGCCTTGGAAGGCTTACCCTTTCGGGGCGTAGTAGCCCTTGCGGGTAAGGACCTTCAGATCGTGGTCAGCCGTTTCGACTTTGACTTTGCGGAATTTCCCGTCCGGTGTTGGGTTGGTCGGGTAGTAGCCCAGGGTATATTGGCTGCGCAGCTCTTCGGAAATCTGGTCAAAGGCTTCCATTAGCTTTTTTTCCGAGCGAACGGATATCATTCGCCCGCCAGTCTCCTGGGCGAGTTTGTTCGCCACGCCGGAGTTGCCGCCAAACCGCGGGTCCGCTACGAGAAGAATGTGAATGACAGTGTCCGTCCTCTGTGCCGCTTCAATCGCTTCTTCCAGTCTTACCTTGCTGCCCTCGTCCTGCGCGTCCGTAACAATGACAATTGCCTTGCGGCCGGCCTCGGTAGCGAGTTTTTCACTGCACGCCAGGTAGATCGCGTCATAAAGTGCCGTACCCGTGATTTGCCGCGATCCGACTGGGCCCGGATTTCCCCCTCTAGCGCCCTGATCCGGGATGTTGATCCTGGTCTTTCGAATGGCGCGTTCCAGTTGGCTGCGCTCGTCCGTGAAATCAGACAGCAGGTCGACGTTGGAATCGAAGGACATCACCAGCGCTTCATCGCCTTTGCGGATGATACGCCCAATGAATTGGCTGCCCGCGTCTTGGATGCCAGAGAGCATGTCTTGCTCGCTGCCGGAGGTATCGAGCAACAACGCCAAGGTGATTGGCAGCGCCACTTCTCTCGAAAAGAAGGAGATTTTCTGATCCTGACTGTCCTCGGAAATCCGGAAGTCTTCCTGCTTCAGAGTAGGCACGATTCTTTTGTTCTTATCGCGCACGGTGGCAAAGAGGTTCACGAGGTTGACCTGCGTCTTGATCGTGCCGCTTTGTACGGCAGGCTCTTGAGGCATGGCTGGAATGGCCAATATCACCGCAACCGTTGCGGTCGCACATTGCATCAAAAGCTTATGCATCGAATGCATGTATACTTTCCTCTGCGAGAGATGCCCGGCCGGAAAATGCCCGCGGGTATTGCCGTCCTGTAGGATGCCGCGAAGCGGTGCGATGGATGCGTCGCCGTGATCACCCACGCGGATAATCTCAATTGGAAGTTTGGCTTGAGGACCATGAAAAGTCTACGAAAAACAGTGTTGACCGTAGCGACGTTGCTCCTAGCGGCCTCTTTCGCTGCCATGAATGCGCAACAGCCGCCGCAGGATGCGCCGCCCCCAGCGCCGCAAGGTGGACCGCAAACAAGGATCAGGATCCCCGTGGATCAAGTGATCGTCCCTGTGACCGTTAAAGATTCTTCGGGACGGCTCGTGCCAGACCTGCGGCGCGACGAATTCCGCATATTTGAAGACAACATCGAACAAAAGGTCGCCTCCTTCCAAGCTGAGGCGGTTCCCCTTTCCATGGTCCTGCTGATTGACAACGACTTGAAATCGAGGGATGCCAAGCAGGTTTCCGAAAGTTTGCGGGCGGTCGTTGCGGGCCTCAGCGTGAGCGATGAGGCTTTCATCTGCCGGTTCGATCAGCGCTTTCACGAGGGCAAGGGTTTTATCACCGATCAGGACAAGCTGCTCACTGAGTTGAAGCGGACGCATCTCGACGACGAACCCTCCGCGGGACCCTCGAGCGCGGCCATCAACAATGGCCCTTCGATTAACGGGCATTCCGCCACCGGGGATGCGCCGAACATTACTGGAGGTCTGACGAACCTCAAGAGCCAGCCGACTAAGGCATTGGATGACGCGGTGTACGCCGCGGCGCAGTTGTTGAAAGACCGCGACCCGGAACGCCAGCGGCGAAAGATTATTCTTTTGATTTCCGACGGAGTCAACGGGCCAAAATTCAACGTGAATAACTACGACACGGTTCTGAAGGAGCTGCTGCGCTACAACATCGGCGTTTTTGGTGTTGGCGTGAGCAGCGCTTTTTTTGAACGCAAATTCGAACGCCTTTCGAAATACGCGCACGATACCGGCGGCGACGTTTACTATGGATTGAAAAGCCGCGCGATGGAAGAGTTGTACGCGCGCGTGACGGAAGAAGCCCGCAACCAGTACACGCTGGCCTATGCGCCGAGCGGAACGAATCGCGGCGCGGATTACCATTCCATCGAAGTCCGCGTGAGACGCGAAGGGCTGACCATCCTGACTCGTGAGGGTTACTACGCGGGTGCCACGCCGCGCTGAGCGGTTCCCTGGTTCTCTTCTAGCGCGCGTTCACGCAGGTACAGAAAGAGCGGCAGCGCCAAGCTAACTCCTACCGCGCACAGGCCAACGATCGGCATCCAACGGAAGCGCACGCGCAGCATCCTTCCCTCAACGCGCATAAACACCAGAAGGATTACGGACGACACAAGGACATCCAGCCCGAAGAACGCGCTGATTCGGTTGGCAAAAAGCTGACGGACAAGCAGACCAAGCTGCAGCCCGTTTTCCATGACCCATGGGATGAATTGCGAGTAGGGAATGGCCGCGCCGAGGATGCAAAGGAACAAATAAGTATTCTTCCGATTCACAGCGTCTCTCCAGTTGGAATTCCACTTAGAAAATCATGGAAACGCTCTACGTGGCGCTCAACGCCTCTTCGTGCGCCGGGCAAATCGGTTCATATGCGCAATTGCGGCACACGTAACCCGGCTTCGCCGCGAATTCCCCGGCGCGAATGTCCGCTGCTGTTTCTTGGACGACACGCAGCGCCTCGTCAAGCTGCCTTGCGTCTCGCGTGGTTTCTTGCCTTTGATTGTCCTGCAAGTAGTGGAAAACCATGCGAACGGGATTCCACTCAAAAATCTCTTTTGCGGCGATCGCATAGATGCTCAGTTGCAGGTCTTTCTGCGCGTCCGAATCCTTTTTCGCCTTGCCCGTCTTGTAATCGACGATCTCCACGTCGTTCGTCTTGGTGACCGCAGAGCGTTCAACCCGCCCCAGCGAATTCACCTGGTCGATTCGGCCTTTCAGAATGACGTTGTTCTCGACGGGCAGCTCGAAGTTCTTTTCCAGTTCCAGCACAAGCAACGGCTGCTCCAGCACGGCTTGATGAAAGGCGCGCAGTTGCTCCAGCCCATCCTTTTTGTATTCTCCTTCCTGATATTTGTCTTCGAATCCCACGGTGGACCATTCCGCTTCGAAAATCCGCTGTACTTCGTCGAAAGGAAGGCGGTTGCCTTTCTTGAACTCGGTCATCATGCGTCGAATGGTGCCGTGCATCACGCGGCCAAAGGTCAGCGTGGCCTTGGGCCCTTCCTGCAATGACCACAGGGACGAGAAGAGGTAGCGCTGCGGGCAGGACCGGTAGCTCTGCACCGCGGAAGGATGCAGCTCGAGAGGCTCGGACGAAGGCGGATGAAAGGTCTGCGCCCATTTGGCAATGCGAGAGAAAACCTTGGGCAGCCCGCCCGATGGCGCAAACAGAAGATTTTGGCCAGTTCCGGCGTCCGATTCATTGGGCGAGTCGACTGGTGCCGCCGCAACTTTGGGCGCAAGCTGCAGGACATCGCGGCGCTTGACGCTCGGCTCCATAAGGATGTCCTCAATGAACGGCGGAACCTTTCCTTTTTTCTCGGACACCCAAGTGATGGTCAGCCGGTCCTGAGCACGCGTCAGCGCAACGTAATACAGCCGGCGCTCTTCCTGATGGTGAAAATGGACCTCGGGAGCTCCTTCCTTCATGAGCTTGGCGGGGAATTCAAACACATGGGAGCGTTCCGGCTGAGGAAACTTGTTCTTGTTCACGCGCAGCACAAACACATGCGAAAACTCCAGGCCTTTGGCGCCATGAACGGTCATCAATTGCACGGCGTCCCCTGGCGCATCCTCTTCCAGACAAATGGTGCCGCCCGCTTGGTCGAAGTACTCAAGATACTCGACAAACTCCGGCAGGCCGCGCGTCTCGCTCTTTACTTCCCACTCTTTTACGAATTCGGGCAGGCGTCTCACGTAGGCGCGGTCTTGCTCGGAAGCGCGAGCGTAGATTTCCAGCCATTCGAGGAGGTCGGCAAGGACTTCTGCCGCCGTGCGGCGGTAAATCGTTTTGCGCTGTGCGGACAGGAAGTCCAGCAGTTCGCTCAATTCGTTCGCGGAAGGCTCAAAAGGGAGGCTCGCCTGCTTGGTCTGCAGCTCGTCATAGATTTTCTTGCGATTCTTGCGCGCGCGTTCCGCGAAGCGCACCAGATCGGGCGGAGACTGTCGCCATGCCGGGGCCGCCAACACGCGAGCCGCAGCAATGTCATCGTAGGGCTTGGCAATCAAGCGGAGGTACGCGATGAGATCCTTCACCAGCGGATGTTCCAGGATGGAGAGCCTGGAGATGACAAACGGGACTTTGCGTCTGGAGAGTTCTCGCACCAATGCATCGCGATGGGTGTGTGCCCGGTAGAGCACGGCGAAGTCGCGCCACCGGCGGCCGGCGCGGTGGATGCGCTCGATTTCCCCCGCGACCCATCGCGCTTCGTCCTCGATTTCCACAAGTTCCACGACGCGAATCTTTTCGCCTTCCGGCCGGTTCGTGGTGAGCACTTTCTTCGGAAAATCCGCGCTCGCGGTATTCATTCCTATGACCTGGCTTGCCACGCGCAGGATATTTGGCGTCGAGCGGTAATTTTCCGTGAGGCTGACCCGAAAGGGCGTGGAATCTTCGCCTTCGCGCCACCCCGCGAAACGTTCCAGGAAAAGTTTGAAGCTGCCGAACGACGCGCCACGGAAGCGATAAATGGCTTGGTCGTTATCGCCGACGGCAAAGATATTCCTGCTGTCGTTGGCGAGAAGCTCCAGGAGCCGCAGTTGCGCGATGTTCGTATCCTGGAATTCGTCGACGAGAATGTAGCGATAGCGGTTTTGCAGAGCGGCGCGAAGAGCCGCATCGCGTTCGAGAAGCTCGACGGCGCCGGTGATCAGCGAACCGAAGGACGAACGCTTCTTTTCGCGCAGCAATTCTTCGCTGGCTTGGTAAGCGCGGGCGATTTCCCGTTCGCGGGCGACCGTTTCTTCGCGTTCAACGAGTGTGTCTGCGTCGAGTTGGGCGCGCTCGGTTTCAAGCTCGACGGCAAGCCGCTCGGCGTAGCGCTGATAATCACCGCTAGAGACGAGCTCGTCCTGGCAGCGCGAAAAAAACTCGATGAAGTCGCTCAAAAACTGGCCCGGCTCGGCAAGTCGGCGGTAGCGGTCGAGCTGGAGCCGGTTCAAGTTCCGCCGCAGCAGGATCCAGTGGTCGACTTTGTCGAGCATCACGTGATCGGAATCGATGTCTTTGAGCAACGACTCGCAAAACGCGTGAAATGTCTTGAGCGTAACGTCCTTTGCCCGCTCGCCCACTGCCTTGACCACACGCGCCTTCATCTCACCGGCGGCTTTGTCGGTAAACGTCAAGCCCAGGATGTTTTCCCCCGACAGAGAGGCGTCTGTCTCAAGCAAGTGCCGAATGCGCTCGGTAATGACGCGCGTTTTTCCGGTTCCCGCACCGGCTATCACCAACAGCGGTCCTTCGCCGTGGGTGATGACGCGCCGCTGTGCGTCATTCAGTTTCAGCCCGCTCTCACGCAGCGGTTCCATGTCAAACAGCGTGGCCATGATTCAAGAAGGGTATCGGATTTCGAGGCGCAGAGGAAACCGTGCGCGACGACCGTCACGAACTCCTGCGAAGCCAAAGTAGCAATTTACTCATCGCGGCCGTTCAAAATTGTTTACAGCTATCGAATCTGAGAGGAAAATGCCCTCATTGGTCCTCCTGATGACCAGAAAGGAAGAAAACACATGCGACTCGCCCGGCTGTCAAACCATTCTCTTTACATCGCCGCGCTTCTAGCGTTGCTGGCGATGCCTTCCTCTGTACCCGCTCAGGAGCAGGACGCCGCGCCAAAAGTAAAAATCGATTGGCAAGACGGCCCGACCGTCGGGAAATTGGGTAGCCTTGCGGAGATTAAAGTTCCCGAAGGGTATCGATTTGCCGGTGCGGATGGCACGCGGAAATTTCTGGAACTGACTCAGAATCCTCCCAGTGGGAACGAACTCGGTGTTCTGATTCCCGAGCGAAAAGAAAACGAGCCTTCCGGCGGATTCTGGTTCGTGATCTTCGAATTCCACGAAATCGGTTACGTAAAAGACGATGACCGCGACAAACTCAACGCCGGCAATTTGCTGAAGGAGCTGCAGAGCAACACGGAAGAGGGCAACAAGGAAAGAGCCAAGCGCGGCTGGCCTTCTTACATGATCGACGGTTGGTATAAACCGCCGTATTACGATGTCGCGACAAAGAATCTGACCTGGGCCACGCGCGGCCATGCCCTCGAGAATGGCAAGGACGAAAACAGCGTCAACTATTCGGTAAGAATTCTCGGGCGGCGCGGCACCATGGATGTGGACCTCGTTCTCGGTCCCGATATCGTCTCCACCGTTCTGCCGCGTTTTGCGGATGTGCTGGGCGGATTTTCGTTCAACTCAGGACACAGTTACGCCGAGTTTCGTCCGGGAGACAAGGTCGCGGAATATGGACTCGCCGCGCTCGTCGCCGGCGGAGCTGCGGCAGTAGCATTTAAGACCGGCTTATTGGCCAAGTTCTGGAAGCTGATCGTCGCTATGTTTGTCGCCCTCTCTGCGATGTTGAAGCGCTTGGTGAACTACATCAAGCGAGTGTTGTCCGGCAAAGCGTCGGAGGAGACGACACAGCCAGAATGACTGAAGTTCAGGTCCTGTTCCTGATTCTCGCCGGCGTTTATCTACTGCAATGCATAGGATGGGCGCCCCTCGAGAGTGAGGTTCTGCGGATCGGCTGGCGTTTCCGGGCTAAGATTCTTCCCCACGGGCTGCCGTTGCGTTTCGGGCAGCACAAACTTTTCCTCCTGAATCCCTTCTCGCCGCTCGCAGGCGCCATCATCTGCGAATTATTTCCGTTAGTAAAAACGGGAGACGAAGGATTCCTTGCGGACTCAGCTCCGCCCAAGGCCGGTGGAATCGCGGGCGGGGGAACGATTCGCTTGAACTGGCAGGAAAAACAGCAAATTCGCAGCGAGGGTAAGGAAGTCCGGTCGGCGGACCAAGTACTGTTCGTCGCCCATTCGGAAGCCTACGCAGCTTTTCTCGCCGGAGTTCTCGGCCGCGTTCGGAAAAAGTCTCCCCAGGAGCGCGACCGGGCGTTCGAACGCGAATTCGAGAAAATGTTCGACACGAAAAAAGTTGCTGAGCGCCTCGAGGAATACAAGTCCCATGCGGCGTTTCTCCGCACAACCTGTGTACTGCTCTTTGTGTTCTTGTTCCTGATGGCCCCCGTGCTCATCAGGCTTCGCGGTCTCGAGCGCATCTGGCCGGTTCTGCTTGCCTATTTGATCTGGTCTCTAGCGTGGGTTGGCTGGAGTTTTTTGCGGGCCCACCGCGTACTCTACCCCGAACGGAAGGAAGGCCGCTGGCAGCAGGTGATGGTCCTGGTGCTTTCGCCTTTTTTCGCGATCCGCGCGAACGATGTTCTGCTGCGCGATCTGTTTTGTGCGTTTCATCCCCTCGCAGTTGCCTGTGTATTACTTTCCAAGGAAGATGCTCGTGCTCAAGCGGAACGAAATTTGCGGCAGTCCTTATTTCGAACAGATAGGGACGCTGCTTCTAGTGATGCGGCGATGCGCCGAGCGCTCGAATCATTTCTCGCGAAAAACGGAATAGCGCGAGAAGAACTTCTGCGTCCGCCACGCCGCGAGTCGCAGAACTGCCAGACCTATTGCCCGCTCTGCCTGGCGCAATTTGTACTCGCCGAAGGCGAATGTCCCGATTGCGGCGATGTTCAGCTCAAACAATTCTTGCCCAAGGTCGAGTAAGTCAGCGCTGCGACTTGCGCCCCGCCGCCACATCGGCAGTAAATTGCTTTGACTGCCCTCGCGGAACGCTGAGTGACTGCCACTTGCCCGTTGAAGTGAAGGTTAAATGCTTGGCCAAAAACAGAATCTGCCCAATATGGTGTGAGTAGTGCGCGACCTGGCGGTTGATGGCCTGCATCACCGAATGCGGTTCGTTGCGGATGGTCACCGTCCGGCCTACGTCGGCATCGGTGAGCGGCTGCAACGCGTCGAAAACATATTTCCACCCGCGCTCCCACAGTTCCAGCAGTTCCGCACGCGTTTTGGGTGGTTCCTCGAACTCGGTGTCGCGATTGCGGTCCGGTTTCTCTCCGTCGCTGGTTAGAAAATCGCTCCAGCGCGAACGCATGTTTCCCGACATGTGCTTCACGATGACGGAGATGGAATTGGACTCGGCGTCGAGAATCGTGAAGAGCGCCGCGTCGGGACACTGCGCCATGGCTCGCTCGGCGAGATTTTTGTAGTAGCGAAAAAGATCGATGGAGTCTTTTATGTAAGAGGTGGTGAATTGGTGTGGCATGTGGTCATTTTCTTCCGTTTCCGCGAACTGTCAAGCCACGCTGCGACGGCCTTCGCTAATGCCAAGTCACCAATTTTGACGCTCCGGCAACTAAGCAGGTAGCGAAGCGCAGTTCGAAGGCGGGGTGTCTTGGAGCCGCGGAAAGAAGTTCTTGACAATTCGCTTTTTGTTCGCCTAGTATCGGTGCGCCCCAATCTCAAATTCCGCAAGGGAGGAAGTCATGACCATTGGACAGATGATGCTTGGTGAGTTTGACCAGGAAATGCAGAACACCCGCAAAGTCCTGGAGCGGTGTCCCGACGAGAAATGGAATTGGAAGCCGCACGAAAAATCCGGCACGCTTGGTTGGCTCGCCGGCCACGTTGGCACCGTCCCCGAGTGGATTACTATGACGATCAACACGGAAGAACTGGACTACGCACCCGTGAACGGTCCTTCCTACACGCCGCCCAAAATCGAGAATCGCGCGCAACTCCTCGCTGCCTTCGACAAAGGCAGCGCCGAAGCGCGCGCCGCTTTAGCGAAAGTCAGCGACGCCGACATCGTGAAAGGTTGGAAGCTGCTGGCTGGTGGCCAGGAAATCTTCACCATGCCCCGCGTGGCGTGCATCCGCGGAATGTGCCTCAACCACTTGATTCATCATCGCGCGCAGCTTACGGTCTATTTCCGCCTGGTTGGTGTTCCCGTGCCCGGGCTCTATGGACCCAGTGCGGACGAAGCCCAGCCGGGTGCCGCGGGAGCCGCCGCGAACTAACGAGCGCATTTTATTGGCCCCAATTCAGGCGCGCTGTCATCCTGAGGGCCCGACCCCGGTCGGGTCCGAAGGATCTCAGCGTCTCCGTTCGGCAAAGCGTTGCCCCCTAAGTTTTTCCCGCCTCCGCACCTCGTTCCTTGCATCGCGCTATAATGATGTCTGTTGTTCCGCTGGAGGCCTGCCATGACCACTGAAACTCCCGTCATCCTCTCCGCCGTTCGAACCCCCATCGGAAAATTTCAAGGCGGTCTCACCGGATTCTCCGCGCCGGAACTTGGCGGCAAAGCCGTCGCTGAAGCCATTCGCCGCGCGGGCCTCGATTCAAATCAAGTTGACGAAGCCATTCTCGGCAACGTCGTGCAAGCCGGCCTCGGCCAGAATCCCGCGCGTCAGGCGGCGCTCAAAGGCGGCTGCGCTCCGCGCGTGGCGGCGATGACCATTAACAAAGTTTGCGGCTCCGGATTGAAAGCAGTCGCTCTGGCGGCACAGGCGGTGCAACTCGGCGAATCGGAAATCGTCGTCGCCGGCGGCATGGAGTCCATGTCCAACTGCCCGTACTTGCTTCCGCAAGCGCGCACCGGTTTTCGCATCGGCGACGCCAAAGTCGTCGATTCAATGATCAATGATGGACTCTGGGACGCGTACGAAAATTTTCACATGGGCATGACCGGCGAACTTGTCGCCGAAAAATACGGGATCACGCGCGAAGAGCAGGACAAGTTTGCATTCGAAAGCCACCAGAAAGCGGTGCGCGCACGAAAATCCTGTTTTTTCGAGGCACAGATTCTCCCGGTCGAAGTGCCTCAGAAAAAAGGCGCGCCAATCATCATTAAATACGACGAGTCGCCGCGGGAAGACACAAGCATCGAAGCGCTGGCGAAACTCAGGCCCGCGTTCAAAAAAGACGGCACGGTCACGGCAGGCAACGCGCCAGGCACGAACGACGGCGCGGCCGCATTGATTGTTACCAGCGAGCGCAACGCGTCGCGGCTCGGCAAACAGCCGATCGCGCGGATTGTCGCGCAAGCCGTTAGCGGCGTCGAGCCCAAGTGGGTGATGATGGCGCCGGTCGACGCCGTGGAAAAGTTATTGACGAAAACCGGCTGGAACCGGGATAAGGATGTCGACCTCGTTGAGCTCAACGAAGCTTTCGCCGTAGCTGCCATCGCCGTGACGCGGCAGCTCAAACTCAATCCCGAAAAAGTGAACGTAAACGGCGGCGCCGTCGCTCTCGGCCATCCCATCGGCGCGAGCGGCGCGCGCATTCTCGTCACCCTGCTCTACGAACTGCAGCGCCGCAACCTCAAGCGCGGCATCGCCGCCCTCTGCCTCGGCGGTGGCAACGCCGTGGCCCTCGCCGTCGAACGTTTCTGAACGCAACTAGACGTCAGATTAGCTTGCGCTTTCCAGCGCTGGCGCTGCGCTCGACGCGGCCTTCAAATCATTGCCGCAATAGGGGCAGAATTTGTCGGATTCCACGACTTCGCGCTTGCACTGCGCGCAAGACGGATGCAGGTTGCATTTGCAGTTGGGGCAGAAGTTGAAGCGCGCGCCAACGATGTTTGCGCATTGCGGGCAGGGATACGGCAGCGGCTCGCGCATCAGAAAATAAATGACGAAACCGAGAATCAGCGTGCTGGGAGTAAAGATCAGAACCAAAAGTGTCCACACCCCGGCATTCATTCCGCGCCGGCTGGCATCGCGGTTGACGTAAGCGATCATGAAAATCAGGCTGGCCATGAACAGAGATACTAATGTCACGATTCCCGCCAACGCCAACGACGCCAGCGCCGGGTTATCCCGCAATTCCCAAGGAAACATCTCGTTTCCGTTCGGACTGTGCACACTGGCCAGGTTCACTGTAATGGCGATAACCAGCGCAGTGACGTAAAGCACAGCCACCAGCGCCATCAGCCATCGCGGAATAATGCGAAACTCTTGCCAAAACCGGAGATTCTCCTTCTTTCGACGCAGGCGGATGAGCCGCATCCTTTCGTTGAGCGAGCCCGTCACGCGTTGTGAATAATCCGACATACCTTTCCTCTCTCTCCAAAAGTCCCGGTCAGTTTCCCTGGCCGATCCAATCCGCTTGCTCGCCCTTTCGCGAATTTTCCATCAAGAGCACGGCTGCGGCGAAGAGCGCGGGAATTGTCCACCATAATCCAAAGCCAACTTCCCAGACTATCTTCGGAACGCCAGTGCGCTGGCCGAACCATTGGAAGAAACTCCATACGTACGGAGCGCTGGCGATTCCAAATGCCCATGAAATCGCGCAAGCCAGCCACAGCGCGCGGCGCTTAGGTTCGCGTTCACGTAATTCCTGGGCGCGCAGGCGGACGCGAAATTGGGTGCGGCTAGCAAGCCCGCTAGGGAGAGGAATTGCCTCTGTCCGCAGGGAGCGTAGCGCCTGCTCCGTTTGGCGCGCCGCTTCGGCACAGGGCGCGCATTCCTGCAAATGCGCGCTGAGCCAATCGTGCTCGGCCTGCGAGATGCCTTCGACGCGTTCCCGGGCGATCAATTGTGTGGCGCGAGCGTGCGTTTCGTTGTTCATGCGGCGCCTTCTTGCAACGCTCCGCGAAGGGCTTCGAGGCCGCGGTAGAGGCGCGACTTTACAGTCGAAAGGGGAACGCTGAGAACGCCAGCCATCTCTTCAATTTGCAATTCTTCCTGGAAGCGCAGGACGAGCACTTCACGATAGATCGCGGGAATTTTCTGCAGCGAGGACTGGACCTTTTCTTCCGTCTCCTGGCTGAGAACCTGGTGCAGCGGCGAGGGTTCCGACTCGTTTACGAGTTGCAGCGGATGATCTTGTTCAGGATCCGTCAGCGTGTCGAGACTCTGGGGTTTCTTGGAGCGCTGCCAATCGATGACCAGGTGCCGCGCAATGGCGAAGAGCCAAGCTTCAAATTTGGATTTGCCGTCATACTGGTGGCCGCGCTCGAGAACACGGATCCAGGTCTCCTGGAAGAAATCCTCGGCGCGCTCCTTGTTTCCGGTGACGTAGACGAGGTAGCGGAACAGGCGGTATTGATACTGCTCGATCAGGTGATCGAGCATATCCGGGTCGCGCTTCTGCAAGCCACGAGCGGTGGTCTTTGCTTCATTTCCCATCAGCGTGGAGAAGAACAGGGTTGGACCCGGCATGGCCGGGGTGCCAAGCAGACTGGACCGCTGTGACGTCAAACATGAGATCGTGGCGCTCATTCTAACTGGTATACGGGGGAACGAGCCGAAAAGACGCAGGTAGAAGCATTGAAGCCTTTGACGGAGCGAGTCGGTACCCCCACCCCGGGTGTTTCGCGGCAAAGAGTGCGCAAGAGTGTGAAAAGAAAAGGGATAGCTCGGAAGAGGGGGTAAAGAAGCAAAGAAGCAAAGAAGCAAGAACATAAAGAGAAAAAGGGAGAAGACTCACAGATTGAGAGCTGGGGCGGGGATGGGGTCGAGAATTCACGACACATAGTATCATAAAATATATATTTTGTCTAGTGACAAATAAAGTATTTAAATATGGTAATTTGCAGCCAGTTTCGAATGATTTTGCAAGCAACAGAAAATAAAGGGGTAGAGCACACTGTGTAGCAGCGCAATCTTTGACAGGTGTGGAAATATTTCTTGGTGTAGTAGACTCCGTTTCACCATGTTCTGCCCCCAATGCAAAGCGGAGTACCGGCCAGGGTTTACGCGCTGCTCGGACTGTGACGTGGATCTGGTGTATGAGCCGCCACCAGCAGCACGTGGTCTGGGCGCCACGGGCGAAGACGGCTTGCACACAGAAGATTCCGATGATCCTTTTTGCTCTTTTTGGCAAGGCGACGACCCACGCATACACGCCGAACTCTGCGAGTTGCTGAATGAGGAAGGCATTCCCCACAAGACCGTGCGACGGGAAGATCATCTCTTTAACCTGAATACCAAGAGCACCTTTGAGGTTGGGATTCCGTTTTCGCAATTCGAGAAGGCAGAAGCTGCGATCAAAAATGCATACGGAACGGAGGACGAGCAGCAGGATGCTGGACGTCTTCTTCCTTATGGAAGGGGCTATGCCGCAGAACTTGACACCGCTTTCCCTTGGCAACCTGCGCTGAAGGGTTTTGCCCGGACCCAAGACAGCCAGAGCGAAAGACTTGAGAAATTGAGCGAGCCGGTTTCTGAAGGACCGGTCACAGGAGACCAGCTCGAAGACCGGCAGCCAAACTGGGATCCAGCGGATTGGAGTCTGGCGGACGCGACGCTAATGATTTGGTCGAGCGAACAGTCTTATCCCCGAGAGATCATCGAGATGGGGCTGCGTGAAAACCAGATTCATGCGCGCTTCGAGAAAGCAAACGGAAGCAATGCCATTTACGTCATGCCTGACGACGAAGTACGCGCGCGTGAAATTGTCAGAGAAGTGGTCGAGGGTGCGCCGCCGGAATGAATTGGATGTGCGAATCGCTTGGCCAAGCGGGCCGAGCAAGATGCGGCTAGGTCAAGGGAAGTAGTAGACTCAGCGTGCGGCTCCGCTGGCGTGCGGCACAAGGGAGGAAACCATGTCATCGAAACCAATTCCGCAAGGTTCGCTGGTGTTGTTGTGGGCGGGGGAGGATCCCGCGGTGCACGCGGCGTTGCTGGAAGAGCTGGGAGCGGCCGAGATTCCGTTTTCGGACAAGAGCCTTGGGGATGATGAAGTGGCGCCGACGGCTGATCCGCTGCCGATCGACTGGAAGGCGCGATTCGGATTTGAGGTGGCGGTGCTTTCCACGGATCTTGCCGCGGCGCAAGTCGTGCTTGAAAAACTGCTGGAGGAAGAGCCCGTCGATTTGGAGATTCCCGCTCGGGACGGCGCAGCTGCGGCGGAGCCACCACTGGTTGTGGTTACCGAGACGCATCCGACGGTAGAAGTTTGGAAGGGAAGCGATGACCGAATCGCGCAATTTCTTACGGCGGCGATGCAGGAAAACGAAATTCCAATTCACATCGAAAATCCTGGCGACGAAACAAGAATTTATGTTTCGGCGTCCAACGACAAGCGGGCGCGGGAGATTGTGCGCGAAGTAGTGGAAGGCGCGCCGCCGCAATAACGGAAGACGCACAGCCTGAAGGCTGTGCCACTGGAGTCTTTCCGCAACTTGTGAAGCCGTGGCCCGAGGAAAGCTATCTGCGCGAGGATCTGGAGCGTGAAACAGGCAGCGATTGGGTTTCGCGTGCATTCAGGGTGGGCAGCGGCTGTCGCGGTGTGCGTGAACAAAGGCGCACCGGTCGTGCTGGCGCGGCAGAGAGTTCATCTCGTCGAAACTTTTACGTACGAATTCCGTCAGCCGTATCACACGGCGGAAAAGATGCTGCTGGGGCAGGCGCGCGAGTTTATTGCGCGAATGCAAGCCGAAGGGAGGCGGCTGGCTTACCGGGCGATCCGAGAGCTTTCATCTAGAACGCAAGAACAGGGCATGAAACTCACGCGATGCGGGTTGTTGCTGGCTTCTGGCAGACCGCTTCCCGGGTTGGACAAGATTCTGGCTTCCCACGCGCTGATTCATACCGCAGATGGCGAACTCTTCCGCGAAGCAATTCTCCATGCATGCGCTCGCTGTGGGCTGCGCGATTTCAGAATCAAAGAGCGAGAACTTTTGCAGCGCGCCGGAGAAGGGATGCGTTGCAAACCAAATGTGCTACTGCGTCGAATCACCGAGCTCGGGCGCCCACTCGGGTCGCCGTGGTCGCAGGACGAAAAATTCGCCACGCTGGCCGCGTGGCTGGCTTTGGCATGAGAGTCCTCCTCGGGTTTCAGAACTAGCCAAGCTCAATTTGTAGTAGACTCGCGCTTTCTAATGTTCTGCCCTAACTGCAGAGCCGAATATCGTCCGGGATTTGCGACGTGCTCAGATTGCGGAGTCGAGCTCGTCGAAATTCTCCCTCCACCAGATCCACAAGATTCCAAGCTGAAAGAAAATGAGCGGCCTGACTCGGCGACTACACGCTACTTTCTGGCTTGGTTCATCCCTATGTGTATTTATCTCATTTTGTTCTTTGGAGTTTGGGTCCGGCCGTCCCTTTTTGAAAATACCTTCATAACTCTCCTTTTGGTGTGCTTCATCTTAGTTGGTAATATCGGGGCCTTTTGGATGATTTACCAGGCCGTGCGTTACGAACGACGGGTCGGCAGATACGTCCTTCTTGCTTTTATCCCTTTTATGTTCGTTTGGTATTCACTCGTTCGCGTTCCACTTCGAAGAGAGTTTCAGGGTGGATCGGGCTTCATTCGCTAAGAATTCTGGAGGACGGTTCGGCGTTTCCGCAATGTCCGGACAATAAATGGAGACAGCATGACCTTGGATCAAATTAAGACCGTGGCGGTGCTGGGCGCGGGGACGATGGGGAACGGGATCTCGCATGTGTTTGCGCGGGCCGGGTACAAGGTGATTTTGCGGGACGTGGAGCAGCGGTTTGTGGATCGCGGGATGGAGACGATCGTTAAGAACCTCGATCGCGAAATCAAGAGAGGCAGGATTGCGGCGGCGGAGAAGGGAAGTGTCCTGGGACGGCTTCAGCCTGTGACGGAGATGGCGGCCATTGCGGTGGCAGATTTTGTAGTCGAAGCGGTGCCTGAGAAAATCGAGATTAAGCGGGCGGTGCTTGGGGAGGCGGATGGGATTTTGCGGTCGGAGGTCATCATTGCGAGCAACACTTCTTCGATTTCCATGTCGGCGCTGGCGGCGCTGACCAAGCGGCCGGACCGTTTTGTGGGAATGCACTTCATGAATCCGGTGCCGGTGATGATGCTGGTGGAAGTGATCCGGGCTCTACAGACGAGCGATGAGACGTTTGACACGACAATGGAGTTGGCGAAGAAGTTGGAGAAAAAGCCGGTGGCGGTGAACGATGCGCCGGGGTTCGTGTCGAACCGTGTGCTGATGCCGCTGATCAACGAAGCGGCTTACTGCGTGATGGAAGGCGTGGCAACGGCGGAAGCTGTCGATGCGGTGATGAAGCTGGGGATGAACCATCCGATGGGGCCGCTGGAGCTGGCGGATTTTATCGGGCTGGATGTTTGCGTGGACATCATGCATGTTCTACAGGAAGGGCTTGGCGATCCGAAGTATCGCGCGTGCCCGCTGCTGAAAAAGTATGTGGCGGCGGGATGGCTGGGGCGCAAATCCGGCCGAGGTTTCTATACTTACTCCCGGGATTAAGAATTATGCGTGCCCCGGCTAGCGTACCGCTCTTGATCGTTTTTTCTGTTGTGATTGGATTGGCGGTGAGTTCCGTGCTGCTATTCTTGTGTCTCTCAGACGCTGAAATTGCTTGCAGGATCCAGATGCCTGCTTTCTTGATCGGAGACGCCCTAGGCTTCGGCGTACACGGTGGACTGTATCTGTTCGGATTGCTATTGGATACCCTTATCTTTGCGACCTTGTGTTTCTCGGTGCTATTTCTCATACGGCGAAGCGCGAATAAGAGAATTTTGTCTGGAAGAAAATCGTCTGGGCCGTAGACAGGTGGCTGGTCTATCGAAAGTTGGGTCCGTCTTGGAGGCAGGGAAAAGCGGCGGCGAGCCGCCGCACTCCAAAGGGCGAACATAAGGCGAAAAATAATGTTTGCTTTTTGTTCGCCGTGGTGGTAGTTTGGGCCTCGTTGTTTTCAACAGGTGCACCATGCGCGGTTTTTCGAGCAGTGTTCTAAGCTGTCTGGAACGTGAGAGACTCGAAGAGGAGCTTTCCGAGGCGCGCATCCGGGGACGGAACCTATCCCGGCTGCGGCCACTAACCCAGCGGGAACGGGTGGCGTTGGATGAACGCGAGCAGACGGCTCAGACGCGGCTGAGAGACCACGATGTGGAGCACGGTTGTCAACGGTGATGCGGCCAGAAAAAGGGATGGCGCGAAGATGAATCGAGTGGTAAACTCCACACTTCGTTACGTCCCTGGGCAAGGGCGATGCGCTTTCCCGGCGCGGAACCCCGGCCACCGGCCCCGCAGACCCGCCCACGGCGGGCAGGCCAAGGTTTCCAATTTCCTCCACCGAGGTGCGAAATGACAGATGAGAAAGAAAAATTGCTGGCAGCGGCGATATCGCAGATTGAAAAAGACCACGGTAAGGGCGCGATCATGCGCTTGGGCAGCCGGGATATTCTGGTGCCCGTCAGTGTGATTCCCAGCGGGTGCTTGTCGATTGACGCCGCGCTGGGTGTGGGTGGTTTCCCACGCGGGCGCGTGATTGAGATTTATGGCCCGGAATCAGGCGGTAAGACGACTATGACGCTGCACGTGATCGCCGAAGCGCAGAAGCTCGGCGGCCAGGCGGCGTTCATCGATGCGGAGCATGCGCTCGATCCGGTGTATGCGCGGAAGCTCGGCGTGGACGTGGACAATCTGCTGGTGTCGCAGCCGGATAACGGGGAGCAGGCGCTGGAAATTGCGGAAACGCTGATTCGCTCCGGCGGCGTGGACATCGTCGTGGTGGACTCCGTCGCCGCGCTGGTCCCCAAGGCCGAACTCGAAGGCGACATGGGCGACCCGCAAATGGGTTTGCAGGCGCGCTTGATGTCGCAAGCGCTGCGGAAGCTCACTGGGATCGTTTCGAAGTCGCGCACCTGCCTGATTTTCATCAACCAGATCCGCGAAAAGATTGGCGTGATGTTTGGCAATCCGGAAACCACCACGGGCGGGCGCGCGCTGAAGTTCTACGCGTCCATGCGCGTGGATATCCGGCGGATTCAGGCCATCAAGGAAGGCGACAAGGTAGTAGGCTCGCGCACACGCGCGAAAGTGGTGAAGAACAAAGTGGCGGCGCCGTTCCGCGAAGCCGAATTCGACATCGTCTACGGTGAAGGCATCTCACGCGAAGGCGACCTGATCGATCTAGGCGTGGACAAGGGTGTACTCGAAAAGAGCGGCACGTGGATCAGCTTTGGCGGCGAACGCATGGGCCAGGGCCGCGAAAACGCTCGCGTCTTCCTGAAGGAAAACAAGGACATCCGCGACAAGCTGGAAAATGTGCTGCGGAAGAAGCTCGAAATCCCAATGCCCGGTAATTCGAACGCGGCAGCTCCCGGGGTGAACGGCCACGCTACTCCTGCGCAAGCCGAGAAGGCGCCCATGAAGACCTCGGCGGCAGTTGCGGGCGCGGACGCGTCCAAGCCGCGCCCAACGCGGTAGCTGCAGCTGTTCCAAGCTAGGTGCACGATCTGAGCGGCGCCGTTTCAGAATGCGACTGGACACTTGTGCCTCCTTGCGAGGACGGCCACCCTAGCCGGACGAAGGTTCAGGGTCCTGCTCTGACGGTCAGCTATTCATAATAAAGCACATAGCTCGTACTAGGGCTAGATGCCTATTGTGCGAAGGGGGTGCAAACTCTAAAATATGTCTCATCCTGAGAGAAACGGTGTCTCTCGGAGGAAGAGACTTTCACACTCACAGGCGCTAAGTCGCATCAAATGAACGATGCGTTCGATTGGCCGGTGGGATGCAAAGAACCTCTGCGGATCGCCTGCTCTGGCAGGCGGCTAGTGGCGGCAACGAACAGTTTGTGTGAATGTTTGTTGACCGTACGGACAGCGTGAGGTAAAACTTCTGGCCCCAGAAGTATTCTGGGGCGGAGTTAGGCCGGGGCAGAGTGACTGGTTAGAGGTCGCGCTGAAAAAGGTGGGGTCAGTGAAGCAGTTCGGAAAAGCTACTCTTGCGATGTTGATGGCGGCAATCTGCGCCATGCCTCTGCCGGCAGCACCCGGTGCAGGAACGCCTGTAAGGCGCACCCACAGATACGTTCGTTATCGCGGAGTTCCCACGTTTGCGGACTCTTCCGGCGCCGACAACGGCGCGTACGATGATCCCATTGTTCGCGCAGCCGCGGTTTCCGCGCTGGGCCGTTACAACGGAGCGGTCGTCGCCGTGGATCCGAACACCGGACGCATCCTCACGGTTGTGAATCAAAAGATTGCCTTTGGCGATGGCTACATTCCGTGCTCGACGATCAAGCCGACTATCGCACTTGCCGCTCTCGAAGAAAATGTGATCACCCGAGACACCATGCTCAAGGTTGGGCGCCGCAAGTACATGAACTTGACGGAAGCGATGGCGCACTCGAACAACAAATTTTTCGAACAGCTCGGATCTCAGATGGGATTCGAGACGGTTTCCAAGTACGGCCGCCTTCTTGGCTTGGGGGAACTTGCCGGGTACAACTTGCCGGATGAGCATCCTGGCTCGTTTCCGACCGTGCCACCGCCCTATGGCGGAGTCGCGCGAATGTCCAGCTTCGGCGAAGGGATTCAGGTAACGCCGTTGCAACTCGCGGCGCTTTCGGCGGCGTTCGCGAACGGCGGAACTCTTTATTATCTGCAGTACCCCCACACCCAGGAAGAAGTTGAGAATTTCGCGCCGCGCGTGAAGCGCGAATTGAACATTAGCGCTATTCTCCCGGAGATCCGCGAAGGACTGCTGGCCGCGGTGCTGTATGGCACCGGCAAATCCAGCTTCGACCGCGACGGCGACGAGATGCCCCTCGGCAAAACAGGGACTTGCGACGACCATACCACGCCGTCGAAAATTGGCTGGTTCCTCACGTACGCTGATGACGCGCACCCGAAAATCGCGCTCGCCGTTCTGCTGCGTGGAAACACCCGCAGCGTGAAGGGTCCTACCGCCGCCGTTGTTGCCGGCCGGATCTACCGCAAGCTCCGCGAGCAGAACTATTTTGCCGGCTCCACGCACGCCGTCGCCGTCCACACAGGGAACTAACGCGACTTAGGAATTCTTACTCACACTTTTCTCGCGCTGCGGAGACTTTCCGCAGCGTTTCTCTTTTTAGAACCAACCCAAGCTTCTATCGATGCCGAGCTCGCGGCCCTCGGCTTGGCGTTGGATGATTGGGCGCACCTGGAGCGAAACGCGTTTGACGCCACGCACGATTTGAGACACAAGTATGAAGGGCATTATTCTATTTGAGGCGCCCGCGGGCGAGTGGCTTTGGGGGAATCGTGAATCGTCGTTTCTTGTTCTTACTGTTGTTCGAGTGCGCTGCTGGAGCCGTAATTCTGAGTTATACGTTCCAGCGACGGCTTGCAACCGCCGCGGAATTCGATCACCAGTCGATGCTGGCGAAGCAGGAAGCGGAGCGTATCCGCGAGCAGGTCATTTTACCGACGGAAAAGAAAGTTCCCGCGAGGGAGAATTTCACGGCCGTGCTCGAGAAATTTGGACTGAATCCCGGCGAAGCAGCGAGCGCCTCAGCCGCTGCCCAGCATGCTTTCAACCTGCGCCAGGTCCGCGCCGGGAATACCATCACTGTGGGGCGCTCGGTGGAAGGAACACTCCGCGAGATCGATTACAAGATCGACTCCGATCGCATGTTGAAGATCGTCCCGGAAGACGGCGGTTTCACCGCGCTGATCAAGGAAATTCCATCGAAGATGGAAGTTGCCGCTGTGACCGGCCGCGTGGACGATTCCCTGTTTAACGCCGTGGAAGATGGGGGAGAATCCGCGGAGTTGGCCATGCGGCTGGCGCAGATATTCGGTTACGATCTCGACTTTTATACGGATCCGCGCCAGGGCGATACTTTTCGCATGATTCTCGAAAAGAAAAAATATGCCAATGGCCAAACCGCCGGATACGGAAGAATCCTCGCCGCGGAATATGAAAACGCGGGGAAGAAATACCAGGCTTTACTCTTTCATGATCCTGAAGGGCGACCAGGATATTATTCAGCCGATGGTAAGTCTTTGCAGAAAGCGTTTCTGCGCTCGCCGCTGAAATTCGGTGCGCCGGTGACGTCCCATTTCAGCCGTGCGCGCTTTCATCCCATTTTGAAAACCTATCGCCCGCACATGGGCACGGACTATGGCGCTCCTGTGGGCACTCCGGTGCAAACGATTGGAAGCGGCCGGGTAGTATTCGCAGGCCGCAAGGGCGGTGAAGGCAACATGGTGCAAATCAACCATCCCAATGGTTACGAGACGATGTATTTGCATTTGTCGCGCATGTTTGTGCGCACCGGCGAACACGTGGAAATCGGCAAGACCATCGGGCTGGTAGGCAGTACGGGCCTTTCCACGGGGCCGCATCTCGATTTCCGTATTCTGCAAAAGGGCCAGTACAAGAATTTCGAAAAGCTTGGTTTGCCGCCCTCCGATCCCGTTTCGAAAAAGAATCTGCCGGAGTTTGCTGCCGTCCGCGACAAGTGGCTCCCGCCGTTAAGGAATCCTGAACTGCTTCAGTCGAGTATTTCTCCCTCAAACCCGGCCGAGACGCATTGACCATTTGCTAGTAGATGATCGGAAGCTTCGAGAAGTCGGAGGAAGGTTCGTCCACCACACGGAGCACGACCAAGGTGCGGTCGTCGTGCGGAGCAATTCCAGCGCCGCTATGGCCATCCGTCGCGGCCATGATTTGTTCGGTGATCTCGCGGGCTGAATCTCCCTGAGAAATAGCGGAAAGAATTCCCTTCAAGCGATCCGGACCAAACTCTTCCTGCGAGTGATTCTCTGATTCCAGAATGCCATCGGAAGCGAAAACAACGACGTCTCCTGGTTCCAGGTTGACAGTCGTCTCATCATATTGCGTGTCGGGAATAAGACCAAGCGGCACGCCTTCCAAGCGGATGGCCTGTACCTGGCCCTTGCGAACCAGTAAGGGATATGGCCCGCCGGCGTTGGAGAGAGTCAGGCTGCGCGAAGGCGCATCGTACGTTGCAAAGAGCATGGCTATAAAGCGTGAGTCGAACCTGGTGTTGTACAAGCGGTGATTGAGAGTCGCGAGCATCTCCGCGGGCGGGCACAAGTGCGTGACCACATGCTCGCGGAGCATACCGATGGCGAGCGAGCCATAGAGCGCCGCGGCAGTGCCTTTGCCCGAAACGTCACCAAGCGCGAAGCCGAGACGGCCCTTACCATACGGAAGAAAATCGTAGAAGTCGCCCCCCAATTCGCGCGCGGGAACATACCCGGCGGCGAGGTCGAGACCGGGGACTTCGCGTGCGCCGTTCGGGAGCAGACCTCTCTGAATTTCGCGAGCCATCTCGAGATCCTGCTGGAGCCGGAGCTGCGTATCGCGTGTTTCCTGATAGAGGCGCGCATTTTCGAGCGCAACGGCGATATAGGAGCCAAGGGTAGAAAGCATGCGTTCGTGTTCCAGGGTGAACGCGCGAGGTTCCGAGCTTTCCAGATCAAGAACTCCGATCAATCGATCGCACAATAGAAGGGGAACGACGAGTTCGGAGCGCGCGGCGACACCGTTTTCACAGTGGATGTAACGCGGATCTTGCGAGACGTCGTTGACTCGCAGGATGCGGCGTTCGCCCGCAGCCGTTCCGGTGAGCCCTTTGTGCAGAGGAACGCGCATGCGCGCGGCAATGGAATCGCCGCAGCACATGGCGAAAACGCTTTCCAGATGCTGCGACTGTTCGTTCCAGAGCATGACGCTGAAAACGTCATACTTCACGATTTTCTTGATGCGCTCGGCGACGCGGGGAAGGAGTTCTTCGCGGTCCAGGATGGATGTGACCTCGCGGCTGACTTCGTATAACAGAGCGAGGGTCTGGGCCTGCTCCGGATGTGAAAGGAACAGGCTCTGCGGGACGGGGTCGGCGTCACCCAATAGAGCAAAGGCGTCGATTTTTGAAAGGTCTGCCATGAAAGATGCGCCTGGCGCGTAGTATGTATTGGATGTACCAAATCCTTGGAAGTTGCACAATGCAAATCTCAAACAAGGGACCGAAACGCGCGGATATCGAAGGCAGGGGACCTTTTCGTGGAGGGGCAGTGTGGCAGAGTAAGTTCATCCAGAATGGAATCACCGCCCGATCAATCACAGGCAATTCAAGGCATGCGCGAGGCTGTCTTTCCGGGCTCTTTATGAAATAGCGCTTGGCTGCAGTTGCGCAAGGACAACAGCTCTGTTTCCTCCAATCCATAGCGCTCTATGGCTGCTTTGTAGCCCCGCCAGTTGAAGGGGCGGTGCCTCTTGGCCATGGTGCGGAAGAAGCGGTCAAAAAAGTAGAAGCCGATGCCGAAGTTGCTATCCATGAAGCCTTCGCTATCCACGCTGCGGTGATGAATGTCGTGCAGCCTCCGGGCTTTCAAGAACCACGATCGAAGGAAAGGAACTCGCGTCATCCAGAAGTTCTCGGTGTGCATCCTGTCGTGCAGGTAGCTGAACATCAGGATGGGCCAGCCGAGCAATGTGCACAGTGCAAGCGTCTGGTATACAGGCGGCACGCTTAGTAGCGCCATCACTCCCCAGCAAAACAGCAGAATGATCGCCGAGGGCGCGAGCCACTCAATCCCCACATTGCCGACGGAGATGCGATTGTCGGTCGCATCGTGATACTCCCCGGCGCGCATGGGCTGCCGAGGGCCGTAGATGAGGAAATGGTGGATCAGATGGCCCTGGCTGAGGGATGGGAACTTGTCACTGTGCAGAAGCCGATGCAGCCAATAGCCGGCAAATTCCGCGACCACGACGGAGTCCACCAGAGTCGCGACGACTCCAACGAAAGTGATGTGAAAGCGTTCGTAGATCATGGGCGCTTCTCCATCCAATTCTTGCCGACGGCTCCTGAAACCATGAGCGAAACCGCCAATGAGATCACCCTACGCAGAACGTAAACGCTCCTCAAGCGACAAGGAACGTCAGGCCGTTTCCGAGGAGAGATGTCGCACTATGTCGCAGTGGGTTGATTCCTGAAGAGTTGAAAAGACAGGACTTACAGTTGAGAGCGGAAGGCTGGCACACCTTGTGCGTGCAGGGTTCTATGGCTCTGGGGCAGGAGGCGGGAGATACAAAATAGCTCTCGGAAACTCCTTCTACGCATGTATCTTCGCTGGTGCGAGGACTACTTTACTTCCCACGTGTCGCCGGCTCGAAGAAGTTTGCCCAGGTCGCCGCGCCCGCGCTTGGCGATGACGTCTTTGATTTGCTGGTTCATCACGTCTTCGTAACGCGGCACGTCGCCCCACGCTCGGAAGACCCCGATCGGCGTTGGGAAGTCCGGGCGGTGCTCCATGTGCGAGAGCTGGAAAGCATATGCCGGCTTCGGATGGTGCGCATCGTGAACGATCAGATCAGACTCGGTGATGCCGTTACCGAGCTGGACGACTTCGATGTCACCGTCCGATTTCCGGCGTACGCCCTTGTCGCGATTCTTGCCGAAAACCATCGGCTTGCCATGTTCGAGCTGTAGAACGTGCTCGCTGCGGGCGTCGCGGTCCGTCAGTGAGAACCACGCGCCATCGTTAAAGATGTTGCAGTTCTGCAAGATTTCCACGTAAGCGGAACCCTTGTGTGCGGCGGCGTGTTTCAATGTTTCCTTCAAGTGCCCCTGGAAAACGTCAACGGAACGAGCCACGAACGTGGCCTCGGAACCGATGGCCAGCGATACGGGATTGAACGGCCGGTCTAATGATCCAAAAGGTGTCGATTTCGCCTTCTTGTTGAGTTCCGAAGTTGGCGAGTATTGGCCCTTTGTCAATCCGTAGATCTTGTTGTTGAACAGCAGCACCTTGATGCCAACGTTTCGGCGCAGCATGTGGATGGTGTGATTGCCGCCAATCGAGAGCGCATCTCCGTCGCCGGTTGCCACCCAAACTTCCAGGTCGGGACGAATGGCCTTAAGACCGGTCGCCACGGCAGGCGCGCGACCGTGAATCGTGTGGAAGCCATAGGTGTTCATGTAATACGGGAAGCGGCTGGAGCAGCCGATGCCGGAGACGATGACAAAATTTTCCTTCTTGATCCCAAGTTCCGGGAAAACGGCCTGCACGGCGGAGAGAATCGCGTAGTCGCCGCAGCCGGGGCACCAGCGTACTTCCTGGTCGGTTTGAAAATCCTTTTTTGTGAGAGGTGGTGGCAGGGTCGCGGTGCTCATGGCCGATTCTCCTAAAGTCCCAACATCTCTTCGATTTTTTGTTCCAACTCTGCCTGCTTGAATGGGCGGCCCTGAATCTTGTTCAGGCCGACAGCGTCAACGAGATACTTTGCGCGCAGAACCCACAAAAGCTGGCCCATGTTCAACTCGGGGACCAGAATCCTTTTGTAGCGTTTGAAGATGTCGGCCAGATTCGACGGAAGCGGATTGAGGTAACGCAGGTGCAAGTGGCCGATTTTGCGGCCCTTGGCGCGCTGCGCTTTCAGCGCCGCGGTAATCGAACCGGACGTCGAGCCCCACGCCACGATGAGCAAGTCGCCTTCCAGATCGCCTGCGGGGAGCACGTTAGGAATGTCCTGTGCGACTGCCGCCACCTTTGCCGCCCGGACGCGCACCATATTTTCGTGGTTCAGCGGCTCGTAGTTGATATTTCCGGTGGGATCCTGTTTCTCGAGGCCGCCGATGCGATGCTCCAGCCCCGGAGTTCCCGGAACCGCCCATGGACGCGCCAGAGTCTGCGGGTCTCGCTTGTAGGGGAGGAATCCGTTCGGATCGCTTGCGAATTTCACGGGGAAATCCGGAATGTCACTCAACTCCGGAATCCTCCATGGCTCCGCGCCGTTGGCCAGGTAGCCGTCGGAAAGAATGATGACAGGCACCATATACTTGACGGCAATCCGGCTCGCTTCGATGGCCACCCAGAAGCAGTCTGCCGGAGTCGACGCCGCCAGTACGGGAATAGGCGCCTCCGAGTTGCGGCCAAAAAGCGCTTGCAGCAGGTCGGCCTGCTCCGTTTTGGTTGGCAACCCTGTTGACGGGCCGCCGCGCTGAATGTCGCAAATCACAAGAGGAATTTCGACGGCAACCGCAAGGCCCATCGCCTCCGTCTTCAGCGCCATACCTGGCCCGGAAGTCGTGGTGATCGCCAATGCGCCGGCGTACGCTGCGCCGATTGACGAAGTGATCGCAGCGATTTCGTCTTCGGCCTGAAATGTCATCACGCCAAAGTCTTTGTATTGCGAAAGCTCGTGCAGAATGTCGGAAGCCGGAGTAATCGGGTAACTGCCTTGAAAGAGCGTCAAGCCGGCTTTCTGCGCCGCGGTAACAAACCCCAGCGCCAGCGCCTGATTGCCGCTCATGCTGCGATAGAGTCCCGGAGTGAGCTGCGCTGGCGGAATCTCATAACTGACCTGAAATGCTTCCGTAGCTTCGCAATACGAATAGCCGCCCTTCAAGGCGAGCTTGTTCGCTTCCACGAGCAGCGGTTTGTTCTTAAACTTATCTTCAATCCAGCGGACTGTCGGCTCGCTCGAGCGGTTGTAAAGCCAGTAGCACATACCCAGTGCGAAAAAGTTTTTGCAGCGATCCATCGACTTGGCGTCGAGCCCCAGATGCTCCAGCGAACGGCGCGTCAGCCGCTCCAGCTCGACCGAAAACAGCCGGTATTTATCGAGCGAATGATCTTCCAGCGGATTCGAGGTCATTTGCGCTTTGCGCAAGTCGCCCTCTTTGAAACTATCGCTGTTGACGATCAGGATGCCGTTGGCCTTCAGGTCCGCAATGTTTACTTTCAGCGCCGCCGGATTCATGGCAATCAGCACATCGATGGCATCGCCGGGCGTGTAGACCTCGTTTGACGAGAAGTGCAATTGAAAGCCGCTGACACCAGGAATCGTTCCCGCGGGGGCGCGGATTTCCGCCGGATAATCCGGAAAGGTCGCAATATCATTGCCATAGAGCGCGGCGGTATTGGTGAATTGGTTGCCGGTAATCTGCATGCCATCGCCCGAATCGCCCGCGAAGCGTATGACCGCCTGGTCGAGCACTTCACGCCTGGTTTTTACTGGTGGAACTTCCGCGAGTGTAGACATTCCTGTCCGAACCTCCGCACTTCGATGAACTCCCAAGTACCCCACAGGGGAGTGTGGCTCAATCATAAGGATGAGGCGGTGCGGTGAAAGGATGGTTTCAAAGGCAGCCCGCCAGGAGCCGACACCAAAAGGATATCACACCGGAATGCGCGTCGCAGCGAGAGAGTCTCTGGATGAGGGATGTGTCTTATCAAGAAAGTCGCGACACTCGGATCCCGCTCATTGTCTCTCTACAAGTATGGAATGCGGCGGAACAACACAAAGGAAGGCCGCACGGCCATGACTGCGGCGGCCACCAAGGTAGAACGCTTCGGTGAAGAATCCATCAACGTCTGCATATCACTTTCAGACATAACGCAGAAAGAGCGGTGAAGGTAACTCGAAGGAAAAAAGGTGCTTGACGTTCGCTTTCTTTTCGCCTAAAGTGCCTGTGGAAAAGATTTGAATCGGAGGCGCACAGATGGCTCTCACCAAGCGGCAAAAAGAAGTTCTCGATTACCTCGTGGCCTTTGAGACCAAGCACGGCTACGCACCCAGCTTCGAAGAAATTGGCAAGGGCCTCAAACTCACTTCGCTAGCCACCGTGCACAAGCACATCACCACGCTCGAGAAAAAGGGTTTCATTCGCCGCGGCTACAATCAGAGCCGCTCTATCGAGATCATCCAATTGCCGAAGTCGGTTAAGGATCAAGTCAGCGATCGCAAGTTGCAGGAACTTCCTCTTGTGGGAAGGATCGCCGCCGGACGTCCGCTGGAGGCCGTGGAAGAACGCGAAACGATTTCGCTGGGCGATTTTGCGCGTGGCGGGAATTCCTTTGTCCTGCAAGTCAAGGGTACTTCTATGATCGAGGATCACATCATGGACGGAGATTTCGTCGTCTGCGAACAAACTCAAGTCGCCAATGCCGGTGACATCGTGGTGGCGCTGATTGGCGGCGAAGAAGCAACTCTGAAGCGCTTCTATCGCGAAGGCCCCGGCAAGATTCGTCTTCAACCCGCAAATTCGGAAATGGCTCCTATCATGGTGGCCGCGAACGACGTCAAGATTCAGGGTCGTGTCATCGGCGTCCTTCGTAAATACTAGTAGTGAATTGTTTAGACTTTCCGCCAAGCCAGCAATCATCAGAAGGCTTGATCCGTTCTTCCATCCCATTTCCGCGAATAAATTGTTTGTGTCAGAATCCAGTGGTGCGCATCAGAAGAGTGTAACTGTTATTCTGGTGAAGCCTTCCGAGAGGGTCAGGCAGGGAAAATGAAGCCGAAGGAAGACTCGATGCGTCGCCCACAACACCCGAGGTTGCGAACTTGCCTGCGAACCATCAAACCATCCTGATCGTCGATCCCGACTCCGCCTCGCGTAGGCGTATTGAGGAACTGGTGCGCTCGGCCGGCTACGAAGTGGCCACATCCTCCTCTCAGGCTGAAGGATTCAAATTTGTAAAGGACGCCCGCATTGACCTTCTCATTCTCTCTGCCGATCTAGCCGACGTTCAATGCTGCGACGCCCTCACCGAAGTCAAAGGCAATGCGGCCACCGCGGGAACACGAGTAATTCTCCTAACGCAAGGTGGAGGAGCGGAGCGAGCGCGAGGCCTCGATCTCGGGGCGGACGAGGTCCTTACTTCACCGTGGGAAGCTGCGGAATTGCTCGCTCGTATGCGTGTCCAATTGCGCGAAAGACACGCCTTTGACGAGCTTCGGGAAAAGACTCGTATTGCCGATGAGGGCCGCGAGGTGGCACAGACTGCCTTCCAAGCTCTCGCCGTGACTGAGAAAATGACCCGAGACGCCTTTTCCCTGGAGCGTGCGCTGAAAATTGGCGTTTCTGCCCTATTCGCAGTGGCCCTGGTGATCGCGGGAATTTTTGTTCTTTACTCCCGGCGTGCCAATAAGGAAGCGAACCGGGCCTACTCCATGATCGCGCAACTCGAGCGTGGCGCCCGCCGCCAAGAACAATTGATGGCGGATGCCCGAAGTGCGCGTGCCGATCTTCAGCAATCCGACGCGCTCACCCAAAAAGAACAGCTCAAGCAGCAGTCGGATGAGTTGCGCCAGAAAATTTCGGGCGCGGATCCTGGCGACGTGTCCTCACTTCGCAAGCAGCTCGAGGAAACGACCACCCGGCTCAAGCGCGTTGAGACCGAGTCGCAATCCGCTGAAGAAGTGATTCGTGCGTACGCGCCAAGCGTATGCCTTATCCATGTGTCGGTTTCCTTCGTCGACCGTGCGACGGGCCGTCCCCTGCGCTACGGAGGAATCAATCCGGATGGCGAGCCGCTCCATGATAGCGATGGCAACCCGGTTTATACGCTGGAAGGCCGCGCACCTGAAGTTCGCGCTGATTTTTTTGGTACGGGATTTATCGTTGGCCCGGGCCGCATACTCACCAATCATCACGTTGCCCAGCCATGGTGGAAAAATGACGAGCTCGCCGCCATCTCTAGCCAGGGACTTAGTCCGAGCATTGCCGATCTAACCGCTTATTTTCCCGATACGACTGCCGGCGTTCCCGTCAGCGTTTCCGAGATTTCCGAAGTAGCGGACCTCGCCATGCTGAAAGGTGATTTGTCGGGCTTGAAAAGGCCGATCCTCAAACTGGATGCTCGCAAAGAGGCGGCCGTCAGTGGCCAGCCGCTGCTCTCTCTCGGCTATGCCACGGGCATCAGCGCCATTCTCGCGCGAGCCGGGGAAGATGCCGTAAGCGAAATCGCCAAGAGCACCGGCGGAAAACCGAAGGAGGTCGTCAACGAACTCCTGCGCCGCAAGCTCATTCGCCCTCTGGTCACTCAAGGCCATATCGGCGACGTCCTTCCGGACAAAATTGTCTACGATGCGCAGACCACTTC
>Ga0137415_10000458_pt1 | contig 38702 bp, 34 predicted proteins | sample CZODoug3_1_1_16f_FD_183082 | JGI IMG/M metagenome (GOLD analysis project Ga0137415, IMG submission 183082) | Vadose zone soil fungal communities from Angelo Coast Range Reserve, California, USA - CZODoug3_1_1_16fungal (Hybrid Assembly) | ecosystem: Environmental > Terrestrial > Soil > Vadose...
TAACCGGCATCATTTCGGGCCAGATCGGCGTCCTTGCCGGCAGTGTCAACGTCACCAATGCCGGCGTCATAGCGGGCGATGTCGGCATCCGGGCTACCGACGCGACCAGGGGCAGCAATATCACCAATTCCGGCACCATCATCGGCACCGGTGGCACCGCGATCCAACTGACGAGCGCTGCCGACACGCTGACGCTGTTGAACGGTTCGCGGATCGTCGGCGTGGTCGATATGGGTTTTGGCGCCGACGTCGTGAATGTCGTGGTCACCGCGCCAAGCAGCAAAGTGTCGTCGCTCACGACCGTCGTGCTGCCGACCTTCATCAACTTCACCGGTGTCCTCAACACCAGTTTCAACGGCGGCGGCTTCACCGGTCCGTCCGTGGCGGTCGGAACCACGCTCGCAACGCTGGATCCCACCGCGCTGGCGCAGACCGATCGCACCTTGCTGGACTTCACCGCCGGGGTGTCGTCGCTGGTGCAGGGCCGCCTCAACGGCGTGTCGCCCTACGCCAACGGCGCGATGATGGCGATGGCCTATGCGCCGGAGAGCGGCCAGGACAACCTTCATGCCGGGCTTTTGACCAAGGCTCCCGCCTGGATGAGCCCGGCGCCGATCACGGTGTGGGCCAACAGCTTTGGCGGCCAGCGCATCCAGGACGCGACGGCTGAGACCTTGCGCGCCACCTCGACCGTGTTTGGCGGCGCGATCGGCATCGACCGCAAAATGCGGCCGGATTGGCTGGTCGGCGCTTTCGTCGGCGGCGGCTCGAGCGGACTTTCCGTCGATCTGAACTCGCAGACCGTGAACACCGATTACGTGTTCGCCGGCGCCTACAGCCGCTTCGAATCGGCCTCGCAGTTCTTCGATTTCACGCTGCAGGGCGGCAGTGCCTTCAACAAGTCGAAGCGGCTGGTGCTGAACAACCTGGCCGCCGGCGGCATGGAGACGGCCAGCGCGAGCTACAACGGCTGGTTCATCAGCCCGGAGGTCGCCTATGGCTTCCGCTATGCCATCGGCAACGGCTATGTGCTGACGCCGACGGCGCGGCTGCGCTATGTCGCCGGCCTGTTCGACGGCTACAGCGAGGCCGGCTCGGCGCAAAATCTGTCGGTCGGCAGCCGCACGCTGCAAAACTTCGAGGAGCGCGGCGAGCTCGATGTGTCGAAGCTGACCGCGTTGTTCGGCGGCGATCACAGCCTGAAGACCAATGTGCATGGCGGGGTCATCGCCCAGCAGCGGGTCGGCGACACCACCGTCAATACCATCCTGATCGGCCAGAACCTCGCCTTCGCGACACCGGGCAAGGGCAGCACCGTCGGCGTGGTGGCGGGCGCAGGCTTTGACTATCACGTCCGCGCCAATGTCGCGGTGTTCGGCGCGCTGGAAGGCATCGCGATGTCCGACCAGAGCCGCGTGGGCACTGCCAAAGGCGGCGTCCGTGTCGCGTTCTGACCCGTCGAAGCGGCGTTTGCGCAACAAGCGCGCAGGTCGCGAAGATCTTGTAACAGCGGAGAAGTGATCCAATGAATCGCAAATTATTCCTGACCTACGGCATCGCGGCCGGTGTGCTGGCGCTCGCCGGCTTGCTCTACGCCATCCGGTCCGTCGGCGTTGTGGCTGTGCAGACCTCATCCGACATTGGCGCAAGCTCGCTTTGGCCAACGGTGCTGCTGTCGGCTGTTGTCCTGGTCACGGGTATTGCGGCTCAGCACCGTCTGGTTACGCGGCCCGGCAAACGGTCGTCGTTCCAGATCGGGTCTGACACTCGCTCGCTGATAGCGATCGCTGTAATTTGTTGCTTGGGCTTGCTGGTCTCGCTGTGCGCAGCGATTTATGGTTTGGACCTGATCGCGGGCTTGCAATGAGCATCCATGGCGATTTTGGCGGTTCGGAGAAGCGCCTGCAATGCAGATCCGACGCGGGCCGGGGTCGGTGACCAGGAACTCTGGAATCTCCCGGGCGCGGGAAAATGACCATGGCGCGGTCGGTCTAGGTTCGCCATCCATCCGCCGATCGTGGTTCCTCAGTCGGGTGCACTTGAGCATGATGGCTTTTGGTTGAATCAATGCACCCGTCATCCTGAGGTGCGCGCTCTTGCGCGCCTCGAAGGATGGATACGGCCTGTGGCCCATCCTTCGAGGCTCGCTTCGCTCGCACCTCAGGATGACGTGAGACTGTGCGAGCGCGCCGACTACCCACAGTGAGCGAAAATTCGCGCAGCGTTGCGCATCACTATTTAATGATCTCGATGTCCTCCGATCGAACGACGCTTCCTGAACGCGGCCCCACTATTCCACGGTTCGCAGCGCGTGCGCTCCAACCAGCGCGAACTGTCGAATTGCCCACACGCGTTTTCTGAGTAGTGCTGGCGATTGAATAAGATCCCTCATAGGCAAGCATTTGCGTTTGGATGCGCGTCGATTGTTGTCACGATCAAAATATCCACGAAAGGTAATCTACATGCAACGCGTAGCTCTGGTTCTTACTCTTGCCGTCGCCGCCGGCCTTTCGGCCCAGGCCGCCTCGGCGCAAACCCTCAAGACGGTCAAGGACCGTGGCATGCTCTCCTGCGGCGTGAGCCAGGGCCTGCCGGGCTTCTCGTCGCCCGACGACAAGGGCAACTGGACCGGCCTCGACGTCGATATCTGCCGCGCCATCGCCGCCGCGATCTTCAACGACGCCAGCAAGATCAAATTCGTTCCGTTGTCGGCCAAGGATCGCTTCACGGCGCTGCAGTCCGGCGAAGTCGACGTGCTGTCGCGCAATACCACCTGGACGCTGTCGCGCGACACCTCGCTCGGCGCCAACTTTACCGGCGTCACCTATTATGACGGGCAGGGCTTTCTGGTGAAGAAGTCGCTGAAGGCGAATTCAGCGCTGGAGCTGAACAGCGCCTCGGTTTGTGTGTCAACCGGCACCACGACCGAGCAGAACCTCGCCGACTACTTCAAGGGCAACAAAATGAAGTACGAGGTCGTCGCGTTCGGCACCGCGGACGAAACCATCAAGGCCTACGAGTCCGGCCGCTGCGACGTCTTCACTTCGGACGTGTCGCAGCTCTATGCCGAGCGCTTGAAGCTTGCCAATCCGGCCGATCACGTCGTGCTTCCGGAAGTGATCTCGAAAGAGCCGCTCGGCCCGATGGTCCGCCACGGCGACGACCAGTGGCTCGATATCGTGAAGTGGACGCTGTTTGCGTTGGTGTCGGCCGAAGAACTCGGCGTCACCCAGAAGAACGTCGATGAAATGGCGAAATCCGACAAGCCCGAGCTCAAGCGCGCCTTCGGGACCGACGGCAATCTCGGCGAACAGCTCGGCCTGACCAAGGATTGGGTGTCGCGGATCGTCAAGGCCGTGGGCAATTACGGCGAATCTTTCGACCGCAACGTCGGCACGGGCTCGAAACTCGGCATTGCGCGCGGGCTCAATCAGCTCTGGAACAAGGGTGGAATTCAGTACGCGCCGCCGATCCGCTGACACTCTACGCATTGAAGAGCCATGCCGAATTGTCATCTGGCGTTCGGCATGGAACTCAACAATGTACGGCGCCGAACCTTGTACGGCTCGGGCGGCAATCGTCCGTGCCGACCGCCAGCTTGCTTGGCATTCTGCGGCTATCAGCCACGATCGTCCTCGCAAGATACGCGGGCCGCGCCGCGTCACCTCGTCGCTACGGCAATGCGCATCTAATCCTCCGATTGCACGACGCGGCGAACTTTGCCTGACGGTATGGTTTGCCGAAGAGGCTGTCGAACAATCCGTTGAGCGCGCTTGATGGATCGCGAAGCAAGGAGGCGGCTCAAGTGATTTGGCGGCACCGGGACCTCATTCAAAATTTTAGAGACATCGAGCTTTCCGGTCGCGGCGACAGTTCCAAGTCGGAAAGACATCAATCACGCACCATGGAGTAGTACGTCATGATTCATCGTGTTTTGTTCACGGCCGCGATCGCTGGCTTCGTTTTGCTTCACGGGCTTGCGTTGTATAATATCAGCGCCATAACGGAAGCGGCCGCTTTAAATTCAGCTACGGCTTGGCTCACTGTCGACTAAAGCGACCGCCGTTGCCGAATGGTTTAGCCGGAGATGGCGATTTTTGTTCGCCGGTCGTTGCGGCGCCGAGGCGTCCGCGTCACCGTGGTCTCCGCCATATCAAACATTATTCATGAGGAACTGGCATGTTAGCGCCAGCCCCTTCCGTGTTGCGATTCAGCCGCTGACGCATCTCTTTTGCGGTCTTGAAAGACGGCACATTTTTCTGATCGACCGGCACATGGGCACCGGTGCTTGGATTGCGTCCGACCCGCGCGGAGCGATGTCTTACAGAAAATGCGCCAAAGCCGCGTAACTCAACCCTATCCCCCCGCGCCAGAGCCGCGGCGATTTCATTGAGGATCGCGTTCACGATGCGCTCAACATCCCTTTGATAGAGACGAGGATGACGGTCGACAATGCGCTGAACGAGTTCGGATTTGAGCAACGAGATGCAACTCTTGGTGTGAGACGACCATCTCCCTGAATAGCTTCGAACTGTCAAGTCGCAACAAGGAATTCGAACGAGGGGTTACGTTGAGAGCTCGAAGATTGATGGCGGTTTGAATGTCGGGGCCAGCATTTGGATCGTCGGGTTTGTCTCCGCTCAATGTCGCCCGCGCGGTCGGCCGACGATACCGGTTGCGATGAAATAAACCCCGATGACGAAAACAATGCCGAGCTACAGGAGCCGGCGGCAATGAACTTTGATCGGAGCTTTCGAAAGAAGTTTATCTAAATTTCACCAGCCGCTCGTCCTTCGAACGAGGGATCGCGGAAAGAATAGGGAGGCGTGTTGCAAGAAAAAGCGGGTGCACGAGATATTCGAGTCCGGAGGATCGACCGAAACACTTAACTATCTTCACGCTTCGTAAGCGATCATCGTTGGTTTGGAGGACGCGCGCTTATTTGCAGTCGATTATGACCATATCGGCCGGATCGACCTTGGCTGCCGAAACATCGGCACCAGCTGGCAGTGGAGACGCTCTCTATGCAATGGTTACTCAACTATTCCGACAAGTACCGATCACAGATTCGCCAGGGTCCGTTTTTCGAGAAACTCGATCGGGCCAAACGACCGAATGATCTGCAGTGGGTTCACCAGCTCGTTCATCAATCGCGAGAGTTCACCCAGGCACTCTGCCTTCGCTATTCGCTTTGCCAGGACAAGCGCTATCAACCTGTCTTTGCCGAGCACGCCTTCGAGGAGGCGGATCATCCCGACCAACTTATCGCGTGGATGAAGGCTCACGGGTTTCTGAACGGTACGGAGGCCGGCAGCGTGCCGGCGACGCTGGAGACGATGAATACCTTGTCGTTCTGCTGGCGCAGCGCAATGCGGGATCCCCATGACGTGCAGATCGTGGCGCTCAATGTGCTAAGTGAAGGAGTGGCATTCGATTTCTATACCTCCGTGATTCCGGTCCTGGACAAATTGAAAATCCTGAGCGGACGGTATTGGAACGTGCATACTGACGTCGACGCGCACCATCTTTCCATGGGGCTCGACCTGTTCGAGGAGGTCGCCCCCGATTCCCCAAAGGGAATGCTGTATCATCGCGTGTTGTGGCAGGCCGCCTGTCTCTATCATCAAATGCTCAGCTCCTGGGTCGGAGAACGAGTTGAACCATTGAGGCAGCTGTAGACGCGGGCCGTCCAGACGAGGCCGAGATCGCAAACACGTCAGCCTGGCGCCGCCAGGCTGACGCTGTCTTTGGGCCCGCATATCATCAACGCCTCGATTGAGGTGGGCTGAAACGTTGACGAAGTAAAACGTCAGATGCGGGTGTTGCGTGATCACGTCCAAGGACTATGGGAACGATGATCGGCATCGACGATGGGCCGCAAGTGGATGCCGCGAGACAGATCGCTACGCTCGATCCGATCGTAGCAGCGTCATGATTCATGCTGGGATGGCGTCAGACGGAACATTTGTGCTCGCGCTCGACCTTGAGGAAGAGCGTTTTGACAACCCAGCCTAGTCGGCAAGCGGCGTCGAGAATCCCGCAACGATCTTGACCAGGTCAGCCTGACGACTGACGCCTGTCTTCTTGAACAGATGTTCGAGATGCGTCTTGATGGTGCTGTCGGCTACGCCGAGCGAAGCCGCGGCTTTCGGCCCGCCGCCGACCTCGACGATCGCAAGCAGCACACGCAGTTCAGCCGGCGTCAATTCAAAGGTGCGCGCGATAAGCTTGCCGCTGGACTGGCTGTTCAGCTCCACCTTCTGAACAAAGAGGGCGGCGACGGCTTTGTAGGCCGTGCCCGTTGCGCGTCTCGCCGCCGCCGTCAGCGGCAGTAAATGCATGACGTAACGCTCGCCGTCATGCGCGGTCAAAGGCAGGCTTGTGCCACGGGCGATCGCAGCAGCACCGTTGACGACGCAGACGTCGCGCAAAGTCTGATTGACGTGCGCATTGCGAGCGATGAGCTGCCCATTGATCGAACGCAGAAAATCATCGCCCCGGAGGATGTCGTGGCCGGCAGCATTCGCATGCACGATCTGGCAATTGGCGTCGACGAGGAAGATTCCGGCGCTCAGGCCGTTCAGCGTATCGGCAAATGTCGCCGCGGCGGAGTGCGTGAGACCGATCGCTTTGTTGAGGCCTAGCGCGCGGCGAGCGTGAGGTGCAATCAATGCGATGCGCCGTCGCATTTCATCGTCCAACATGCGCCCCTGGCCCGGCAGGAAGGTCAGGATGACGGCATAATTTGAATTTGGTTTCTCGAGTACGACGTTCGCCATGTCGGCGCACCCCTGGGGCCGCAACCAATCCTGGTAGAAGGGACCCCTGCGGTACTCATCATACGCAACAACATCCGGAATAGTTACGATCCGCCCGGGGCTCGCCAAGGTCATGAGAGGATCAAATTTAGAATATGTGTCCGAATATAGTTCGATATAATGCGGATCGATGCCGCAGTGATAGTGGGTACTCCCGGACTTTCTCGACGAATCCTTGGAGATAATGCCGCAAGCCTGGCTGCCGACAAGATCGTTGATGTTCACGACAACGTCGCTCCACCGTGCCGGCTCCAGCGCCGCATCGTAGATGTCTTCAATGAGCTCGGAAACATTATCGGGTTCGCGCATGGGACGACACGCCACGTCAGGTGGTCACGTATTGCTCGCCGTTCGTATACCACGGTCACGACCAGTCCGTATCCTCCGATCGGAGGATGTAATGGATCACTGTCGCAGCCGATCAGCCGGGCGCCGATACTAATCGCCAGGGCCGGCTTCATTATCGCCCCCCAGCTGAACGTGTTGAGCGGCGGCACGCTCCGAACAATTTGGGTGGCACACCGGATCAATCCGGCGGGCGGATCTCAAAGATCGTTGCGGGATTTGCGACACCGTTTGCCGGCTGGGCCGTTTTGGAAATTTGCAAGCGGGCAGCTATCTGGTGCGGCGGCGCCGCAAGGCCCGCCCGTGAATGACCGGGTTCGTGGCATCGCGCGGGACACCCAGTCTCCTCCGATCACAGGACGCGATCAATTTCGCGGCGACCTATATCGACGTTGCCGTGACTCGATCGGCAAACGAGCAACCCACGCGACCAGCGCAAATGGCAATGGTCTCGAGTTTCCGCTGGCCAACCACAACCCATGAATCATCAGGAAGAGAAGAATCGATGAATTACCTCTCAAAAGCAACGCTGTCGGGGGCGCTCTGGCTCGCCGCGATTTTTCTGTGTGCGACTATTTTTCTGTCCGCGAGCCGGTTGCTTGCGCAGGTGCCATCGGTGATCGCGGTGCCTGATGAGGTCCCAGCAGTCAGCCTCCATGCCGAAGGGGCCCAGATCTACCGATGCGAATCCGTTTCTCAGAGCAAGTTTGAATGGCAGGCCCGAGAGCCGATCGCCACGCTGATCCTCGACGGCAACACGGTGGGGCGGCACTACGCGGGGCTGCATTGGGACCAGGTTGACGGCAGCACATTCCGATGGGAGCACATCGATGGGAGCGCGGTACAGGCCAAGGTTGCTGCGAGCGTGCCGGGGGCAACACCGGATGACATGCCCTGGCTGAGACTGCAGGTCACTAGTCAAAACCGCAATGGTATGCTGTACGGAGTGGCAGCCGTTCAGCGCATCAACACCAGGGGCGGAATGGCCCGCGGATCGTGCGACAGGGCAGGGGCCTATCTTAGCGTTCCGTATTCGGCCGATTATGTGTTTTGGCGCGAAGATTGAACGATCGATCCGCGTGGAGTCGCATATCGGCCAGCGATGCATCGGTATGACCGCATCGTGCGCTTGCTCTCACTCGGCCTGACCACGACCAGGTTTAACCTGGTCGCCTATGCGCAAACTCTCATCATTGTCCGTTGCGAAACCCGGAGCGAAGCCACGGGTTTTGCGCGGGCAACCGATTTTCCCGATGCGGCATCCAATCTTCAGGGGTGTCCGATGTTCATGGTGCTGCAGAAATGCCTCGTTTCTTCTTCGATCTTTTCTTCGATCACTATGTTGTTCTGGACCCGGGAGGAATGTTGTTCGAGGTCCCTGCCAGCGCGACCGCGGCCGCGGACGAACTGGCGCGACAGCTTCGCATTTCGCGAGCCGAACTGCGCAATAGAGGCAGCTGGGTGCGCGTGAGAGATAATGGCCGAAACGAGATCTACCGGTCGTCGATCGATCCAGACGCAGCCGATGGCAGCACGCCATGATTTCTCAAGCCGCGGCGATGTGTCCGAAGGTTCGTCGCCCCGGTCTTCATTGACGGCCAGATCGTTCCGTTTGTTTTCCGCATACCGCAGAGAACAGCAGCTGTGTCTCCCGTGCAAATTTGGATACCCATTTCATTGACCAATCCGCATTTTCGCCGGATATTTGATGCGGCAGATGATGCTGCCGAGGGTTGCCGCATGAGACCGAATGACAAGCTGGTGGTGGGCGATATGCGCAAGCGCATGACCCGCCGCTGCGTCTCCGCGGCGACCGGAGCCTGTCGCTGATTCCGGCGTAGTACAGACCTACCTAACCAGACCATGAATCAGACAGGAGCGCCGGCATTTCGGCGAACGAGCGCACATGACCAAAGCCTACATCATTGAAGTCCGCAACCGGACCGCCGGGATCGTCGCAGGCGACGAGCACGGATTCAGCTTCTTCTCCTCCGAACGCGCTTTCGATCGCCTCGATGGTCGCGAGTTTCGTTCTGTGCGCGAGGCGGAGCGTGCGGCAAGAGAGCTGCTCGACGCGCGCCGCAGCCCGACGAACGCGACCAGCTTCCCCACGGCATTCTGACCGACACGGCCCAACCGAAAGGACGGATTGATGATCACGAAGCGAAATATTCTTCGAACCGCGCTGCTGCTTGCAGCGTTCGCGGTATCTTCCGCATATGCGGAGGACAAGCCGGCCGAAATCCGCATCGGCACGCAGAAGGGCGGTTTCTTTCCGGCGGTGCGGCAGCGTCATACGGTCGAAGACGCGTTCAAGCCGCTCGGCATCGAGGTCAAGTGGATCGATTTCCAGTTTGGCCCGCCGCTGTTGGAAGCGATCAATGTCGGCAGCGTCGACTTCGGCTATGTCGGCGATTCGCCACCGATCTTCGCGCAGGCGGGCGGCGCCAAAATACGCTACGTCGCCGCCGTCAAGTCGGAAGGGAACACGCAGGCGATCATTGTCCCGCAGGATTCGCCGATCAGGAGGCTCGCCGATCTCAAGGGCAAGCGCGTCGCCTTTGGCAACGGATCGAGCGCGCACAATTTGCTGGTAGCTGCGCTGGAAAAGGCCGGGCTTTCGTGGGGCGACATCACGCCGGCGCCGCTCGCGCCGGCCGATGCGACCGCGGCCTTTGTCAAAGGCTCGGTCGACGCCTGGTCGATCTGGGATCCCTATTTGGCGCTCGCCGAACTCAAGGAGAAAGCGCGCGTGATCGTCTTTGACAAGGACGTGCACAAGCCCAACGCGTTTTACATCGCAGCCGCGGATTTCGTGGAGAAGTATCCCTCCCTGGTTGCGCGACTGAACGCCGTCTTCGCCTCGGAAGGCCGATGGGCCGACACCCATCACGAGGAGGTCGCGAAGGCGCAAGCGGAAGCGACCGGCGTCGATATTGAGGCCATCAGGCGTTTCGTCGACCGCTCCAACTACCGCGTCGTTCCGGTCGACGACGAGGTAATCGGGAGCCAGCAGATCGTCGCCGACCGCTTTGCGCGCCTCGGCCTGATCCCGAAGCCGGTCAATGTTTCCGACATTGTCTGGAAATGGACCCCGGGCTCCTGAGGTTCGGATCTTCTCCGACAGCGCGCGTGGGGCGAATTGTTCTCCCTGCGCCACTTTTTGCAGCATGGCTTTCCTCAAATTCCACCAACAAAGAAATTCTGTGAGATTGCAGGCGCATGGCCTTCAAACATACTGACCCGGATCTCAGGCGTCCGGTGGTGCGACCGTCATACGATGCCGTCGGCACCGGCGCGACACGCGGCGCGGAGTGAACGATGTCGGACATCGCGGTCAAAACGTCAGATCATATCGTGGCAAAGGACAGGCTGACCGAAGATTGGTTGTCGGTCGCGATCGGCGTGCTCGTCTTTGCGCTGGCACTGTTCAGCCTGAGCGGAACCGATCTGCTCGGCTGGGCCGTCGCAACGTCGGTCTATACCGATCTCACTTCCGCGCTTGCGCCATTTGCCAAGGGCTATGCGTGGCTCGGCGGCGGCGCTTCGCTGCTGGCGACTTATGCAGCGCTCTTGGTGGTGCTCAGCGGCGGCGTTGCCGCGCTCGGCGCCGATGTCAAAAAATTCGCGCTCGCCTTCACGGTCGTGTTCGCGCTCGCCTATGCAAGCTGGATCGCCGGCAGTTACGCCTACATCGCCGCCGTCACGCCGGCCGAGCAGCAGAAGTTTGGGATCGCGTGGTCGCTGAAACTCACCAACGAAGGCGGCTTCGTCGTGGCGCTGCTGTCAGGCCTCGTCATCGCCAATTTCTTTCCGCGCTTCGCGGGCTGGCTGAAAGAGGCCATCCGCCCCGAACTCTATATCAAGATCGCGATCGTGATCCTGGGCGCGACGGTCGCCGTGACGGCGGCGGGTCGGCTTAATCTCGCATCCTCGATCCTGATTCGCGGTGCCGCGGCGATCATCGAGGCTTATCTGATCTATTGGGCGGTGGTCTATTACGTTGCCCGGAAGTGGTTCGGCTTCAGCCGTGAGTGGTCGGTGCCGCTGGCATCGGGAATCTCCATCTGCGGTGTTGCTGCCGCGATTGCGACCGGCGCGGCGATCCGGGCACGTCCCGCGGTGCCGATCCTGGTGTCCTCGCTGGTGGTGGTGTTCGCGGTGGTCGAGGTTCTGATCCTGCCGTTTCTGGCGCAAACGTTCCTGTGGCAGGAGCCGTTGGTTGCGGGCGCCTGGATCGGGCTCGCGGTCAAGACCGACGGTGCGGCGGTCGCGGGCGGCGGCATCACGGAAGCACTGATAACAGCCAAGGCGGCCGCCGCAGGCATCAAGTATCAGCCCGGCTGGATCCTGGCGACGACCGCGACGGTGAAAGTGTTCATCGACATCTTCATCGGCATCTGGGCCTTCATCCTCGGCTATATCTGGACCAATCACATCGAGAAGGGGCCGGACAAGGCCAGGCCGTCGGAGATCTGGCAGCGCTTCCCGAAATTCATCCTTGGCTTCGTCGTGGTGTTCGCGATCTCGCTCTGGCTCGCGCTCGGTACGACACCCGATATCGCCAAGGCGTTGCCGGCGGCAGCCGGTGAAGCGAATGTGTTCCGCGTCATCTTCTTCATCCTGACCTTCTTCTCGATCGGGGTGCTGTCGGATTTCCGGAAACTCTGGCAGCAGGGCTTTGGCAAGCTCGCCGCGGTCTATTTCGTCAGCCTGTTCGGCTTCGTGATCTGGGTCGGCTTGCTGATCTCTTGGCTGTTCTTCAGCGGCGTCAAACCGCCGCTGGTCAGCTAAGGACAACAAAAGGAGAGCAGGACATGTCACAGGCAGAATTTGAACGCGAGGCCGGCAATGCGGTGGAGCCGCTGCTTCCGATCGAGAAGAAGCTGATTGGCTGGAGTCTCGGGATCGGTGTGGTCTCGCTCGCGATTCTCGTGATCCTCAATCATTTTGTAGCGATCGCGGTCTAGCGACAGACCGTTGGAGCAAGGTTTGGGTCACGATGGTTCAGCGAAGGACCCGCTGGTCGCGATAGCACTTGCCGCCCCGCGAGCGCGTGACCGAAGCCCCGCGCGATTCGATGATCGGTAACGCGGCCAAGGCGTTCACCACATGATGCATGGTAGGAAGATCGGACCAGGCAGCGTGACGAAAACAGACCGTGCCGGCGCCGAGCTGGTGATGCTCGATGGTGTTGTCTGGATCGGCGCTGGGCGTCAGCGTGACTTGGCAGGTCTCCGCCGTACCCCAGTCTCCGGTGCGCGGCGTATACTTCAGCATCAACGTTCCGTCCGACACGGCCTTCGGCTCGCCGATCGGCGCGTCGCGCAGGTTCGAGACCTCAAGCTCGAGAAAGCGGAAGCCCATCCATCCGGCCGTGCACAGCTGGGCGCCATCCCACAGGCGCGGTTCGGCGATCTCGGCATAAAGCTTCGGATGCCCGATCTCGTCCCTGCCGCTAATGATCGGATCGGCCAGATTCTCCCAGACTACGGCCAGGAATTTGCCGGTGGCGTGATCCTGCCGCCCGGCGAACGCCGCCGGCCAGCCGACATGGATCATGGTGTAGCCACGCCCGGCCAGCCAGTCGATCCCGGTCATGTAGTGGAACTCGACGGTAACGACCGGTTCGCCGGCAAGCGCGAAGCCTTCGGGCAAATGTCGCTCCAGAAGTTTGGCATCGGTTAGAAAACTCGTCGCCACGGAGAGGCGGTGCGGACTGGATTTCGGATCGGCCACCATGCCGGGCGGCAATTGCCGCGGTCCCGGCGCCGGCCCAAAATGGGTCGGCATCCGATAGATGCGGCCGGCTTCGAAGCGGTAGCTCACTGCGCACCTCCGCGCGGAAGCGTGTCGAGCAGCGGTCGCGCCAGATGAAGGATCTCGTAGGCCTCGCCGCGCTCGCGCCCGTCCGGCTCGTTCGACGAGAGCAGGATGCGGGTGAACTTCCAGTTTTGTGCATCCACACCAATAGCGGCGGCCACGATGCCGGACTGTTCGGCGCGCTCGCGGTTGCGCGCGATCTCGGCCGCGAAGGTCGCCGTCAGATCGGCGTCGAGGGGGATGTCCGATTCGTCCGTGTAGGCGAAACGGGCCTCTTTGCCGCTGCCCTTGCGGGCGTCGAGAGCGAACCGCGTCTGGATATCGGCGCGTCCGAAGCTGTCCGTGACCGTCTTGTAGCGGCCGGTTACCAGGAAATCGCGGAAGGCCTCGTCGTGACGCCAGAGATAGAGCGAGGAATAGCTGTTGGCGATGGCTCCGAAGCGCCCGCTCTGGCGCAGCAGGAAGCCCTTGAAGTAAAGCTCGGGAACCTGATCCCAGAGGACGCCGCGTTCCTTTGCTCGCGTGCGGATGGCTCCAATATCGTAGTTGGCCGGCAGCCGATGGGCGTAGTGGGCGATAATCATCGTGGGGTTCCTTCGTATAGCTCCTGGGTCAGCGTCGCAGGGGGAAACGCGCGCCAACGGCGTGCATGCCTCCTGCCCGTGTCATGGGTTGGAATGTAGCTATCCGTTGATCATATGAAAATGGTATGATATAATATTTCAATGATTTGATATTGAAATGGTTGGACCATGAAGACGCTCGATATCGAGGCGGTTCAGGCATTCGTGTTGACCGCGGACCTGAAAAGCTTCACCCGCGCCGCAGAGGCGATGGACACGACCCAGTCGGCGGTGAGCCTGAAGATCAAGCGGCTCGAGGATGGGCTCGGACGCAGATTGCTGGAACGAACGCCGCGTCTGGTCCGTCTTTCGGCGGACGGCAGCGCCTTCCTCGGGCCGGCGCGGACACTGGTCGCCGCGCATCAGGGCGCCGTCGGTTCGTTCGCGGTCGAGCAGCGCCGGCTGGTGGTCGGTATCAGCCACCATATCGTCGGTGCTGAACTGCCGATCCTGCTGCGACGGATGAGCAGCGCCGAGCCGGGGCTGGTGCTGGAGATGCGCGTGTCGACCTCGCGCGAGATTCTCGACGACTTCGATAACGGTGTGCTCGATGCGGCGATCGTTCTGCGGCACGACAACCGTCGCCTTGACGGCGAGACGATCCTCGAAGAGGCGTTCGGCTGGATGGCCGCGCCGGATTTTGAGCATTCTCCCGGCGAGCCGCTGCGGCTGGCGACGCAGGCTGAACCGTGCAGCGTTCGCAGCATGGCGATCGGCGCGTTGAACGAGGCCGGGATTCCGTGGACGGAAGTCTTCGTCGGCGGCGGTATCGCCACCATCGGCGCCGCCGTCTCGGCCGGCCTTGCCGTCGCGGCGCTTGGTCGTCGCGTGGCGCCTCCCGGTACGATCGATGTGGGATCGCAGCTTGGTTTGCCGTCGCTGCCGTCACGCGATGTGATGCTCTATTCGGGCCTGACCGATCGGCAGGCGCGCGGCGCGCTTCGCACGCTATCCGCCGTCATTCGATCAACGGCCGTTTGAATGCGACATATTCGCTTGGCTTCCGAAGCGTCAGATCGATCCGCAGCCGGATCAATCGCGGGCCAAGCAGCGAACATCACTTCAGGTAAGCGAGATTAAGAGCGGCGGACGTAAGCGGGACAAATCGGTTTGGCGCGCCAACCGCGTTTCCTGCGCGACGCGTGCGGTTTCCGTTCACTTGGTCGACGATCGACATCACCGGCTGCAAGCCCGGTGAGACAAATAAACTCTACTCGCCGAGCATTCTGAAAAAATCCAAATGCCGTAAGGCAACACGGCAGCACGCGCATCGCTATTTTCTCTGGCATCTCGACAGCGCTCAAATCGACACGCAACATTTCAATGTTGCCGAAGTGAGCGCAGGATTCAAACGGAGATTTCGAATGCCCGTCGAAACGAAGAACGCAGAAACCCTAGCCCTGCATGGCGGGTCGTACCGCTCCGATCCGGCGACGGGTGCGGTGGCCGTGCCGATCTATCAAACGACATCCTATCAGTTCCAAAACGCAGATCATGCCTCGCGGCTATTTGCGCTGGAGGAACTCGGCCAGATCTATACCCGCATCAAGAATCCGACGCAGGATGCCTTCGAGGAAAGGCTTGCCGCACTCGAAGGCGGCGCCGGCGCGCTTGCCGTTGCGTCGGGTCAGACGGCATCGGCATTTGCTATCTTCAACCTCGCGCAGGCCGGCGACAACATCGTGTCATCGACTGACCTCTACGGCGGCACCTGGACGTTGTTCTCGCAGACGCTGAAACAGTTCGGCATCGAAGTCCGCTTTGTCGATCCCGTGGACCCCGAGAATTTCCGCCGCGCTACCGACGCGAGGACGCGCGCATATTATGCCGAAACGCTTCCGAATCCGAAGCTCAACGTCTTTCCGATCAGGGAAGTCGCCGATATCGGTCGTTCCCTCGGCGTGCCGCTGATCCTCGACAATACCGCCGCGCCCCTGATCGCGCGTCCGTTCGAGCATGGCGCGGCGATCGTCGTCTATTCGACGACCAAATACATCGGCGGACATGGCACCTCGATCGGCGGCGCGATCGTCGACGGCGGCAATTTTGACTGGGAGGCGCATGCGGCACGTTTCCCGTTGCTGACCCAGCCGGATGCTGCCTATCACGGCGCAATCTGGACCGAGGCCGCGAAGCCTCTCGGCCCGATTGCCTATATCCTGCGCGCGCGCGTAAGAATCCTGCGCGATCTCGGGGCATCGATCGCGCCGCAGAACGCGTTCCAGTTCATCCAGGGGCTTGAAACGCTGCCGTTGCGGCTGCGGCAGCACAACGAAAACGCGATCAAGGTCGCGAACTTCCTCGCCAAGCATCCGTCAATTTCGCATGTGATCTTTCCGGGGCTGCAAAGCGGTGAGAATCGGCGCCGTGCCGACGCCTACCTGAAAGGCGGTTACGGCGCGCTGGTGGGCTTCGAGCTGAAGGGCGGCGTCGAAGCCGGTCGCAGGTTCATCGATGCGCTCCAGCTGTTCTATCACGTCGCCAATATCGGCGATGCGCGCTCGCTTGCAATCCATCCGGCTTCGACCACGCATCAGCAATTGAGCCCGCAGGAACAACTCGCCGCCGGCGTAACGCCCGGCTATGTGCGGCTTTCGGTCGGGATCGAACATCCCGACGACATTCTGGCCGATCTCACCCAGGCGCTGGCCCGGGCCGAAGCAGGCGGCGACAGTGCCCGCAAGGCCGCCTGACCGACACCTTTGAGAGATGGACATAGAACGATGAATACGCTCCTTCGAATGGCGCAGGCCGCGGCCTGTTGCTCGCCTTGATCACCGCCGCGGCGGCCGACGAACCGCTGAAGATCGCCACCAGTGCCGTGACCTTTGCGGAAATATTAGCCAAGAGTCTGCAGACCGTAGCAGGACAACAGGCCGCCTGACCCCCAAAACCTGACATCGAACGGAGCGAGATTTTCGGACTGTCGAGTCGCGAAAGCTGATCGTTCATTCCGCCGGTCGGTTATCTCTGGTATATCCTTTGGGTTGTCTAGAGCTCCGTTCTCACCTTCCAGAGTTCCGGGAACAGCTCGACCTCGAGCATCTTGCGCAAATAGGATACGCCCGAGGTGCCGCCGGTTCCGCGCTTCAGTCCGATGATGCGCTCGACGGTGGTGACGTGGTTGAAGCGCCAGCGGCGGAAGTAATCCTCGAAATCGACCAGCTTCTCGGCCAGTTCGTAAAGCATCCAGTAGGTCTCGGGAGACCCATAGACGGTCTTCCATGCGGCCAAAACCTTGTCGTTTTCCGTCCGCCCGACGCGCCAGTCGGTTCGGAGCGCATCGTCGCCGATATCGAAGCCGTTGCGTGCCAACAGCAGCAGCGCCTCATCATAGAGACCCGGCGCGGCGAGAATTTCCTCGAGTTTTTCGACCACGTCGCCGCGGTGGGCGTGAGGGCCGAGCATCGCAAGGTTGCGATTGCCGGCGAGGAATTCGATCGCCCGGTACTGGTAGGACTGGAAGCCCGAGGATTGGCCGAGCTGGTCGCGGAACTCGGTGTATTCGCTCGGCGTCATCGTCCGCAATACATCCCAGGCGTTGTTGAGCTGTTCGAAGATCCGGGCGATGCGTGACAGCATCTTGAACGCGGGCTGCAGCTGGTCGTGACGGATGGCCTTGATCGCCGAACGGATTTCGTGGATCGCGAGCTTCATCCAGAGTTCGGAGGTCTGGTGCTGGATGATGAACAGCAACTCGTCGTGCGCGGCCGAGAGCGGCTGTTGCGCGTTCAGCACGCGTTCCAGATGCAGATAATCGCTGTAGGACATCCGTCCCTCGAACGACGTCTGGGCGCCCTCGCGGGAGGGGTCGTCGGGGTTGCCGGTCATGTCACCAGCGCCATTTTGCGATACTCCGCGGAATCCCAGCGCCGGTTGACCACGACATCCTCGATCGCGTCGACCGCCGCGCGAACCTCGGTCTCTCCAATGTACAGCGGGGTGAAGCCGAAGCGGATCGCGTCGGGAGCCCGGAAATCGCCGATCACGCCGCGCGAGATCAGTGCCTGCATGATCGCGTAGCCGTTGGCATGGCGAAACGAGACCTGGCTGCCGCGTTTGTTGCCGTCCCGCGGCGAGGCCAGCGTCAGTTCCGGACAGCGCGCTTCGACTTCACGAATGAACAGATCGGCAAGCGCGATCGAGGCCTTGCGTACCTCGTGCATGTCGACGCCCTCCCAGGCATCGAGGGCCGCGTCGAGCGCGGCCATCGCGATGACGGGAGGCGTTCCCACCCGCATCCGTTCGATGCCTGATCCCGCCCGGTAATCGAGGTCAAAGGCAAACGGCGCCTGATGTCCCATCCATCCGGAAAGCGCCGGGCGGGCCATCTCGGCATGCTCGGGCGCGACGTAAATGAAGGCCGGCGCGCCCGGGCCGCCATTGAGATATTTGTAGGTGCAGCCGACCGCGAAATCGGCTTTCGCGCCCAAAACGTCGACCGGGATGGCGCCGGCGGAATGCGCGAGATCCCAGACCGTCAAGGCCCCGGCAGCGTGTGCCTTCCGGGTCAGCGCCGCCATGTCGTGCAGGCGGCCGGTGCGGTAGTCGACCTCGGTCAGCATCAGCACGGCAATGGTCTCGTCGATGGCGTCTTCGACCGCCTCGGGGGCGACGATCTTGAGCATGTACCCCCGGTCGAGCGATTTGAGCAGGCCCTCCGCGATGTAGAGATCGGACGGAAAGTTGCCGTTGTCGGACAGGATCACCCGCCGGTCCGGATTGAGCTCGAGTGCGGCGGCGAGCGCCTGGTAGACCTTGATCGACAAGGTGTCGCCGATCACGACGGTGCCTTCGGGCGCGCCGATTAGGCGGCCGACGCGGTCGCCGATCCGGCGCGGCTGAACCATCCAGCCGGCGCTGTTCCAGCCCCGGATCAGCTCATTTCCCCATTGCTCCGACATCATGCGGTGGACGCGATCTGCCGCCGCAATAGGCAGGGGGCCGAGCGAATTGCCGTCCAGATAGATGACGCCATCCGGTATATAGAACAGCGACTGCGTTCGCTTGAAATCGGTCATCATTGTCCCATTCACAAGTCGCGGATATTCGCATGGAAGCGAATTGTTTCAAGCTCAAATATTATATACTTAAAAGACTTGAGGGCTGGAGGACTTGAGGGCTGGCCGCTGGCCAACGATGAGTAGATACTCCTGGCTCATACCAACCTTATCGGTAAATGCCCGCGCTGCCCACGCACGACCGAACGGAAACCGACACGCATGATGTTCCATCAGATTTCCGACTGGAACGACGCCTACGCCAATGGCCCCAACATCCCCGGCGGCGAGCGCTGGCCGGCGGCCTGGGTGCAACCCGCCCAGGCCTATCGCGATGAACTTCAGGGCAATGGCCGCGCGACGCTCGACATCGGCTATGGCGAGCGGCCGCGAAACCGCTTTGATCTTTTTCTCCCCCCGGGAAAGCCTGCAGGGCTGGTCGTCTTCGTCCATGGCGGGTTCTGGCGCGCCCTCGACAAGAGCTTCTGGTCGCATTTGGCGCGCGGCGCCGTCGAAAGCGCCTATGCGGTGGCGATGCCTTCCTACACGCTTTGCCCGGAGGTTCGGATCACGGAGATCACGCGCGAGATTGGCGCTGCGATCGAGCTGATGGCCTCGATGATCGAAGGCCCGATTCTGCTGACAGGTCATTCGGCGGGCGGACATCTGGTTACGCGGATGATTTCGGCGACATCGCCGCTGCCGGAGGCCGTTCGGACGCGCATCCGCCATACCGTCTCGATCTCCGGCGTTCATGATCTTCGCCCGCTGCTGAACACCGCCATGAATGCCGACCTGCGGATCGATGCCGCTGAAGCGCAGATAGAAAGCCCGGCGTTGCTGGCGCCGTTGCCCGATGCGAGGCTGACCTGCTGGGTGGGCAGTGCGGAGCGCCCGGAATTCATCCGTCAGAATGCGCTATTGGCCAACATCTGGACCGGGCTCGGCGCCCAAACCTGCGCGATCGAAGAACCCGGCCGGCATCATTTCAACGTCATCGACGGCCTCGCCGATCCGCGTCATCCGATGGTCCGGACCCTTTTGTCCAACACCCCTTAAGAAGGGGGGTTCGGAGCTGGCTTTGAAAATGCGCTGAGATAAACTGGGGCAAAGCTACCGAAGCCAAGGCTACCGAAGCCAAGGCTACCGAAGTCAGGGGCAAGCGCGATGCAGAACGAGCCGATCATGGACGTGGCCCATCTCGGGCATCTGGAGATATTTTCGCCGGTGCCCGAGAAGAGCCTGTCCTTCTTCGTCGATGTGCTGGGCATGACGGTCAGTGCCACCAAAGGCGACTCGGTCTATCTTCGCGGCTGGGATGATTACGAGCGGTATTCGCTCAAGCTCACGGCGTCAAAGACCGCGGGCCTCGGCCATGCCGCGTTCCGGGCCAGAAGCCCGCAGGCGCTGGAGCGGCGGGTCGCCGCGCTCAAGGGCTCAGGCCATGAGGTGGGTTGGATCGACAACGAAATCGGCCACGGACCTGCCTTCCAGTTTCGCGATCCGGATGGCCATCTGCTCGAACTCTATTATGAGACGGAATGGTTCCAGCCGTCGCCGGAGCAGAAGCCGTCGCTGAAAAATCAAGCCCAGCGGTTCCCGGCGCGCGGCGTCAATGTCCGCCGGCTCGATCATTTCAATGGCCTGGCCGCCGATGTGAAGGCGAACCGCGAGTTCTTCGAGAATTATCTCGGCGCACGCCTGACCGAGAAGATCGTGCTGGACGACGGCACCGAAGCCGGAATGTGGCTGACGTTCACCAACAAGAGCTACGATTTCGCCTACACCCGCGATCATACCGCCACCAAGGGCCGCTTTCATCACGTCACCTTCGCGCTCGATAGCCGCGAGGAGATTCTCCGGGCGGCCGACATCTTTCTCGAGAACGGCGTCTACATCGAAACCGGTCCGCACAAGCACGCGGTTCAGCAGACCTTTTTCCTGTACGTGTACGAGCCCGGCGGCAACCGCGTCGAGGTGGCGAATGCCGGCGCCCGCCTCGTGCTGGCGCCGGACTGGAAGCCGATCATATGGACGGAGACGGAGCGCAAGAAAGGGCAGGCGTGGGGACTGAAAACGATCGAATCGTTTCATACCCACGGGACGCCTCCGCTCGAAACCAACGATCACTGAAAATGGTTTGAGCGTTTGGGAGTGACGTCATGCCGTTCTGGACTTGCGAACAATGCGGCGCCCAGTTCCCCGACAGCGGCACGCCACCCGCATCGTGCCCGGTCTGCGACGACGAGCGGCAGTTCGTGAACTGGAACGGCCAGGCCTGGCTCGCCCGCGAGGAACTTGCCAAGCGTCACAGGCTGATCTGGCGCGACGATCTTGGCCTGCTCGGGATCGGCGTCGAGCCTGGCATTGCGATCGGGCAGCGCGCGCTGCTGATACGCGAGGACGACGGCTGCGTGCTATGGGATTGCGTTCCGCTCGCAACTCCTGAGGCCGTGGCGCATGTCGGCTCGCTCGGCGGATTGAAGGCGATTGCGATTTCGCATCCGCATTTTTACGGCGCGGTCGCCGACTGGAGCGAGGCGTTCGGCGGCGCGCCGGTCTATTTGCATGGCGACGATCGCCAGTGGATCACGCGGCCATACCCCTCGATCGTGCCGTGGTCGGGCGACACTCACCGGCTCTCCGACGACATCCTTCTCGTCCGCACCGGCGGGCATTTCGCCGGCGGCACGGTGCTGCATTGGCGTAAGGGCGCGGAAGGCCGCGGCGCGTTGTTGACCGGCGATATCGCCACGGTGGCGATGGACCGGCGCTCGGTCAGTTTCATGTATAGCTATCCGAATTACATTCCGCTCAACGCCGGATCGGTTCGAACCATCGCCCGCGCGATCGCGCCGCTCGCATTCGATCGCGTCTATGGCGGATGGTGGGGACGCAACATCGGCGCCGATGCAAAAGCGGCATTTGACGAATCGGTCAGGCGGTATCTCGCGGCGATTTCGGATCGGGACTGATCGGCGTGGGGGCGACCGAGGCTGCGACTTCCGGCGCGGCTTGCGACGCGTTGTGTCGCGCGCGACATTGACGCACCTCGTCCAGATACTCCGGTAAGGCTTCGAGCGTGTTCTTGCCGACGGCCTGAAACCATTCTTCCAGTTTCACGCCATCGTTCCTTGTTGGCATGGATTCGACGAGCGCCGGAAGGAACATCTTGTCCCCGATATGTTCGCCAAGGCTGCGGTACGCTTCGAACTGCGCCTCGGTAAAAAACTGGTCCGCGGTGGAATGATGCGGAAAGTCCGGCTCGTCCAGCCGATAGCGGCGGATGAACTCGCCTTCGTTGCCAGTCAGTGAAAGCTTCAGGTACATCATGTATCCGTAGCTTTCTGCGCCGTCGCGTTCGTCTCGCGGATAGTGAATCCGGCAGAACGCGAAGTGCGAGTGGCTGAGGCCCTTGTCGGAAAGCCGCAACGTGTCGACCCCGATGTCGATCTTTACGCCGAGATCGATCGATGCAAGGCGCTGCAGCGTGGTCAGGCCGTGGAATGTCATCTTCGGATCCTGCTCGCCGTCGATGGCGACGATGTATTTGCAGCGTCGGCGCAACAGCTCATAGACGCCGAGATTTTCGATGTGGCCGCCGTCTGAAACGTTGATATAGGCCCGCTTCTCGGTCGCCCAGCCGAACATCTCCTGCAGCAGGTACGACAGCCCTGGCGGCGTGTTCCAGCGACGGCGCTCGATCGCGGGATTTCGTATCCAATAGCCGAGGCGAATGTTGAACAGGGCGAGCCAGAAACTCAGGTTCTTGATGGTTCCCGTTCCCATTTGCGGTCCGGCGGCGGCGCCCGAGATGGCCATGGCGGTGCCAAGGTCGAGCGCCTTGTCCGCGGTTTGCCAATCTTTCGTGGGCGCGTAGTCGGTCAGCGGGCTGCCGCAAAAGGCGGGACTGAACAGAAAGAAGTCGGTCAAACGTCCTTGCATCCGGGAGTCCGTCGATGCGGGAACGTTGAGGGCGCAGTTCACGAGGTGGTAGGGCGCGCGGTTCTGTCTGGTGCAGTCCGCTAGCTTGAGCGATACGTTTTCGCGAAGCGATGCTTCGCCGTTCGCCGGGCCGGGCTGAACCAGATAGGCCTCGCCGAGCTTTCTTTTGTAAAGCTGGTGCGGCGCCGTGAAGTTGATGTCGAGGATACGCCAAAAGAAGGCCAGTCCGACGATGGCGAGCGCGCATCCGATGAGCAGACTGCCGTAGGCGCCGACGATCGGAAGATCGTAGCCCTGCTTCAGGAAACCGTATGCCCTAAATTCTATCCCAAGAAACAGGACCGGCGCCGCAAAGACTGCCAGAACGATCAGCGCGATCCGATTCAACGCAAGCCCGGTAAGGCCGAGCGCCAGCATCGCTGACGCCAACAACGGCAGCGCGGCGGCAAAGAAAATCAGCGGCCAGCTCGGATTCTCCAACGCGTGGAAAATGTCCAGCACCTCCCATAGCAGCACCACGATCAAACCGATACCCGCCAGAGTCATGGCGTTATCGCTGATTTTCTGAAGGCGCGGGTAGTGGCGTGCGGACATCGAAATCAGGAAAGAGATGCTGGCGACGATCACCAGCGCCCACATCGTGATGAACCATAACGAACTCGCCGGCAGTACCAAGCGAAGCAGGTACTCCACGATTGCTGCCACACCGGCCAGATACGCGAAGCCGAGACCGTTCAACGCCATTCCAAAAGCCTGTGCGATGGCCATCTGCAGCCGTTCCCACAGCCGGCCCGTTGCCAGATATTTGCTGTGGTGGCGGACGTGACGCAGCGCGGCCGCTTCGCCGTCCTCGCGTCGGAACGGCAGATCCTCCCGTAACAGACCGATCAGGGGTTTACCCACCGGGTCGGGGGTGTTGAGAAAAGTGGTGAGGAAGGAGCCGATATAGCCGCCCCCGGAAACCGTCGACAGGTAATCGAACTGAGGCAGCAGGTTGCGTCGCGCCAGCGCGATCAACACGCCGAGCGCGAAGGTGGCCGAGCGGATGCCGCCGCCCGAGATGGCAAGCGCGGTCGCGTGTAGGTCTCTCTCCCAAGGTTCAGCCGTTGCGGTGACCGGTGCCGCGGGGTGTCGCCCCTGCTGTTGAGCAGGCGCGTTATCCGACGGCGGCGCTTGCCGCGCGGCGCCATCACGTTTGGGAGCATCCGGGTGGAGTCTTTTGTAATAGTATTCGCGACGGGCAAGTATCGCTGCCCCTTCCTTCGTGTTGATCTTTTCCGCCGTTTCTTCAGTCAGCCCGCCAAGTTTCTTGTCGATGCCCCTTGGTAATCCCTCGTGCATCTCCGCGACGACGGCGCGCTCCTGGTCGGTTTCACCGGTCTGCGTCGTCTTGACCAGTTTTTGGACGTCGCGGATGGCGACCAGCAATTCATCGAAGCGGACCAGAAACGGGTGCAGCCTGATAAGCTCGCTGCGGAAAATATCGGTCCCGTCGAGCGCCGCCAGCGCGCCGCGCTCGCTCAGACGGTGCCATTTCGCCGTGAACGGCCGGACATGCGTGTTGAGGACATACCAGCCGATCGCATTGGTCATCGCGCAGGTCGGGTGATCCTTGAAAATTTCCCGCGTCTCGCCGAATAACTGATAGACGCTGTTCAGCGCGGCGGCCTCCTCGCCATCGACATAAGGCAACCGTTGCGTGGCGATGCGCGATACCAGCTGGCCATGGAGTTTTCCGGCCGCGGCCCGGTCTTCGTCCGACGGCGGCCAGGCCTGCTGGCTCGATTGGGCCACGAAGGCTGCGTCGAACAGCATGAATTCGGCATCGTTGCAGGACCCGAGCAGCTCGCTCCAGTTCGCTGGCTTGGTCACGACGGGCTCTCCGTTCTACTGCAGCGGGGAACGCCGCACGATCAATCGCATTCGGCATCAAAACAAAAACAATAAGTCGCCAGCATAGCGCAATACAAGCTGGAGTTGAATGAGCCGAAGCCCTAAAAGTTGAGGTTTCCGGTGTTCTCGCGACTTTCCGCTGTCTCGCGACTCACCGCCAAACCTTGCCACCCGAAATAGCTTCGCTATATCAGGGTTTTCCCGCCACCTCCGATTGATTGGCAGCCGAGAGCCGATATGACCACCACCACCGCCGCTGAATCCCAGCCGTTCCAGGCCGAGGTCGCCGAATTGTTGCACCTGATGGTGCATTCGGTCTATTCGGAAACCGACATTTTCCTGCGCGAATTGATCTCCAACGCGTCGGACGCCTGCGACAGGCTGCGCTATGAGGCGATTGCCGCGCCGGACCTGATCGCTGACGGCGCGCCGCCGCAAATCCGCATCGTGCCGGACAAGAAGGCGAACACACTTTCGGTCACAGACAGCGGCATCGGCATGGACCGCCAGGAACTGATCGACAATCTCGGCACCATCGCGCGCTCCGGCACCAGATCCTTCCTGTCGCGCCTGACCGAGGCCAGGGACGGCGCGAACCTGATCGGCCAGTTCGGCGTCGGCTTCTACGCCGCCTTCATGGTTGCCGAACGCATCGTCGTGACCAGCCGCCGCGCGGGGGCAAATGAGGTCTGGGTTTGGTCGTCGTCCGGCGGCAGCGGATTCGAGATCGCCCCGGCCAGCGAGCAGGATGCCGCGCGCGTGACGCGCGGCACCGAGATCGTGCTGCATTTGAAAAAAGAGGCGGCAAAATATCTCGAGACCCACGAGATCGAGCGCATCGTCCGCGCCTATTCCGACAACATCCAGTTCCCGATCGAGCTGGTCCCGGAGGAGGGCGAGCCGCGCCAGATCAATTCCGCGAGCGCGCTGTGGCAGCGGTCGAAATCGGAGCTGAAGCCGGAGGATTACAAGCAGGCCTATCAATCGATCGCCGGCGCGTTCGACGAGCCGGCGATGACGCTGCATTACCGCGCCGAAGGCCGCCAATCCTATGCGGTGCTGCTGTTCGCGCCCTCGACCAAGCCGTTCGACCTGTTCCAGGTGGAACGCAAGGGCAAGGTCAAGCTCTATGTCCGCCGCGTCTTCATCGCTGACGACGCCGAGCTGTTGCCGGCCTATTTGCGTTTCATTCGCGGCGTGATCGACAGCGAGGATCTGCCGCTCAACATTTCGCGAGAGATGCTGCAGAACAATCCACAGTTGGCGCAGATCCGCAAGGCGGTCACCGGCCGGGTGATCGGCGAGCTGGAAGCCCTGGGCGAGAAGGAGCCGGAGGCGTTCGCGAAAATCTGGGACGCGTTCGGATCCGTCATCAAGGAAGGCATCTGGGAGGACTACGAGCGGCGCGAGAAACTGCTGGCGCTGTCGCGCTTTACCACGACGGCGGGCGAAATGCGTTCGCTGAAGCAATATGTCGAGGACCTCAAGCCCAACCAGACCGAAATCTATTATCTCGTCGGTGACAGCGTCGGGCGGCTGATATCGAATCCAAAACTGGAATCCGCCAAGGCGCGCGGCATCGAGGTGCTGCTGCTGACCGATCCGGTTGACGCTTTCTGGACGTCGGCGCCGCTCGATTTCGGCGGCAAGCCGCTGAAGTCGTTGAGCCAGGGCGACGTCGATTTCTCCCTGATCCCGCCACCCGACAACAAGGCCGAGGACAAGAAGGAGGATTCCGGCACCGATGAAGCCGCGACCATTGCGGTGATCAAGGAGGCGCTTGGCGATCGCGTCTCCGACGTCCGTGCCTCGCAGCGGCTGACGTCGAGCGCGTCATGCCTGGTCGCGGGCGGCGACGCGCGCGATCGCGCGCTGGAACGGCTGCTGGCGCAGCAGAACCGCGGCGCGATCACCAAACCTGTTCTCGAGATCAACATGCGCCATCCGCTGGTCGCGGCGATTGCAGGCGACAAGGAATCGGCCAGGGATTTGTCGTTCCTGCTGCTGGAGCAGGCCCAAATCCTCGATGGCGAATTGCCGGAAGACCCGGCGGCGTTCGCCGCCAGGCTCAACCAGTTGGTGCTGCGGGGGGTGGAGAAGGGATAGGTGCCTCATCCTGCCCGGCCATGGCAGTTGCTTCCCGGACGCGCTACTTGATGCAGCGGCCGACGTCGCCGGACGCCGCCGGATTTTCATATCCGCCCGGCGTCACCGGGCGCCCGTCGAAGACGATCGCGAGCTGATTGGCGATGCCGAAATCGGTCGCGCCGCGGCGGCGATCGTTGATGAGGCGGGCGATGTTCCACTCGTCATGCGAGCCGTAGCTGAACGTGACCGAGGCGCGCAGCCCGTAATAGTTCCGGAAACCGGCCTTGGTGACGCTGCCCTGATCGACCGATTTCTTGAAATCGGGATCCTGCGCCACCCGTTTGTCGAACCAGTCTTCGAGACGGTCGAGGTCGCCTTGGCCGGTCAGGCCGAAATAGGCAGCGAAATCGGTCGGGCCGACAAAATAAAAGAAGTCGAAATCCTCACCTAAGCCGCCGCGACCCTCGAGAATTTGCGTCCACATGTACATGAAGTCGGCGCCGCTGGCACCGTTCATCCCGCTACCGCCTTCCGCGCCCGGATCGAGCAGCCAGACCGACCGTGCGCCGAAACGCGCAGTCACACTGTCTGCCGTTTTTGCGGCAGCCTCGGCATTGACGGCAAACGATGCGCCGCCGGCGGACGACAAGGGGACGCTGAGATAGCCGATCGCTTTGCCCTGCGCCTTGTTGTTTGCGATCAATTGACGAACGCGCGCGACATTGTCGTTGATCGCATCGCGATAGTCGGTGTTGACGCAGTAACAGATGTCGAGCGCCGTACACTGCGTGGCATAGGTTGCCGCCGAACTCTCTTTTGATAGAGCAAGCGCGAACGTCACGGCGATCAGCGCCTTGAAACCCGCGAATCCGGGGCGGATTCCTGATTGTGACAGGATTAGGCTGGTTTGGGTCACATGAGAGTGTTTCATCGCAGCCTCATTGAGGTTTGAGCGTTGGCGCTCAGCCGCCAGCGACGGCTATGCTAATTGTTGGACCTACAAATACAACCTAGGATATGATGCGTTTGGTGAAGTAGGACACATTTGCCGCGCGGGAGTTTGGATCCGGTTCGGCCGCGCCGTCCGGCCGAACCGAATTCCAAATTCGGCCGTATCTGCTATACGGCCTCGAGAATGGGATAGCTCCACACCACAATGACCACGCCCGATCGCAGCGACATCTTCTACGGCTCTATTCCGGTCTTTCGCGGCTTTTCCAGCCTGATGGACCCGGCGCTGTATTCGCCGCTGCCGGACGACTGGAGCGTCGGTGTTGCCGATATCGTGGAATCGACCAAGGCAATCGCGGAGGCGCGCTACAAAGCGGTGAACATGGCCGGCGCTTCCGTCATCGCCGCCGTCACCAACGCGCTCGAGGGCCGCGAATTTCCGTTCGTGTTCGGTGGCGATGGCGCCAGCTTCGCGGTGTCGCCCGGCGATCTCGAACGTGCGCGCGAGGCGTTGGCGGCGACCGCGATCTGGGTCGAAGAGAGTCTCAATCTGGTGATGCGGGTGGCGCTGGTGCCGGTCGCTGCCATCCGGGCGCAGGGCCTCGATGTCCGCGTTGCCCGGTTCGGGCCGTCGGCCAATCTGTCCTATGCGATGTTTTCCGGCGGGGGTTTGGGGTGGGCGGAAGCCGCGATGAAGCGCGGCGAATTCATGGTCGCGCCGGCGCAGCCGGGCACCCAGCCCGATCTCACCGGGCTTTCGTGCCGGTTCGAGGAAATTCCCTCGGTGCGCGGCCTGATTCTTTCGGTGCTGGTGGTGCCGGCGCAAGGCGCCGATCCGCTCGCCTTCCGAGGAGCGATCGAGGACGTCATCGGTCTCGTCGAGAAGAGCCCGGATGCGGGACGCCCGGTACCGTCAGGCGGACCGCCGCTGCGCTGGCCGCCGGCGGGCGTGGACTATGAGGCACGTGCCGCGCGCGGCGGCTCGCTTCTGAAGCGCCGCGGCGTGGTGCTGGCCATTACCCTGTGGGCCTATGTGGTCATGCGCTTCGGCATCAAGGTCGGCAATTTCGTGCCGAAAACCTATGTGCAGCAGGTGGTGGAGAATTCCGACTTCCGCAAATATGACGATGGCCTGCGCATGGTTCTGGACTGCACGCCCGAACTCGAACGCGAGCTGACACAGCGTCTCGCCGCGGCCGCTTCAAAGGGCATCGTTCGCTACGGGGTGCATCAACAGGATGCCGCGATGATGACCTGCTTCACGCCCTCGGTGATGCGCAGCGACCATGTGCATTTCATCGACGGCGCGCGCGGCGGCTATGCCTCGGCGGCCACCGCGTTGAAAGCAACGGCATGAAGAAATAAATTTTCGAACGAAAGTCTCTCAGCGCCCGACGCGGGTCCAGGTTTCGCCGCCGCACAGTGCGCCGACGCATCCCTCGACCCGCAGCGTGTCTGAGCCGGTCAGCGAAATGCTGCTGGCGTAACTGCCGCCGTCGTCGGCGTTGTAGATCTGGCCCGACCATTTGTACGGCCCGGTCGGGCGCATGCCAGTGAACAGCGGCAGGCCGATCATCGGGCGATTGGCGAGCCCCGGATTGGGATTCTTGTTGTCGACGGGAGGCTTGCCGGTTGCGGGATCGATCGGCTCGCGAAGGCCGACGATGACGCCGCACATGCCGCCGCCGCATTTGCTGATCTTGACCCGGGCGTCACCCGCCTGGGTCTGCCAGGTCCCGGTCGGCTCGGCGCTTTGCGCCCGTGCGGATGGGGCGGCAAGCAATACCGTCAGGATCGCAATCAGAAAGCCTAGTCTGCTGGCCATGAATCATTCCCCGAAAAGCGGGCCTGCATAACAACAAATCCGATTTGTGCAATGTCATATTCGCGCGATCATTTATCCCAGCGGGTCAGCTTGATCGACAGCGCCGTGCCGAGTCCGAACACCACCATCGCGGCGCCGACAAGGGCGAACAAGGTCCAGGCCGGCGCTCCCGATGACGCCAGCCACCAGCCGCCGAGGCCCACCAGCAGCAACCGCCCGGTGCCGGCCAGCACGGGTCCGCCGACCTTCGCCGCACCTTGCGAGGAGAAATAGAGGCAAACGCCGATGCCGAAGAAGCCGAAGGTGGGACCGGCGAGCGCGAAATAGGAATAGGCGGCCGCGGTGACGCCGGGATCGCTGGTGAACAGCGAAACCCATAGCGCAGGCCTGATCGCCACGACGAGGCCGACGAGGCCAACGGTCAGGCCGGCCACCGCGGCCGCGGTCCACGCCACCTGCCGCGCCCGCGTCACGAGGCCGGCGCCCATGGCCATGCCAACCATCGGCACCGAGGCGACCCCGAATGCGAATGCGATCGGGATCAGCAGGAATTCCAGCCGCGAGCCCATGCCATAGCCGGCCAGCGTCTCGGTGCCGAAGCCTGCCAGGATCTTGGTGAAGATCAGGATGGTCAGCACGCTCTGCAGCGGCGACAGGCACGAAATGGCGCCGACCTTGAGGATGTCGAAAAACATGTCGCGCTGGAACTTGAAGGTGGAAAAATTCAGCTGCAGCCGGCCGCGGCCGCTGGCGAGATACCACGCCAGAAATATCGCGCCTAACGTGAAGGCGGTAAGCTGGCCGGTGGCGACACCGCGCATGCCGAGCTTCGGCAGGCCGAACAGGCCGAGGCCGAGCGCGCCGCCGACCGCGATCTGGACCAGCGCGGTCGTGAGCAGCGTTGCCGACGGTATCCGCATGTCGCCGGTACCGCGCACCACGGAGGCCAGCGTATTGACCAGCCAGATCGAGATCGCCCCGGAGAACAGTACCTGCGAATATTGCATGGATTGTTCGAGCACGCCGCCGCGCCCGCCGAGCAACGCATAGAATTCGCGGCCGAAGCCTTGCATCATCACGGTGAACAACAGCCCGGCGCAGGCACCGATCACCGCCGCATGCAGGGCGAGCGCGGCGGCGCGGTCGCGGTTGCCCGCGCCGAGCGCGCGGCTGATCGCGGACGAAACCCCGCCGCCCATCGCGCCCGCCGACATCATCTGCGTCAGCATGACGAAGGGAAACACCAGGGCGATCCCGGCCAGCGGCTCGGTGCCGAGCCGGCCGATATAGGAGGTTTCGGCGACCGCCACCAACGTGCTGCCGAACATTGCGATGGTATTGGGGATCGCGAGCTTCAGCAGCGTCGGCAGGATCGGTGCGGTCAACAGGTCGTTGACCGGCGGCGCGGCAGCGGCGCGCCCGTCGATCGAGGCATCAATGGTCATGCGTCACCGCTTCTCTTTATGTTTGACGCGTTTTCTTCACGCGAACCGGTGCCCACTTCGCTCGAAAACGCTATGCGGTTTAAGTATTATAATCGACATATTATGGATCGGGGCCGGCCGCAAGCCACCGCCGCCTACGCAGGGGTCACCATGGCAGGCCGCATAGGTCGATGGTGCCCTGGCGCGGGGCGCGGGCGATCTCGAAGACAAAGGGCGCCATCGCCTCGAAGCGAATTCGCCCCGAAGGCTGCTCGCAATGGACCTCGCCGCTGAACGGATGCCAGCGGCGCGCCTGGTAGAACGCGAAATTGTGCGGTTCGCAGAACAGCATCGCGAACTTCACCGCCTCATTGGCACGCATGGTCTGGATCGCGGCGTCGAGCGCCAGGCTGGCATAGCCGCGGCCCCGGCAGTCCTCGCGGGTCGAAACCCCGCCGATGCCGCCGACATGGACCTTGCGGCCGTTCCAGGTGACGGTCCGGAAGTAGATGCCGACGTGGCAGGCAAGGCCGCCCTCGGGCGCATCGATCAGCACACGCAGATCGGCGTGGGCCCATTTGATATGACCCCAATGCAGCTTTTCAACGATGTGGCGCGGCCAGACCGCATTCATCAGCGGCTCGACCTGGGGCCACGAAGTCTCCGCGTTCAGGACGTCGATTTCGATGCTCATCGTCTTGCTCCTTCGGCGCCGTCTACCTGTCATACGCGGGCCGCGGGTGTCATTGCCGAACCACCGGTCGTCTTTGCTAAAATGCGGTATTTAACCGCGATGGAACCTTCTATAAGGGATTTCCGTTAAGTGTCGTCTCCCATCATTGCTGGACATCACCCATGACCTTCACGCTTCCCAATCTGCCCTACGCCCACGACGCCCTTGCGCCCCATATGTCCAAGGAAACGCTGGAATATCACCACGACAAGCATCACCAGGCCTACGTCACCAACGGCAACAACGCGATCAAGGGGACCGAATTCGAAGGCAAATCCCTCGAGGAGATCGTGAAGGGCTCGTTCGGGAAAAATCCGGCCGTGTTCAACAATTCCGGCCAGCACTACAACCATCTGCATTTCTGGAACTGGATGAAGCCGAACGGCGGCGGCAGCAAGCTGCCCGGCCGTCTGGAAAAGAAGATCACCGAGGACCTCGGCGGGCTCGAGAAGTTCAAGACCGATTTTGCCGCCGCCGGCGTCGGCCAGTTCGGCTCCGGCTGGGCCTGGCTGCAAGTCAAGAACGGCAAGCTCGAAATCTCCAAGACGCCCAATGGCGAAAACCCGCTGGTGCATGGCGCAACCCCGATCCTCGGCGTCGATGTCTGGGAGCACTCCTACTACATCGACTACCGCAACCGCCGTCCGGATTATCTGAAGGCGTTCGTCGATCATCTCGTGAACTGGGAGTATGTCGACCAGCTGTTCTCCAAGGTCTGATCCTTCCGAGAGAAAATTTGGGGCGGTAGCGTTTCGCTGCCGCCCTTTATTTTGCATACACCGCGCCGCATACTCCGCCTCACCTCTCCCATCGAAGTCGGATATATCCGACCTCGACAAATTAGGATGCCCAACTCGGGTAAACCCGAGTTGGATGGGAGAGGGGGCGCGGTTGTGTCGTGGTGACATTTGCGGCCTCAACTGATCGAGGACCGGATCGGCGACGGGGTGAACAAGTGACAAGCTATTTTCTGGTGTTCTTTGGCGGCGGACTGGGCGCGACGCTGCGCCATCTCGTCAACGTCACCTGCGCCCGCGGCATCGGCACGGCGTTTCCCTACGGCACCTTCATCATCAACATCACGGGCTCGACCGTGATGGGGCTGATCGCGGGTTATCTCGCTTTCAAGGGCGAGGCGTCGCAGCCCTGGCGGCTGTTTCTGATGACCGGGATCCTCGGCGGCTACACCACCTTTTCCGCCTTCTCGCTCGACACCGCCATTCTCTACGAGCGCGGCGAACTTGGCCTTGCGGCGCTCTATGTGCTGGGATCGGTCGTGCTCTCGATTGCCGGCCTGTTGGCGGGGCTGGCGCTGGTGCGGCATCTGACCTGAACATCGCCGCGCGGCCGCATGGGCATCCCTGAGATGCGCATGGGTCGTGCTTAAGCTTCCGTTTGCTTCGCTTTTGCGACGGGACTAAGCAGGGTCAGACATCAGGACTAACCGACTTAATCGCCTTGTCAGAAGCCCCCCTGAAAGACCCGGCGCCTGCCGATGACGCCGTCGACGCGGAAGCGCGTCCCCGCCGCGTCCGCAAGCCGATCGGCTGGTCGATGATGTCGATTGCGGTGCTGGTCGTGGTCAGTGCCACGCTGGTTTACAGGCGCGACGGCATCGACGGGGTGCTTGAAATCCTGATCCACGATCTGACGCTGTTCGGCGGCATCCTGCCGCGCGTGCTGGCGGGCTGCCTGCTCGGGGCCTTCATCGCGGAAATCCTGCCGCACGAGAAAGTCTCGCGCTCGCTCGGGCCGAAATCCGGGCTGAAGGGACTTCTGATCGGCACCGCCTTTGGCGCGATCCTGCCCGGCGGTCCGTTCACGGCTTATCCGGTGGCCGCCGCACTTCTGACCGTCGGCGCCGATTTCGGCGCGACCATTGCCATGGTCGTGAGCTGGACGCTGATCGGCTATGGCCGTGCGGTGGCCTGGGAGCTGCCGATCCTCGGCACCGAGTTCACGCTGTGGCGGATCGTGATCTCGCTGCCGATCCCGGTTTTGGCCGGCGCGCTCGGCCGCTTCGTCTATGTCCGGATCTATCCGGAAAGCGCGGAGCCGCCGCCATGAGCGCCTCGCTGCTGATCGATATCCTGCTCTGGGGTTCGGTCGCTGCCGTCGGATTTATCGCCTGGCAACGCGGCCGCGTGGTGCTGGTGTCGTCGCTGCGCGAAGGTTCGCTCGAATTCATCAACATCGTGCCGCGGATCGCGCTTGGCGTGATCGGCTCGGGCTATATCGCCGCCGTGATCCCGCAGGAGATCATCACCGGATGGCTGGGGCCGAACAGCGGCTGGCTCGGGGTGCTCACCGCGGTGATCGCGGGTGCTGCGACGCCGGGAGGACCGGTGGTCGGCTTTTCGATCGGCGCGGTGGCGCTGAAGGCCGGCGGCGGCCCGCCCCAGGTGATCGCCTATGTGGTGGCGTGGGCGCTGTTCGCGTTCCAGCGCCTGATCCTGTGGGAGATCCCGTTCATGCCGGCGCGGTTTGTGTGGTTTCGCGCGGCGGTGTCGGTGCCGTTCCCGTTTTTGGCGGCGGCGATCGCGATGGCGATCGGCAAGCCCTGAGGGCCGTCCGGTCGGTGGACTCAGGTTATGTTATAATATAACATTCTGGGATGGCTCACGCACATTCCCACACCCACGAACATCACCACGATCACGGCCACGCCCACAGCCATGGCCCGGCGACGCCGCATCCGGCGCAGGCTGCGCCGTGGTCGATCCTGCGCATGACGGTGCTCGGGCGGCTTGGTGCGGCACTGGCCGTCAGCGCCGCGCTGTGGGCGATCGTCTGGCTCGCGATGAGGTGAGCATGGCGGCCCAGGTCAAATTCCGCGACGTCACGCTCGGCTATGACCGCCATCCGGCGGTGCATCACCTCGATGGCGATATTGCCTCGGGCGCGCTGCTGGCGGTGATCGGCCCGAACGGCGCCGGCAAGTCGACGCTGTTTCGAGGGCTGGCCGGGATCCTCAAGCCGCTGGCGGGTTCGATCTCGCTTGGCGGTCTCGATCACAGGGATATCGCCTATCTGCCGCAGACCGCCGATATCGACCGCAGTTTTCCGATCTCGGTATTCGATTTCGTCGGCACCGGCCTGTGGCGCGCCACCGGATTGTTGGCTGGCATCGGCACGGCTGAGCGCGACAAGATCTTGGCGGCGCTCGCCGCCGTCGGCCTCAACGGTTTTGAGAACCGGCCGATCGGCACACTGTCCGGCGGCCAGATGCAGCGCATGCTGTTTGCCCGCGTGTTGCTGCAGGATGCGCGGCTGATCGTGCTGGACGAGCCCTTCAACGCCATCGATGCCAAAACCTCCGCCGACCTGCTGGCGCTGGTCAAACGCTGGCACGGCGAGCAGCGCACGGTGCTGGCGGCACTGCACGACATGGAGCTGGTGCGCAACCATTTTCCCGAGTCGTTGCTGCTGGCGCGCGGAAAAGTCGCCTGGGGCGCCACCGCGCAAGTGCTGACGCCCGAGAATCTCTCGGAAGCGCGGCGGATGTGCGAGGCCTTCGACGACAGCGCCGCCGCCTGCGCCGCGGACGTGCCCTCGCGGGCCGCCTGAATCAGATGATCACCGATGCCCTGATCGGGCCCTTCACCGAATTCGAGTTCATGCGCCGGGCGCTCGCCGCCGTGATCGCGCTGTCGCTCGGCGGCGCGCCGATCGGCGTGTTTTTGATGCTGCGGCGGATGAGCCTGGTCGGCGACGCCATGGCGCATGCGATCCTGCCGGGCGCCGCGATCGGCTTCCTGGTTTCGGGGCTCAATCTGTTTGCGATGACGACCGGCGGGTTGATCGCGGGCTTTACGGTGGCGATCCTCGCCGGCCTGGTCGCGCGCACCACCGAACTGAAGGAGGATGCGTCGTTGGCCACCTTCTATCTGGTGTCGCTGGCGCTCGGCGTCACCATCGTTTCGATCAAGGGTACCAATATCGACCTGCTGCATGTGCTGTTCGGCAATATTCTGGCGATGGACGACCAGACGCTGTTGGTGATCGCCTTCAACGCCACCATCACGCTATTGGTGCTGGCCGTGATCTATCGCCCGCTGGTGATCGAATGCGTCGATCCGGTATTCTTGCGCACCGTCTCGCGCGCCGGCGCGCCCGCGCATCTGGCGTTCCTGGCGCTGGTCGTGATCAACCTCGTCAACGGCTTTCACGCGCTCGGCACGCTGTTGGGCGTCGGGCTGATGATCCTGCCCGCCGGCATCGCGCGGTTCTGGTCGCGTGACATCACCGGCATGATCTGCATCGCGGTCGCAAGCGCTGTTATCTCCGGCTATGCCGGGCTGGTGCTGTCGTTCCAGACCCGCATTCCCTCGGGGCCGGCGATCATCCTGGTGGCGGCCGTGCTGTATCTGATCTCGCTGCTGTTCGGCAATGTCAGCGGGCTGGTGCGGCAGTTGTTCCCCGGCCGCCATCTGGAAGCGTGAGAGCGATGCGACTTCGCCTCTCCCTCATTTGTCTGGCGCTGATCGCGACCACATTTCCCGCGCGCGCGCAGGATCGCCTGAACGTGGTTGCGAGCTTCTCGATTCTGGGCGACTTCGTCCGCAATGTCGGCGGCGACCGCGTCCATGTCACGACGCTGGTCGGCCCGAACAGCGACGCGCATGTCTACGAGCCAACGCCGGCGGACGCCAAGAAAGTTGCCGACGCGAAACTGGTTTTCATCAACGGCCTCGGTCTGGAGGGCTGGCTGCCACGACTGGTGCAGGCCGCGGGCGGCAGGGCCACGGTCGTCACCGCGACCTTTGGCATCGCGCCGCTGCGAAGGGGGGCGGACGCCGATCCGCATGCCTGGCAGTCCGTCGTCAACGCCAAGGCCTATGTGGCCAATGTCCGTGACGCGCTGGTTGCCGCCGCCCCCGCCGACGCCGAAAGCTTTCGCGCCAACGCGGCGGGCTACCTGATCAAACTCGATGCGCTGGACCGCGAGGTGCGGGAGGCCGTGGCGCAAATTCCGGAAAGCCGCCGCAAGGTGATCTCGACCCATGATGCGTTCGGCTATTTCGCCGCTGCCTATGGCATCGCGTTCATCGCGCCGTTGGGGGTCTCGACCGAATCCGAAGCCAGCGCCCGTGACGTCGCCGGCATCATCAGCCAGATCAAAAGTGAGAAAATTCCGGCCATTTTTCTTGAAAATATCAGCGATCCGCGCCTGATTCAGCGGATCGCGGCCGAGACCGGCGCCAAGGTCGGCGGCACCCTCTATTCGGACAGTTTGACGGGCGAAAAGGGCGATGTTCCCACTTACATTGACCTGGTCAGGCACAATATAAAGGCCCTGACCAGCGCGCTCTCGAATTAGGGCAGGGGCCTCCCTGCCGCCGGCGCGCCGCGAATACCGCTCCGGAGCCATGATGCCAGAATTGACCTCCCAAAAAATTCCCGTGACCGTGCTGACGGGCTATCTCGGCGCCGGCAAGACCACGCTGCTCAACCGCATCCTGTCGGAAAACCACGGCAAGAAATACGCCGTCATCGTCAACGAATTCGGCGAGATCGGCATCGACAATGATCTGATCATCGGCGCCGACGAAGAAGTGTTCGAGATGAACAATGGCTGCGTCTGCTGCACCGTGCGCGGCGACCTCGTGCGCATCCTCGATGGGCTGATGAGGCGCAAGGGCAAGTTCGACGCCATCATCGTCGAGACCACGGGGCTGGCCGATCCGGCGCCGGTGGCGCAGACCTTCTTCGTCGACGAGGACGTGCAGAAGAACGCCCGGCTCGATGCGGTGGTGACGGTCGCCGACGCCAAATGGCTGAGCGACCGGCTCAAGGACGCGCCGGAAGCCAAGAACCAGATCGCATTTGCCGACGTCATCGTGTTGAACAAGACCGACCTCGTCTCCAAGGCTGAACTGGCCGAAGTCGAGGCTCGGATCCGCGCCATCAACCCCTATGCGAAACTGCATCGCACCGAGCGCTGCAAGGTGGCGCTTTCGGACGTGCTGGAGCGCGGCGCGTTCGATCTGGATCGTATCCTCGAGATCGAGCCGGATTTCCTGGAAACCGGCGACGGGCACGACCATGACCATGATCATGGCCATCATCACCATGGCGGGCTGAAGCATTACCACGACGAGGACATGCAATCGCTGTCGCTGCGCACGAATAAGCCGCTGGATGCGACCAAATTCATGCCGTGGCTGCAGAACCTGGTCGCCAGCGAAGGCCAGAAGATTTTGCGCTCGAAGGGCATCCTCGCCTTCACCGACGATGACGACCGCTACGTGTTTCAGGGCGTCCACATGATGCTCGAGGGCGATCATCAGCGGAGGTGGAAGGACGGCGAGAAGCGCGAGAGCCGCGTCGTCTTCATCGGCCGCGAATTGCCGGAACAGGCGATTCGCGACGGTTTTGAAAGCTGCATCACCACGTGATGAAAGAATTCGATCCGGGCGTGGGGCCCTCCATCGTTTCCATGACCGACCGGGTGCGTCCGCTGCCGGTCGGCCTATCAGCGACGTCAGTGCATTTCCTTGGCGATGTCGCTGTCTTCGTTGGAGCTGAGGAACATGCGGCGTTGGTCAGCGCCAAGGACGAGATCGCAAAGGTTACGATCCACGGCGGCGCGGTGCTGTGTTCGGTGTCGGACGGCAAGCGGATCGTCACCGGCGGCGATGATGGCAAACTGGTCGCGCTCAATGCCAAGGGCGAGGTGACGCTGCTCGCCACCGACGCCAAACGGCGCTGGATCGACAATGTCGCGCTGCATGGCGATGGCGCGGTGGCGTGGTCGGCCGGCAAAACCGCCTTCGTGCGCTCGGCTAAGGGCGAGGACAAGACATTCGACGTGCCCTCGACCGTCGGCGGGCTGGCATTTGCGCCCAAGGGCCTGCGGTTGGCGATCGCGCATTACAACGGCGTGACGCTGTGGTTTCCCAACATGGCGGCCAACCCGGAATTCCTGGAATGGGCCGGCTCGCATCTCTCCGTCGTCTTCAGCCCGGACAACAAATTCCTTGTTACCGCGATGCATGAGCCGGCGATGCATGGCTGGCGGCTCGCCGATAACCGGCACATGCGCATGAGCGGCTACCCCGGCCGCGTCCGCTCGGTGTCGTGGAGCGCCGGCGGCAAGGGGCTCGCCACTTCCGGCGCCGACAGCGTGATCGTCTGGCCGTTCGCCAGCAAGGACGGCCCGATGGGCAAGGAGCCCGCGATGCTGGCGCCCTTGCCGGCGCGCGTTGCCATGGTCGCCTGCCATCCGAAGAAC
>Ga0137415_10000460_pt1 | contig 38682 bp, 37 predicted proteins | sample CZODoug3_1_1_16f_FD_183082 | JGI IMG/M metagenome (GOLD analysis project Ga0137415, IMG submission 183082) | Vadose zone soil fungal communities from Angelo Coast Range Reserve, California, USA - CZODoug3_1_1_16fungal (Hybrid Assembly) | ecosystem: Environmental > Terrestrial > Soil > Vadose...
GGCACCACGAACACCGAGGCGTGCCGGTGCGGCCGGCCCTCGGGCGTGGTCTCGGCGAACACCAGCACGATGTCGGCCGTCGAGGCATTGGTGATGAACCATTTGTGGCCGTTGAGCACCCACTCCCCGCCGTCGAACACGGCCGTGGTGCTGATGACCGTGGGATCGGCTCCGGCGAGGAACGGCTCGGTGAGGGCGAACGCGCTGGAGATCTCTCCGCGCAGGTTGGGCCACAGCCAGCGATCTTTCTGGGCGTCGTCGGCACCGTGAGCCAGTAACTCCATGTTGCCGCTGTCGGGAGCCTGTACGCCGAAGACGGTCATCGACATCATGCAGCGGCCGATGATCTCCGACATGAGCGCCAGCTTCATCTGGCCGAAGCCGGGCCCGCCGAGGCTCGGGTCCAGGAACGCCCCCCACAGGTCTCGCGCCTTTACCTGGCCCTGCAGGTGCCGCTTGACCACCAGCCATTCATCGCAGGGCAGTTCGTCGAAGACGGGCTCGAGCGGAATCAGCTCGCGGTCGATGAACGACCGCATCCAGGCGAGCTGCTCCTCGAACTCTGGGTCAGTCTCGAAATCCCACACCACACGCCACCCCCAAGCTCAACTCACGACGGATTACAGTGTAATCACAGCGTTATGGACAACGCAACTGTGGCTTCGGGCATTAGTTCTCGTCGAGGCGGCTGGATCGCGCACGGGCTGGGCTGAATCGTCCTCAGGTGGTCGGCGGATCCAGCTTGAACACCCGGATCGCGTTCTCCCTGAGAAACTTCGGCCACACGTGGTCCGCGAACGGGACATTGGGCATGTCCAGGAACTGTCGCTCCAGAGTCAGGCCGGCGGGAAAGTATCCGCAGTACATGACCTTGTCCGCGCCGCGGGTATTGGCGAAATTGATGATGTCCTTGGGGTAGTGCTTTGGTGCGAAGGCGCTGGTCATGTAATGCAGACCGGGCCATTTCAACATGAGCTTCCAGGCGAGGAACGTCCATGGCTCACCGCCGTGCATCATGACGATCTTCAGGTCCGGAAAGTCGTAGCACACCTCGTCGAAGAGCTCGACGTGTTGCGGCCAGCTCGGCATCCGTGGCCCCACGATCCCTCCGTTGATGCAGATGGGAATGTCCAGCTCAACGCACTTCATGAAGATGGGATACATCTTCTTGTCGTTCAGCGCGACCTGGGGATAAGTCCCCGACGGGAACGTCGCCACGCAGACGATGTCGTGGTCCGATTTCGCACGTTCCATGTCGCGCAATGTTTGCATTCCGCGATTGGGATCGGCATATCCGCTGAGAAAGAACCGGCCTGGGTGCTCCGCTCGAGCTCGGATCCCGTTCTCCGACAGCGGCGTAATGGCGACTTGAATATTGAACCGATCGAGCTTGTCCACAACCCAGGCGACTGGGTCCGTGTCGGGGGACACGAGGTCCGGAACATTTTTGAACATGTATTGGGCCGGGAACTCGAACTCGCTCCTGCTCTGAGTGTCCTTGAGTAGCGGGCTGAAGAAGTCGTAGGCGCGCCTCTTCTCCGCGACGCTTCGGTAGGGGAAGCCAACGGCTGGGTCGACGATCCCGAGGCCAGTGGGCATGGGCATGCGTAGCTCCCGCCAACGGACAACTGAAGACTAGAACGAGGTTCCAGATTTAGTACACTAGCACAAGGTCGTTCCTAGTAAAACTAGGTTTCGGTTATAGTTGGCTCCTTGGATGCGGCCGCTGAGCCACAACGAGCCGCGAGCGCGCCACGCGAGAAATGAGGATTCAGTGCTTGCTAGCCTCGGGTGCGTTGTGGGTCTGCGGCATCGCGGCGAGCCTGACCAATCGATGCGATGGTGGACGCTGGCCGCGCTCTGCTGCGGCATGACAACCATCGTGATGGACAGCACGATCCTGAACGTCGCCCTCCCGACCCTCGTGACGAGCCTCGGCGCCTCGAGCAGCCAACTGCAGTGGATCGTCGACGCGTACACACTGGTTTTCGCTGGCCTCCTGTTGGCATCGGGTAGCCTGGGCGACCGGTACGGGCGCCGCCGGATGCTGAACATCGGTGTGGGGCTCTTCATTGCAACGTCGGTGGCCGGCGCATTGCAGACTACCGCCGTGGGCTTGATCGCGTGCCGATGCCTGACCGGCATCGCCGGATCGATGATCATGCCGTCCACGCTATCGATACTGGCGAACGTGTTTCGCGAACAGCGAGAGCGCGGCCGGGCCATTGGGATATGGTCCGCATTCGGTACGGTCGGAGTCGCGGCCGGGCCGATCATCGGCGGGCTCTTGCTACGGAACTTTTCCTGGAGTGCGGTCTTCTGGGTCAACGTGCCTATCGGACTGCTTGCACTGATAGCGACATATTATGCCGTGCCCGAGTCCAAGAACGACCGAGCTGGCGCCTTGGACCCAGTTGGCGCGGTGCTTTCGATTGCGGGCATGGTTGGCGTGCTGTACAGCATCATTGAGGCGCCCGCGAGAGGGTGGGCGTCGCACCAAGTCCTGGGAGGCGGACTGTCCGGGGTAGTCTTCATCGGCGTATTTGTGGTCTGGGAGTTACGCAGGTCATCGCCGATGCTCGATGTGCGTTACTATCGCAACCGGAGATTCACCGCTGCGAATTCCGCGGTGACTTTGGCGTTTTTCGCCCTGTTCGGCTCGCTGTTCTTGATGACTCAGTTCTGGCAGTTCGTGAAGGGCTACACCGCGCTGGAGGTCGGCGTACGCCTGATTCCTTACGCAGCGTCTATGGCCATCTCTTCACCGGTTTCGTCGGTATTGGTCAACCGGTTGGGTTCGAGGACCGTAATGATCGTCGGCTTCACATTGTCGTCATGTTCCTTTTTTGGCTTGTCGCATCTGCACGTGGACTCGAGCTACCCGCGGGTTATCGTGAACATGCTGTTGACAGGTGTTGGAATCGGGTTGTCGCTGCCGCCGGTCACAGCAGCGATCATGGGTTCGCTCCCGCGCCAGCACGCAGGTGTCGGTTCCGCGGTGAATGATGCAACCCGCAACATCGGCGGCGCGCTCGGTGTCGCGGTCGTGGGATCCATCATGGCCTCGACCTATGTTCGCGGCGTCAGCGAGCGATTGTCCGGCAGTGGCCTGAGCGACCTGGATTTCTCCTCAGTACGGAATGGGCTGGGTAACGCGCTGTCGATGGCTTCGACCGCGGACCCGGCTATGCGGTTGCAAGTCACGATGGCGGCACGGGAGTCGTTCGTGGACGGCTTCTCGAACGGGATGCTGTGCAGTTCGGGGGTGATGCTTGTCGCGGCCGTGCTGACTGCTGCGCTCCTGCCAGGTCGGGCGATCGAGCACGAGTACGTTCACACGGCGCCGGACCCGACCGCGCCGGTCCAGAGTGTTGTCACGGGGCCTTCGAATACGGACCGGTGACCAGGTGTGTCAGCTTGCGGACTCCTGGGCGAGAAGCGATCCGATGCATAGAGCGTGCTGCGTGGCGTCACCCAGGAAGAACTCGTTCTGCTTGGCGTGGGCGAAGTAGCGATGGAGGGTGTGCTCGGTCGCTATCCCCATCCCGCCGTGGAGGTGAACCGCGGCGTGCGCGACGCGGTGCCCGCCCTCGGCCGCCCACCACTTCGCCGTGTGGATGGCCATCGAGGCCGGCGCGCCGGCCTCGATGGCATAGATCGCCTGCCACAGTGTGAGTCGGATGGCTTCGACGTCGATGTAGCTGTCTGCCGCTCGATGTCCGACCGCCTGAAACGTCGCTATGGGACGGTCGAACTGCACCCGTTCGGAGGTGTACTTCGCGGTTGCTTCCAGTGCGCGTTCGGTCACGCCTAGTTGATGGGCGCAGACGGCTACGGTTGCGCGGTCGCGGATGAAGGCCAATGCGTTTTGATCGGAGTCGCGACCGGCGCCCAGCAGCGCGTCCGAACCGACGACCACATCCTCCAAGACAACATGGCCGGTCGGGTCACCGGCCGCGGTGACCTGCGCAGTGATCGTCAGGCCGGGTGCCGTCGACTCGACGAGAAAGACCTGGGGGTGGTCGTCGACCCATGCCGGAATGAGTATCGCGTCTGCGATGACAGCGCAAGGAACAAGTGTCTTGGTTCCGTTCAGACGCCACCGCGCGCCGTCGGGTCGTGCCAAGGTCGTTGGGCGGGAGGCTTGGCGATTAGCCGGCTCCGAGATCGCGGCGGTGAGGATGCGTGTTCCGTTGATCGCGGCAGGAAGCCAGGTGGCCTGTTGGGCCGGCGTCCCGAACCGTGCGAGGGCTTCGGCGCCGACGGCGATGGTCGCGAGGTAGGGAAGTGGCGCGAGGGTCCGCCCGATCTCTTGCAGGACCAGCGAGTGGGCGAGAAGCCCAAGACCGCTGCCTCCGACCGCTGTTGCCAGCCCGACACCGAGCAAGTCAGCCTTCGCCATTTGCTGCCATAGTTGCTGGTCGAAGCGAGGTTCTCCGCTGCGCTCGAGACGGCCTAGGTCCTCGTGAGTGACCGGGTCTTCCAGAATTTGCCGGGCGAGCCCCGCGACGTCTTGTTGTTCCTCAGTGAGGGAGAAGTCCATGACGCGTCGAGCTCCTTGACCGGAATGAATGGGTTAGCGCGGCGCTCTGGGCATGCCAAGGCCAATGGTTGCGATGAGGTCACGTTGGATCTCGTTGGTACCGCCACCGAAGGTGAGGACCAGGGCCCCTCGGTACGCACGCTCCAGCCGGCCCTGAATGGCAGCACCGGGAGAATGTGCCCGCACGTACGCCTCCTCGCCGATGCACTCCATCAGCAGGCGGTAGGCCTCGACAGCAAGCTCTGTCCCGAACACCTTCGTGGCTGACGCGTCCGCCGGGCTGACGCCCTTGTCAACTCCCCAGGCGATCTTCCAGTTGATGAGCTTCAAGAACTCGACTTTCGCGTGGACGCGCCCGAGGTTGCTCCGCACAGAATCCTGATCGATGATCCGACGACCATCGGGCAGGGTCGTGCTCTGCGCCCAAGCTCGGGTTTCGGCCAGTGCGGTCTGGACTCCGGCCGCCGAGCACAGAGCCACTCGCTCACGGTTGAGCTGCCCGGTGATCAGGCGCCACCCGTCGTTCAGATCACCGACCAGTGCCGACCCTGGCACTCGAACGTCGTCATAGAACGTCTGACTCGTCGTTGCTCCGCTCAGCGTCGGCACGGGACTGTAGGAGAACCCAGCGGCCGTCGTCGGAACCAAGAACATTGACAGACCCTTGTGCTTTGCCGCGGCCGGGTCGGTTCGCGCGGCCAGCCACACGTAGTCCGCGTGTTCGATAACGCTGGTCCACATCTTGGTGCCGTTGATGACGTAGTCGTCGCCATCGCGTACCGCCCGCGTCTTGAGTGACGCGAGGTCGGTTCCGGCGTCCGGCTCGGAATAGCCGATGGCGAAATGCATCTGCCCGGCGAGGATCTTGGGCAAGAAGAAGTTCTTCTGCTCCTCCGAGCCGTACTCCATGATGGTGGGTCCGACGGTGTTCATTGTCAGCAAGGGAAGCGGAACCCCGGCGGCGGTCGCTTCATCTACGAAGATTGCCTGCTCGATCATCGTGCTGTTCTGTCCGCCGTACTTCTGGGGCCACCCGATACCGAGCCAGCCGTCGGTACCGAGCTGCTTGATGACGTCGCGGTAGGTCGTACCAGAGCCGAACTCGACGGTGGGGTTGTCCAACTCGGCACGACGCTCGGGTGTCATCAGCCAGCGAAAGTAGTGACGCAGGTGTTCGCGTAACCGCTCCTGCTCGGCTGTGTAAGCGATGTGCATGCCGATCCTTCCGAGGTGGACGCTAGGCCCGACCGCAGGTTAGCTGCCCTATACCGGGCGACGCCGCGCGAGCGAGAGGCCATTGGTCTGCATGATGAGCTTCGCGTCCTCGTCCGAGAACTCGAAGTTATGCAGATCCTTGATGTAGGACGACGGGTCGGCAAGGCCTTCCGCGTGCGGGTAGTCGGATCCCATCAAGATTCGGTCCGCTCCGATGAGCTCTCGGAGGCGGCCCAGTTGCTCCTCGTAGAACGGTGAGACGTACGCGTGGCGCAGGAAGGTCTGGCGGGGATCCTCCGGGTAGAGGTGCGGGGTCTGACCGTATGACTTCTTGAGCTTGTCGAACAGGTGGAACACCCAGTCTGAGCCGGTTTCGATGGAGGCGATCCTCAGGTTCGGGAATCGGTGGAAATGGTGATGGGCCAGGAGATTCGCGAAGAGGTCTTGGGTCTCGTTGTACGAAACGAGTGACCTGAAGGCGTTCTGCCGGAACGCCTGGGTCTGCGCCGTCTCCCCCCAGTCCTTGTGGTAGCTGGAGTACCAGCTGTCCCCTCCGTGAATCAATACCGTCACGCCGGAATCGTTCACGCGCTGCCAGAACGGGTCATAGATCGGGTCCGACGGAGACCGTCCGCCCGACGGTGTGATTACCGGTCCTGGCAGCAGCAGCACGAAGCGGGCGTCCCTCTCCAGAGCCCAATTCAGTTGCGCCAGGGCCGCGTCTGAGTCCACGAGAGTGAAGATCGGGGTGGCGAAGATTCGTTCCTTGTAGGAGAACCCCCAGTCCTCCTCAATCCACTTGTTGAACGCTCGGAAGGCGGCAATGAGAGCTTCCGGATCGTGCAGCAGGGCTTGTTCCATGCCTACGCCGAGTGTCGGTAGCAGGATGGCGCCGCCCATGCCTTGGCCGTCCATGAATGCCAGACGCGCATCGCGGTTCCGGTACTCGGGGTGGTCGGCGATCGACTCGAGCTCACCGAACAGCTCGCGAGTGTCCTGGCTCTTGGGGTTTCGGCCGCGGAAATACTCGTCCAGTTGGCCCGGCTTGGTGATGGGGTCGAAGGTGGGGTTGGGAATGAATCGGTTGATCTTCTCGCCGACCATCAGCCGGGTCTTGCCGTTCACCTCGACCCACTGGACCGCCCGCGACTTGAACTCCGGCTCGATGTAACGCGTGAACGCATCGTGTGACTCGTAGAAGTGGTTGTCACAGTCGAAGTAAGGGAACGCCACATGCGACATCGTTGGGCCTCCTGCCGAGACGAGAACTATTACTGAAACTGAATTCTAACTATATCAGATCTTCGAGGTAAGCGTACAGGCATGTCAGAGGGAGAGTTCCGCCAGGTCATCCGCGATGACGAGTGGTGCATCGGTCGCCCGCTGGACCTCTTCGGGGGTCCAGCCCGCGAGGTGTTCGCGGAGGACGGCGCCGTCGGGGGTGATGTCGATGACGGCAATGTCGGTAATGACGCGCGATACGCACGCGGGGGCGGTGAGGGGCAGCCGTACCTGGGACATGATCTTGGATTGGCCGGCCTTGGTGTGATGGGTCATCAGTACGACCACTTTCTTGGCGCAGAAGGCGAGGTCTTGCGCGCCGCCGAGACTGCCGACCAGCTTGCCGGGTGGATGGTAGTTGGCAAGGTCGCCGTTGGCGCCGACCTCGAGTCCGCCAAGCATGGTGATGTCGATCCATCCGCCTCGGATGAGCGCGAACGACTCGTCGTGCGACATGAACGACGTGCCTCGAGCGCGTTCAATGGGCTGGCCGCCGGCGTTCACGCAGTACGGATCGACGAGGGCTGCGTCTTCGATAACTCGTCCGAAGCCGACGATCCCGTTCTCGCTGTGAAAGATGACCTCGCGGTCTGGATTGACGAAGGACGAGACCAGCATGGGGATCCCCATCCCGAGGTTGACGATCATTCCCTCTTCGACATCTCGGGCGGCTCGAAGTGCCATCGCCATGTCGTCGAGCCTCGGCTTGCTGGCGTATGCCGTCATCTCTGGCTCCCCGGTAGGCCGACGCTGGCCGGCGTGCGAGCTCTGGTCAGCATGGTGCCCGCCAAGATGTCGCAGGTGTCGATGGGCGGACGACCACGCGTTGGACGTACGGTGCCGCGGTCACGACGCTTTCCGGGTCGAGGTCGCCGAGTTCGACAACCTCATCGACCTCGGCAATAGTCACCGTCGCTGCGCCGGCCATAGTCGCGTTCAGGGTTCGAGCGCTGCCCCGATAGACCAAGTTTCCCCAGCGGTCGGCCTTGTAGGCACGGATGACAGCTACGTCCGCCTTCAACGCCTGTTCGAGCAAATGGGGCCGTCCGTCGAACCATCGCACTTCCTTGCCATCGGCGACCACGGTGTTGGGGCCGACCGGGGTGTAGAAGGCGGCGATTCCGGCTCGTCCGGCCCGGATTCGTTCCGCGAGAGAACCTTGCCCGATCAGCTCCAGCTCGACTTCGCCCTTCTTCAGTAATGTCTCGAACGGAATCTCCAAGCCTCGGTTCAACACGGGGAATGCCAGTATTCCCTTGGCTACCTGTCCGCGTTCGACCAGCAAGCCAGGCGAGACGTAGTCGGTTGGATACTTGATGAGTCCCAGGTTCGCCGCGTTCATCATGGCCAGCTGATCCTGGCTGAAGCCCGAGTGGTTTCCGGTAATTGTCAGCCCGGTGACGCCCTTACGGGCGAGTGCGGCGATAAGATAGCTCGCGTATTCCGCGGCCGTGCCGAACCCACCGATGTGGATCACGGAGCCGTCGGCGACGTCGGCCACGGCCTCGTCGAAGGAGCCAACGACCTTGTTGACCGGCATCTGTCCTCGCCTACTGTCTGGATTGGGACTAGCGGCCGAGGCCGAGGACGCGTAAAGCGTTGCCTCGCAGGAACTTCGGCCAGACCTCGTCCCGGAACGGCACCTCGGGAAGTTCGGTCATGATGCGTTCGAGTGACAGCCCCATCGGGAAGTATCCACCATAGATGATCTTGTCGGCGCCCCGTGTGTTGGCGTAGTGGACGATGTTCGCCGGGTAGTACTTTGGCGCGAAAGCACTCGTCGAGTAGTGCAGGCCGGGCCACTTCAGCATGAGCTTCCATGCGAGATCCGTCCAAGGTTCGCACCCGTGCCGGGTCACAAACGTGAGCTCGGGAAAGTCGTACATCACTTCGTCGATGAGCTCAACACGTTGTGGGTCCATACGCAGGCGCGGGCCTGGTACACCCGCGGTACAGAAGACCGCAATGCCGAGCTCGACCGCCTTGGCGTAGAGGGGATACATCTTCTTGTCATTGATCGCGACCTGAGGGTATATCCCGGCGGGAAACAGCGTGGCCGCGCGAACGTTGTACGTCTCGAAGTCGCGTACGAGCTTTGCTACGGCCGCCATTCCGCCGTGTGGGTCAAAGCTTGTCGAGGCAATGAAACGGTCGGGGTGGCGTGTCACGGCTAATTCACCCTGCCCGTCACCCAGGCCGATCAAGCCCAACTCGATTCCCCACTTGTCCATTTCGGAAAGGGTAACGCTGATGGGGTCATCGAGATCGGCCATTTGCTTTTCCGGAACGTTCTTGAACATGTACTCGGCGGGGAATGTGAACTCCTCGTTCGACTCGCGGTCCTTGGTCTGCCGAGTAATAAAGGAGTATGCGTCCCGCATGTCTCGATGCGGAAATCCGATGAGGGTGTCGACGATGCCGATGTCGGTTGGCATGCCCATGCGACCTTGCTCCTTCGTCTGCGGGTGCCGTCGACGGGGCGTCGCGGACAGACTCATCTTAGAACCTAGTTCCTGTTTGCGGCAACGCGTGAGGCGTCGTCGCGCGGTCACGGGGCCTCGGTGGCGACGGCGGCATCCCGCGCCGCCGTAGTCGCGGTGACGCATCTATGCACCGGCGCCGGCCCAGTGCCTGCGAGCTCGAGCGCCCGGGTACCGCTCATGGTCGTGGTGCTCCTTGCCGCCGGGTGGCAAACCTGCTGTACTTAGATTCTATGTCTGGTCAAGTGTCTCGGTGGAGCGGCGCGGATGTCTAGCCAACCTCTGCGTGGTATCCGGGTTATCGACTCGACTCAGGAGATTGGCGAGTTGTGTTCGCGGTTGTTGGCGGATCTCGGCGCCGATGTGATCAAGGTCGAGCCGCCCGGCGGCGCATCGTCGCGGTCGGTACCTCCGTTCGCCGAGAACGGCGCGAGCCTGTCGTTCGCGGTGCGGAACACGAACAAGGGCAACGTGACCCTGGACCTGACGCGCGAGGCGCATCGGGCCGTATTGGACCGGATGCTCGCGGGTGCTGACGTATGGGTCGAGAACAACGCGGTCGAACTGCTTGCTGGCCTCGGCCTTGATCACGTCGAGCTGGTGCAACGCCATCCACAGTTGGTGATCGTGTCGATTACGAACTTCGGATTGACTGGCCCGTACCGCGACTTCGTGGCAACCAATGACGTCATGGTCGCGATGGGTGGGCTGCTGGCGCGTTCGGGTGTTGTGGGTCGACCGCCGTTGTTGCCGCCGGGGTCATTGGCCTACGACACCGCTTCTACGAGCGCCGCGTTTGCCGCGCTGACTGCCTTGTGGCAGCGCCGGTCAACCGGCCGCGGGCAGCACATCGACCTGTCCACGATGCAAGCCGTCGCCCAGATCAGTGACTGGTCCATGGTCAACTTCACCCAGATTCGGGCGGCCGGCGGTCGGTACGACGAAGTTCGCAACGGATCGGGACCGGTCTACAGCCTTTACCCGTGCGCGGACGGGCTGGTCCGGCTAGTGGTGATTACGACGGGGCAGTGGCGCGCAATGCGGGCGTGGCTCGGCGAGCCCGAACACCTGCAGGACGAACACTGGGACCAGCTATTGGCCAGAATGTCGATCCAGCGCGACATCCTGGATGACCTCTACATCGAGCTGTTCAAGGACCGGACCGCGGCGGCGCTGGCCGAGGAGGCACAGCGGCGAGGCATCGTCCTCGCGCCGGTTCTGCCCCCCGCCGATGCGTTGCGCACGCCGCACTATGTGGAGCGGGGCACGTTCGTCGACGTGGAGATTGCACCAGGTGTGCGCGGCCCCACTGCCTCGGGATTCTTCGAGATCGACGGGGAACGCGCGGGTTATCGCTTCCGCGGCGCCGGTCTCGGCGAAGACAATGCACTGGCGGCATTCGAGGACGCCGCTCGAAGCGGGGTCGAATCAGGCACGTTACCGGTACCGGAATTACCCGCTCCGTCCTTACCGTTTGCGAATTTGCGGGTGCTCGATCTCGGCCATGGCGGCGTCGGTGTCGAAATTTCCCGCCTGCTGGGCGACTACGGAGCGGACGTCATCAAGGTAGAGACTCACACGTACCCCGACTTCATTCGCACCGTCACCGGCGGCCTGATGAGCCCGTCGTTCGCCTCGTCGAATCGCGGTAAGCGCAGCCTCGGCCTCAACGCGAGGACCGAACACGGACTGGCGATGCTGCATCGCCTGGTGCGATGGGCGGACGTGTTCGTCGAGAACGCATCTACGGGCACCATGCACAGAATGGGTCTGGACTACAACACGCTGCATCGGCTGAACCCGAGACTCGTCATGGTAAGTAGCCAGCTAATGGGGTCCAGCGGACCCTGGAAAGACTGGATCGGCTACGGCCCGACCGCGCGGGCGGCAGGGGGAATGACCCATCTGTGGAACTATCCCGGCGGCGGCGCGCCGCCCGGTTCGTCGGCGGTGCACCCGGATCACTTTGTCGGCCGGATGGGAGCCGTCGGTGCGATCGCGTCCCTACTGGGGCGGGAGGAGCACGGTGACGCAGGTGCGCACGTCGAGATCCCGCAGGTCGAGGCGGTCATCAATCTTCTGGGGGAAGCCTTCCTGCAGGAGGCATTGCGACCCGGATCGGTTCAGCCTGAGGGGAATCGTAGTGAACGTGGTGCCCCGTGGGGTGTGTATCCGTGCGCCGGAGAGGAGCGCTGGTGCGTGATCACCGTCCGGGACGACACCGAGTGGCTACGTCTGCGCACGGTTTTGGACGACCCGCCTTGGTCGCGTGACCCGATGTTCGATACCAGCAAAGGACGGATCGCGGCCGCCGATGAGCTCGACTCGCGGATTGCCGAGTGGACCGCTACTCGGACCGACTACGCGGTGATGGTGTTGCTTCAGTCGGCACGCGTTCCGGCTGGAATAATGTCCTACCCCTCTGATCTCGCGCAGAACGAGCACCTCGTCGCTCGCAACTACGCACGCCCGATCGCCCAACCGGATCTCGGCGACATCCTGCTTGAGGGGCCTGCGTTCGAGGCGACGCTCATCAGTGACGTTCGCATCCGTCCCGCGCCACGCCTGGCCGAACACACTCGTGAGATCTGCCACCAGATTCTCGGCCTGGACGACTCGGAGATCGATCAACTTGTCGCTGAAGGCTCACTCGAGATCAGCTGAGACGCGCGCGCGGGTGGCAAGGAGTCGTTCTTGGCGCAGCCCATCAGAGAGTGGAAGATCGACGGCCGCCCGCAGCGCGCGGCGCGCGGCGCGTTGTACGGCGGGATCAGCGGCCGCGATAACAGTGGCGAGGTTCAACGCATGCGCATCGACGTCGGCGGCAATGACGTCGACGACGCCGTGGCGCAGAGCCTCCGTCGCATCGACGTTTTCCGCAAGCATGACGGCATTCCTCGCGGCGCCGGCACCGATTGCCCTGGCGAGACTCTGCGTTCCACCAGCAGAGGGCAACATACCCAGCGTCGTCTCCGGCAAACCCAACACAGCGTCAGGGGAGGCACACCGAATGTCACACAACAGCGACATCTCCAGGCCGGCGCCGAGGCAGTAGCCGTGTATCGCGGCGACGGTGGGTTGCGGTAACTCCCACAGCGGTGTCCACGGGTCACGTGACCAACGGATACTTCGGGCGGTCATCACGGTGGCCGCGCTGCCGAATTCCTTCAGATCAGCCCCGGCGGAAAAGTGCTTACCCGCAGCGGCTAGCACCAGCGCACGAACGTCGGGGTGGTCGCGGACGGCGTTGAACGCCTCAATGAGCTCGTCGCGCATCGCTATGTCGTAGATGTTCAATGGCGGATGGGCGAGTGTCACGATCGCAACACCGGTGTTTGCGATGTCCATTCGGATCCGGTCGCGCGTCATTGGGCGGCCACCGTTGGGGCATTCGCTGAGGGCGGTGTTGTCGTCTGGCGGCCGCCACACACGAACGGCGACCGGGGGTAGGCGTGTACACCGGCCCCGTCGCTGATGGTCTCCCAGGACCCGAGGCGGGCCAGTCGTCGATCGGCAAGTATCTGGAGGCCCAATCCAGGATTTCGCTGCGCAACTCGACGAGAGGGTGCGGAACGGCGTGCGAGTGAGGCGGTGCAGTCCAGGAGGATCACTTCACGATGCTCCGGACGTCGCCGAAGGTGGACGGCGATGAGTAATGCCAGCGCTGTTGCGAAGGACGCGATGCCGGCGAGCGGGTCGGGGTAGGCAACGACCGGCGCGAAGAACTCACCGTGACCGAGGTCGCCGAGGCCTGTCATCGCGTGGATGCCAGGGCCGAGTGCGACCTGGTGGGTCGGGTGGTCGAGGCCGAAGGCCGGCATTGACATCGTCGCGACACGTGGATTGAGCTGGCGGAGTGAGAGTGGCGAAAGCCCGAAGTTGGGCATGACCCGGCGCGAGAAGCTGTCGATCACCAGATCGCTACGTCTGATGAGTTCGGCGATTTCCGCCGTACCGCCGGCGCCGCGCAGATCCAGGTCGGCCAGCCTCTTACGGCGGTTCAGCGCGTTGAACATCGCCGAACAGCCTCCTGAGCTCGGATCTGACCCCAGCGGGTGAATGCCGCCCCCATCGGTGGCCCGCATGCCGTCCGGCCGAACAGATGATTCGACCTTGATGACCTCGGCTCCGGCTTCGGCCAGCAGCCACGTAGCCAGCGGGCCAGCCCACATCGCGGTCAGATCGCAGACGACCAGTCCGGCCAACGGTCTGGCGGCCCGGCCGGTGTCATACCGGGTAGTCAGGCGTCGCGGCGGATCGTGGGGGGACAGCCTGTTCCGGCCAGGTTCGTTCGCCACGAAGTCCGACCAGGCGCCGGTTCGGCCACGTGTCCGGTAGGCGCAAACCGGCAGCCGCCAGCATTGCGCTTCGGTCGCGATGCGCCGAGGGTCCGTGCTCGGGCCGAGTAGGTCCAGCAACCGATCAAAGGCGTCACGATCTCCGTCGTCGCCGAGGTCGCGAGACACGTAACCCCCGGGCACGGGGTAGGGCGCTGCCGGTTGGGGGGCCACGACTCCGTAAGACGCTGCCATTACGAGGGGAAGTAGGACCTGGGCGGCGACGGCCGTGTGGTCGACGGTGACATTGTCGGTAGACAGGTAGGCGAGGAGCCCGGCGCCGGCCAACGCGAGGCCGCTCGCGTATACCAGCGTTCCCGACGGCAGGCCGTCCACGTCGGACAAGGTGGTACCCGTCAATCGAGCGGTTGGCGTGTCGGGTGCCGCGGTGGTCGACGATGCCAATGCGACGTCAGCACCGCCTTCGCCGGTGCACACCGATGCACCGAGTCCACGAAGCAAGCCGGCGGCCACCAACATCGGCATGTGCTCGTCCTCGATACTGACGACGAGCCCGGAGAGGGGCAATGTCGTGGATGCGCTCATCTGCCCTCGAAATGCGGGGGCCGTTTCTGCAAGAACGCGGCCAGGCCCTCGGCCCGGTCCGAGGTGGTCTGCAGTAGATGGTTGAGATCTCCCTCGAGTTCGAGCGCGTGCCGCATGGGCAGTTCAGGACCCCGCGTCAGGGCCTCCTTCGCCGCGGCGAGGGCAAGCGGTGGGAGGCTGGTGAGCCGAAGGACGAGACTGTCGACCGCCGGGTCCAGGTCCCCGTCGCTGACCCGGTGAACGAGGCCGCATGCCAACGCCTGGTCGGCATCGAGCTCTTCGCCGGTCAAGATCATGCGCGCGGACATGCCGCGCCCTGCCGCTCGAGGCAGCCGTTGCGTACCGCCCCAACACGGCAATCGACCGCTCGCGACATCGGGAAATGACAGTCGGGCCGTGCCGTCGGCGATACGCAAGTCCGCTGCCAACGCGAGCTCCAGGCCGACTGAGTCCGTTCGCCCCCGGAGCGCCGCGACCACCGGCATGGAGCACGCCGCGATCGCCGCGGCGGGATCACACCCGGCCGTGAGCGGTTCAAGATCGGGATCCGGTCCAGGGCAGAAGTCCGGGCCCGCCGAACACAACACGATCACCCGTACCGACTCGGTGGCGGTCGCTATCGCGTTCACGGCGTACTCCAGCTCGTACGCTTCACGCCGGCCGAGAGCGGTACCGCTGAGCTGCACGTAATGCACAGTCTCAGTGACCCGAACCGTGAGGTGACGTAGCTTCATGACCTTCTGATCGACCTGCCGATCGTGGCGGACGGACTGTCGTCGTGCTCTGTCAGTCTGCCGATGCCGTCTTCTTAGGGACCAGAAGCTCCATGTCGGCGCGGCAGCACTGTAGCGCTCCGTCTCCAGATTTGGTCACCAGAATCTCGGTCCCGCAATCCGCGCACCTATACCGTTTTCCCACCTGGTTCATACCCAACCTCCGTTCATCGTCCGGCGCCGACGAGTCGATGCTGGCGCCAGACTACACGGTAGAAGCGTGTTACAGTTCTATCGTATCGTCTGGCGCGGAGTCAGCGTCATCCATGGAGGATTCCGTGAACCTGGCCATGCTGGTCGACATCCCTGCGCTGATCGCCCCGTCGGCCCCGGCTCTCGTGGGTGCGGACAAGGTCGACTTCGCGGGGCTGAGGTCCGCGATCGGCCGCGGTGCGGGATTCTTGCGAGGCCTCGGGATCGCGGCTGGCGATCGAGTCGGAATTCTCTCGACCAACAGTGTCGAGTACGTCGAGATCATTCTCGCGGCGGCGGCCATGGCCGCGGTACCCGTGCCCCTGAACCTTCGCGCACGGCCGAGCGAGATCGCCCACCTGCTCAGAGACTGCGGCGCGAAGGTTGTGCTCGCGGAATCACGGTACGAGAACATGGTTCGCGGAGTGCTTCCGACGACCGTCGAACACGTGGTCATCGTCGACTCCGACGCGGAGAGTGGCTGGCGCGCGGCGTCCTCCAAAGCTCCGGATCTTGCCGAGCTGGCTGAGGTGGATGATCGCGATACCGCGATCTTGTTGTACACCAGCGGAACGACAGCGCTGCCCAAGGGTGTCATGCTGACCCACGGCGCCCTAACCGATTACGTGATGGGACGCGCGGAACCGGCGGACGGAGCCGACCACGGACGGATGCTTGTCGCGGCACCGTTTCACCACATAGCTGGAATCACGTCGATGCTGGGAGCTCTCTACAGCGGCCGAACGGTGGTCCTGCTGCCTCAATTCGAGGCTGATACCTGGCTCGATCTCGTCGAGCGGGAACGCGTTACCCATGCTTTCGTCGTTCCGACGATGCTCGCGCGGTTGATCGCGCATCCCGGGTTCGCGAAACGGGACCTGTCGAGCTTGGAGGTCGTGACCTATGGGGCGGCTCCGATGCCCAGCACGGTCATCCGCCGCGCGCTCTACCTCTTCCCGCCGTCGGTGGAATTCAGCCAGGCATACGGCCAGACGGAGACAACCTCGACGGTCAGTGTGCTGACGCCTGAAGATCATCGGATGGAAGGCAGCCCCGACGTCATCGCGGAGAAGGTGCGTCGCCTGTCCTCGGTCGGGCGGGCGGTCGATGACGTGGAGATGAGAATTGTCGACCAGAACGGGGCTGTGCAGGGACCTGGTGAGCGCGGAGAGGTGCAGTTGCGTTCTGCTCGCCACATGACCGGTTACTGGGGAGCGGGTGGTGCGCGGACGGCGGAGACGCTCGACGATGCCGGTTGGATCCATACGGGCGACCTCGGCTATCTCGACGACGACGGGTACCTCTTCCTTGGTGGGCGGGCCGGGGACCTCATCATTAGGGGCGGCGAGAACATCTCGCCGGAGGAGGTCGAATCCGCCGTATATGAGCACCCTGACGTCGTCGAAGTTGGTGTTGTCGGCGTGCCCGACGAGGTGTGGGGCGAACGTGTCGTTGCTGCCGTTGTGCGGCGCGAGGGGAGCCAACTCGACGCGGCCGCCCTTGCCGCGTTCTGCGGTACCCGCCTGGCTGGCTACAAGCGACCGGAAAGGTTCGTGTTCCTCCACCAGCTTCCACGCACTTCGACCGGCAAGCTCCTGCGCCGCGATCTTCCGGACCTGATCGCCGACTGACACCGCGGTCTCGCGTACTCGTCGAGCAGCCGCACGGCCGAGGTCGGCGATCAGGTTGAGACGATTGGTCCTTGAAATAGAAGTGTGTTCTAATTCAATTTGTCGCCGCGGCTGCTGGCTGGGTGCGTGCACGGCTACCCGCCCAGTACGTCGTCGAGCGTTCCCGACCCTCGAGCGAGGAGCACGGCAGTGCTGGTTCAGGACTCCGAGGCCGAGGCCCGCTTCCACGCCCAGGCACACGACTTCCTCTCTGCGTTCGCGCCGGCCAAGGACGGTCCCGGCGATTATTGGGCCGCCTACCAGGCTGGCCGGCTGTCGCACTCGGCATACATCGCGGCGGCCAAGGCCTGGCAGAGACTGCTCGCCGAGCACGGCTGGGCGGGTATTACCTGGCCAAAGGAGTACGGCGGGCGCGGCGGCACCGGGCTCGACGCGGCGATCTTCGCCGAACAAGAACGCGCATTCGGCGTCTCCAGCGGTTTGTTCGCCGTCGGGATGGGGATGGCTGGACCGGCGATCATGGCGCATGGCACCGAGGAGCAGAAGTCACAGTTCCTACCGGCCATCCTCAGCGGAGAGACAGTGTGGTGCCAGCTCTTCAGCGAGCCAGGGGCCGGATCGGATCTCGCTGGGGTTAGCACTCGCGCCGTTCGCTCCGGCGACGAGTGGATTGTCAACGGTCAGAAGGTGTGGACATCGGGAGCCCACGATAGTGACCTGGGCATCCTTCTCGCCCGAACGGACCTCGACGTACCGAAACACCACGGAATGACGTTCTTCCTCTGCGACATGGACGACCCGGGTATCGACATCCGGCCGATTCCGCAGATGAACGGCGACGCGGAGTTCAACGAGGTGTTCTTCACCGACGTGCGTGTCCCGCACATGCGCATCCTCGGACAGGTGGGCCAAGGCTGGGCGGTCGCGATGACGACGTTGGCCAGCGAACGTCTCATGATGGGAGGACTCCGAGCCGGTCTGGCCTTCGACGATCTCCTGCGGCTGGCGCAGCGGCACAGCCGCACCAAAGACCCTGCGATCCGGCAGGCGCTGGCCATGGCCTATATCGACGCGGAAATCATCCGCTACCTCGGACTTCGCGTGCGGGTAGCCACCAGCCGAGGTCAAGAGGCCGGAGCGGCGGCTAACGTCATGAAGCTCTTCACGGCCTGGCAGCTCAAGCGGCTGGCGGACACCGCGCTGAGCATCCAAGGCGCCGCGGGAATGTTGGCCGGCCCGGATGCGCCGTCCGATGGCGCGTGGCAACACCTCTTCCTCACGTCGCCGTCTATCCGTATCGCGGGTGGCAGCGACGAGGTGCAGCGCAACATCCTCGGTGAACGCGTCCTCGGACTACCGCCCGAGCCTCGAGTCGATAAGAACGTTCCATTCCGGGAGCTTAGCCAATGATCACCAGTGCACGGTGTGACCGTTGACGGCTGTGTGCCATGAATGAGGAGCTGATTCGTGTCGCTGTCGCCGTTGGATGATTATCCGGTACATCAGATTCCAGAGCCCATCCGCCGGGTCGGTACCGGCGACCGGAACTTTTACGACCGGTACTACTTCAACCTCCACGGCCTCGACGACGAGGTCAGCCTGATCGCCGGGTTCGGAACGTATCCGAATCTGGGCACCGTGGACGGCTTCGCCGCTCTGGTTTGCGAGGGACAGCAAACGGTCGTACGTGCCTCCCGCGAGCTCGGCGCGGATCGGATTGATGCATCGGTGGGGCCTTTTCACGTGGAAGTGATCGAGGGACTGAAGCGGCTTCGGATCACTCTGGAGCCCAACGAGTGGGCGTTCAACTTCGACCTGACGTTCACCGGATCCGTTCCCGCGCAGGAGGAGCCGCGCCACTTCTGGCGGCAGAACGAACGAGTCCTCTTTGACACGTTCCGGTTGGCGCAGACCGGGCGCTGGTCGGGAACCATCAGTATTGGCAGTCGGACGTTCGTCGTCGAGCCCGAACGATGGTGGGGCTGCCGAGATCGGTCCTGGGGTATTCGCACTGTCGGTGAGCCAGAACCTGCTGGCATTCGCGCCGCGCGGCCGGTGCCTATGTTGTGGAACTATGCCCAGGCCCAGTTCGACGACCACTCGATCATCTACATGGTGCACGAAAACCAGGACGGAACCCGGGTACTGGAGGAGTCGGCGCGAGTCTGGAACGACGCTCGCCGACCGCCAGAACATCTCGGGTCCCCTCAACACGATCTGGTGTTCATACCAGGAACCCGCGTGCTCTCCAGCGCGACAGTTAGCCTGGGATCAGCGGGTGGGGACGACCTCGTGCTGGAGGTCCGTCCGACACGTCCAGTCTTCTTGGGGATTGGTACGGGATACGGCCAAGACCCATCGTGGATTCACGGCATGTATCAGGGCCCACTGAAGGTCGAGGGTCTGACCTTCGACCTCTCGCGGCCGGCGACGAAGGAATTGATGGTCGGCGTCGTAGATACCGTCGGACAGTTCCGGTATGGCGACAAGGTGGGTTACGGCCTGTGGGAGTACGTCGTAGCAGGCGCGCATGACCGGTACGGCTTCGCGGGCTGGACGGACGGTTACCAGGAACGCTGACGGCGATCGTGACCCTCAAAACGGCGCGATCCCGATCGAGGGGAGAGCTCAGTGCCGGTTCCTACTGGTTATGATCTCCAGACCGCCAAGGACGCGCTCGGCAGCTGGCTGAAAGGCAAGCTTCACGGTTCACGTGACTTGACGATGTCAGAGATTACGAAGCCGATGTCGTCCGGGTTCTCGAACGAGACCCTCATATTGGATCTCGGGTGGACAGATGCGAGCGGCGCGAAGCAGCGGGACGCGCTCGTCGTGCGTCTGGCACCGACCAGTTATCAAGTTTTTCTGGATTCGGACTTCGAGCTGCAGTACCGGCTCCTGGAGGTGTTGGATCGGCATACCGAAGTGCCGGTTCCGCCGATGCTGTGGTTCGAACCCGATGAGGCTGTCTTGGGAGCGCCATTCTTTGTCATGCGTAAGGTACGGGGACTCGCGGCGCCCGACCATCCCTCGTACAACGTCTCTGGGTGGCTGGCGGACGCGAGCCCTGCGCAGCGACACCAAGCCTGGCAGAACGCGGTATGCGCGCTCGCCCAAGTACACCGTGTACCGACCGAGCTCGTGCAGTTCCTGGGGAAGCCGGATCTGGGGGACACCGGACTCGACCAGGTTCTCGAGTCTGTCCGCCGTGCTTTCGTGTGGGCGGCTCAGGGTGGGTCGTACCGGGTGGGCGAATCCGCGTTGGCGTGGCTGGAGAGCAACATGCCTGCTCACCGACCGACAGGCTTGTCATGGGGAGACGCACGGATTGGCAACATCCTGTTCTCGGACGGAAACGTCAGCGCCATCGTCGACTGGGAGATGGCGTCATTGGGCGGCCACGAGATGGATCTCGGATGGTGGCTGTTCCTGGACGAATTCCACAGCCTCCTAGTACCGCGACTGGAAGGGCTGGGTTCTCGCGCGGAGACCATCGCCTTGTGGGAGGCCGGTACCAACGAACGAGCTCAGCACCTCGAGTGGTATGAGATCCTCGCCGGTGTTCGCCTGGCCATCGTCATGATGCGTATTGCTCAGCTGTCCTACACGCATGGCGTTGACCGCTCTCAGGTTGAGGACTCGGCGCAGAACAACCCAGTCGTCCACCTGCTTGCGCAGAAGCTGGACATCGCCCCGCCGGGCCCTCTTCCGGCTGGGTGGCGCGGATAGGTCAAGTGATGCCGGGCGGGGTCGAGCCAGTCCCGACCCCGCCTTGGCGTCGTGGCCCTTACAGGTCGATCACGGTGCGGATGACGCGACCGTCCTTCATGTCGGTGAACGCTCGATTGACGTCCTCCAACGGGAGCTTCTGCGTGATCATGCCTGTCAAGTCGAGGCGCCCGGCTTTCCACAGTCGGACGAGTCGGGGAAAGTCACGTCGCACGTCGCTCGACCCGTACAGCGTCCCGGTGAGCGTCTTGTCGTTGTAGAACAGCTCGAACGGCGAGAACGCGACCGTCTCGTCGGAGCGGCCCGCTCCCACTATGCAAGCCGTGCCACCACGCCGAGCTGCGTCGTACACGCCACGGATCGTCTGTGCACTACCGACCGCCTCGAACGCAAAGTCGAAACCCTCGCCACCTACGAGCGTGGTCGACAACTCGGCGAATTCCTCAGGTGACACCATGTGCGTCGCACCGAACCGCAATGCTTGCTCGCGCTTCGCGGGAATCGGGTCGACCGCCACGATCTCGGCCGCACCGGCGATCCGCGCTCCTTGAATGATGCTGATCCCGATCCCGCCGCATCCGAACACTACGACCGACGATCCGGGCGTGACTTTCGCGGAATTGAGAGCCGCGCCGACCCCAGTAGTGACTCCACAACCGATCAGCGATGCGACGTCCCACGGAACTTCAGCATCGATGGCGACCACGGACTGGTACGCGACAGTGATCGCCTCCGCCATCGTGCCGAGTCCCGCGAATGCGTAAACCGGCTCACCACCGATCGTGAAGCGCGCTTTGAGGTGGGTCGTCGACGAGACCTGCGAACACAGGTATGCCTGTCCTTCCAGGCAGCGTCGGCATCGCCCACAAGGTGGAACCCACGCGAGTACGACGTGATCGCCCACCGCCAGGTTCGGAACGCCGGGCCCGACCTCGACGATCTCGCCGGCACCCTCGTGTCCCAGAACCACCGGCGGACGTGATGGCATGGTGCCGTTGATCACCGATAGGTCGGTGTGGCACACCCCTGTCGATCGAATGCGTACCCGTACCTCTCCGGCCTCAACGGCGCTTGGTTCAGCGTCGGTGACAATGACCAACTTCCCATCGCCGGGGTGGCTGAGAACTGCAGCGCGCATGACTCTTCCCTTCGGGGAGTGGCGGTATCCCTCGACGTAGTGCCGGCGGTTGACTCGTTGCGGTCCGCGGGCGCTCCTAGCGCCGCTGGAACACGGGTAGTCGCTTCTCGGCGAACGCCCGCGGGCCCTCTTTGGCGTCATCGGACTGAAAGACGGCCTGGGCCCGTTTGTGCTCGTGGGCGAAACCCTCGGCCTCGGTCATGCCGCCGGTCTCTCGGATCGTCTTGAGGATCGCCTCGACGGCCAGTGGACCGTTGGCGCAGATCTGATCGGCGATCCCCTTCGCCGTGTCCAGAGCCTGATTGTCCGGCACCACGCGCCCGATCAGCCCGACCCGCGCGGCTTCCTGCGCTGTGATGTGCTTGCCCGTTAGCAGAATCTCTGCCGCCACCGTGTGTGCAATCTGGCGAGGCAGGCGAACGGCCGAGCCCATTATGGGATAGAGCGACCAGCGCGCCTCCGAAACGCCGAACCTCGCTCCGGCACCAGCGATTCGAATGTCTGTTCCGAGTAGGATCTCGGTTCCGCCGGCGACGGCGACGCCCTCCACGGCCGCGATGATCGGCCGCCGCGGTCGCCCGGACTTCAAGAAACCACGATCGATGTAGCTTGGATCCTCGCGAAGGCGGTCCGCTAGATCGATGCCTTCTTCATCATCGGCGTCGCCGGCCATGGCGCGGAGGTCGGCGCCAGCTGAGAAGTTTCCGCCCGCGCCGGTCAAGATGATGCACCGGATCGTGTCGTCGGCGTCCGCTTCCGCGCAGGCGTCGGCGATCAGCGCAAGCATCGTTCCGGTGATCGCGTTGAGGCGCCGCGGCCGGTTCAACGTGAGGATCATGACGGCGCCTTCGCGTTCCACTACGACTTGCGGCACGTGACCTCGTCTCCTTCGACTTGGTGACAGCGTCAGTTTTGGATCGAGATCGCGCGCTTCGGGCAGCGTTCCACCGCCAGCTCGACCCGGTGACGCGCTTCCTCAGGCGGCTCGTCCTCCAGCAGATACAAGAGATCGTCCTCACGGACCTCGAAGATGTCCGGGGCGGCGTCCATGCAGAACGCGTTGCTTTCGCAGGCATCGAGATCGACGATGACCTTCATGATCCTTACCCTCCGGGCGTCTTCCCCTCCGTCGGTCAATGCGGGTGGACGGCGCCTCGTGCCGTCGCCGTCGACGGGCGTAGGCCCGGCACCTCATTGACCAGTGTGCGTCAGCGGGGTGTAATAGTTCTAGATTCCAGTACCATACTGGATCGCGGACGGATCTGGGAGATCATGGACCTCACTGACATCGACCTGCTGAGCCGGGACGCCTTTGTCGAGCGCATGCCGCACGACTGGTTTGCCTACCTGCGTGAGCACGCCCCGATCTATCGACACCCAGAGCCGAACGGCCCTGGATTCTGGGTCCTGTCTCGGCACAAGGACGTCGTCGCGTTCAACCGGAACTGGGAGGCCTTCTCCTCGGACGACCGGCGCGGGGGGGTCGTCGCACTTGAGGACGATCCCGAACGCGATACCAGGGCAGCCGAGATGAACGGCGCCGGCCGAATGATGCTGACGATGGATCCCCCGGAGCACACGCGCTACCGGAAGCTGGTGAGTCGAGGTTTCACGCCTCGCGTCATCCGTTCGCTCGAGGATCGACTGCGCGCGGCGAGCGTGCGGATCGTCGAACGGGCGCTCGCGAAAGACGATGGGCGCGCTGACTTCGTAGTAGACCTGGCGGCGGAGCTGCCGCTGGAAGCGATCGCCGAGTTTCTAGGTGTCCCGTACGAGGACCGGCACAAGATGTTCGAGTGGTCGAACAAGCTGATCGGCAGCGAGGACCCCGAATATGCCGTCCTGCCGGACGACGTCGCGCGGGCCGGGTACGAAATGTTCACCTACGCCAACGCTTTGGGCGCCGATCGCCGTGCAAATCCTCGGGATGACATCGTCAGCGACCTGGTACATGGCGTGATCGACGGAGACCAACTGTCCGAGCTCGACTTCGACCAGTTCTTCCTGTTGCTGACCGTCGCCGGCAATGAGACCACGCGAAACGCGCTCTCCCAGGGGATGGCAGCGCTGCTCGAGCATCCCGACCAATATCAACTCATGGTGGACGACCCTACGATCATTGGTTCTACGGCGGTCGATGAAGTACTGCGCTACGGCTCGCCCGTCATGTATTTCCGTCGCAATGCGACGCAAGACATCGACTACGAGGGACACCACATCGCGGCCGGCGACAAGGTTGCACTGTGGTACATCTCCGCGAACCGCGACGAGCAGGTGTTCGAACAGCCTGACACCTTTGACCTGCTGCGTCACCCGAATCCGCACGTGACCTTCGGAGGCGGGGGTCCGCACAGCTGCCTGGGCCTCCACCTGGCGCGCATGGAGATGAGAGTGTTGTTCGAGGAACTGGTGGCGCGTGTCCCCAGGATTCACAAGCTGGGTGAGCCTCAACGGCTACGGTCCAACTTCATCAACGGCATCAAACACCTGCCGGTGCAGCTCATCACCGCGGACCAGACCGCGAGCGCACGATAGCCATCGAGGGAGGTGGTCGTGCGCGGTGCCCGCACGGCCGGTGCCGAGCCCGGCCCGTCCGCGCTGCCCACCGGAGCACTCCAGCCGATGGATGCGGTCGAGGTGGAACGCACCGCGAACGCCACCGCCGGCACCGCCCGCCCGAGCGCAACGCCGCGTCCCCAGACCGGCGAGATCATGGTCGCCAAGCAGCGGCTCTACGTCGGCCCCACCCACGCCGGCAAGACAGTCACAGTCGTCATCGAGGACACAGCGTTCCGAGTCCTACGCATCCGTCTAAGATCTCCTGGAGCCTCACACTGTCAAGTGGTCAGGCAATGACTAGAATCCAATCTGATTTGCGTCGCCGAGGAAGCGGCGTGACCTGACCCGAGTGAGCGGAGTGAACGTGGCAGCGAAGACCCGGCGGCGGGCCAAGACGTCCAGCGAGGCTCAGAAAGTCATCGAAGACGAGACGCCGCTTGATCCGAGCGAATTGCCGCATGGTCAACAACAGCGGCGTGCGCGCATAGTCCGGTCCGCATTGCGGATGCTGCAACGCAGCGAGTACGTCGATATACAGATGCGGGATGTTGGCGAGCGAGCCGATGTCGCTCTGGGCACCGTATACAGGTATTTCTCGTCGAAGGAACGACTGTTCGCCGCTGTCCTGATCGAGTGGAGCCGGTCGATGCACGAGGGGCTCCAGAGCGATCCACCCAGGGGGGACGACGCAGCGGCCCGCCTGAACGACATCATGGGCCGCGCGTTTGATGCCTTCGAGCGCCGGCCTCAGGTCTTTCGAGTCGTGATGGCCCTGGAGGACAGCACAGACGCGCACACCCTGTCGCTGCTGCAGGAATTCTCGGAGCTTGCTCGCCAGTCCTTCAGCGAACCGCTAAAGGAGTTGGCGCCGGAGGATGTAGAGGCGGTGGTCAACGTTGTGACGGCCATACTCAGTGAAACGCTGCGCGGCACAGCGATGGGCTGGTTGACAATGGGCCAGGCTCGTGCGCGGATGGTCCGCGGCATCGAGCTGATCTTTTCGCCGGCGCCGAAACCCCACCGACGACCGCGACGCGTCCCAGCGGCGGCCGCTGTCTAGTTTCGGCGTGCCGCAGAGACGGGCGACGTACTGTTTGCGCTCTGGCTGACAGTCGGCTCAATCAGTGTCGTATGGCGTCCCAGGGATGAAGCCGTGAGGCGCGAATCGCGGGGTAGCATCCCGCAGTCAACCCGATAACGAGACTAAGTCCGAATCCCAGTATCACGGCAGGTATTGAAACCTCAGGGAGCGCAAAGCCTGGCGGTGTGTACCTGGGGAGCAAGGAACGCGCGGTAAGGGTGGCGCCGACACCGCAGATGATACCGATGACTCCGCCGCTGGCCGCGAGGATTATGGACTCGAAGAGAAACTGACGGAGAATCTCGCTGCGGCGTGCGCCCACAGCCCGCCTGATACCGATCTCGTTGGTGCGCTCGGTCACGGCAATTAACATGATGTTTGCAAGACCAAGCGCCCCGATCAGTAGTGCGATGCCGATGACCCCGCTACCGAACCAGACTAGAAGGCTGAGGAGTCCCCCGGTGGGGATAGTCTTGTAGGCCGCAGAGGTGACGTTGAAGTCGCGTTGACTGGGGTCTTTGATGAAATGTTGTTGGTCGAGGATTGATTCCGCTTGTTTCAAGGCGGCTGGGACCTTGTCGACGCTTGCCGCCATGACGACTATGGAGGAAACGGTATGCATACCGCCGAACAGATAGCTGCGTGCGGTGGTCATCGGCATGAGTGCGGTGTTGCCGCCTTGAGGGCCCAGGCTGAGTGTCCCGATGACTCTGAATGAGGCCACTCCGATTTTGACATTCGAGTTCACTGCGGCGTCGTTATCACCATTGAATAGAGTTGACACGATTGCCGGGCCGATTAGTATGACGCGTGCACTGCTTTGGTACTGTTCCTTGCTAAATTCTGACCCCGCCGTGACCCGCATATCGAACATTTGCAGATAGTTGGTGGTCGCGCCTGTAACGTTGGCGCGGTACACGTCAGAACCGTTCCGCATTGGCACTACGCCACCAACGATTGGCATGATCCCGGTAACGAGTGAGGGATCGCATTCTCTGTTGAGTGCCTCCACGTCAGTATCGCGAAGGCTTCTCGGGCCATTGCCGCCGGGTGTGCTGGCGACCGCTTTGGTGATCGAGATCGACTCGTTAATGGTATCGAAGGTATAGACGTAGGTCCCGCTTAAGCTTCTGGATGCGCCAGCGAGTATGATTACCAAAGATACGCTGACTACGATTCCGGAGACTGTGAGAATGCAGCGAAGTTGACTTTTTCGCATGCAGTGCAGTGCGATGAATAACGCTTCCTTGAACTGCATCGTTGCGCTCCCTTGCACAGCCGACGGCTACCGAGCATCATCTCAAGGAGTGGTGGGTTCCCGGGTCCTGGTCCCGCATCGCGCAATGGAGGCAGTGCGAGCCGTCTCAACGAGTCGAGGAGATCAGTCTAACGATTGCCGTGCCATGCGGTGGACGGGCGACAAAGTCTTCTACTGGACAACCCGGCGACGGACTGTCGCTTGTGGAAGCCGGAATCGACCGCTCGCAGGGATTGGTCGAGGTAGGTCATTGTTCGCTTTCCGGAACGGATGTACAGCATCTCGAGCTCACTGGACTTGCAGCTAATCGCCTGCCCGCTGCTTTTCCGCGCGCTGGGTGTGCGCTCCCGCCGTGCGGATGCGGTGGGGGAGACCGGATGACGATCGCTATCGTGTTGCAGTGCGGACAATCGAGTACTTGACCTATCTCCAGCGTCGACATCATTAAGACTCCCGCCGCGACTGGTCGTGATGGTCCATGGCCGGTCGCTTGTGGTCATAGGGTGATCGACTTGTATTCGACGAAGGCGGTAAGGCCCTCAGGTCCGAGTTCGCGCCCCAGTCCTGACTGCTTGAACCCGCCGAACGGCGCGGCCATGTCCAAGCCATATTTATTGATTCCGAGCGTGCCGGTCCTTATGCGTCGGGCGATGTCGACTCCGGCGTCATGGTCCGCCGTCCACACGGATCCGGCCAGCCCGTAGTCGCTGTCGTTGGCTATATGGACGGCATCGTCGATGTCATCGAACGGTATAACGGTGACCACAGGACCGAAGATCTCTTCTCGGGAGATGCGCATGGCGTTGGTGGCGTCCGCGAACAGCGTCGGGCGTACGTACCATCCGCGTGACAAGCCTGAAGGGAGTCCGTTGCCACCGACAACGACCTTGGCGCCCTCATGTTGCCCGAGGTTGATGTACTCCTCGGCCCTTTCCTGTTGGCGCCGCGCGACGAGCGGGCCGATATCGCTTGCGGGATCGCTCGGATCGCCGACTATCAGGCTCCGTGTCATCTCCGCCAACGCATCCACGACGTTGCCGTAGTTAGCCCTGCTCGCCAGCACGCGGGTCTGCGCAACACACGCTTGACCACTATTCATGAACGAGGCTGCCTTCAGGCCGTCGGCAAGCACATCCAGGTCGGCATCGTCGAGAACGATCGCGGCCGACTTGCCGCCGAGCTCTAAGCTGCAGCGTTTGAGCTGGCTACCGCAGATCGACCCGACCCGCCTGCCGGTGGCTGTGGATCCGGTGAAGGTGACCTTGTCGACGCCGGGATGGCTCACGAGGTATTCGCTAACTTCGCGGCCGGCCGGGACGACGTTGAATACTCCAGGTGGAAATCCCGCCTGTTCCACCATCTCGGCGAGGAACAACGCGTTGAGTGGGGCTTCGGGCGCTGGCTTGAGGACGACGCTGCAGCCGGCTATGAGCGCCGGACCTACCTTGTTCATGATGATGAATTGCGGGACGTTCCAGGGTACGACCGCTGCCACGACGCCGACTGGTTCGCGTCGCACCAGGACGTCGCCGAAAGCCCCGGGCCGGCGTTCCTCCCACGGGTAGGTTTCGGCGATGGATATCATGGTCTTGAGAGTCATCCAGGCCGCACCGGCCTGGCCGAAAGAGATCGGCGACCCCATTTCCTCGGTGATTAATAGGCCCATCTCGGTCATGTTGGCCGTGTAGAGATCGAGCAGCCGCTGTAGAGCTCGTAGCCGCTCGTTCGGCGGAAGCCGCGGCCATGGGCCGCTGGCGAACGCTCGACCGGCAGCTTGAACGGCGCGATCGACGTCGGCTGTCGTCGCCTCGGGACAGTGGGCGACGATCTCTGTGGTGTGCGGCGAGATCACGTCGATGCGACTCGAGCTTGACGGTTCGGCCCATTCGCCACCGATGAAGAGACGATCCCAACTTCGCATGTCCCGCATCCCTTCAGCCCGACCCCGGATATTGCTAACATTGAGGAGCCTAACATAGAACCAGGTTCTGGTTCTAATATCAAGGCGTCCGCTCGGCGACGCTGAGGCCGCGGCCTCAAACGGCGGGCAGAGCGGTGTAGTGAAGTGCTGCTCCGCCGGTGAATCGGTGCAATTGATGGCGTTCGACCAGCTCATCGAGATGAGCACCGGTCTCGAGGACCGCCATCATCTGATTGAACGGGTCCAGGTCCGCGAACTCCCGTTGTCGACGGGTCCACCCGATCTTCGCGGCGACGAGGAACGCGGTGTCGGCGCCAGATCCTACCGCCGACCTGGTCTGATCGAGTCGAACACGATGGTGCTCCAAGAGAGACTGGGTCCGGGCGTGGGAGCTCTGCCCGATCGGGCCGTGTGCCGGTAGAATCGGAACGTTCGGCAGCGCGAGTAACAATTGCAGGGAGTTCAGGTAGTTGCCGAGTGGATTCGCGCCCGGCTCCGCCTCGAAACCGATCGACGGGCTAATGTGTGGGAGAACGTGATCTCCGGTGAACAGGATGCCGGAGCTTCGGTCGAGAAACACGACGTGCCCCTGGGTGTGCCCGGGTGTGGGAATCGCTTCCAGGGTTCTCGTCGTCAGCGGAATCGTTGTGCGCGACTCGAGCCACACGTCCGGCAGCTCCCACAGCTTGTCGGTGGGCTCCGCGGCGCGGGGCTCCCTGCCGATTCGGTCGGCAAGTTCCCATGCTCCGCAGGCCCGCAGCTTTTCCAGCAGAGCGCTGGGTTCGTTGTGACGGTGCGGGGCCAGCCGTTCGAGGGTTGGGCGCTCGCCGGCGCCCAGGGTGATCGGGGTGTTGAAGATTCGTCTGATCGCGACTGCTTGGGTGTAGTGGTCACGGTGGGCGTGAGTAACAAGGAAATTCGAGATATGGGCCAGCGTGAAGCCGAGGACATCCAACCCTCGAATCAGCTGCTCCTTGCTGTGCTCGAGCGCCCAACCGGAGTCGATCATTACGACACCATCGCCGTCGACGATCGCGTACACGTTGACGGCTCGCAAGCCGTCGTTCGGCAACGGCAGCGGAATCCGGAAGACACCTGGTGAGACCTCGAAAGTGCCAGGTTCGGTCCAGTCGCTCTCCGACTGTGGGAGGGGGTACGCCATTGCGTGTCCTGTCTGGCGGGAGGAACTTGCCGCCGGTCCCAGATTGCGTCAGATGCCCAGACGGGCGGCAAGCAGTTCGCGGTGATAGGGCGAATCGCCAAACATCAATTCGGCGGACTTTGCTCGCCGAAGATACAGATGGGCGGGATGCTCCCAGGTGAAGCCGATTCCCCCGTGTATCTGGATCGTCTCGGCAGCTGCCGCTGCGAAGGCATCCGAACAGCAAGACTTCGCCACGCTGGCGGCGACGGCGAGATCAGCGGCGTCTTCGGCAGCTGACCAGCCGGCGTAGTAGGCCGCGGAGCGCGCCGCTTCGACCTCAACCTGCATATCGGCGCAGCGGTGCTTGATCGCCTGGAAGCTACCGATCGGACGACCGAACTGAAACCGAGTTTTGGCGTAGGACACCGAGCTATCGAGACATCTCTGGGCCCCGCCGACCTGTTCGGCGGCGAGTGCGACCACGGCGAGATCCAACGTTTTCGACAGGCCCGCATGTGCGCGACCAGCGAATCCGATGAGACGTGCGGGCGTGTCAACGAACTCGATCCTGGCCTGTTTGCGGGTCTGGTCAAGCGTCGTCAGACCGTGGCGCACAAGCCCGGGCGCGTCTTGCTCTACAGCAAACAAGCTGAGGCCGGCCTCGGCCTGGCCGACGACAAGAAGCAGATCGGCAACCGTGCCGTCCAGCACGAACGACTTGTGCCCCCTCAGCGTCCAGACGCCGTCCTCGTGGCCGGCACTCAATCGGGTGTCGGTCAGGTTCCAGGTACCGTCGTCCTCGACCCAGGCGAGGGTCGCAATGGTGTCGCCGCTTGCGATGGACGGGAGGTAGTCGGCTTGTGCGGCTCGGTCGCCGCTGGTCAGGAGGGCGTTCGTGGCCAGCGCGATCGTCGAGTAGTACGGCGCGCAGAGCAACGCATTACCCATCTCCTCCAGAACGATCATTAACTCGACATACGAATACCCCGAGCCACCGAACTGTTCTGGGATGATCAAGGACTGCAATCCGAGCTGGTCGGCCAGCTGTTTCCACACGGCCGGGTCGTAGCCGTCATCGGACGCCATCAGGCGGCGCACCTCAGGCTCGGGCGACTTGTCCCGAAGAAATCGACGCATCCCCGCGCGCAGCGCGTCCTGCTCCTCGGTGAAGGCGAATCTCACGCTCTCAGTCCTTCCGATCGCGGAAGATCCCCATCGCAAAGTACTGAGCTGCCCCGCCATAGGCCTGGGCGAGCGTTGTTCGGGCGCGGTCGACCTGGTGAGCTCCGGCCTGGCGCCGGACCTGCTGTGCCGCCTCGATGAATCTGAGCATGCCGGACGCGCCGATCGGGTTCGACGAGAGCACGCCGCCGGATGGGTTGACCGGGAAGGCGCCGTCGATTGCTGTCATCCCGCTCTCCACCATCCGCCACCCCTCACCCGGGCCGGCGATGTCATGGCCCTCTAGCCACATCGGCTCGTACCAGCTGAACGGGACGTAGAGCTCGGCCATGTCGATGTCGTCACGTGGGTTGGCGACTCCCGCCTGCCGGTATACGTCGTGGGCGCAGTCGACGCCCGCTTGGACACGTACCGGGTCCCGGCCCGGGAAGACGCCAAGCTCGCTGCGCACGGCCGTTGCAACGACCCAGGCCGGCGGTTTCGACGACCTTTTCGTTCCGGCTTCATTGGTCAATACGGCTGCCCCCGCGCCGTCGGAGGACGGACACGACTCGAGGAATCGGATCGGATCCCACAACAGTGGGGAATCCTTGACCTTCTCGATGGAAATATCGGGCAGCTTCAGGTGCGCGTACGGGTTCTTCAACGCATTGAGGCGGTCCTTCGTTGCGACCATCCAGCCGATGTGCTCGGGTGCTTCGGAGTCCTCGATGTAGGCGCGCATCCAGGGCGCGAAGGTCCCACCGGCGCCGGAGCCGCCGCTGCGACCCCCGGCCAGGCCCCACTGCGCGTTGCCTTCGGACTGCTTCTCCCACGCCACGGTGAGGACTCGTTCGTGTATGCCTGACTCGATGAGATGGGAGGCAACGACGAACGTTGATCCACCGACGCTGCCGGCCGTGTGCACCCGCAGCATCGGTTTTCCCACCGCACCGAGCGCCTCGGCCAGAAACAGCTCGGGTTGAACGATCCCTTCGAAGGCGTCGGGTGCTTTGCCGATGACGAGAGCATCGATGTCAGACCAGGTGCATTCGGCATCCTCCAACGCTCGCTGGGCGGCCTCCCGTACCAGCCCGGCGATGGAGACATCGCTTCGGATCTTCTTGTGGTGTGTCTGGCCGACGCCAACGACGGCGCAACGCTGCGGCATCAATCCCCCTCGAGAAGGCACACGAGATTGTGCTGAAGACCTTGGCCGTTCGTGGCATGCGCCAGCGTGCGCGCGGCATTACCAGACATGATTCGCTCAGCTGCTTCGATGATGCGGACCAGACCAGTCGACATGATCGGATTGGCGCATAGTGGTCCGCCCGAAGGGTTGATCACGGTGCCGTCGGGAAGCCCGAGCGACTCGGTCAAGATGAGTTCCTGCGGGCTGAAGATCGCGGAGATCTCTGCCGCGTCGAGCGGACCGCCGTCATACCCGGCTTTGCGCGCGGCGAGCGTCGTCGACGCCGAAGTCGTCAGATCCCGCATCCCCGGCTGGTGCGGATCGAGTCGATGGTCGAGACCTCGTATCCAGGCCGGGCGCCCGACGAGATCGCGCGCCCGGTCGCCGCGTGCGAGTACGACCACCGAGGCACCGTCGCTGATCGGAGGTAGGTCGTGCCTCCGCAGGGGCGAGGCGTAGTAGGGCTCGGCAAGCAGTGCGTCTGCGTCGAAGTCGCCGCGCTCCTGGGCATTCGGATTGTCCTGGGCAGACCGCCGGCTGCGAGCTACGACCTCGGCGAAATCGCGTTCGGTTGCTTTACCTGACGCCAGCAGAGCTCTGGCCTGCAAGCCTGCGTAGGACACCGGATCGAGTCCGAGCGGCGCAAGGTAATACGGGTCGAGCTGCTGCGGCCACACCTCCGCGGGCCTTGAGGGCGAGCTCTTGCCCGACCCCATTACCAATGCCAGATCGATGTCGCCGTGATGCAGCCGAACCCACGCCTCGTATAGTGCCCACGCACCATCCATCTCGACATGGGACTCGGCTATCGGCGGCCACGCGCGGGTGGCCTCGAGATTGGTCACGAAGGCGAAGGGGCCGCCGGTGAGGTAGTCACAGCTGCCGGCGCACGTAAAGCCGACCTCGCCGCGGTCAACTCCAATTGCGTCGAGCGCCCTGGAAACCGCGGGGATCAGCAGCTGTACCTCGCTGCAAATGCTGCGCCGTACGCTCGGGGTCTGGGCAGTGGCGACGATAGCAATGTCGGTTGCGCTCATCAGAAGATGCGCTCTCGACACTTGGCGGCGGGTTCATCGGGCTCACCGGTCGGTTGGAAGCCGAAAATGACGCCGTCGAGACCTGTGCCACCACGGTTGCTGAGGCCATCGACATTGCGGTCGTGCCGCGGTCGCCAGCGCGCTTGAACTCTCAGGCCGTTGTGCACCGCATCATGAGAAATCCCGATAATGCGCTGCTGAACGATGGAGTTGTCAGCGCCGTCGAGAGCAATAGAAGCGAGTACGAACGGTTCCGTCTCCTGCTGGCCGTAATACTGAACGGGCGTAATGATCGTGTAGCCGCTGACAAATCCGGTGTCTTTTATCTCGACCACGTCAGCCTCGGTCGTCAACGTCACGTCCATCGGGCAGTAGCCTTTGCCGGGCAGGTAGATTCGGCGACAGGTCGGACACTGTTCACCGACAAGCCGACCGGCCATTAGCGCATCGGCGAACCGCTCCAGGTTTGGAGTTAGCTCCTCGATATAAGTCAGGGAGACGAGGTCGGACATGCGGTCACGGTCCGGTTCAAGACTCATTTCTTCGCCATCCAGCTTTCGATGTCGTCAATTCGGCCGGCGCGCACTTCCCGCCACTGCGGCGTCACGCGCATTCCGATGGTGACCTCGTCCGCCGATCGCGCCGCCAATACGTGCACCAGTGAAGTATCAGTACCGTCGACCTGGATCAAAGCGAAGGCGAAGGGGCGGTCGACGGGGTGTCGAGGAGTCGGGGCGGGTACCCACGCCCACGACCGAACCGTCCCGCCCGGGCCGACCTCGAATAACTCCGGCTCGACGGACTCTCCGGTATCGGGGTCGTATTCCAGCGGTGGGAAGAGGACCCGTCCACCTGAGGTGCGGCAAGCCAGGAGGCGTTGGCGCCGTAGACCGTCGGCGAATCCGCCCACGACAGGTCCAAGGGTTCGGGAGTACGGAAACTCCAACGTGGTGGTAATCCTGCGGGCAACGCTCACACTAGAAGTAGAACACGCTTCTGGTGGGTCAGGCAACATCCCGCGGGTCTCGTCGGAGTGGAAGTTGATCGACTACGTGGACGAGGCATGGCTCGGCGCCGGGTGCGTTCAGGCTGGGTTAGCTGGTTTGCCGGCTATCCAGGCGATGCGGACGGTGTCGGCCGAGGGTGCGGCCAACACCGTGGCGAGAGGCTCGGCGAGCAGGACGAGATCAGCCGCTCTCGCCTGCTGGACACGGCGGGGTGGACCGCCGGGGTTGTCGGGCGGCGCGAGGTAGGCGTTGAGCGCGTCGGCGGGGGCGAGCCGCTCGGCTGGCCCGGCTACCTGGGTGTCAGGGGTGCGGCGGTGCACCGCCGCGGCGATGACTGCCCACGGGTCGAGCGGCCCGTACGGGGCGTCGCTGGAGAGGGCGAGGGGTATGCCGGCATTCAAGAGGCTGCGTGCGCGGTAGAGGTCGGGGTGATCGGTTGCCGGGACGTGGCGGAGGTATTCGTCGCCGCGGTCGGCAAGGAACCCAGGCTGTGTGACGACGCGCAGTCGGCGGCGGGCCAGCTCGGGGACGAGCTCTTGGGGGACGAGCGCCGCGTGCTCGATCCGGTCATCGGGGTGCGCGCCCGCATCGTCGAGCGCGGCGAGCAGCAGTACGAGCGCCTCCCGCGTGAGACAGTGCGCGGCGACGCCTCGACCGACCGCATGCGCCGTACGGACCCTGGTGGTGAGGTCGTCCAGGTCGGGGAGCCCGGAGTCGGCAATCACAATCTTGTACGGGCCGCTGGTCACGCCGGGTGGAGCCGGAATGTCCAGCGGAACGCCGAGCAGATGCAGCCGCTGGGGGAGGGCGCCGGTTCGGGTGGCGCTGGCCAGAGCGTGGAGGGCGGTGGTGTCGAGGTCGGGGGTGGCGTCGGTGACCGCGGTGACGCCGAGCCCCAGCAGCGCTTGCCCGGCGTCGGTGAGGTCGGGCGGACTGGCCGAGGGGAGCCGGCCGCGCAGCCAGCCGTCGGCGCGCCAGATCCGGCCAGTCGGGGCGCCGGTCGCGTCGCGCTCGACGCCGGGGTGGTCTGCCCTGCCGAGGCCGAGCGCATCGGCCGCGCGGGTGTTCACCACCCATAGCGCTCCACCGCGATGCTGGACCCGGACCGGTCGCTGCGCGTGCAGTCCGTCGAGTGCGGCGGTGTTGAGCTCGCCGGCGACCGTTTCGACGTAGCCGGTGCCGCGCACCCAGCCGTGCTCGTCTCCGCGCGCTGTGTTGAGGGCCGTGGCCAGCTGCGTGACGTCGCGGACGGTGGGTGGGCCGCAGCGCACCGAGGTTGCCGCGGCCGCCAGGGCATGCAGGTGCAGGTGGTGGTCGGTGAGGCCGGGCAGAAGCGCACCACCAGCGGCGTCGAGCACCTCCTCGCCCGCCTGCCGAGAGAGCCGAGGGCCGATCTCGGCGACGAGCCCGCCCGCGATGCGCACGTCGACACGGCGGCCGTCGACTTCGGTGTCCTTGATCAGCGTCATGGTCTTAGGAGCCCGCGCCACGTCCCGGTCACTCGGCCCTCATCGCGGCATGGCTCGCATGGACACGGCACGAGCGTATCTTCGCCGAACTCGACCAATATGAGCCAGATGCTGGCGCCGGTACCGGCCGGGGCGGTGGGGACGGATCTCTGCCCGCCGCTGGATGTACACCGTGGGTGCGCGATCGAGCGTCGGATCTTGTGGGCCAAATGCTAAGATCAGTGAGGTACCTCACCAATGAGTCGAAGGAGAACCCGTGGATGCCCGGCCCGTCATCGTCGTGACCGGCGCGACGAACGGCCTGGGCCGAGTCGCCGCCCTCGAGCTGGCCCGGCGCGGCGCCGATACCGCCGACCCGGAAAAGTGGCTCACATGACCGGGTCGTTCGCCGCCGGGCAAGAGTTGTCACCGCGGAAGATCGCCGACCAACTCGGGGTCAGCTTCATCCCCGTGCGCGAGGCAATGCGCACCCTCAATGCGGAAGGGCTGGTGGAGACCCGAGCCGGGCGCGGCGCGACCGTCGCCCAGGAACTGATCGCCCAACGCGGGCTGAATTCGAGCTAGAGGACTCCGCGCGACATGTTCGACCCGCTGGAGGGTCAGTCGGGAAACACGGCTCTCGATCGACCAACTCGCCCACTGGGCGCCGCTCAGAACGTAGCCGTTCACCGATCAAGAAACGGAACCGTTGTGACAACCTTTGACTTCTTCGCGGTGGGCGGCGGCACGGCGGGCCCGCGGCCGGATACCGACGACGTGGTCGGATCGCTTGCCGTGCTCGAAGAGGAGTCGTGATGACCGACCTGCATCCCGCCGGCAGCGGCTGTCCGGTGGTGGACTTCGTGCACAGTCCGCCCGCCGTGCCGGCGCTGACCAACTTCGGCCTGATGGACGGCTACCAGGACGTGGCCCGGCCGGTCGTCCGTACCGAAGAGGCGGCCGGCTACTGGATCTTCACCGACCAGGACGTCATCCCGGCGGCTGCTCGGTGGCTACTTCTCGCCCGGCCGGGTCAAGGCGATGCAGGAGGCGCAGTACCGGTTGGCCACCGAGCTGATCGAGGAGATCAAGGCCAGGGGCGAGTGCGACTTCGTGGCCGACTTCGCCCTGGTGTTCCCCTCGATGATCTTCCTGGAGATCATGGGCATGCCGAGGGAGAAGCTGTCGGAGTTCATGGAGTGGGAGCACATGATCCTGCACCAGACCAACGAGAGCGACCCCGACTTCGCGGTGCGGCTGGCGGGCATGGGGGCGGTCTACAACTACTTCGCCGGCTTGGTCGCCGAGCGCCGCCAGAATGCCGACCCGGAGGCGCAGGACGTGGTCAGCGCCGCGATCCGCTGGGAGATCGACGGTGAGCCGGTTGCCGACACGGACGTGCTGAACTGTCTGCTGCTGCTGTTCATGGCGGGCATGGACACGGTGGCCAGCCAGTCGTCCTACGCGATGATGCACCTCGCCACCCACCCCGAGCACCGGCGGCCGATCGTGGCGGACACGGCGGCGGTCCCTCGGGTGGTGGAGGAGCTGCTGCGGGCACACCCGATCGTGCAGACCGCGCGCAGGGCGACCCGGGACGGTGACTTTCACGGGTGTCCGGTCAAGGCCGGCGACATGGCGCTGTTCCCGCTCGCCGCGGCGGGGCGCGACGAGTCGGCGTACCCGGACGCGCGCTCCGTCGACCTTGGCCGGGACGTGGTCCGGCACATTTCCTTCGGCGCCGGCCCGCACCGGTGCCTCGGCTCGCACCTCGCCCACCAGGAGCTGGCCGTGCTGATCGAGGTGTGGCACCGCCTGATTCCGGACTATGAGCTGGTCGAGCAGCCCACCGAGCACGCCGGCGGTGTCTGGGGCCTCGACTCGCTGCACCTACGCTGGACGGCCTGACAGGCTGGTCGTCGGCGACGTGCCGCAGCGGCGCAGCGAGCTTTCTCGGGTATGCGCAACCGACTTCTCGGACTCGTCGGAGCGACGCTCGAGCCCTGCAGCAGGCGGATACACGTGCTCTGAATGGGAAGAACCAGGGCGAGCGTGGACTACGTGGGCTGCGGCCGGTACAGCCGTGGTGAGCACAGGTGCCGCGCTCGTCGTGTGGTAGATGCGTGACACCAACGGCACCGACCTACGTACGGTCGGCAACGCGTTGCACGAGCCAGACGCCGACGCTCCCCCCACCGACGCCTTGACGGCCGCCTCGGGCCGCGGTTTGGTCTCGGGACCAAAGCGGCCGGTCTTGTTCGGTTCGTAGCCCGATGGGCGTGGGCGGCGCGGTTCGTAACGTCGGAGACGACATCGGGGAGGGCGCTTCGCCCGGTTCCCGCTCAGGTATCCGATCGAGGAGCTCGCCATGAAGAACTACGCGTTGTCGGCGCCGGTCGACGGCTCGGCCGACAGCACAGACACCTGGCGGGACGGCAAACGCTACCTCTGGCTCCTCGGCCTGGTCGTGCCGCTGCTGCCGTTGGTGGCGATCGGCCTGCAGCGAGTGAGCGGTATGGACGCGGTGCTGTGGCTGGGGCCGGTGGTCCTGCTGGTGGTCGTCCCGCTGATCGACCTGGCCGCGGGGCTGGACCCCACCAACCCGCCGGACGAGGTGATGGAGGCGCTGGGGGAGGACCGCTACTACCGGTGGGTCACCTACGCCTACCTGCCGGTCCAGTACATCGGCTTCATCGCCTCGATGTGGTTCATCGCCACCCAGGACGCCGGGCTGCTCGGCAAGATCGGGTTGGCGATCACCGCCGGCACGGTGTCCGGAGTTGCCATCAACACCGCCCATGAGCTGGGGCACAAGCGGGAGAGCTCCGAGCGCTGGCTGTCCAGGGTGGCGCTGGCGCCGTGTTTCTACGGGCACTTCTACATCGAGCACAACCGCGGTCACCACTCGCACGTCGCCACCCCGGAGGACCCGGCGTCGAGCCGGCTGGGGGAGAGCTTCTACCGGTTCTGGCCGCGCACCGTCGTCGGCTCGCTGCGCAGCGCCTGGGA
>Ga0137415_10000461_pt1 | contig 38610 bp, 40 predicted proteins | sample CZODoug3_1_1_16f_FD_183082 | JGI IMG/M metagenome (GOLD analysis project Ga0137415, IMG submission 183082) | Vadose zone soil fungal communities from Angelo Coast Range Reserve, California, USA - CZODoug3_1_1_16fungal (Hybrid Assembly) | ecosystem: Environmental > Terrestrial > Soil > Vadose...
GCGGCGCGCGAAAGCAGCAGGAGCGCCTCCGCTGCCCTTGCAAGCAGGCGATCGCTGCTGGTACATGCGTTCAGTGCGCCTTTGCGTCCTCGCCAGCGGCAGCGGAGGCAACTGCGTGTGGGTGGACGCCGGCGCGACGCGGATCCTGATCGACGCCGGGCTTCCGCTGCGGGAGACGGCGCGGCGGTGCAAGGGCGCGGGCCTCGACGTCCGCGACCTCACGGATGTGTTCCTCACGCACGAGCACGCGGACCACTCCCACGCCGCGGGAATCCTCGCCCGCCGCCTCGGGGTGCGCGTGCACGCTACCCGGGGCACGATGCGGTCGCTGCGCGATCCGCCGCCGGAGGAGCTGCGCCTGGCGGTACGCGCCGGCGTGCCGCTGCGGCTCGACGGGCTGACCGTCACTCCCATCGCGCTGCCGCACGACGCCTGGGAGCCCGTCGCGTACGTCGTCGAGGACGGCGCGACCCGCGCGGCGGTGATCACCGATCTCGGCTCGGTGAACCGCGGGATCGTGCGCGCGCTCCACCAGCTCGACGCGCTGGTGCTGGAGATGAACCACGACCTGCGCATGCTGGCCGAAGGCCCCTACCCGTGGTCGCTGAAGCAGCGCATCCGCAGCGACCGCGGACACCTCTCGAACGAGCAGGGCGCGCGTTTACTCCAAGAGATCCTGCACGGCGGGCTCCGGCACCTGGTGCTCGCGCACCTCTCGGAGCACAACAACACCGAATCGCACGCCCGCCGCGCCGCCGAGCGCGTGCTGGAAAAACACGGCGCCTGCACCCGCCTCTGCGTCGGCTCCCAATCACGCGCCCTCGACCCGGTCCTCCTCGAACCCTCCCGCGCCCTCCCCCTGCGCCGGGCCCGCCAACTGGCCCTGTTCGCTGTATAGAGAGCGCGAGATGATCCCCCGCTACAGCCGTCCCGAGATGGTCGCGCTCTGGACCCCCGAGCGCCGCTACCAGACCTGGCTGCAGGTGGAGATCGCCGCGGGAAGGGCGATGGCGCAGGCCGGCCTGGTGCCGGGCGACGCGATCGAGGAGTGCGCGAAGAAGGGCGGCAACTTCACGGCGGCGGACGCGGCGCGGATCGACGAGATCGAAAAGACGATCCGGCACGACGTGATCGCCTTCCTCACCTTCCTGGAGGAGCGCATCGGACCGGCCGCGCGCCACCTGCATTTCGGGATGACCTCCTCTGACGCGCTCGATACCTCGCTCGCCATCCTGCTGCGCGACGCCGCCGGCATCCTCGTCGCCGGCATCGACAAGGCGCGGGAAGCGGTGGTGAAGCGCGCCCTCGAGCACAAGCGCACCCCGTGCATCGGGCGCTCGCACGGAATCCATGCCGAGCCGACCACGTTCGGGTGGAAGCTGATCGTCTGGGCCGACGAGCTGGCGCGCGCCAGGGCGCGGCTGGAACGCGCGCGCGAGGGGATCGCGGTCGGCAAGCTCTCGGGCGCGGTGGGCACCTTCGCGCACCTGTCGCCCGCGATCGAGGAGAAGGCCATGGCCGCGCTCGGCCTCAAAGCCGCTCCCGCCTCGACGCAGATCATCCAGCGCGATCGGCATGCGGAGTACTTCGCCGCGCTCGCGCTGGCGGGTGCCTCGATCGAGAAGTTCGCCGTGGAGATCCGCCATCTGCAGAGGACGGAAGTCCGGGAGGCGGAGGAGGCGTTCGGCAGGGGCCAGAAGGGCTCCTCGGCGATGCCGCACAAGCGCAATCCGGTCCTCTCGGAGAACCTGAGCGGCCTCGCGCGGCTGCTGCGCGGCTACGCCCTCTCCGCCCTCGAGGACGTCCCGCTCTGGCACGAGCGCGACATCAGCCACTCGAGCGTCGAGCGCGTGATCGGTCCCGACGCCACGGTCACGCTGGATTTCATGCTGCATCGCTTCGCCGGCCTGATGGAGGGGCTGCGCGTCTTCCCCGAGCGCATGCGCGAGAACCTCGAGCTCACCCGCGGCCTCATCTTCTCGCAGCCGGTCCTGCTCGCCCTGGTCGGCAAAGGCATGGAGCGGCAAGCCGCGTACGCGGTCGTGCAACGGAACGCGATGAAGGTCTGGGACGAGGACCGGGACTTCCGCTCGCTGCTCGCCGAGGACCCGGAGGTGAAGAAGCTCCTGAAGCCAGCCGAGCTGGCTGCCTGCTTCGACCTCGAGCGGGCGCTGCGCCACGTCGACGGCGTGTTCGAGCGCGTGCTGGGGAAGTGATAGCCTCGCGGCCATGCTTCGCATCTGCGTCTTCGCGGGATCGAACGACGGCGACCGCGACTCCTACCTGATCTCCGCGCACGAGCTCGGCGCGGAGATCGCCAGGCGGGGACATGGCCTGGTCTATGGCGGCGCCTCGTGCGGGCTGATGGGCGCGTGCGCCGACGCGGCGCTGGCGGGCGGCGCGGAGGTGGTGGGCGTGCTGCCGCGGGCACTGACCACCCGGGAGATCGCGCATACCGGGTTGACCGAGCTGCGCATCGTCGGGTCGCTGCACGAGCGCAAGGCGGTGATGTCCGCCCTCTCGGACGCGGTGGTGGCGCTCCCGGGCGGGTGCGGCACGATGGACGAGCTCTTCGAGGCGATCACCTGGGGACAGCTCGGGCTGCACGAGAAGCCGATCGGGCTGCTCGACGTCGACGGCTACTTCGGCCCGCTGTTCGCATTCCTCGAGCACATGAACGCGGAGGGATTCGTCCGCCCCGCTCTGCGGCTCGTCCACGCCCGGACCGCGCGCGAGCTGCTCGATCGGCTCTTGCAGGCGCCTCCCGCTACGGTCAGCCCGCCCGGGCCGCATCCGCGGCCCTGATCCCGCTCAGGGGAAGCCGCAGCTCGATCCGGGCGCCCCCCTCCTCCGCATTCTGCGCGCGCGCGGTGCCGCCGTGCACCTCGGCGACGCGCCGCGCGAGGGCAAGGCCGAGACCGAAGCCCGTCGCGAGACCCGGAGCACCCTCTCCCCGGAAGAACGGGTCGAACACGTGCGGCAAGTCCTTTTCCGCGATCCCCGGGCCCCGATCCCGCACCGACAGGACGGCGTCCTCTCCCTCCCGCCGCGCCCGCACCTCCACCGCGCTCCCGTTGCCGTACTTGCGGGCGTTGTCGAGCAGGTTGTCGAGCGCACGCGACAGCAGCGCCTCGTCCGCCTCGATCGACAACCCGGGCTCGACCTCCAGGTCCATGGGCAAGGACGGATCGAGCGCCAGCGCGCGCAGCCGTGCCCGATCGATCAGCATCGCCAGATCGGTGCGGACCTTGCGCAGCGGCAGGGCCGCGAGATCCAGCCTGGTCGCGGTGAGCACGTCGGCGACCAGCCGGTCGAGCTCGTCGACCTCCTCGGAGATGGTGGCGAGACGCCTGCGCACGCCCTCCTCCGGCGAATCGATCAGCTCCAGGGCCACCTTGATGCGCGCCAGCGGCGTGCGCAGCTCGTGCGAGACGTTCGCCAGCAGCTCCTTCTCCGCCCTGCGGGTGGCCTGGATGCGATCCGCCATCTCGTCGAAGCTGCGCGCCAGCCGGCCGACCTCGTCGTGCAGATCGCCCAGCCCGCTGCGCTGCGACAGGTCGCCGCGCCCATACGCCTCGACCACCGAGGTGAGCTTCTCCAGCGGCCGCGTGATCGAACGCGAGAGTGGGTACACCAGCGCCAGGGACACGGCGACCGCGCCGAGCACCAGCAGCGCGGCGCGGATCACTGCCCGCCGCGCAGCGCCTTCCGGCAGCGGCGGGCGGACCACCAGGATTCCTCCCCCGCGCGTCGGCGCGGCGATGATTCCGCGGGCGACCCAGAGCGCCCCACGCCGGGCGAGCTCCAGGGCGTCGGGATCGGGCGCCGGGATCGGGTTTCCCGCGGCGGCGATCACCTCTCCACCGGGGCCGAGCACCGCGACGTCCATCCCCAGCTCTTCGTTGATGTCGGCGACAGCGCGAGCGAGCGCGGCCGGATCCGATGGCGGCGGAAGCATGCGCCCGAGGTGCGCCATGAACTTGGGGCTGCCGCGATGGAGCGCGAAGAACGGCCTCCCGGTGAGAAAGCCGATGGCCCCGACCACCAGGACCACCGCGAGGAGGACGCCGAGGAACGCGAGGTACAGGCGCAGGTAGAGGCGCCGCGTGTGCACTCAGGACTCCCGGGCGAGCAGATACCCTGCGCCGCGCACCGTCTTCACGTACCGTGGGTGGCGCGGGTCCGGCTCGATCTTCTGCCGCAGCCGGGAGACGTGCACGTCGATGCTCCGGTCGAAGGCATCGTCCGCGTGATCTCCCTTCATCTCGTCGAGCAACTGATCGCGCGTCAGCACGCGCCCGCAGTTTCGGGCCAGCGCGCAGAGCAGCTCGTACTCGTGCGCCGTCAGCGTCTGCCGCTGGCCGTCGACGGTCACTTCGCGCGCGGAAAGATCGATCACCAGGCCGCCGGACTGGAAGCGCGGCACGTCGGCGGGCTCGGCGCGCCGCAGCACCGCGCGGATGCGGGCGAGCAGCTCGCGGGGATTGAACGGCTTTGCCAGATAATCGTCCGCTCCCAATTCCAGCCCGACGATCTTGTCGGCGTCGTCGCCGCGCGCCGTCACCATGATGATCGGCGTGTTCCAGCGCTCGCGGATCTTGCGCGCCAGCATGAGCCCGTCCATCCCCGGCAGCATCAGATCGAGCAGCAGGATGTCGAAGCGGCTCGAGCCCAGGTGCTGGAGCGCCTGGCTCGAGTCGCCGGCAATCGTCGCCTCGACGCCGTGCTGGCCGAGGAACTCGACCAGCAGGGCGGCGAGCTTGCGATCGTCTTCGATGAGGAGCGCCTTGCTCATCACTCTGCGGGGCCGCCAAACCCTCCCTTGTTCTGCTGGTGCTTCTGGTGCATCTCCTTCGCCTTGTTCGCAAGCGTCTGCCGCTGCGCCGGCGTGAGGACGTCGTGCACGTTCACGATCTCCGGCGCGATCTGGCTCACGAGCGACTGCATCTGGTCCGCATGCCGCTTGGCCATGGCGTTGATGTCGTCCGTGGTCAGCTTCTCACCGGTCAAGAGCTGCACCAGTTGCTGATGCACGTTCTGGCGGTTCTGGCGCTGGGATTCGAGAACGCCGATGATCTTGTTCACCGACGCATCGATCTGCGCGCGCTGCTGTGGCGTCGCCTGGACGAGGTCCTCTGCCTCCGCGACCCGGTGCGTGATCATCTGCTTCATCATCAAATGCCTGCCCGGACCGTGCGCCCACGCGGCGCCCGCCCCGATCACGAGCGCCAGCGCTCCGAGCGCGATCAAAATCTTCTTTGCCATCGTCTTCCTCCTTGCCAATGGAGTACGAAGGCACCTTTACAGCTCCGTTGCAGCGATGTTTCTCTCTGTTGCAGTCACAGGTGTTTCCGCGCCTTCAAGGCCTTCTCGATGCGCGCGCGCGTATCGCCGACGACCAGTCTGGGCGCCTCTCCCGTGAGCGTCTGCACCAGCTCCAGATACTTTCCCGCCAGCTGCGCCCGCACCTCGTCGGGGATCCCGGGCAGCGGCCCTTCGCCCTTGTAGTTGCGCTCGCGGATCAGCCACTGCCGGAAGAACTCCTTGTCCAGCATCTTCTGATCCTCGCCGCGTCTCGTCCGCTCCTCGCTCCCCTGCGCGATCCAGTAGCGGCTGGAGTCCGCGGTGTGGATCTCGTCGATCACCCAGAGTTTCCCCGCGCCGTCGACACCGAACTCGTACTTGGTATCGACCAGGATCAGCCCGCGCTGCTTCGCCCACGCCTGACCGGCGGCGAACAGATCGAGGCTGATGCGGGCCATCTCGTCCCACTGCTTCCGGGTGATGGCCCCGCGCGATACCAGTTCCCCGGGCGAGACCGGCTCGTCGTGCTTGCCGACCTGCTCCTTCGTGCTCGGGGTCAGGATCGGCTTCTCGAATCGCTGGTCCTTGCGCATGCCTTCGGGCAGATCGATCCCGTACGCCTTCGCCCCTTTCCCCGCCTGGTAGTCCCGCCAGAGGGACCCGGTGAGGTACCCGCGGACGACCATCTCGACCGCCAGCGGCTGCAGCCTGCGGACCACGAGCACGCTCGGGTCCGGCACGTCGAGGATGTGATTGGGGGCGACGTCCTTCGTCTTGTCGAACCAGAACACCGTCAGGCGGTTGAGGATCTCTCCCTTGAAGGGGATGGTGGTGAGGACGCGATCGAATGCGCTCAGGCGGTCGCTCGTGATCATCACGATCCGGTCGCCCTTCGAGTAGTTGTCGCGGACCTTGCCGCGATAGAGCTCGCCCAGGGCGGGAAAGTCCGCCTCGCGAAGCGTGTAGGGGAGCTGCGCCTTCAGGATCTCGTCCATTGCGCGTCCTCCGGGACACGGCAAGATAGCTCAGGTGGAGCTGCGATTCGTCCTCAACCGCCCGCGGAGCTCGCAGAACATCGGCGCGGCGGCGCGTGCGCTGGCGAATACCGGCGCCGGCGCGCTCTGGGTCGTCGAGCCCCTCGGGTTCGACCGGGCGCAGGCAGCAAAGCTCGCCGCGGGAGCGGACGAGATCCTCGAGCGCATGCGGGTGGTCCGGACGCTCGACGAGGCGCTAGGCGACTGCCTCGACGTGGTGATGACGACGGGCCGCACGGTCGCTGGTGCGCTCACTCCGGAGCAGACCGCGGCGCGGCTCCTCTCCCAGCCCGGGACATGCGCGCTGGTGTTCGGCGACGAAGTTCGCGGCCTCACCAATCGGGACCTCCAGCGCGCCGCCGCGGTGGCCACCATCCCGACGGCCCACAAGTCGTCGCTGAACCTCGCCCAGGCGGTCCTCGTTTTCGGGTACGAGATGCACAAGGCGCGCGGCCTTGCGACGATCCCCGGGGCTCCCGCGGTCCTGCAGGCGGATGAGCGGCTCCTTTCGCTGTTGCGAGACCGAGCGCGGGGGGTGCTGCTCGCCGCCGGCTTCTTGAATCCGCAGCAGCCAGACCTGGTGCTGGAGGAGCTGGTGTCGCTGCTGCGCCGCGCCCGTCCGTCGCGCCGGGAGGTGGAGCTTCTGCTCGCGGCGATCGCGCAACTGGAGCGGATGTTTTGATCCGCGCGCTCAGGCCTCCTGCGGCGCGGGCGCTGCCGGAGCGGCTGCCTCCGCGGGAGCCGCCGTCTTCTTCTTCTGGTGCTCGGCGCACAGGCCGTGCGCGACTACCTTCTTGAGGCAGCCTTCCTTGCTGCAGGTCTTGTAGCGCGCCCTGGGCAGCTCCCCGTTCTTCCACTTGTCGTAGTGGAAGAAGCAGTAGCCCTTGGCCTGGTACGCGCGCTTGCAGCCTTCGATCCCGCACTTGAGGCCTTCCTTGCCCTTTGGCGGGGGTGCCTTCGTCTTGCGGCGTTCGCTGGTGGTCTCAGCCATTGTTCCGGGTGCTCCTGGGGTCGAAAAGGGAGCGGCTTTCTAGCGCACTCCGCGCAGGGTTGACAATGGCACGGCCACTGCAACCGCTCCCTAGGGGCCGCTGGGCGCTCGCCCGCCTGGCTGGGAGGCGACAGTGGAGGGGACGGAAACGGTCGGGTTGGTCGTCGTGGGCCTCGGCGGTGTCGGCAGCTCGCTTCTCATTGGCGTGCTCGCCGCGCGCGCCCATCTCGTCCACCCGTTCGGGAGCCTCGCGGAGGGCGGCGGATCCGGAAGGGCGCCTGGCTTCGGCCCCTCGCCGCTCCGCGCGGCGGCGCCGCTGGCCGAGCTGGGCGATCTCGCGCTCGGCGCATTCGAGGTGCGCGAGGACGATCCCTATCGCGCCGCGCTGCGGGCGGGTCTCATCAGCCGTTCGCTGGTCGACGAGCTGCGCCCCGAGTTGCGGAAGATCCATGCCATGATCGGCGGGCGGCAAGCGCCGACACGGCGGCATCTGGCGGACGCGCTCGCTGAGGATCTGCGGGGCTTTCTCGCGCATCACCGCTGCGCCCGCGGCGTCGTGGTCTGCACGATCCCTGGCGTCCGCGCCGCACCGTCGAAGCAGGCGTTCAGCGCGAGCGAGATGCGCGAGGCGCTCGAACAGAACGCCGACTGGATCACGCCCGGCGTCGTCTATGCCGCCGCCGCGGCAGAGGCCGGGTGCGCCTTCGTAGCCGCGGGGCCGGATCGAGCGCTCTGCGCTCCCGGCATCTCCGCGCTGTTCGCGGAGAAGTCGTTGCCAGTCGCGGGCGCCGGCCTGCTGGGGCCCGATGCGCTGCTGCGCGAGACCCTGGCGCAGATCCTGGCGATGGAGGGGATGCAGCTCGCCGGCGCGGCCTCGCTGTCGACGCGCGCCGAGGAGCGCGGCGCCTCCGTCTGGGGTGGACCCGATCGCACCTCCGAGATGGGGCTCGGCACGGCGTGGGCGGGCGGCGCCTTCGAGCTGTCGCTCGAGCTGCGCGGTCCCGTCGGGCTGCATCTGGCTGCGCGGGCCCTCGACGCGGCATTGCTGGTCGAGCTGGCCGCGCGCGCGCAGAGGAGCGGGGCGCAGGAGTGGATGGATGCGCTCTTCCTTTCGCCGCTCGGGTCCGCATCGCCGCGCGAGGCGCGGACGGTGTCGCTGGCCGGCCGGCGCGCGCGGCTGCTGGCCGAGCTGCCGGCGCTCGCGCGCAGTGCCGGCCGGGAAGCGGCGTAGCGGCCCAGCGGCGCGTTTTCCCTCGCGGAAGAACGGCGGTTCCCAACCGGGTGCGCCGGGTTCCTCGCCGCCGTGATCGCCGTCACAACCACGGCTTTCCGGCTTCGCCCGAACCGCACGCCGCCGTGCGGCTGGTGTGCAGGCATGCTGCTTGCTCCACGTCCGTGTGTCTGTGGCAGGGCGACAAACCCGCCTTCGCGTGGGGGCGCGAAGACGGGGTCGAGGGGGTCGGCGTCGCGGGGGGCGTGGCGCTGACGTCTGTGGGGCGCGGGCGGCTGGGGGGCGGTCCGCGCCCCACTCTTTTTCCCAAGCGCTTTGCCTGCTTGACTTCCCCGATCCACTCAAGATACGCTACTCGCGATCCACGCTGGAGGCGCCTTGGCGGACCGCGAGCGCGACGCAACAGGGCATCAGCCGAGCGCGGCGCAGCTTCTTCGCGCCGCGCTCGAGAAGATCGTCTTCTTCGAGTGGCGGATCTCCGAGCTGTCGGGCGAGCTGGCGGCCGCTCACGCCCGCTGCGGGACGGCCGAAAAGGCGCGGGCCGAGGCGGAGGACGAAGCGCGCGCCGCGTCGCGGCTGACCAAGGCCGCCCGGATCCAGTGCGCCGAGCTGGAAGCGGAACGGGCGCGGCTCTCGGCGCTGCTGACGCGGCCGGCGCACGGCGGGCCCGAGCCAGGCGCGCTCGACGCCGAGCGGCGGCGGGCGGCAGCGCTCGAAGCCGACCTGGAGCAGTCCCGCGCGGAGTTGGCCCGCTCGCGCGCGGAACGGGAGCGCTGGCTGAGCGAAATGATCGCGCAGGCGAAGACGGGCGAGGACGATCCCGCCGCGCTAGCGCAGTTCATCAGCGAGTTGCGCGGCGAAGTGATCGTGCTGCGAGATCAGCAGAAGAAATGTGAAGCCCTGCTCGCCGAGGCCGGCATCGCGCCCCCCGCGTTCGAGGCGCCGCATCACCGCGAATCGCAGCCCCCGCGCGGGCCGGAACCAGTCGAACAGGCGCGGCAGATGTGGGCCGAAGGCCGGCTCTCGCCCATCGCGGCAACCACGACGCCTTTCGCCGTGCCGCTCGACCCGAAGGAGTCCGCGGCAGCGCGGGCGCTCGCGGACCAGTGCCTGCGCAGCCTGATCAGCGCAGACTCGGCGCGCCGCGAGCAGGCCGCGCGGCATCTCGTCGCGGCTCCGCTCGCCTCGGCTGCTCCCGCGATCGCATCCGCCCTTTCGCAAGAGCCGGACCCGAAGACCAGGGCGCAGCTGGCGAAGGCGCTGGCGGCCTGCGGGGGAGAAGGCGCGGCCGAGATGGTGGCGCAGCTGCAGTCCGCGCCGGAGCCCCCGCTCGTGCGCCTCGCCGCGCTGGAGGCGCTCTGCGCGATCCCTTCCCGCGCCCGCGAGGCGCTGGAGATCGCCGCGCGCGACGAGACGCCCGCCATCCGCCGGCGCGCCGCCGCGCTCGCCGCTTCCGCGGGCGTCGAGGATCTGGCGGCGCGGCTGTCGGCGGACGAAGATGCGAGCGTCCGCGCCGCCGTGGCTGCCGCGCGAACGGAAGCGCCGCCCCCTGCAAGGCCGGCGCCCCAGGCAGCGGCTCCCGCGCCGGCGCGGCCCAAGGATGCGGTGCGCGCCGCGCTGCAGCGGCTGGTGCTCGAAGGAGGGTCTCGTTGATGGAGCAGATCCGCTATTCCAGCCGCCGCCTCGCCGAGGTGCTCGGCCTCTCCGTCCGGGAGCTCGCGGAAGCGGAAGAGCGCGGCGCCATCCAGTCGACGGTCCCCTCCGACGGACCGACGCAAAAGATGTCCTATTCGATGCGGGACCTCTCCTCGGCGCGCGCGGCGCTGAATCGCGTGCCCCCGCGCAGGCCGCTCCGCCGGCAGCTCTTCCTCAACTTCAAGGGCGGCACGGGAAAGACCTCGGTCTCCACCAGCTACGCGTTCCGCCTGGCGGAGATGGGCCATCGCGTGCTGGTGATCGATCTCGACTCGCAGGGTCACGCGAGCAAGTGCCTGGGCGTCTGCGGCGAGGAAGCGGAGAGGACTCTGTTCGACGCGATCATCAAGAAATCGCCGGTGGAGACGGTGATCCTGAAGACGGGGATGCCCGGGCTCGACATCGTTCCCTCGAACCTGACGATGAGCACCATCGATCTCTCGCTGATGCCGCTCGCCGCGCGCGAGTTCCGCCTGCGCAACGTGCTCAAGGAGGTGGAGGGGAAGTACGATTACGCCGTCCTGGACGCGCCCCCCTCGTTCGGGCTTCTCAACCTGAACGCGCTGATGGCGGCGCACGACCTGTTCGTGCCCGTGCTCCCCGACTTCCTCTCCTTCCACGGCCTCAAGCTGCTGTTCGAGACGGTCCAGGGGCTGGAGGAGGACCTCCAGCACGTGCTCGATCACATCTTCATCGTGATCAACGCCTACAACGCCACGTACAAGATCGCCAAGGAGGCGAAGGAGGCGCTGGAGAAGCACTACCCCGATTTCCTGCTCAAGCAGGTGATCCGGCAGTGCACCAAGTTCGCGCAGGCGTCCAGCGAAGGCATTCCGATCTTCGCGTACGACTCGGAGAGCAAGGGCGCGCAGGACATCCAGGCCGTGCTCGACGAGGTCCAGGCCCGCATCGGCGCGCCGGTGCGCCTCAAGGCGGTGGAGAGCGCATGAAGCGCGGTTTCGAGGAGAACGTCCCCAAGGTCCGCCCCAGGGTCCGGGTGGGCCGTGCCCTGGACGAGCAGGTGGCGCAAGCGCGCGAGGTCGCGGCGGCGGAGAGCGCGGAAGCGACGCTCGCGGCGGCGGCGGATCCCCAACTGGCGATCGCGGCGCTCGCGCCAGCCCAACCTGACGCCGCTGTCGTGGGGCCGCTGGCCCGCCCGCAGGCGGCAGTCCCGGAGCGCGAGACACGCGCGCCAGCGCTTCAGAGCGTCCGCGATCCCGGTCCGGTCGCGGAACCTGAACGGGCGGCGCAGATCCCGGGAGTCGAACCCGTAGCCGGCTCGACGAGGCGCGTCGCCCGCCGACCCCCCGGCCCATCCGTTTCCGAAGTCACCGACCTCGTTCGTGCCCTCACGACCGACCTGACCAAAGCGGCCGATTCGAACGCCCGCCTGAAGGCGGATCTCGACGCAGCCCTGGCCGCCCTGCGCGCCGCGGCGGACGAGTCGCGCGACCAGCGGGCCGAAGCCGCGCGACTCGCCGCCGATCTCGAATCGCGCGCCAGCGAGCTGCGCGCGCTGCGCGGCGACCTCGATCTGCTCGAGGCGGAGCGCGATGGCGCGCTCGCCCAGGTCGCCCGCCTTTCCCGCGAGGGGCGTGAGGAGAAGGCGCGTTCCGCCGCCTCCGCGGAGGAGGTGCAGAAATCGCGCTCCGAGGCCGCCCAGGCGCGCGAGGCCCTGCAGCGTCTCACCGCCGAAGTGCGGGACCGGGTCGCCGAGCGCGACGACGCACGCAAGGAGCTTCTCGGCGCACGCGCCGAACGCGACCGGCTCGCCGAAGAGCTGCTCGCGGCGCACGCCGACGCCGAGACGGCCGCGCAGAGCCGCAATGCGCTCGAAGAAATACACCGTGCCCTGGCCGAGGCCCGCGCTCGAATGTCAGGAATTCGCTAATACTTACAATCTGTTGAGCGTCTGGAGCCCGATCGGCCGAGGAAGGGCGCGGATGTGGGGGCTTGTCTGTGGACGGGGGCCGTGATAATTCGCCCATTCATTCGGATTGTTCCCCGCATCTCCGCTCGCACGTCAGTCCGACAACCCGGCTTCGACAACAGAACGGGAACACTGGCGGGCGCTTCACGGCGCCCGCTAATTTTTTATTCGATATTTTTTAGCCGTGAATGATCAGGAAAGAGCGCCCCAGAGCAGGATTCGCGGATTGACGTAGAAGTATGGATGTTCGTCCTCGAGTTGCGGGATCAGGAGCTGCCGGTAGCGCGCGAGGAACCGGTCCCAGTCCGGCGCTGGAAGACGCTTCTGGTACTCGGTGAGCAGCGCGCCGCGCACCCACTCCACGACCTCCTCGCGCGACTCCAGCAAGTGCGTGTACATGACCACCCGGACATGCTGGCGCGCGTAGCCGAGCCGATAGAGCCAGGCCGCGTAACGAATCGGGTCCAGCAGGGGCGTACGCCGCACGTACCCCCCGAGGAGCCGGCGGAACTCCGGCGATCGCGCGAGCTCGGAGGCGGTCTGGTGCGTGATCAGATCGTCGGTCATCGGCATCTGCACCGCGATCTGCCCTCCCGGCGACAGCGCCCCGGTGAGACGGCGCAGCAGGTCCGGATGATCCGGGACCCAGTGGAGCGCCGCATTGCTGAAGATGAGATCCAGCTTCTCCGTGGGCTGGAACGTGGCGATGTCCTGCTGCTCGAAGCGGAGGCCTGGTCCCTGCGGGGCCTTCGCCAGCATGGCTTGCGAGCTGTCGATGCCGAGCGTCTCGCGCGCTTGCAGCTTGCGGTGCAACTCCGCCGTCAGCTCGCCCGTCCCGCACCCGAGATCCGCGACGAGCATGCCTGGGCGGGCCTCGACCAGCGCAGCCAGGTCCCAATAGGGCTGCGCCCGCTCGGCGCGGAAACGCTCGTACTGCGTGGGGCTCCAGGCGTCCGACACCCCCCGAGCGTACTACGCGCGAGCGCGCGCCGGGGCGGCGACTTCCGCGGTCTAGGCGGAGCGACCGTCGCGAGCGCCGCGGAGAAGTGCGGTAGCGTGACGGCCGCCGCAGCCTCGGCGGATGCCGAAAGGGCCGCACACAGCGCGACCGCCGCAGGCGAGGGCGGTGTTGCTCCGACCCCCGCCGCCGTATCGCTGCGCACGACCGCCAGCAGCAGTCCGAGCATCGCGCCGCACGCCGCGCCAGCCCACACGACCGGGACGAGGATCCAGGCCACGGCCATCGTCGCGCAGCAGCACGCGGCGACCGCGCGCCGCCGCAGCCCCACGTTTCCACCGGCGACGAGCAGCGCCAGCGCGCTCCCCGCGGCCGCGAGCTGCAGGGAACCTGCCGCTCCCAGCGCGGCGCCGCCGATGGCGAACGCCGCGGCGGTGCGCTGGAAGGAACCGTGGTCCTCGAATCGCGCGTCCATGACGTCACCAGCCGGCGACCGGCGCGCGCGCCGGTCGTCGGGCCCCAGCACCTGGACAAGGGCCCGCGCGGCGTCACGGGCGCGCGCGATCTTGACGCCCGACATGGAGCCGGAGCGATCGATGATCAGGACCGCGTTCACGGGCACCCGCGGGCGTGCGGCAGCCTCGCCGGCGGCGGCGAGATCGATCTGCAGATAGGCGCTCGTGGTCCGGTCCTCGGGCAGGTACAGCCGCTCCAGCAACGCCTGCAGGCGAAGACTGCCTGGCGTTGCCGCCTGCGGAACCGGCGGCGGCGGCGGGACCGGCTTGGGGGGAAGCGGCCGGAGGAGCGCCGCCATCAGGGCGGCGGCGAACGAGGCGAAGGCGAGGGAGAAGAGGGCGAACGTGCGGCGCATGCGGCACCTCCGCCCTGTGGAACGCGCCAGGGCGGCGGGGGATCTAGTCGCCGCCGCACCGCCGAAGGCGGCTTGGCGACTACGCCTGAGCGCACACCGTGCCCAGCATGGGTTTGAAATGGGTTCTAGGCCGCGGTGTTCCGGAGGTGCGTTTCCAGGAACTCCGCCGCGCGCCGCTCGGCGTAGAAGCGCGGGCGCCAGATCGGCCCTTCGATGAATCCCAGGTGCCCGCCCCGCGGGGAGATCTCCAGCTCGACCACCGGGTTGGTCACGCGTGGGATGCATCGTGCGGGAATGAACGGGTCGTCCGCGGCGGACAGGAGCAGGAGCGGGACGCGCACCCGGTCGACGAAGTCGGCGCTGGAGCTCTGCGCGTAATAGTCGCGGGCGCCTTCGAAGCCGTGCACCCGCGCGGTCAGCGCGTCGTCGAACTCGAAGAGTGTGCGGGCCCGACGGACGCGCGCGTCGTCGGCGGCCCCCGGAAACCGGGCGAGCTTCTCCAGCGACTTGCGCTTCAGCGAGCGCAAGAAGCGCGTGCGGTACACGAAGCGCCAGAAGCCCGGACCGTCCAGCGTCTGCGCGCAGAGCGCGAGATCGAATGGAACGCAGAGGGCGGCCGCGGCCTTGACTTCGCGCGGCGCGGCGTCGCCCTGCTCGCCCAGCCACTTCACCAGCACGTTCCCGCCCAGCGAGCAACCGGCGAGCACGATGCGGTCCGACTGTTCGCGCGCGCGCCTCACGAGCTCGTCCAGATCGCCGGTCTCGCCCGAGTGATAGGAGCGCACCAGCCGGTTCATGTCGCCGGAGCAGCCGCGGAAGTTGAGCGCCAGGGCTCCCCAGCCCCGCCTGCGCGCCTGGGCGAGAAGCCCGCGGATGTAGTGCGCTGAGCTGGAGCCTTCCAGCCCGTGCAGCGCCAGCAGCAGCGGCGCGCCCGTGGGGCCGGACATCCGGTCGACGTCGACGAAATCGCCGTCCGACAGCTCCCACCGCTCGCGCGTCACCGGAACACGCGGACCCCGCCGGAACAAGGGGCCGAAGACGGTCATGAGATCCGGGCTGATGAGCCAGCGGGCGGCGTCGTACACCGGAACCATGATATTCGACGGATTGCGATCTACGTTCGCACCCGTGTACGCGGCGTTGATCATCTTCGGAGCGGTCCTCTCCACGCTCGTCCTGCCGCTCCCGGAAGAGCTGGCCCTCCTCGGCGCCGGCTGGTGGGCGCACGCCGGAGCGCTCCCGCTCTGGGCCGCATGGCTGGCGGCGTGGCTCGGGATCGTCGTCGGCGACACGGCCTCGTACCTGCTCGGGCGTTTCCTCCTGCCGGGTCTGCTCCGCACGCGGCTGGGCAAGCGCCTTCTTTCTCCGCACCTGCGCAGGTGGGGGGAGGAGCTGGTGCGCCGCAATGGCGTCCGCGCCATCCTGCTCGGCCGGTTCCTCGTGGCTCTGCGCGGGCCCGTCTACCTCGCGATCGGCGGGAGCAAGTACCCGTTGCTCCGGTTCGAGCTGATCAACGGCGCGGTCGGGCTGGTCGAGGTCGCCCTGCTGGTCGGCCTCGGTTACGAGTTCGGGCGTTCGACCAGGCTCGCGCACGAGGTGCGGTTCATCGAGATCGCCGTGGGGGTGACGGTGGCGGCCGTGTTGGTGATCCCGCCGATCGTCAAGTGGCGGATGGTGCGAAGACACCGCCGTGCAGGCAACGCTTGACCTTCCAGCAGCTTGCGTCCGACGCAAGTCGTCGCGAGTGTTCAGGAATGAGAATCTGGCCGGGAAAGTCCTATCCCCTCGGGGCCTCCTACGACGGCGCGGGCACGAACTTCGCGCTGTTTTCGGAGGTCGCTACCAAAGTCGAGCTCTGCCTCTTCGACCGCAACGGCAACCAGAGCCTCATCGATCTCCCGGAGCGCACCGGGTTCGTCTGGCACGGGTACCTGGTCGGCGTGAATCCCGGCCAGCGCTACGGCTATCGCGTCCACGGCCCCTGGGAGCCGGAGAAAGGCCTGCGCTCCAATCCCGCCAAGCTGCTGCTCGACCCGTACGCGCGCGCCATCGAAGGTCACCCGAAATGGGACGAGGCGATCTACCCGTACAACCTGGCCGAGGGCGACCTGGTCGCCAATGGCGCCGATAGCGCGCCCTTCATGCCGCGGTCCGTGGTCACCAATCCCTACTTCGACTGGAGCGACGACCGGCCTCCGGGGCGGCCCTGGCACGAGACGGTCGTGTACGAAGTGCACGTCAAAGGATTCACGCAGCGGCATCCGGAAGTCCCCGAGGAGCAGCGAGGCAAGTACGCCGGCCTCGCGTCCCCGGCGGCGATCGAGTACCTGCAGGCGCTCGGCGTGACTTCGATCGAGCTGCTCCCGATCCATCAATTCGTCCACTCCCAGCACCTGCTGGACAAGGGGCTGCGCAACTACTGGGGGTACGACTCGATCGGGTTCTTCGCTCCGCACAACGAATATTCGAGCCGGGGCCAGCGCGGCGAACAGGTGATGGAGTTCAAGGCGATGGTGAAGGCGCTGCACCGCGCCGGCATCGAGGTGCTCCTCGACGTCGTCTACAACCACACCTGCGAGGGCAACCAGCTGGGACCGATGCTCTCGTTCAAGGGCATCGACAACGCCGCGTACTACCGCACGATGGCGGACGATCCCCGCTACTACATGGACTACACGGGGACGGGGAATTCTCTGAACATGCGGCAGCCCTACACCCTGCAGCTGCTGATGGATTCGCTGCGGTACTGGATCCAGGAGATGCACGTGGACGGCTTCCGCTTCGACCTCGCTTCCGCGCTCGCGCGCGAGCTGCACGAGGTCGATCGGCTGAGCGCCTTCTTCGACCTGATCCAGCAGGACCCGGTGGTCTCCCGGGTGAAGCTGATCGCCGAACCGTGGGACGTCGGGGAGGGCGGCTATCAGGTGGGCAACTTCCCCGCGCAGTGGTCGGAGTGGAACGGGAAGTACCGCGACACGGTCCGCGACTACTGGCGCGGGCAGGACTCGCTCCTGGGAGAGTTCGCGCAGCGATTCACCGGCTCTTCCGACCTCTACGCGTCGACCGGCCGCAGGCCGTATGCCTCGATCAATTTCATCACCGCGCACGACGGCTTCACGCTTCGGGACCTGGTCTCCTACAACGAGAAGCACAACGAGGCGAACAAGGAGGAGAACAAGGACGGAAACAATGACAACCGGTCGTGGAACTGCGGCGCCGAGGGCGAGACGCAGGATGCGGCCGTCCTCCAGCTGCGCGCGCGCCAGCAGCGCAACTTCCTCAGCACGCTGGTTCTCTCCCAGGGCGTGCCGATGCTGGTCGCCGGCGACGAGTCGGGCCGCACGCAGGCGGGCAACAACAACGCCTATAGCCAGGACAACGAGGCGTCCTGGCTCGATTGGGAGCATTTCGACGAGGACCTGTTGGAGTTCGCCCGGGGCATCATCAAGCTGCGCATGGAACACCCCATCTTCCGGCGCCGCGGCTGGTTCCACGGCCAGGAGCTGCGCGGCACGGACGTCAAGGACCTGGCCTGGTTCACGCCTGAAGGCAAGGAGATGTCGGACGAGGACTGGCGGGTCGGCTACGCCAAGTCGCTCGGGGTCTTCCTCAACGGCGTCGCCATCCAGCGTCCCGGCGAGCACGGGGAGCGGGTGAAGGACGACAGCTTCTACATCGTCTTCAACGCGCACCACGAGCCGCTGCAGTTCACCTTGCCGGGCGAGCCGTTCGCCGCGAAGTGGTTCCAGGTGCTGGACACCGCCAGCGAGAACGCGCCCGAGTTGCGGCGGTCGCGGCGCGAGCCGACGGTGGCGCCGGGCTCGAAGATCGACGTACAGGCGCGCAGCGTCGTGGTGCTGCGGTCCGGAGCCTGATTCCGACCGGGGCCGGCCGCGACTACAGCGCCGCTGCCGCCGGCCGCCTTCCGACGCACCGGCAGCTCGCCGGGTGCACCGCCGTCTTCGCGTCTTCCCACTCGTTGCGCGCGTGCTGCATCATGCGGCGGACCGCCGCGCGAGTGCCGCCGTCTTCCCTGATCCAGCCCACCCCGAGCTCGCCCTGACCCGCCCACACCACGCGGCCGAACGCCTCGAACTGCGCGCCGCACGGATCGGCCTCGGGAAGCGCCACCCGCATCGTCTGGCTGGGAGCTCCGGCATCCGAGGGCATGGCGGCGAGCCGGGCTCCGCCGTCGCTGACGTCGCGCAGGCGGCAGAGGAGCGCAGCCAGTCCTTCCGCCTCGGCGAGCACCAGCTGATCGCTCGCGAAGCGCAGCTCGGAGCGCGCCGGCGTATCCTCGAGCTTGTCCAGGCAGCGCTGGGCGCCGGCCAGCTCCAGCCAGAGTCCGCCGCCCGAGGAGCGGGCCCACACCCAGCCGCGCAGCGTCGCCACCTGGATGGTCGCGCTGAAGTCGATCTCCAGCGACGCGAGGGTACCCTTCGGGGCGACCGCGCCGGGAAAGAAGAAGTACCCGGCGCCGTCGACGAGATGGACATGCTCGCGTAGCCGCCGCGGGCTGTCGATCTCGTAACGCAGCCGCAACGCCATCCCGGACCTCCCCGACCAAAGCGACAACAAAAGTCCCGCCAATTCCCACCTGTCGGAATTTGCTTCGTTCTGGAAGGAATTGGCGTGCTCCAGCGGACGGCGAGGGAATACCGCTGCCCACGCGCGCCCCCCTCGTCTTCTCCAAATCGCACCGACGTTTCCGCGCGGAAGGCAGCACGCTTCCCTCGGGATCGCCGTAGAATGCCCGCCATGTCCAATCTGGGGGAGCTGCAGAAGAAGCAGGCCGAGGCGGCGAGCTTCGCGCTGCGCATGGCCGAGGAGAAGGATCCGGACCGCTTGAAGGCCATGGCGGAGCAGCTTCAGGTGCGCTGCGCGGAGCTGGGCAGGATGGCCAAGGGGCTGGAGGCGGCGCTCGCTCCCGCCGGCGGCGGCGGAGCCGAGACGCGCGTTCTTCTCACTGCCGAGCAGCGAAAGCGGATCGCCGATCAGACCGGCGTCGGCGTCGAGGTGGTGACCCTGCGCGATACGAGCGGGCGCGGCTGGTCGAAGAGCATGGGGAGCGTGGAGCCGCGCGAGATCGAAGCGATGGCCGCCCGGCAGGCCGCCGTCTCCCGCCTGAAGGCGGAGACGCGGACGCGGGTGGAGAAGATCATCCAGGAGCTGGAGAAGCTCGCGATTCCCGAGCTCGCCGACACCATCGCCGACCTCAGGCGTGGTATCCTTTGAACACAGGTGGTCTGCGCGGGGGACGCATGCCCGGCCTCAGCCCCATCAAGATCCTGGGAAACGTAAAGTTCATGTCGAACAACCTGAAGCTCCCCACGCAAAAGGCGTCGGGCGGAGCGAAGGGCTGGGCGGAGAAATTCTTCAAGGACCGGGACCAGGAACCGGGCGAGATGAGCGGGGTTCCGCAGACGATTCCGCCCTGGTTCTTTCCGCAGAAGCCCGGCTACAAGTACCACCAGAAGAGCTGCGACAAGATCGGGCAGGACTTCAAGGATTTCCACGACGCGATGATCGACGCCGTGCAGTTCGGGCACCAGATGTGGAAGCTGCAGGCGAAGTTCCAGAACCTCCAGATCATGGCGGTCTGCGCCATCGGTTCCCCGGGTTGCCTGGACGGGCCGGAACTGGAGAGCTTGATCAAGCAAGCTCCGTCCTGCGCCGCGTTCAGCGGAAACAAGGCGAAGCACCGAGACGCGGTGGCGAAGGGAGTGTCGAAGGCGTTCAAGAACTGGCAGGACCAGGTCACCGTCCCCGGCCTTCCCTGGTATCCGGCGTTCGCGGCGTTCCCGGGGCCGATGGCGCCGCCGATGCCCAACATCCCGATGCCGCTGATCTGCTGCATCTCCGCGAAGATGTCGGACATCATCATGCCGGACACGATGACGCAGGAGATGGACGACGCGCTGGACGGCGGCTTGAAGAACAAGGATCCGGAGAAGCACTACCACGCGCTGCACGACGCGATCACCACCGTGCTCTCGCTCGCGTTCCTGATGTGGCTCGCCTCGCAGCAAGTGATGCTGGTGTTGGGCAAGGGCCCCATCCCCACCTTCGCCCCGCCCTTCGTCCCCGTCGGACCGGTGGTCGGGGGCGACAACCTCGCCATCCCCGGCCATCTGATGACGTAGCTGCGTCCGCCGCGGGAGGTCGATGCGCGTTGCGGTGATCGGCGGCGGAATCGCGGGGCTTTCCGCGGCGCACGAGTTGCTCCGGCGCGGGGCGGACCCGGTCGTGTTCGAAGCGTGCGCGTACGCCGGTGGCAAGGTCAGGACGCGCAACGAGCGCGGCTACCTGAGCGAGGATGGGCCGAACTTCCTCGCGCGCCCGCTGGACGCGCTGCTCGACGCGAGCGGGTTGCGCCCCGAGGTGGTGACGCCGCGAGCGCCGATGACCCGCTGGATCCACCTGGACGGGCGTGTGCTGCGAGCGCCGGGCCTGTCACTGCTCGCCCGTGCCGGCCTCGGCCGCGCGCTGTTGGAACCGCTGTTTGCGAAGCCGCTCCGGGACGACATGCCGCTCGGAGAGTTTCTCGAACGGCGTCTAGGCAGGCGCGCCGGCGGACTCGCGGCGACCGTGATGAGCGCCGGCGTCTACGCGGGCGATCCAGCCTCGCTGTCTGCGCGCGATGCGTTCCCCTCCCTCGGCGCGCTCGCGGAGAGGGGATCGCTGATCGTCAACGCATTCCGCCGGCCCGAAGCGCCCCGCAGCGGCATCTGGACGCTGCGCCGCGGTCTGGGGACGCTGGCGGGCGCTCTCGTCCTTGCTCTCGGCGGCCGCGTGCGCCTGGGCGCGCGCGTCGGGCTGCTCTCGCCCGCGCAAGGCGGTTGGTCGGTCCAGGGAGAGCGCTTCGAGGGCGTGGTGCTCGCCGTTCCCGCGGCGGCGGCCGCCGACCTGACGCACGGGTTCGCGCCGAAGTTTGCCGATGCGGCCCGTCGCTTCCACAGCGCACCGGTGACGGTCGTCCACCTCGGATTGCGTCAGGGCGGACTGCCGCGCGGCTTCGGGATGATCGACGCAGACGGCACCCTCCACGCAGTGGGCACGCTGCTCCCCAGCAGCATGCTGCCGGGGCGGGCGCCCGAGGGGCGTGCGCTGCTGACCGCGATCTGCGGCGGCGCCCGGCATCCGGAGCGCGCCGCCCTTGCCGACGGTGCGCTGGTCGGCGCCCTCATGGCGGACCTGCGCGCGACCTGGGGCGTGCGCGATGCGCCCGAGTACGTGCGCGTGGTGCGCTGGGAAGCGGCGATCCCGCAGTACGCGCCCGGTCACCGCCAACGGGTCCGTGAAGCGCGTGAGCTGGTTGCCGACCTGCCCCGGCTGGAGCTGGCCGGCGCCGCCTGGGACGGGGTGGGAGTGCCCGACGTCGCGCGCTCCGGCGCCGAGGCGGCCGCGCGCCTCGTCCAATGAGCATCGAGGCAGGCCAGCCTCCCCTCGGGCTGGCGCCCGTCCGTTTGCGGCTGGAGCGCATGCGTCGCAGATTCGTCGCGTGGCCCTGCGCGGAAAGGTGAAGAACTCCCTCGACGAGGCGCGCATGCTCATGCTCGGCGCGCAGGTCCTCCTCGGATTCCAGTACCGGGCGTTCTTCGAGAAGGGCTACGAGAAGTTCGGACCGGCCGAGCGAGCGCTGGAGATCGCCGCGCTCTTCGCGCTGCTGCTGACGCTCTTGCTGCTCTTCCTGCCGCCCGCACGGCACTGCATCGTCGAGCACGGCCGCGACACCGCGCGATTCCACCGGTTCGTCATGACGGTGATGGGGGTCGCCCTGCTGCCGTTTGCGCTGGGACTCAGCTTCGAGCTGGCCGTCGCCGGGAACCGGATCGCCGGAGCGCCAGGAGGCGCGGCGTCTGGCGCGATCGCTCTCGCCGCCGCGCTCGGGCTCTGGTACGGGCACTTCGCCCGCAAGGATCGTCAGCAGGACGAGGAACCGGAGGACGCCGTGGAAGAGACGCCGCTCGAACACAAGATCGTCGAGGTGCTGACGGAGGCGCGCATCCTGCTGCCGGGCGCCCAGGCGCTGCTGGGATTCCAGCTCGCCATGGTCCTGATGGAGTCCTTCTCGCAGCTGCCGCGTCCGGTCCAGATGGTGCATCTGGTCAGCCTCGGGTTCGTCGCGCTCGCGACCGTGGTCCTGATGTCGCCGGCGGCCTACCACCGCATCGTCGAGCGGGGGCGCGACACGGAGCGGTTCCATGCCTTCGCCTCCAGGATGGTGCTGGTCGCGCTGGCGCTGCTTGGACCGGGGTTCGCGGGCGACCTCTATGTCGTCCTGCGCCGCGCCGGCTACGAGCGCTCGGCGCTACCGGTCGCGGCGGCGACGCTCGCGGTCTTCTATACGGCGTGGTTCGGCGCGATGCTGCTCTTGCGGCGCAGACGCAGCGGGGAGCTGCGGACCAGGCCAGCCTGAGCTCCAGAGGCCCGCGGCCATGCGCCGTGACGGTCCATCGGGCTACAATCGCGCGCGATGGACGTCGCCCTCTTCATCCCCTGCTACGTCGATCAGTTCTATCCCCGCGTCGGGCTGGCCACGGCGGAGGTCCTCGAGCGGCATGGGGTGACGGTCCATTTTCCCGAGGCTCAGACGTGCTGCGGCCAGCCGATGGCGAACTCCGGTTTCTTCGACGACGCGCGGCCGCTCGCGCGCAAGATGCTCGAGGTCTTCGCGCCGTACGAGCACGTGGTCTGCCCGTCGGGGAGCTGCACCAGCATGGTGCGAAACCACTTCGAGACCGTCTTGCCGGGCGACCCGCGAGTCGCCGGCCTGCGCGCGAAGACCCGCGAGCTCTGCGAGTTCCTGCACGACGTCCTCCGGGCGCGCCCGCGCGGCCGCTTCCCGCACAAGGTCGGGCTGCACGACAGCTGCCACGGCTTGCGCGAGCTGCGACTCGGCAGCGGCAGCGAACGGCTGGTGCAGGCGTTCTCCAAGATGCGGACGCTGCTCGACGGCATCGACGGGTTGCAGCTCGTCGAGCTGGCGCGCGTCGACGAGTGCTGCGGGTTCGGCGGGACGTTCGCCGTCACCGAGGAAGCGGTCTCCTGCGCGATGGGCCGCGATCGGATCGCCGATCACGAGCGGGCCGGAGCGGAGGTGATCGCCGGAGGGGACGTCTCCTGCCTCATGCACCTCGACGGCTTGATCCGGCGCGACGGCAAGAAGCTGCGCGTCCTGCACGTGGCGGAGCTGCTGGAGGAGGCCACCAGATGACCGAGCACGCGGCGCGGGCCGCGGAGTTCGTCGCGAACGATGCGCGCCTGCACTGGCACGATCAGGCGGTCTGGTTCGTGCGCAACAAGCGGGACATCGCCCGCAGCTTCGTCCCGGAGTGGGAGGAGCTTCGCAGCCTCGGCTCGCAGATCAAGGCGCATACGCTCTCGCGCCTTGCCGAATACCTGGAAGAGTTCGAGAGGAACGCCAGAGCCGCAGGCGCCGCGGTGCACTGGGCGCGCGATGCCGACGAGCACAACCGCATCGTGCACGGGATCCTGCGCGAGAACGGCGTGACGCGGCTGGTGAAGAGCAAGTCGATGCTCACGGAGGAGTGCCATCTCAACGAGTACCTCGAGGCGCAGGGCGTCGAGGTGGTGGACACGGACCTCGGCGAGCGGATCGTGCAGCTCCGCCGCGAGCCGCCCTCCCACATCGTGATGCCGGCCATCCATCTCAAGAAGGAGGAGATCGGGGAGCTGTTCCACGACAAGCTGGGGACGCCGCGCGGACTCGCCGATCCCAAGCAGCTCACCGAGGCGGCGCGCGCGCACCTGCGCGAGAAGTTCCTCGCCGCCCAGGCGGGGCTCACGGGCGTGAACTTCGCCATCGCCTCGACTGGAGGCGTGGTGGTGTGCACGAACGAGGGCAATGCGGACCTGGGCACTGCGCTGCCGCCGATCCACATCGCCTGCATGGGCGTGGAGAAGCTGGTTCCTTCGCCGCCGGAGCTGGCGGTCTTCCTCCGGCTGCTCGCGCGCAGCGCCACGGGGCAGCCGATCACCGCTTATACCTCGCACTTCCACGGCCCCCGTCCCTGCGCCTCGATGCACATCGTGATCGTCGATCACGGACGCAGCCGGATCCTCGCGCGCGAGGAGTACCGCAACTCGCTCAAATGCATCCGCTGCGCGGCCTGCCTGAACACCTGCCCCGTCTATCGCCGCAGCGGAGGGCACAGCTACGGCGTGGCCGTCGCGGGCCCCATCGGCTCGGTCCTCGCGCCGCACGTCGACCCGAAGAAGCACGCCGATCTCCCCTTCGCCTCCTCGCTCTGCGGGTCCTGCAGCGACGTCTGCCCGGTCCGCATCGATCTGCACCACCAGCTGCTCGCCTGGCGGGGCGAGTTGGCCGCGCAAGGGCTGGTGCCGCTGCGCAAGCGCGTGGTCTCGCGGGTCGGCCGGTGGGTGCTGGCGCGCACCTGGGCCTATCGCTTCTTCGGAAAGCTGGCGCGGATCTTTGCACGGTACGTCCCGAACCCGTGGACGCGCCAGCGCGAGCTGCCGCCGATGCCGCGCGAGAGCTTCCGCGCGCAATGGAGAAAACGTGTCCGCGCGCGATGAGATCCTGAAAGCGCTGCGCGCCGCCGCGCCGCAGGCGGTGCCGTTGCCGGACATCGGGCGTGTTTCGGCGGTGCGGTATCCGGACGTGCGTGAGCGATTCGCGAAGAGCGTGGTCGAGGTCGGCGGATGCTGCGTCCTGGTGGAGGGCCCGCTGGAGCCGGCGCTGGCGGCGATTCCGGAGTACGCGGCCGCCCGCAAGGTGGTCTCCCTCGTCCCCGGAGTGGCGAAAGCAAACGTCGATCTCTCCTCCATTCGCGATCCGCACGATCTGCGCGACGTCGACTTCTGCGTGCTGCCGGCGGAGCTGGGCGTGGCCGAGAACGGCGCCTGCTGGATCGTCGATCACGGCGGGGCCAACCGGGCCTGCGCGTTCCTCACCCAGCACCTCGCGGTGGTCCTGCGCGGCGACTGCCTGGTGCACAACCTCCACGAGGCCTACCAGCGGATCGCGATCCCTTCGCCCGGATTCGCGATGTGGCTGTCGGGTCCTTCGAAGACGGCGGACATCGAGCAGGCGCTGGTGATCGGCGCGCACGGTGCGCGCTCCTGCACCGTGCTGGTCACGGCGCAGGCCAGCTGATCGTCACTGCTGCCCTGCGGGTGGCCTGGGGCTGGCACGCTCGATCGCGCACTCGCTCCCCTCACCTCTGGACGCTCTTTCCCCGCTGGCGTATCACCCCCGCTGGAGGCCCGAGATGATCGAGGTGACTGCGAAGGCGTCGGAAGTGGTGCTTTCGAAACCGGCGCTCGCCTTCGTCGAGGAGCTGCACCGGGCGTTCGAGCCGCGCCGGCAGGAGCTGCTCGAGAAGCGCGCCGAGCGCTACCGCAAGCTCGCTGCCGGCGCGTCGTTCGACTTCCTCCCGGAGACCGCGAAGGTGCGCTCCGCCGACTGGAAGGTGGCCGCGCCGCCGGGGGATCTGCAGAAGCGTCACGTGGAGATCACCGGGCCGGTCGAGCGGAAGATGATGATCAACGCGCTCAATTCCGGCGCCGACGTCTTCATGGCCGACTTCGAGGATGCTCTCTCTCCCACCTGGAGCAACGTCGTCGAGGGACATCTCAACCTCATGGATGCGGTCCGGCGAAAGCTCACGTTCACCTCGCCCGAGGGCAAGACGTACAAGCTCAACCAGAAGCTGGCGACGCTATTGGTGCGGCCGCGCGGCTGGCACCTGCCGGAGAAACACCTCGAGTCGGAAGGCAAGCCCATCGCCGGCGCGCTCGCCGACTTCGGGCTCTACTTCTTCCACAACGCGCGCGAGACGCTGGATCGCGGCACCGGCCCCTACTTCTACCTGCCGAAGATGGAGTCGCATCTCGAGGCGCGGCTGTGGAACGACGTGTTCGTGCTGGCGCAGGAGAAGCTCGGCATTCCGCGTGGGAGCGTGCGGGGAACCGTGTTGATCGAGACGCTCCCGGCGGCGTTCGAGATGGACGAGATCCTCTACGAGCTGCGCGATCACGCGAGCGGGCTGAATGCCGGGCGCTGGGACTACATCTTCTCGCTGATCAAGAAGCTGCGGACGCGGAAGGACCTCATCCTTCCCGACCGCCAGCAGATCACGATGACGGTGCCGTTCATGCGCGCGTACACCGAGCTCCTGGTGAAGACCTGCCACCGGCGCGAAGCGCACGCCATGGGCGGCATGGCGCCGTTCATCCCCACCCGGAAGAACCCGGAGATCAACGAGAAGGCGCTGGCGCAGACCCGCGCGGACAAGGAGCGCGAGGTGGCCGACGGATTCGACGGCACCTGGGTCGCGCACCCGGACCTCGTGCCGGTGGCGAAGGAAGTCTTCGAACGCAAGCTGAGCAAGCCGCACCAGAAAGAGCGCAAGCGCGAGGAGGTGCGGGTGGAGGCGCGCGAGCTGCAGGACACGCGCGTGCCGGGCGGCACGATCACCGAGAACGGGATGCGCAACAACATCTCGGTGGCGCTGCAGTATCTGGCCTCCTGGCTCTCCGGCAACGGCGCGGCGGCGATCTTCAACCTGATGGAGGACGCGGCCACCGCGGAGATCTCGCGCGCCCAGCTCTGGCAGTGGGTGCAGAACAAGGCGAAGCTCGCGGACGGCCGGCAGATCGACCGGACCCTGTACGAGAAGCTCCGCGACGACGAGCTCGGGAAGCTGCAAGGCTTGTCCCATTTGAAGGAAGCGCGCAAGATCCTCGACGAGCTCGCGCTGGGCGAGTTCGTGGAGTTCCTCACCCTCCCCGCCTACGAGCTGCTCGAATGAAGCAGGAGACTCCCGGCGCCACCCGGGCGGAGCACAAGCAGCGGGCCTCGCCGCTGCCGGCGGCGCTGGTTTCGCGGTTCGCGGCGGTGGTGGGCGAGGGGTACGCCATCAGCAAGCCCGAGCAGCTGCGCACCTACGAATCCGACGGGCTGGCGAGCTTCCGGGTGACGCCGGGGGTGGTGGTGCTGCCGGCGAGCACGGAAGAAGTGGTCGGCTGCGTGAAGATCGCGCGCGAGGCGGGTCTGCCCATCGTCGCGCGGGGATCCGGGACCGGCCTCTCGGGCGGCGCGCTCCCGGTGCCCGGCTGCATGCTGATCGGACTCTCGCGGATGCGCAAGATCCTCGAGGTCGACCTCGAGAACGCGTTCATGCGCGTGCAGCCGGGGGTGATCAATCTCGACGTCTCCAAGCAGATCGGGCCGGAGGGCTGGTACTACGCGCCCGATCCCTCCTCGCAGAGCGTGTGCAGCATCGGCGGCAACGTCGCCGAGAACTCGGGCGGCGCCCACTGCCTCAAGTACGGCTTCACCGTCAACCATGTGCTCGGCTTGCAGATGGTGCTCTACGACGGGAGCGTGGCAGAGCTGGGCGGGCCGGTGCTCGACCAGCCGGGCTACGATCTGACCGGGGTAGTGGTGGGCAGCGAAGGGCTGCTCGGGATCGTCACGGAAGTGACGCTGCGGATCCTGCGCAAGGCGGAAGCGACGCGGACGTTCTTCGCCACCTTCCCCTCGACCACCGAGGCGGGAAACGCGGTGAGCGCCATCATCGCCTCGGGGATCGTGCCTGCAGCGATCGAGATGATGGACACGCTCGCCATCGTGGCGGCCAAGGCGGCCACGGGAGTGGACTGGCCGGAGGTGGGGGCTGCGCTCTTGATGGACGTCGATGGGGTGGCCGACGAATGCGACCACACCTCCGCGAACGCCATCGAGCTGGCGCGCAAGGCGGGCGCGTTGGAGATCCGCGTGCCGAAGGACGCCGAGGAGCGGGAGTTGATGTGGAAGGGGCGCAAGAGCGCCTTCGCCGCCGTGGGCCGCATCGCCCGCAATTACCTGGTGCAGGACGGCGTCATCCCGCGCAGCGAGATCGCGCGCGTGCTCCAGGAGATCGCCGCGCTCGGCCGGCGCTATGGGCTGCAGGTGGCCAACGTGTTCCACGCGGGAGACGGCAACCTCCACCCGCTGGTGCTCTTCGACGGACGCGACCCGGCCGAGGAGAAGAAGGCCGAAGAGATGTCCGGCGAGATCCTGCGCATCTGCTTGCGCTACGGCGGATCGATCACCGGCGAGCACGGGGTGGGCACCGACAAGGCGCCTTACATGGCCGAGATGTTCTCGGCAGCAGACCTGGAGACGATGCAGCTCGTGCGCTGCGCGTTCGATCCAGGGGGGTCGTTCAATCCGGGCAAGGTCTTTCCTTCGCCCCGCCTCTGCGGCGACAAGCCGGGGCTGTACCGGCCGCATCCAACCGAGTTGTCGGGGGAAGCGTGGCGCGCGTAACGGCCGGCTCGATCGACGAGGTGCAGGCGCTGCTCGCGCAGGGCGACCGCACCGTGCTCTTCGTCGGCGGCGAGACGGCGATGCCGCCGGGGCCGCCGGTCGATCTGGAGATCTCCACCGGCAGGCTGAACCAGGTGGTGGAGTACGCGCCCGCCGATCAGGTGGTGACCGTGGAGTGCGGGGTGAACCTGGCACAGCTCCAGAGGGAACTGGCGAAGAGCGGGCAGCGGCTCGCGCTCGATCCTCCCCACCCCGTCGAGGCGACGCTCGGCGGCATCGTCGCCGCGAACTCGTTCGGGCCGCTGCGGACGAGATACGGGTCCGTGCGCGATCTGATCATCGGCGTCTCCATCCTGCGGGCGGACGGCACGCGCGCGAAGGGCGGCGGCAAGGTGGTGAAGACGGTGGCGGGGTTCGACATGCCCAAGCTGATGTGCGGCTCGTACGGGACGCTCGCCTTCATCGCCACGGCGACCTTCCGCGTGCATCCGCTGCCGGAGAAGACGGTCACGCTGCGGGCGCGCGGGAGCGACCCGCTGGAGCTGGTGCGCCGCGTGCGCGCGCTGCAGCTCGAGCCGGCGGCGATGATCGCGCTCGGGGAAGGGGCGGGATGGGACGTCTATCTCCGCTTCGAGGGATTCCGCTCCGGCGTGCGGGCGCAGCGCGAGAAGCTGCGCGAGCTCGACGAGGCGGAGTGGCCGGGGCACGCGGAAGGTGCGGTGCGGCTCCGTTTCGGCGGGCTCCCGACGCACGCGGCCCAGGTGGCGAAGGCGCTGGCTCCGCTGCGGGCGCGCCTCGAATGGTTGCCGACGCTCGGGCTTGGTTTTGCTTCCTGCGCGGCCGTCGAGGCCGAAGCGCTGCACCGCGCCAGGCGCGAGCTGACGGCGCTCGGCGGATGGCTGACCGGCCCGGGCGACTGGGGGCCCGCGCCCGCCTCGCTCGCGGTGCACCGCTCGGTGAAGAGGCAGCTCGACCCGGAAGAACTGCTTGCGCCCGGAAGATTCGTCGTATGACGGCGCCGCAACGGGAGCTGATCGACGACTGCGTCCATTGCGGCTTCTGCCTGCCCCACTGCCCGACGTACCTGAACTGGGGCGAGGAGATGGACTCGCCGCGCGGCCGCATCGATCTGATGCGCGGGCTGCGGACCGGGGAGATACCGATGACGCCGACCGTGGCCGCGCACTTCGACCGCTGCCTGGGCTGCATGGCGTGCGTGACCGCATGCCCGTCGGGCGTCCGGTACGACGTGCTGATCGAGGAGACGCGCGCGTACGTGGAGCGGAACTACCGGCGGGGATTCTGGGATCGGCTGCACCGCTGGATGATCTTCCAGGTCTTCCCGTATCCGCGTCGGTTGCGGGCGATGGCGGCGCTCCTGCTGGTGTACGTCTGGACGGGGATGCGATGGCTGGTCCGCCACAGCGGGGTGCTGAAGCTCTTTCCGCCCCGCATGCGTCAGCTCGAGGAGCTGCAACCGGAGGTGACCTTGCGGAGCGTCTTCTCGCGGCTGCCGGCGCGGGTGGCGGCGGCGGGAGAGAGGCGGATGGGAGTCGCGCTGGTGGCCGGATGCGTGCAGCGCGTCTTCAATCCCCGTGTGAACGAGGCGACGATCCGCGTGCTCGCGGCCGAAGGATGCGAAGTGATCATTCCTCGCGGGCAGGGCTGCTGCGGAGCGCTGTCCATGCACGCGGGCCGCGAGGAGGAGTCGCTGCGATTCGCCCGGGACTTGATCGAGCGCTTCTCGAGCGAGCCCGTCGATGCGGTGGTGATCAACGCGGCCGGCTGCGGCTCGCACCTCAAGGATTATGCGCGCCTGTTTCCCGACGATGCGCGGGCTCGGGCGTTCGCCGCCAAGGTGCGCGACGTCAACGAGCTCCTGGCCGTGCTGCCGCCGCGCGCTCCTCGCCGTCCCCTCCAGGTCCGCATCGCCATGCACGACGCCTGCCACCTGGTGCACGCCCAGCGCATCAAGGCGCAGCCCCGCAAGCTCCTCGGCGCCATCCCGGGAGTCACGCTGGTCGAGGTGCCCGACAGCGAGCAGTGTTGCGGGAGCGCGGGGATCTACAACCTGGTGCAGCCGCAGAGCGCGGAGCAGATCGGGCAGCGCAAGGTCGACAACGTGCTCTCGACGCGGGCGGACCTGCTGGCCAGCGCCAACCCCGGTTGCACCCTGCAGATCCAGAAGATCCTGCGCGATCGCGGCAAACGGCTGCCGGCGGCGCATCCGATCGAGATCCTCGACGCGTCGATCAGCGGAACGCCACTTCCGTCGTGACGGCGATCTGCGGGTGGATCGACCGGTAGACCGGGCAGTTCTGCGCGTAGAACCCGTGCACGCGCTGCGCCGTCTCCTGCTGCTCCGGAGCGCACTCCAGGGACAATTTTACGTGGATGCGCCGGATCACCAGCGTGCTGCCTTCCAACTCCACCTCGCCTTCGGCCTCCGCGGACAGCTTCCCGGCGGATGCGGGAATCTGACGCGCCTCCAGCGCGCCTCCGTAGGTCCCGACGAGTCAACCGGCTGCGGCGGCCACCAGATAGTCGAGCGTCGTGGCGTGGGGCTCGTATGTGCCCTCTTTGGCGCCATAGTGGACGGACACGGCACCGTGCGTGCCGAACTTCACCGGCGCCGGCTCCACGGGAAGCCACGCGTGCCGCAGGGACCCCTTGATGCGCTCCACCCGGACCTTCGATCGGTATGCGACTTCCGCCATGCGACCTCCTGGGCCCTGTGCAATAATGCCTCCAATGGACGCCGTCGAGGTGGAATCGCGGGAGCGGGTGCACATCCGGATGCGCGAGAACGCATCCACCCTGGCTGCATGGCGGGTCTCGCTCCGTGCGCCGCGAGGCGCCATCGTGCTCGCGGAAGCGGGCGGGAAGTCGTGGTACCGGGGAGAGGGCGAGCTGCTCGGACTGCCCCAGGAGAAGCTCGCCGAGCTGTGGAAGGCGGCCCTTTCGAGCGACAGCGAGCCGGAGCTGCCCCAGTACGGGTGAGGGCCCGGGGCGCGGCGTGCATCATCGCGACGACTGGCCGCTCCTTTGGACCAGCGAGCCGCGTACGAGCTGACGCGGAGCGCGCGGTGATTGCGCGGGTCCGGCTCTCCCGGTTCCCCTGAGAGTGGTCTGTGCAAGCCCTTGCTCGCGGATCGTCCGGGCAAGCGGCTCTTGACATACTCAACCTAATGGTTGAATATGTGCCGCGTGATGTCCGCCGCCCTGGACCGGTCTTTCGCTGCGCTGTCCGACCCGACCCGCCGTGCCATCGTCAACCGGCTCGCCCGCGGGCCGGCCCGGGTCACGGACGTGGCCGCGCGTTTTCCCATGTCGCTGAACGCGGTCTCCAAGCACCTGAAGGTCTTGGAAAGCGCAGGCCTCGTACGGAGGCGCCGTGCCGGCCGCGAGCACCACCTCGAGCTGCGGGCGGCGCCGCTGCGCGAGATCGCCCGATGGACCTCGCGCTACGAGCGGTTCTGGAACGAGAGACTGGATGCGCTCGACGCATTCCTGGAAGAGGAGAACTGACATGCCCAAGACCGTCACCGCCACCCGCCAACTCAAGGCCCCTCCGGAGCGCGTGTTCCGCGCCTGGACCGATCCCGCGGACGTGAAGCGCTGGTTCAAGCCCACGCGCCTGATCATGGACGCGAAGGTCGACGGACTTTGGCACTCCGAAGTGGAGTGGCAGGGCAAGCGCTGGCCCCATTACGGACGGTTCACCCGCCTGGAGCGCCCGCGCCTCTTCGAGCAGACATGGATGTCCGAAGCGACCCACGGTCTCGAGACCGTAGTGCGCGTGGAGCTCGAGCCGAAGGGCGGCGGCACCGAAGTCAGGTTGACTCATTCCGGATTGCCCGACGACGAGGCCGAGAATCACCGGAAGGGCTGGGAGCAGATCCTTTCGTCGCTCGATGATCTGCGCTAGTCGGGGCCGGGTCGCCTTCCACAAACCCGCGCGTGAACTGGTTCATCCTCTCGTCGCCGAAAGTGCCGCGCGCTGCCAGGTCGTTGTGGAACCTGCACAACAGGCGAACGTTCTCCGTGGTCGACGGCCCTCCCAAGGCGCGCGCAATCCGATGGGTCGAATTCCACGCGATCAGTGGAACCGCAAATGCCCCCGGACTCGAGCGGCCATTGGCAGCGGCCGCCATCGTGCGGCGCGGCGGTGGCCGGCTGGATGGCCGCCGCGACGGCCATCGCTTCCCGCTTCGATCGCTGGAAAAACTTCCGCAACGTCTCCTTCCGGTTCTCCGGCGTTAGCACCTTCGCGAGCGGAATGATGCTCGTGATGCACAAGCTGCCGTCGCGGAGAGGCTCGACGATCTCCGGAAATCGCTGCACGAGCTTCGCCGCGGTCTGGCGGTAGTGCGCGGCTCCTTCGAGAGCCCGAGCTCGCGGTGCAAGAAGTAGAAGAGACTGGAATATCCGAGCTCCACCCAGGCCCGGCGCCGGTCGAAATCCGCGAGAGCAACGAGGAAATCGGCCATGGCGCCGTGCTCGACGCGGAGGAGATCGGCGAGTCGTCCGGCGAGAATGCGTGCGTTTGTCATGCGCGAACGTTCGCACGCCGGTCTGACATCCCCGACTCCAGCGCAGCGCTACAGCCCCGCCAGCCCCGGTTCCATCCGCACGTACCCGTGCTCCGTCGCCCACAGATCCATCGACAGCGACACCAGGTCGTCGATCTCCGGCACGCGCCGCGCATCCAGGCTGAGGTCGATCGACTTCAGGTAAATCTTGCAGCTGTCGCACGCCTCGATCCGCACCCCTTCATGCTGCGGGGCCGTGAAGAACGGCAATTTTTCCGGATCCTCTTCCCCGCAGGCGGGGCAGCGGATACGGCCGACCTGCCAGACGAACGCGCAGAGGGCGCAATGGAGCATGCGCATCGCACCCTCGCCGGTGCCCGGGCCCGGAGGGATGCGGCGCGACGAGATCCACGCGCCGCTGCCGCAGAACACGCAGGTGCCGGACACGCCGCGCCCCGGCGCCTGCCCGATCTCCCTCAGCATCCGGGCGTACGGCTGGAGCGCGGCACGCGCCAGGTAGTCGAACTCCCCCGCGTCCCAGTACGCGCGCAGCCGGGCATTGAAGCCCCCGCCCAGCGCGTCCCGGGCGTCCTTCGCCAGCCCTGGCGGGCCGTTGCTCGCGCAGTATTCGAGGAGCGGGCGGGCCGCGGTCGCCACGCCGGCGAGGTCCGTGGCGCGCGACGACGCCTGCGCCCTCAAGAGCCCCGCGGCAAACCGCAGCAGCACCCCCGACCCCGGGTGCTCCTGCGCGAGCAGCCCGGCACGCTGCTCAGCGTCGACCACCCGTCACTTCCCGGTACCAGCGCGGGTGGTGCAGCTTCGCCCACGCCCGGGTCACCGTCCCTCGGGTCATTGAGTGGAACGTCCCCGGCTCCGCCGCCGTGCCCAGATAGATGTGCCCGACGATGGCCGCAAAGAAGGCGATGAAGCAGACGTCGTGGAGCAGGATGGAGATCGAGCGCAGCGTCTGGCTGAAGTACGTGGGCCACCAGAGGACAATGCCGCTCAGGAGGATTACCAGCCCGGTCGCCGCCACCATCCAGAAGAAGAACTTCTGCCCTGCGTTGTACTTGCCGACGTCCGGGTCTTCGCGGCCGGTAAACTTCATGTATTCGACGACGCTGAACTTGCGGTCGTGCGCGTCGAACATCATGTCGCGCATCCAGAGCACGAACATCACCGCCACCGAGGCCGCGAAGGCGACCCCGACCCAGGCGTGCAGCCAGCGGCAGACGGAAAGGCCTCCGAAGAAGTACGCCATCCAGCCGAACACCGGCGACCAGATGGGCATCCCGGTGAGGAGCGCGCCGAAGAAGAACACGGCGACGACCCAGTGAATCACGCGGGAAGCGAGCCGGTGCCGGACGATCTCGTCGCCGATCATCACGTCTTCGCGACGGCGGGCCACCTGGATGGCAGTGGGTCCCGCGACCGGCGATGCTCCGGGGATGCGGAGCTCGCTCATACCTCACCTCCGGTCTCGCGCGAGCTGTCCGTGGGCTTCTTCGGGCCGAACGCCATGAAGTGCCCGATGGCGCCGAACACCGCTGCCGCCATGGCGACGAAGCCAATCGGGTGCAGGACACGCTTCCAGAGGCTGACGGTGGTCGGTACTGTCGGGTCCTTGGGCAGGCCGTACCACTCGGGGTGGTCGCCGTGCTTCAGCACGGTGATGACGCCGGTTCCGCCCACGCCCGGGGGGTCGTAGTACGCGGCCTGCTCGAACCCGTTCGCCTTGAGCTGCTCGACGCGGTGCTTTGCCATCTCCACGATCGACGATTTGTCGCCGAACTGCAGGCAGCCGGTGGGGCACGCCTTGATGCACGCCGGCTCCAAGCCCACGGACACGCGGTCCACGCAGAGCGTGCACTTCGCCATCTTGTTCGTGCCCTGCGCGTAGCGGGGCACGTCGAAGGGGCACCCGGTCTCGCAGAGACCGCAGCCGATGCAGCGCTCCGGGTCGACGTCGACGATGCCGTTCACATATTGCACGATCGCGCCGGGCGCCGGACAGGCCTCGAGGCACCCGGGCTCGTCGCAGTGCATGCACTGGTCCTTGCGCATCAGCCACGAGAACCCGTACTCCTTGGTGTCCATCTCCCGGAACTGGATCAGGTTCCAGAAGTTGGCCGTCATCGTCGGCAGCGTCTGGTAGCTGCCGATCTGCTTCGTCGGCGCGAGCGGCAGGTCGTTCCACTCCTGGCAGGCGACCTCGCAGGCCTTGCAGCCGATGCAAATGCTGGTGTCGATGTACTTCGCCACCGTGGGCAGCTTGCGCAGCCCGGTGCCTCCGCCGCGGAGGGTGGCGGAGGAGCGGCGGATCTCGAGTCCCTGGAGCGCCATTACGCCACCCCCTCCGCCTTCTCGAGCTTCACGAGGAAGGTCTTGTATTCAGGTGTCCAGGTATTCGGATCCATCGCCGACGGTGTGAGGAAGTTCGCCAGCGGCCCGATGTGGCTCGGATCGCCCTCGTATCCCCAGTGCAGCGGGAACCCGATGTGCCAGACGGGCTTGCCGTCGACCACCAGCGGCTTCAGGCGTCCCGTGACCATGGCCACGCCCTCGATCGAGCCGCGCGCCGAGGTGACGCGCGCCCGCGAGCCGTTGGTGATGCCCTTCTCCTTCGCCAGCTGTTCGGGGATCTCGATGAAGAACCCGGGTTGGAGCTGATTGAGGATGTTCGTGTGGTGCGTCCAGTAATGGTAGTGCTCGGTCAGCCGGTACGTGGTGCAGACCACGGGGAATTGGTCGCGCCCGCCGTAGACGTCCTTGTCCGAGCTGAACTTCTTCGTCGCCGGATTCGATGTCACCTTCGGATGCAACGGGTTGTCGATGGGGGCTTCGATCGCCTCGTAGTGCTCGGCGAACGGTCCGTCATTGAGCAGCGGCGAGTAGAGTCGCCCGACGCCTTCCGGGACCATGATGAAGGCGCCGAACTGGCCCGGCGGGGAGTCCGGCTTGATGTCCGGGACATCTCCCACCCACTTCTCGCCGTTCCAGACGATGCCTGGCCGCGTCGGATCCCAGGGCTTGCCGTTCGCATCCGCCGAGGCGCGGTTGTACATGATGCGCCGGTTGGCGGGCCAGCTGAAGGCCCACTCGTGATGCATGCCGAGGCCGAGCGGGTCGGCGTTGTTGCGCCTCTGGGCAAGGTTGCCCGCGCTGGTGTAGACCCCCGAGTGCAGCCAGTTGCCGCAGCTCGTGCTTCCGTCGTCCTGCAGCTGCGCGAACCCGTCGAGCTGGTCGCCCTTCTTCTTGATGATCTTCGTCGGATCCTTCGGATCCTTGATGTCATCGACCGCCTTGCCGTTGATCTCCTTGAGCGCTTCCGCCAGGTCCGGCGCGTACGGGTTGGTGTAGCCCCAGTCCAGATTGAGCACCTGCTCGGGGAGCGCTCCGCCCTCTTTCTGGTAGAGCGCGCGCACGGCGAGGAAGATGCGGGCGAGCACTTCCTGGTCCACCTTCGCCAGCCCCGGCGGATCGATTGCCTTCCACTTCCACTGCAACCACCGCGCCGAGTTGGTGAACGTGCCGTCCTTCTCCGCGAATCCGGAGCAGGGGAGCTGGAACACCTCGGTCTGGATCTGCGATGGATCGGGCCCGCCGTACTGCTTCGGCGCCTTCCAGAACGTGGCGGTCTCGATCTCGTAATTCTCGCCCACCACCAGCCACTTCAGCTTGGCGAGCGCGTTGATCATCTTCGAGCTGTTCGGCCCGATGCCCACTGGGTTCATGCCGAAGGTGATGAATCCCTCGGGCCCGGGCTCGGTGCCGCCCGCGCGCTGCGACTTGCCGCGGTACATGTCGTCGAAGATGTACATCCAGGAGTAGTTGCCATCGACCTTCGGCAGCCACTCGTAGCCCCAGTCGTTCTCCTTCGTCGCCTTGGCCCCGTAGGTCGCCTTGAGCAGCGAGACCATGAACTTGGGATAGTTCTGCCAGTAGTTCATCGACGGCCACGCCTCCTTGTTCAGCGTGGTCGGCGGCCCCTTCTCGAGGTACTCCTTCAGTGTCTGCGTCGATGCGGTGGGGGTCTTCAGATAACCCGGCAGGATCTCGAACGTGCCCGCCATGTCCGTGGCGCCCTGGATGTTCGAGTGTCCGCGCAGCGCGTTCACTCCCCCGCCCGGACGTCCAACATTGCCGAGCAGGAGCTGCAGCGTCGCGGCCGCGCGGATCATCTGCACGCCGGTCGAGTGCTGCGTCCAACCCAGCGCATACATGATGGTGCCGGCACGCGCCGCGTTGCCGGTGGAGGTGACGACCTCGGCTACTTTGAGGAACTGGTCCTTGGGCGTGCCGCAGATCTTCTCCACCATCTCGGGCGTATAGCGGTCGACGTGCGTCTTCAGGAGCTGCAGCACGCAGCGCGGGTTCTTCATCTCTTGGTCGACCATGTACGACCTGGTCTTCGGATCGGCCTCGTACTGCCAGGCGTTCTTGTCGTACTCGCCCTTCGAGCCGTCGAATCCGCTGAAAAGCCCGTCCTTGAAATCGTACTTCTCGCCGATAACGTACGGGCCGTTCGTGTGGATCCGGACGTACTCCTCGTGGAAACGGCCCGTGGTGAGCGCGTACCGCATGATGCCGTTCAGGAACGCGATGTCGGTGCCCGGGCGGATCGGGGCATAAAGGTCGCATACCGCCGAGGTGCGGGTGTAGCGCGGATCGACCGAGACCAGCTTCGCGTTGCGGTTCTTCTTCGCCTCGATCGCCCACTTGAAGCCGCAGGGATGATTTTCCGCGGCATTCGACCCCATCACCAGGATGACATCGGCGTTCTTGATGTCGACCCAGCCGTTGGTCATCGCTCCGCGGCCGAACGTGGCGGCCAGACTGGCCACCGTGGGACCGTGTCAAACTCTTGCTTGCGAGTCGCGGTACGGGATGCCCATCGCGGTGATGAACTTCCACTGCAGCCAGTTGAACTCGTTGGTGTCGGTGCAGCCGCCGATCATCCCGATGCCCGGCGTCCGGTTCACCACCTGGCCCTTGGCGTTCTTCGCCACGAACGTACGATCGCGCGTAGTCTTGATGTGGCGGGCGATCTGCGCGATCGCGTCGTCCCAGGTGATCTCCTCCCACTTGTCGGACCCTGGGCGGCGCACCTTGGGCACGGTCAGCCGGTTCGGGTTGTTGATGTCGTCGCGCAACGTCGCGCCCTTGGGGCAGAGCGTGCCGCGATTGATCGGGTGGTCGGGATCGCCCTCGACGTGCACCACCGCGGACTTTACGTTCTTCGCCTTGTCTCCCAGCGTGTGGATGATCACGCCGCACGAGACCGCGCAGTATGGACAGGTGCTTCTCGTCTCGGTAGTGCGGGCGATCTTCAATTCGCGCATTTCTGCGCGCGCCTGCCTGAGATCGAACCCGAGTGCGACTGCTCCGCCGACCGTTGCTGCCGAACCCTTCAGGAAGGTCCTGCGCTTCACGGGCTGGCTCCTTGGTTGGAAAAAGCGGCGCAAAGCCTGCTCCGCCGCAACCCACTTTGTCAATATCCGCGTACTTTTTGCGCCCCGCGGTTCCGACGGAACCTGCGACAAATCGCCTCGGCCGCTTGTCGAAAATGAGACCAGGGTCTTATCGACGAATCCGCACCGAATCCGGCCCCGACCGGCCGCTCAGCCCTTCACCGCCCCGACCGTGAACCCCGCGATGAAGCGGTCGACGAACAGGTTGTACAGGAAGGCGATCGGCACGCTGGCGATGAAGCAGGCGCCCATCAGCGAGCCCCAGAAGTAGACGTCGCCGCGCACCAGGAACGA
>Ga0137415_10000462_pt1 | contig 38552 bp, 48 predicted proteins | sample CZODoug3_1_1_16f_FD_183082 | JGI IMG/M metagenome (GOLD analysis project Ga0137415, IMG submission 183082) | Vadose zone soil fungal communities from Angelo Coast Range Reserve, California, USA - CZODoug3_1_1_16fungal (Hybrid Assembly) | ecosystem: Environmental > Terrestrial > Soil > Vadose...
AACAAGGCATGCGTTTGGACGAAGCACGAATCGGACAAACAGACCGGTGAGGTGCGCACCAAGCTTCTGTTCACGGCGCCTCGTGGCTCGGTGAGCAGCTTGAACACGGGGTTTGGCGACCCGACGTTGGACCAGGAAGCGGGCGCAGCTCCGGCGAAGAGGCGCGCTCGCCGCTAAGCTACTCGGCGATTCAGGGGACTGCTTTCGTGACAGCCCCTCGCCATTGTTCGGACGCCGGACGGTAGCTAGGCGTGACAGCCCGGAGAGACGGGCATTCGGGTAGCAGGGACAGAGAGTCCCCAACTCTCTGGTGCCCCCTAGGGCCTCAGGAATAAGAAGCTCCGCGGCATGATGCGCCCAACCCCAGCAATTCATGATGGCCGCCACCCCAGAAATGGTGGCATTTTGGCGCGGGTCTCCCTCAGGAGTGGGGGCGGGGCTTGAGGGGTTCGATTCCTCTCCGCGCCACGAAGGGATTTCAAAATGAGTCACAAGCCTCAGTTGGCGACCTATTGCGGGAAATGCGGCAATATCGCCTTTCTCGTTCACCTCAAGGACGGTCTTTGCTTGCAGTGCCAAGCTCCGATCGAAGGGGCCGTGTGGGATGCGTATTCTTTTCTTCTCCTAGACCGGGACTGTTGGAGAGTCCGAGCGCTGGAGGCGGAGAAGATGCTTGCTGAAAGGATTCCGAAATGACTCGAGATGAAGTGCTTGACGTTATCAAGCTGCTGGACGCGGGGAAAAATCCGGGCCGGGGGCGTGTGGAGGCGGTAATTGCTTTTCTGGTGGATGAGAGTAACCGTGAGACATTTATCCGCCCACCTGATTATGTGTACAAGGGGTGGGTGCTGAAATGAAGGGGGGCCTTGGAGTCTTGAGGCCTGGGATAATTTGGTGCGACTCTTGTCGTCGACGATGGAATATGACTCAAGATGATTTAGACTCGGAAAATTTTGGCTGCGAGTATGGTGGCGGCATTTTTACATGCCATTCATGTCGAGAAAAAGAGCCGAAAGCAGAGTCGGACGCGGTGAATCATCCGCCCCACTATACTGCTCATCCGAGCGGTGTTGAGTGTATCACCATCACCCAGCACATGAACTTTTGCTTGGGGAACGCGGTGAAATACATCTGGCGGTCTGGCCTCAAAGCACTCCCGCAGCAGGAAGAAGGCCCAGACCCGCGCATCCAGGACCTCGAGAAGGCCCGCTGGTATCTGACGTGTGAGATTCGAAGGCTCAGAGGACAAACAAATGAGGACCAACATGGCGATAAGTGAACACACACTACGGGCGCGTGCTCGGGTGGCGGCAGCGGCGACGAAACTCAGTGACGCTCGGACGGCGTTTCGGCGCTGCATGCAGATTTTGGAGGAGGCCCAGGATGAGTACCTCGAAGCACGTTTCTCCATGATGACCGAGAACGCAGCTCGCCAACTGAATCACCGATGAAGCGCGCGGACCTGGTGGGGCAGGTGTTTGGTGGCTGGCGTGTCTTGGAGCCTGCGCCGGGCAAGGGTTTGGGGGCTTGGTGGCTCTGCCAGTGTGAGTGCGGAACTCGGCGTTCGGTGCCGGCCCGCTCCCTCGTGCACAAGAAGTCTTTCTGCTGTGGATGCCGCAACAGGAAGGACCTCACCGGGCAGAGGTTCGGCTGCTGGGTTGCGTTGAGCCGAATTCCAGGGAGGCTTGGGAAGCCGTCCAGGTGGTACACTCGGTGCGACTGCGGGTGGCGCGCAAAGGTGGTGACCAGTGTGCTCCTTGCCGGCAAGTCTAGGTCGTGTGGGAGCTGCTCAAAAAAAGGGCATTCGCAGCTGTTGGTGGCCGCTGAATAAATAATTTAGATGGCCCCTTGCGCATTCTATTTAGAGGACTATAGTGATGGGTGTCGGGGCGAGAAACTCCGAGAGCCGGCAGCCGGCAGAAAAGAAAGACGGGACGCCATGAAGACCTTCAGCCTTACCATCATCAATCCGAAGAGTGGCCGCACGGTGAGCAGCATCAGCAGCGACGAACTCCCCTTGACCTGCTCCGAGATGGTGGACATGGCGAAAGCGGCCATCAAGAATGGCTACCAAGCGAAGGTGTGGGAGTTGAATACAGAGGAGCCGGTGTTTGAGGGCTGATTGGAGCTTCGTAGTTTGGAGTCCTGGAGTTGGGAGATTGAATCATGACTTTTGCCCAGTTTGCGTGTACATTCTTCGGGTTTTTGGCGGGTAGCATCGTCACGAGTCTGGTGAATATGGCGTTGAAGAAATGGGATAAATATAAGGATGATTTCTAAATGGCTTACATTTATTCTTGCCGATTTGGCCCAAGCTTTTCATGCCGCAGGCCTTGGCATCACGGCGTACGCGTGGAAGGTCATCATCGTCGAGGCCGCGATGTGCCTCGGGTGGACCTGGTATGAAACCGGCCGGCTGCTCTTCGTCCGCGCAGCTCATCACCTTGGCGATTCATCTTCTCCAAACTGCACCCCAAGCTGGATTCCGAGTGGACTGGATTCGTGGCCAATGGGAGAGCTCACTTCAGATTCATCGGCAGGATGGCGAATCTATGGGGACAGTGTGGGTGGAAGATGGGAGGATAGTCTCTGACGTTGAAGATGCTACATTTCTAGCACTGGCTGAAGGGGCATGACATGGCGGCAAATATTAGGTCTTTCCAAGCGATTGCGATGTTCTCCCACACGCTTCGAAACGACATCGTCATCATCAGCGACGGGACAGACAAGTGGCTCTGCCGGGTGGGCCCTTGGTGTGCGGCTCTCCAGACTATGGACCCGAAACTTCCGGTCGCTGGCCCCACGGGCGGAGACCAGGCGTACACGGAGCTGAGAGGTGCCGTCGTGGCGCCAGTGGCGAGTCAGCAGGGCAACAGCAAGCCGCCGATTGACACCCTCGTCAGTGATGCGCTGACTGCCAGCGCGATAACTGCGGCAGATGCGGCTAAATATCCGAAAGATGTGGCGGTCCCAATTTAAATCATTTAGGTCCTTGCCAACTTCTAAATAGAACATATAGTGTTGGTTGTGGGGAGCAGGAACCCACCAGAAAGAAGGATGCGAAGATGACCAAGTACAACCGATTCGCCGCCGCCTACGAAGTTGCCCAGACGATGACAGCCCCCAAGGGCTTCCGCTGGGAAGCACGGGGCCGCGGAGACACGGACTACAGCGGTCATGCTGAGTACTACGTGGTCGAGCTCCGCAACCTGGAAATGCAGAGGACGAATGAAGTGGACCAAGCTATGGGTGGCCACCTGAAAGAGACGGATTGGACCGGGCAGGTTGCCTGAAGGGTTGAGTGGCCGTCCGCCGCTCCTCCTGCACCATAACAGATTTGCAGGTCTCGCTCCCCGCCCTGACAACAAACTGGGAGCGCAAGAAAGGGGGGCCAAAGCCCCTCGTGAGTTTGCACAACAGGCGGCTCACCCCTATGGCACCGAGGGAAAATCTGGCGCCGATGCAACTGAGCACACGGGGCATTGGAGTGCCATTTTGATGCGTGCAGGTTCGAATCCTGCCGGTTGCACTCGGTCGTTCCCTTCGACCGACTGGCTGTAAATAAAGGGCATATGGCACCGATGATACTGGCGCCAAGCAACCGGACGCTTTGGAAAACGGCCCCCTCTGAGGAGAGGGTATCCCAGGTTCGATTCCTGGCAGTTGCACTGGGCATCAGTAACTCATGGCGCGACGTCCGTCCTATGAGCGAGTCTGTATAAGACCCTTCATCTTTGATGTGTGATTGACACGCACCTGATTGCTGAGCCAAGAGCCGGCCATCCCGATACCATCGCCCCATGATGGGGAAATGTTGTCGTTGCCATAATGATTTTACGCGCAGCATTTTGGTTGCCGGGCTCTGTCCCCGATGTCATATTTATGTGGCGGCGGCGAACGAGGAGGATGACTGGCTCATTGCCGAAGTCCGGCACCGCATCAAGCGGATGCCGGACAGTGTCACTGGGTGGCACAAGAGCCTCGCGCTCTCTGCTGTTCTAATTGTGTTGGAGAGGAGAAGACGTGGCCGAATCGAATGAGACGGTGAAGCAGAATGCGCGGTTGCAGGGTGCGCGATGCGACTTGTGCCCGTTGGCCAAAGATGGCATCGCAGTGGGCCCCACGCCGCCGTCTGAGAATTTGCGCCTGGTGATTGTGGGTGAGGGACCCGGGCGAGTGGAAGAGAAGATGGGCACCCCGTTCGTCGGCGCCAGTGGCAAGTTTCTCGATGAGCGGCTTCGGAGAGATGCCAAGATATGGCGCACCGAATGCCACATCACGAATGCCGCCTTGTGTAGAGGAGAAAGCGATGAAGACAATGAACGTGCCGCGGAGTGTTGCGCGCCCCGTCTCCTCAACGAGTTGGCGGGCCTCTCAAAGAAGGCTCCTATTGTGGCATTGGGGAAATCAGCTGCGCGCTCTGTCCTGGGAGTACGTAACATTCTTACCAGTCGCGGTTTCATTTGGACCGCTCCGGTTATCGAAGAGAAAGTTGTGAAGGATGCGTTCAAGCGGGACATTTTGGCCGGCGAGACGTTGCGGGGCCGCCAGAAGCTGACTGGCCGAATTGTTCTCCCATCAATTCATCCGGCGTATGTGCTCAGGGCGGACACTTGGAAGCCCATCTCTGAGCTAGATTTTCGACGTGTGGGCCGAGTTATTCGAGGTGATGCTCGCGGGGGGCGTTGCGGTGTCGCGGCATTAGAAGATGAGTGTGAATATAGTGTTGGAGGGCCGGAGGTTCTCATACCGAATCTAGGCATGAAAGTGAGTTGTGATATCGAGACTGACGGCATCAAGCCGCTCGAATGTAACATTCTTAGTCTCGGTCTCGCTGATTCTTGGGGCGGTGTTGTGGAGATTTGGCCTTGGCATGATAAATATGCTGAAGAGGTCTCTATATTTCTTGCAAGCCGAGACGAGGTCATATTTCACAACGGACAGAATTTCGACTTGTTGGTCTTGGAGAATCATGGTGTCGTATGGTGAGATGGCTAGTATTTGTGCTTCTGATTGTGGCGTGTGCTCTTGTCGGCACGATCCTTGCGGGGTTTATTTATGAGTCGCTCCGATGAAGTTTGCCAACTGCCACGATACGCTTCTCGCCCACCATGCATTTGCTTCCCATCTGCCGCAGCGGCTCGACCATGTAGCTTCTTGTTATACCGACTCAAGGCCGTGGAAGCGGCTATTCAAAGGGGGAAGCGAGGACGAGAAGGGAAGCACGCCGGACCAGTTGAGCGGGGAGGACCTCTGCAAGTACAACGCTGCGGATGCCCGGTTGACGATGCTGAGTTGGCAACGGATGCAGAGCGACCTGGAGCCGGAGCGCGCGGTGTATGAGCACGACCAGAAGCTAGCCGCTGTTTGCCGGGAGATGATTCGGGCGGGGATTGGAGTTGACGAGGAGCGGAAGAACGAGCTCAGCGACCTGCTTGCTGAAAGGTGTGATGAGCTTCGAGACAAGATGCGGCGGATGGTGAATGACCCTCATCTTGTCCCTGGAAGCCACCGGCAGATTCGGAAGCATCTGTTTGGCACCTTGGGTGCGCGCTTCGTGGCCGTGACTCCCAAAGGGTTGGCTGCCACGAGTAATGAGACACTCGAGGGGCTACGGATGGGTGGCAACCAGCAGCATGCTGAGTTTGCGACCGCGCTTCTCACGTGGCGTGTGGCAGACAAGGTAAAGAGTACCTATGTGGGTGCGATTGGCGGGCCTGGGAAGAAGGGCGTGCATCTTCTTCGCGGAAGGGCGCACTACAATTGGAAGCCGTTCGGGACCGTTAGTGGCCGGCTGTCTTGTCGGCTTCAGAGTGTGCCGCGCTACAGCAATGAGGCTCCGGAGTCAAGAGTCCGAGAGATATATGTTCCCCGCAAAAACCATACGTTCGTATACTACGATGTAAGCCAGGCGGAGATGCGGCTTGCCGCCTACCTCTCCAACGACGCCACCTTCATTGAGGCGTGTCGGGGAGACGTTCATGCCAACAACGCAAAGGCGGTGTTCCCGGTGGCTGCGCGCATGGGCCTTCTTGACGGCGCGTCGATGAAGGACCCGACGCGCGGCAAGAAGTTCCGCGACATCGCGAAGAACCTGGGGTTCGCCATCAGCTACTACGCCGAGGCTGAGAAGGTGTTCGCTACGCTGCGGTCGAAGGGGTTCGACGTCAGTTTTCAGGCGGTAACTCTCATCCTGAGCAAGCTTCGTTCGGCGTATCGCACCTACTATCGATGGGTCAACACCAACCACGCGCGCGTGCAGCAAGTCGGATACATGCGGACGCCGTTCCTTGGCAGGATTCGGTGGCTTGGTTGGTATCCAAAGACCACTGAGGTCGCCAACTATCCCATCCAGAGCGGGCTGGCGGACATCATGAACGCGAGGACCATCGAGCTCTCAGAATCAATAATTGGGCCTTACCTCGTCGCGCAGGTGCATGATGCTTGCATCTATGACGTTCCGAATGATTTACTCAACGCGGCAAAGGAAATAATTTCGGAGATTTGGTCTCGGCCTATTGACACTGCTGGTGGAAAGCTTATTTTACCTGTAGATTTTAAATACGCGGAAAGATGGTCTGATTTATGAATATTGATGAGGAGGCCGTGCTTTTGGAGACTCCGGATGATGTGAGCGTCATCGTCCCCAAGCAGAAACGAAAGAGCAAGGGGCCGCGAAAGACGCCTAAGATGACGAAGCCGGCGAAGCGGAAAGCTGGGAGTAAACGCGGACCTAAGGGCTGGGCGCCAGAGGACCGGATGCGCAATGGCTCTAAGAAGTTTGGCCTCGCACTTCGCAAGAAGCGGCTCGAGTTGGGCTGGACGCAGGCGCAGATGGGGATGGAGCTTGGCATCAAGCAGCCGCACATGTGCAACTTGGAGAAAGGGACGTTTGCTCCGGGCCCCAAGCTTCTTGCACTCATTGAGAAGAAATATCTCAAGCACACGGTGAAGAGTCGTTCGAAGAGGACTCCGAGGAAAGAGGCATGAGCGCCCGAGCGCGCGTTTGCTTTTCGTGCGGGTGGGAGCATCGAACGCCGCATGGAGAAGCATTTCACCGGTGCTGCCCGGGCCCTCACATTCGAGAAGTAGAAGACGTGGAGCGGAACGTGGCCGGTGCGATTATTGATTGCGCCGAAGTTGCGCGGAAGCGCTGTAGGGAGTAGATTTAGACTCATGCCTGGCAACGGACCGACTGCCCTCAATGACTTGGTGCTGCGCAGACTTTGCGATGCGTTGAAGCGCGGCAACACTCGCCTCAATGCGTGCGCGCTGGCTCGCGTCAACCCCAGCACTTTCAACCAATGGTGCTTGAAGGCTCGAGCCGGCAACCCTGATTACTTGGACTTCGCGTTGAAGATTCGGGACGCGGAGGCGGCAGCTGAGGACGAGGCAGTCGACATCATCAGGTTTGGGCGTGGGGGATGGCAGGGTGCGGCTTGGTGGCTCCAACGGAAGAATCGTACCAAATGGGGCGACATCACCAAGGAAGGCGCGGTCCACTTGCGCAACGGTGCGGCCAACAACAATCTCGCCGAGGTGCCCCTTGAGGACCTGGAGTCAGCCATTCAGGAAGCCGCCGAATTGAAGCGGGCAGCCCTCGCAACCACCAAGAAGTCAGGGTAATATACGTCATGCCCTACAAGTCCGACGCCCAACGACGTTTCTTCCACGCGGCGGAAGCGCGGGGCGACATCAGCAAGAAGACAGTCAACGAATGGGACTCGGCCTCAAAAGGCAAGAAGCTCCCGGAGCATAAGGAGAAAAAGACAGTGGCAGACCTAGACCTAGATGAAGGCACCGAAGACGGGGCCATCGACAACAAGGGCAAGCACAAGATGCATGGCAAAGATGGCTCGCATCAGGAGAGCCACAAGATGATTGGCGGCGCCAGGAGCCGCATTCACACCGGCTCCCCCGAGGAGCTCGAAGCTTTCAAGGAAGAGAAGTAGAGATGGCGACGGAGCGCATCGAGTTGGCGCGGGTGGAGTTCATCGAGGCCATCAACGCGCCGGGCGGTTACAACCAGGATGGTGCAGTCATGTATCCGACCAAAGAGAAGGTCTTGGCCACGGTGGTTGACCCCAATAATCGGCTCAAGACGCGCCAGAGGTTCAACCTCTGGTATGACCCGGTGCGCTCCGTCGTCTACGTCGAACACCCTGAGTCGGGTGTGAGGGAGCAGGTGCCACGCGAGAACGTGCTCCAGTGGCGCGAAGTTGAGCCCATGAAGCAGCTGGGTAAGAAGTGAACGAGCTTGCAATCTTCGCTATGGGAATTGCGACCCCCATCGTCCTGCTGATGGGGCGCGACCTCATTCGTAATCGCCGACCGAAGCGGTGCGCTTGGTGTGGAGTGAAGCAAGGTAAGCCATTCTCAGGGGGCGTCTGCACTAAATGTCTCAAGAAGAATGACGACGAATGTGGGGCTGCGGCGCCGGATGGGTGGCCCAAGTCATGAAGCTTTATTCAAAAATTCCAATTAAATTGCAGGATGTTGAGAGAATGAGCTTTAAGAATTGGTTGAAGAACAAGCTCTTTTCTTACTGGGTACGCTTCAACATGCGATTCGGCAAGAGAATCAGATGAGCTTCATGCGTCGCCTGTCTCGGCGAGCACCTGCTGGCGGGTTGATTCTTCCGCGTGAGGTTGCTGCTCGTGGTGTGGCCAACTGGCCCAAGTGCGCGCTCTGCATGCGCGCCGTTGACGCCTACGGGCTCGAGAACGAGACGGACTCGGGGATTGAGATTTGGGCGCGCTGCGATGGGGTTGCGATTGACCCATCGTCGGGCGTTCAGATACATGGGAGCCCGCGAGTCCACGAGACGATGAAGAGCAGCATCTTCCTTAATAAGGGGCGAGGCTGGAGCCGTAACCGGCTCACTGACATCATCAGCCGGCTCGCGTTCTTTGCACCCGATGCTGCGTCTGAGGGGCGGGAGTTTACTCAGAACCTTTCGGCAGATGGGCTGAAGAAGCGAGACACGGTGTGAGGATTGATGCTCTCGCGGCAGTGAGCGAGGTTCGTCGGCGGAAGTTGGTGGCGGCAAACTACGTGCCTCATGCACCATTCCCGCGGCAGCAGGAATTTCTCTCACTCGATTGCTTCGAGGCACTCTATGGGGGAGCTGCTGGCGGCGGCAAGAGCGATGCCATCTTGATGGCCGCCGCGCAATATCTGCACGTCCCAGGTTACGCAGCCCTCATTCTCAGGAAGTCCTACACTGACCTCGCACTAGAAGATGCCATCATGGCGCGCGCCGAGGGGTGGTGGGCCGGACTCGACGGAATCAAGTGGGATGCCAAGGAGAAAAGGTGTGAATTCCCCGCCGGTAGCAGTATCACCTTTGGGTACCTTGACACCGAGATGGACAAGTATCGCTACCAAAGCGCCGCGTATCAGTTCATTGGCTTTGATGAGCTCACCCAATTTACCCAGAGCCGCTACTCCTATTTAACCAGCCGTTGCCGAAGAAGTGCATCTTGCAAAATACCGCTCCGAATACGTGCGGCCAGCAATCCAGGCGGCATCGGCCACGACTGGGTGTTCAAGAGATTCGTCAACCCCGACACCGCGCTAGCGCCTTTCGTGCCGGCGCATCTCGCCGACAACTTCCATCTCGACCGAGAGAGCTATGTTGTGACGTTGTCCGGCCTTGACCCCGTGACCCGTAAGCAGCTCCTCGAAGGGGTGTGGATTCGCGATGGTGGGGGGCTCGTCTACGAGCAGTTCAACGAGCAGCGTAATGAAGTGGCACCTGCCGCGCTTCCGAAGCTTGACTACTACATCTGCTCCTTGGATTTTGGCGTCGTCGACCAGAACGGCATTTGTGTTTTGGGGTGGCGAGACCACGACCCACACATTTACGTCGTCCGCGCGTATCGGCTCAAAGGATTGGTGGCTGATGTCGCAGCCGAGGTCTCATCGCTGGATGGCATCTACCACTTCATCAAAATCGTGGGCGACGTTGGTGGAATGGGGAAGCTGTTCCAAGCCGAGCTCCTGAGCCGATTCAGTCTCGCAGTGAGTCCGGCCGAGAAGACCAACAAGCTCGGATACATCCGCTTGCTGAACTCCGACCTTGCTCTCGGGCGGGTGAAAGTGGTCTCGGGCCCAGCGACGGCTAATTTGGTGGAGGAATGGGTCTCTCTTCCGTGGAATGACAACCGGCTGAAAGAAGCTGATGGCTTCTCGAATCATGCGGCGGATGCTGCCCTCTATGGGTTCCGCGCGTGTATGGCTTACCTCGAGACTCCGAAAGAGGAGAAGCCGAAGGCTGGGTCGGCGGAGCAGATTGCGCGAATGGCGGCGGAGTTGGAGCGCTTGGCGTTCGAAGATGTTGAGAAGATGCAAGAGGAGCAGCGATGGCTATGAGCGAGTGGATTCAGTTCGCCGACGAGAGAATTGAGAAGCGGTTCCGTGCGACCATCGCGATGATGCGCGAGCTCGGTGTTGTGTCCGCGTTCGGCATCATGCTTGGCCCCGAGCCGCGGACTCCCACCAAAATCGAGAAGCTCGGGCGGGAAAACACCCCCGAAGCTCGCCGACAATTGCGCATCGAGACTGCCCGCGAGGAGCTTCGAGCTCGGATGGGGGACTGGGACATTCCCGACGCGAAGATTGACATGCTCATCGACCCGGCCGTGTTTGAGCAGTAGGATGTAAGCAATATGAATGCCGAATCCGAAAAGCTTTGGTGGTTGCGGCCCGAAGACGCGCTCAATGAGGAAGACCCCAAGGCGCACGAGAAGCTCCACGCGGTCATCAACGACATCATGCGCAACCAGGACCGCAAGCGCGACTTGCTCCTCTACGGCAGCATGTACGCCGGCGGACTTCCTCCCGCGGGCGGCGGGCTCGCAGTCGACACCTATGTCCGAAGCACTCCTGGAATCGGCCGCTCGAGTCTCAGTCTTCCGGTGACGCGCAACGTAGTTGATGCTGTAGTGGCGCGTCTCTTCTCCAAGAGTCATCCGCGCGTCAGTGTTGCAACTGTTGGCGGAGACTATGAAAAGCAGGATGCCGCGGAGAAACTGGAACTCGGCATCGACGGCGCCATGCGCCAAACCAAATATTACCCCAAGAGTGTAGCGAAGGGCCGGGATGGCTGCGTCTTCGGCACCGGATTTACCCGCATCCGCCCAAATTACGATTGCAAGAACGTCGATGTGCTCCGCTACATGCCGTGGGAAGTGCTCATCGACGATGGCGAGGCGATGACCGACGGCGGGTCGCTTTGGGATGGGCCGCGATGCATTTACCTCAGCTACTACATCGACAAGGGTGTGCTGATGCATCGGATGGGCGTCAACGTCGACAACGATTGCAACTGGTATGCCGATGGGGATGAAGCCACCATCGCCTACAAGCTCGACATGGTCGAGAAGTTGAAGGGGCTGCGCGACAACGATGCTGAGTTTGGGTTTGCGCAAATTGCCAACCGCGTGCGCATTGAGGAAGCTTGGCATCGTCCGAGCGGGGTAGGGGCTTCGGATGGCCGCTACGTCATGGGCGTGGAGAATGTCACACTCATCGATCGATGCCTTGAAGAGTACAAGACAGAGCTTACCTGGTATCGCTGGAGTGACCCCATCGTCGGCTTCTATGGCCAGGGGATTGTGGAAATTGGTGCCGGCATCCAGGCTGAAATAAATAAGTTGGTGCGCGAGATTCAAAACGGCCACCATCTCATTAAGGGCCACTACCTGGTGGAGATGGGCTCCAAGGTTCAAAAAAGTCATATAAATAATGACTTGACTACAATTCTTCAGTACGCGGGGACGGCGCCGGTCTATATGGCGCCGACTATCATCCCCCCGGAAATTTATCAGCACCTCTGGAACCTGGTCGCCAAATACTACGAGCTTGCTGGCGTCAACCAACAAGCCGCCCAAGCCCAACGCCCAGTGGGACTTGACAGTGGTGAGGCCCAACGTGTCTACGCCGACCAGCAGACAGAGACACTCCTCGACAAGGGCAAGCGGTTCGAATCTGCCGTCGAAGAAGACGGGATGCTCATTGCGTGTGCCGCCAAAGCGCTCGCCAAAAAGGGTGCCTACGAGGTCCACTCTGCCGCGGACGATGGCTTCGAGTCAATCGATTGGGCATCTCTCGAGGAGCCAGACGACTTTCAGATGTACGTCGAATCTACGTCCGCGCTTCCGGGAACGCTGCCCGGCAAATTGTCCACTGCGCAAGATATGCTGCAACTGGGCGTATTCAAGCCCGATGACGTCGTCGAGATGATTGGCCTCCCCGATTTGCTGCAAGTGGAGAAGCGCAAGTTGGCGTCTCGCAAATTGGTCGAGAAGAAGGTGGGCATGATGCTCCGCGGTGAAGGTGGCTGGGAGCCGGAGCCGTTCATCAACATCCCCGAGGCCGTGGAGTTGGCGACGGAGATGTACCTCTTGGCGGCGCGCAAAGACGTCGAGGAGAGTTGCCTCGGTTTGGTGCGCGACTTCATCTCGAAGTGCAACCGAATGCTGAAGCCGCCCGCGCCCCCACCTGGCGCAATGGGTCCGCCAATGGGTCCGCCGATGGGTCCTGGAATGCCGCACCCCGGAGGCCCGCCGCTCGGCGCGCCCCCAATGCCCTCACCAGGTGGGCCGCTACAACCTGGAGCACCAATGCCCCCGCCGGGCGCTAACGGAGTGATGCCGACATGACGATGAATGTGATTCCCGAGGTTCAACCGACCGAGACTCCTGCTGCGGAATTGAACGGAGCGGCGCCAAGTCCGGACCTTCAAGCGCCGGCGACCCCGGGGGAAGCGGCCAAAGAAGCGCGCCTCAATGCCGAGCTGCGAGCAAGGCAAGAGAGGACGAAGCGAAAGTCCGACGAATTGTTTCGACAGCGGAAAGCATTCGAAGATGAGAAGCGTGCGCATGCCGAGCAACAGTCCGGGGCGCAAAAGAAAATCGCCGAGGAGATGGCCACCCTCCAAGCGGAATTGCGGGAGTTGAAGTCCGGCAACCCGCTGATTCGTGCGAAAGGCGAAGAAGCCGCCAACTACCTCCGCGAGTTCGTCGCGCAAGGCACACCCGAAGCTCAAGTCGTGAATTTGCAGCGGGAGCTCGAGAAGCAGCGGCGAGATTTTGAAGAGCGCTTCAACTCGATGAGTGAGGCTTCGAAGAAGCGCGACGAGGAGGAGCAGCGCCGCGTCAATGAGGTCAACAGGAGCCAGTCGGAGAATGTCATCCGGCAATTTACGCTCTGGGCAACCACCGGCGAGCAAGCTTCTCAGTTCAAGCACCTCAATGCTGAATTTACGCAGGACGAGGTCTACAACCTTGCGCGTCAAGTTTCAGACTGGGCGCAAAAGGAGGGCAAAAGGTACAACGGTCGAGAAGTTGCGGCGTACCTTGAAAAGCACGCAGAAAAGGTGTATAAAACAAGAGAGGAGCGCCGTGGAATGTACCTTGGCGCCCCCCCACTCGCGACGGCCGCTGTATCGCCGAATCCCAAATCGGCATCCCTACCAGCAACTGGGAACGGCGCACCGCGGACTCATAAATCTCAGGCAAAGCAGATGACACGAGAGCAAGAGATAGAAGCCGACCTCGCAGCACTGAGGAAAGCCACTCAAGCCGACACCATCGCTAGGATGCCCAAGAAGAAGTAGATTCCGCAATCATTGCGCCGGAAACTCTCAATCTCTTTGATTCTAGAGGTTTCCCATGCCCGCAGGCGACGCAACTATTGCAGCACTAACGAATATTCTGAAGACCAGGTACGACCAAAAAGTCTTTCATCAGATGTTTTACCGAAAAGCCCCGTTTATTGGGCAAATTCGGAAAGACGAAAAGTTTGGCGGCAACAACGCCCGAATTTCTCTCCGCTACGGAGCTCCCCAAGGCGGCTCATTCAACTTGCAGGTGGCGATGGCCAACGCATCGAGTAGCTCGGATGTTGGCTTCCTCCTGACGCGCGCCAAGGATTACCAGGTGAGCGGCATCAGTGGAGAAGCCCTCGCAGCTGGCGATGGTGATGAGAACACCATCTACAACACGCTCCGTGGCGAAATGGAAGGTTCGATGCGGAACTTGAACCGCTCCCTTCAGATTTGCGCTTGGCGCAACGGCGGCGGACAGCGTGGCCGGTTGAACAATAGCTCCACGGCGACGACGGTCGGCACTCTCTTGCAGGCGGCGGACATCGTTGGCTTCGAAGTGCAGATGAAGGTTGACCTCTCTGTCGATGACGGCTACAACAATGGCGGCGCCCTTGCCGGTGTTCGCGCTGGTGGCCCTCTCACGGTGGTTGCCGTCGACCGTACTGCCGGCACCGTGACCTTCAACGCCAACATCAGCACTCTGACTGGTGCATCAACGACGGACTTCTTGTTCAGGAACGGCGACTATAGCCTCGGTCCCGCGGGCGTTGCTCGCTGGCTCCCGGCAGTTGCTCCGACGGCTGGCGATTCTCTCTTCGGTGTTGACCGCAGTGTGGACGTCGTGCGGCTCGCCGGCATCCGCTACTCCGGCGGCGGTTCCAACAAGGAAGAGACCATCATCGACGCGGCCGAACTGGCCGGACGTGAAGGTGCTGAGGACCTCACGTGTTTCATCAACAATCTCGACCGCGCAGATTTGGTCAAGAGTCTCGGTTCGAAGGCGCTCTATGAGCCGGTTGAAAGCACGGACGCCGACATCGGTTACCGCGCACTTCAGATTGAAGGCCCGGACTCCACCATCAAGGTGTTCTCCGACGTGAACATCCCTCGCGGTACTTTCGCGTTGCTCGAAATGGACACGTGGGTTCTGAAGTCTGCGAAGGGCGTTCCGCGTATCCTCGATGACGACGGGCTCAAGATGCTGCGCGAGGCCAACAACGACGGCTACCAGTGGCGCATGGGCGGCTACTTCCAGTACGGATGCGAAGCCCCCGGATATAATTTGCAAGGGACGTGGTGATTCGCCACTCAGACTCTCGGCTGAACGACCCGAGATATAGAAAGGTAAATACCCATGTCGAATAGAAATGCAGATAAAGCGCGGCTGATTCTTGGCAAGAGAATCTGGGAAATTGAGGGCACTTTCGTTGCTCTTGCAGGCGCCGGCACCGTCGTCGCCGCTAACGTGAAGGGCTGGGGCTTCGGCTACGCGCCAGTCAATGGCGTCATGGCCCTCAAGCCAACCGCATCTCTCGGCGTCACGTCAGTCCCCGGAATTTTGCGGACCGGCGCTGGCGTCTACACCATCACGCTCGAAGACCCGTACATCGACTTCATCTCCGCCAGCGCATGGCTCCAAGGTCCTGGGCCGAACGCGAATGATGCTCAGATTTTGCAGACCATCACAAACCTCGGCAGCAGCAGCCTCGCGCCGACCTTCACACTCAACACGAACAACAGCGGCGGCGCGGCCACTGACTTGGGCACCACCTACAGCATCGGCTTTCGACTCGTCCTACGAGATTCGACGGTCAACTACAACAAGCCGTAACGCTTGCGGGAAAGGATAAATCACAATGGCTATCGAACATGATGACCCGCTTGGCGCCCTTCTTGGCGGCGGCTCCAAGGGAAAACCTTCTGCTCTTCTCGTTGATGACGATGAAGTCGAAGGAAAAGCATCGGATGCGGAACATGAGGCGGCCAGCGCGCTGATTGATTCGCTTCACGCCAAAGACCCTGGCGGTGTCGCCGATGCTTTCAAGGCGCTTTATTCGCATTGCAAGGCAGGCGCAGACGACGAGGACATGGCGCCGGACTCGGAAGCCGGCGGCGAAATTCCACTCGAGGCTCGGTGATTCATGGCGCGCCTAGTAACACTCTCCACCCTCCAGACTCGCGTGAAGCAGCGCGCCAATGTAGAAGTGGCATCGAACAGCGCGCTTTACACCACCGCGGAACTCACCGACAACATCAACGAGGGTTTGGCCAAGCTGTACGACCTCATCATCGCGCAACAGGACCAGCCCTACTACCTCACGCAGGCGGCCTTCAATACGATAAATGCGATCGATACCTACCTCATTGGGAGCGGGGGACAAATCAACGTCACCAACTTCTACAAGGGCAAGGGCCTTGACGTCTCGTTCGGTCAACAAATCGTCATCAGCGCGCGACCTTTCATGTGGAGTGAACGAAACCGATTCAAGTGGTACCCCGGGTGGATTTACTCCCAGCCGGTCTTCTACCAATTCATCGGCAAGAGCTCCGGCTCCGTCGCGAACTCCGGGAATGACTCTATCAAGCTGATTCCGATGCCGAACGGCCAGTTCAATTGCACCCTCTGGTACTACCCGACGCTCGACATGCTCGTCAATCCAGGTGACACGTTCGACGGCATCAACGGGTTCGAAGAATTCGCGGTACTCGATGCCGCCATCAAACTTCTCACCAAACAAGAACGTTTCGACCACGCCAACCTGCTGATGGCTCGCCAGCAACAGGAACAGGCGCGCATCGAAGCCATGCTCGTCACGCACGACGCGGAAAATCCGATGCGCGTGCAAGACGTAACTCTCAATGACGGCTGGATTGGTCGGCCGGGCTACTAATTCAGAATTTAGGAGATTTATCAAATGGCTCTCACGACAACGAACGCGCAAATCAGCATCCAGGACGGACCGTTGCCGGCCGTCAACCTCACTTCCGGAAGCAGCATCGGTCTTTTCACCCCCGGCGCCCTGCTCACCTTCGCGCTCCAGAGCACGACGGGCATCCAGACGGCGACCTTCCAGTTTGTGTGTCCTCGCTACCCGGCGCTCCACCTTCTCTCTTTCGACTGGCATCCGGGGCAATCGAATGCTTTTCAGGTGCAGATGCCCGCCAACACAGACGTCAATGTGGCGAACACGATTGGCGGGATTTTACTGAACGTCGAAATCAGCGACGGTTCATCGAGCATCGCATCGGCCTTCAACTTCCTCGAGAGCAAAGGCGGCAACTCCCTCTCGATGCAGATGACCGCGGACTACGTCATCGTCGCCGCGCTCCCGGCGTACACAAACACGAACGGTACCTTGGTGGGCAACGCCAACGGCGCCATCACCAGTGCGATGGCGGACGGGCAGACGCCGGCCGTGGGCGACACCGTCCTCCTCCCCAACGGCATCGCGGCTGCGGGTGTCGATGCGGGCCTCTACGTCATCACCGTAGTCGGCGCAGCGGGCGCTCGATTCACGATGGTGCAAGCAGCTGTCTGGGCGCAGGGTAACTTCGTCCTTCCGAAGACGGAGATTCTCATCGCCCGCGGTACCGTCTTCGGACTTTCATCGTGGGTCAACACGCTGGCGGGCCTCACCAACGCCGTCGGAGTGGCTTCGTTCACGTTCTATCCGCGCATCGTGAATCAGAGCGTGACGTTGGTCGCGGGCACGGTGACCATCACGAACGTCCCGATGCTATCCGCGACGAAAACGAACGTGCTCCCCATTCGTACGGCAACTGGCGGCACCGTGACAACCACCATCCAGTATGCGCCTGCCGCTGCGCCCACTCCCGGCGCACTCGGAACTGCGACGGTGGCTGTCCAAGCCGAAGTTGCGGCAGGCACCATTCAGAATACGGATACGTCCGTTCTGACCGTCACCATCATCAACCAGGTCTGAGGTAAGTTGTGGCGGCCCCGCTTCTGAAAATAACAGCTCCTCGCGCGTCGTCGGTGTTGTCGCAAATATCGACGGCGTCGCCGCCAGTTAAAGCTGTACCGGCAGGGGCCCCCACATCAATTACCACCAAGGCGTGGGTGACACTCCAGAGGGTCTTCTTCACTGTCGCTGATGTCGGGCAAGCTGGCAAATTGTACGATATCCTCAACAGGATGCAGGAGAGCTCACTCAAGGTGTTTAGAGTTGTGGGCACTAACCAGCTTGTACCAGGCAATATCCTTCGTGGCATCACATTTACGGCAGCTCAATCTCAGACGCTTTCTCATGGGCTTGGGCGCGCGTGGCAAGGGTACTTTTTGGTGCGAGCTGCGCCTGGGAGTGCGACGACATTTTTGACAGATGGGGTATATCCGGCTGGGGTCACGGCGGACCAGGTTATCCCACTGACTTCTTCCGGCGCCGGCACCTACGACGTCTATGTCTTCTGAGGTCTATCTCTATGCCTCTCCGTAAAGCACTACTCGAAGCCCCTCTTAGCAGCGGCCTCAATCAAAAAAGCGACCATAGAAGTTTGGCTATTGATGGGGCCGAGATAATGCAAAATTGTGTGAGGACGAAAAATGGTGCTATTCGAAAGCGCCTGGGATGTCAACAACTTATAAATACGTTGTTGAAATCTGTCGTCCCTGCCGGAAATTCTTTTACCATCACGGAAACTCAAGCTGTCCGAGGCCTAAATTATGGCAGTAGCCCGTTGCTCTTTGATGGGTACATATTTAGTCAATATTCGGATGCTGATAACACATGGGCGCTAATTGATGCCGCCCCAGAGGCGGTCGCACTCGACCATATTCCAATACAATCGCCCATTTTGGGGGCACTCAGTGATGTTGCTTTTGGGTCTGGTTACTATGTATGTGTTACTGCGTCAGTCGTCGGAGTTGCCGCCGCCACATCCACCATAACTGCCACTATTGTGGACGCTACTAGTGGGGCTGTCATACAGCCGCCAGTCACTCTAGATACATACCCGGGTGGCCCATCGGCCAGTGTCTCTATACCGACTGTTATTATTTGCGGAACTATTGCTGTTGTGGCGTGGCTTCGCGTCGGCGGTGCGACGCCTGGAATTTACGTCTCTAAAATTGACCTGACTGATATTGCTGGCGGATGGTTTTTTCCGCTTCAACTTATCACCGATAACATAGGTACCACATACGATATCACTGCCGTAACGGGCGACACAACGACATTTTATGTCGCATACCCGATGGCGGGCGGTAATTCTAATACTAAAAGTGTTTTGGTTACTGTAAACAGTTTCGTAGTCGTTCGAGCATACACCAGTGTTGGTGTTGTCGGGACAATTCAAAGTATTTCGACGATCGCCACATCCAACGATTGGTGCTGGGTAGCATATGTGGCATTTAATCCTGCCGCCGGCGGCACTTTTACCCCTCAAGCGTGGGCGTTTATTGATGGGCTAGTGACGCAGATAGCCTCAATTACAATTCAAGCAGCATCACCTAGTGGGGCTACAACACCGCCACCATTCGCTCAATTGGGCATCGCTCGTGTATCGTCAACGGACGCCGTAGTTTTTTGGACCCTTGTCGATATAACTGCCCAATCATTGGTTGGAGTTTCGGCTGTCTATTCCACATATGGGAGACAAGTAACATCTAATACCGGCGGTGTTACGGTCGGCGTTGCTCGACGTACGCCTGGGGTTGGGCTCTATAGCCGACCTCTTACTATGACAACCCCCAATGGCGTTCGTTGTTACGCGATGGTTTCAGTCAATAGCCCGCTCCAAGGCACGCAGGCACTTGTCTGCTTCGATTGGTTTGGGCAGACTGGGGTTTTTGGTAGCGGCGGAGCCGCGAATACACCTGCCAGATTAGTTACGACTGTCTCTCCCCGACTAGCTAAAATCCTTCAATCGAGCAGCCTAGTCTTCGGTGGGCCTCAACGTACTGTTCATTTAGTCGCAACAAGTGCGACAACCATGGCGACACTCACATATTCAAATGTCTCCAAATCTCGGGCGGCTGCGTTTATACAACCATTTGACTTGAAATCTCAATTGTTGTATTTTGGCGGTGTTATGCCAGGCAGTAATATGCTCGGCATATCCGCGGGCGCCCCCATGATGTTTGACGGACAATTGCCTGTCGAAATGGGGTTTCTTTACTATCCGGAGATTACGAACGTCACATTGGCTGCGGGCACATTGACGGGAACATTCAGTTACATTGTAACTTATGAGTGGCCCGATACAGCAGGTAATATTCACCGAAGCGCAACGAGCCCACCTATAAGTGTCACGCTATCGAGTCAAAATGCGACCCTTACGATTCCGACACTCGGGGTTACATGGCGCCAACGCCCATGCCCTACTGTTGTCCCCATCCTTCGAAGTGTGTTCCCAAATGCTGCACAAGGTGTCACTATTTGCGTATATCGGACAGCTTCTCTAGGGACTATCTATACTCAAATTCAAAGAATTGACAATGACACATCGGTAAGCTCGGTTACATTTACGAATAGTAACACGCTCGGCAATGGCGATGGGTCTTTACTCTATACAACTGGCGGTGTCGCAGACAATTACTGCCCGCCAAGTGCCCGATCTTGCGTCATACATAAGAATAGATGGTTTCTTGCCGGCGCCGATGACCCAACAGTTATCTGGCCCTCAAAAGCTCTCACCATCGGCGAAGCACCCGGCTTCAATGAACTCTTCAATATCAATGCGACTGGGGCAGTCACTGCCATGACCTCACTCGATGAGAAACTTATCGTGTTCGTGCGCCGTGGGACTGGCCAATATGGCATCGAATATGTCATCGGAGAAGGCCCATTCGACACCGGCGCTGGTAATGATTGGACCAATCCGCCACAACCTGTCCCCTCAGCTGTAGGAGCTATCGACCAACGTAGCGTCGCGGTATTCGAACTCGGATGTGTATTCATGAGCCCCGTTGGAGCACCGAACGGTGGAGGTGGTATCTTCCTCCTAAGCCGAGATTTGCAAGTTCATTACATCAGCGGCCCCGTCGAAGATATCATCGCCACCAATCCCATTTGCACCGGTGTTGCTGTCCACCCGAATGCCGGACGCATCTACTTCGAGATGACCCCAACCGACAATATCATCTCGTCTACACTTGGAGTTCGATTGGTATATGACTATATCCAGATGTGCTGGAGTAGTGATACACATTTTAGCTACATCGGCTCCCTTGATGTGGCGGCCGCGAGAGCTACCTGGGTCGCGGGCGGAAAAGGAACCAATGCCGCCCTTCAATCTGTAAATATGCCTCTCATCCACTGGGTCGACTATTCTGGGGCAGTATATAGAGAGTCAAGCGGCGTGCCAACAACCAACGCCTATGCTGATGTGTCGGTCGCAGGGTCCCCTCGATGGGTTACGGCCTCATTTTCCAGTGCATGGTTCAAACCGTCTTTGAGCGGCTTCGCCAGATTTTGGCGCGTACAACTTCAAAGCGATGTCTTCGATTCCGCTCAACTTTCTCTCTCTTTTCAGTTCGATTATGCGCCAAGTTCCGTTTATACTGAAACAGTTACATTTACGGATGGGCAAATCGCGGGGTTCAATCGAGCCCCTCAATGCGATGTCGAACACCTCGTCGGCAACCAAAAAGCCAAGGCGATTCAAGTCACATTGGTCGACGTTGCCCCCATCGGGGGGTATACTACAGGTCAAGGATTTCAATGGGCAAGCATCAGCATAGAGGTCGGTATCGATGATGGCGGCCGCTACCAAAATCTGCCGGCAAGGCAAAGAAGTTAGAGGTTACAATGACCGATTGGAACGCTGACATTAACGACCCAGGCATCCCGTGGTACCTCGGCGGCGCCCAAGGTGCGCACTCCCCACAATCTGCTTATTATAATTCTGGGAATGATATGAGTAGCATTCTCGGACAAGCAGGGCTTTCCGATTCTGTCTACTTTGGCGGCGGCCCAACATCAGCAGGTGCCGCTACCGCTCAATATCAAGGGCTCGCTAACCAAACAATGCAAAATAAGGCCCCCACTATTCAGTCTGAGGGTCTCGGCGGCGAGCGGTTTATTGGCAATCAAATGGGCGCCGCCTACGGGCAAGCAGCCGGCGCCAACGCCGGTGCTCAAGGTCAACAGAATGCAGCCATGGGATACTTAGCGAATGCGGCCGCCGGGCGTGGCCCAAGTGCAGCAGGCGCTCAGCTGCAAGCCGGTACCGACCAGGCAATGCAAAACAATATGGCGATGGCCGCATCGGCACGCGGACAAGCCGGTCTCGCTAATGCGCAAAAGAATGCCCTTACAACTAATGCATCGATGGGGCAATCGGCAGCGAATCAAGCGGCCCAACTTCGCGCCCAAGAAATGCAATCCGCGCAGTCGCAATATAGCAATGCGGCTAATCAGATGCAAAATCAATACGCGCAACAGCAGCAAGGATATGCTGGTGGGATGCAACAGGCCGCCGGCGGCATAAATCAATTCAATGAGCAACAAGCGGGGCTTCAAGGCCAGCAAAACGCTCTTAATCAGCAAGGGGCTCTCGCATACCAACAACTTGGATTTAACGCCCAAGCTGAGCAACTCCAAGCAATGGAATCTAATCAACAAGCCGCCAATTCTTTGAATCAGTCAAATGCCAAAAACATGTCATCGGGCATGGGCGGGATACTCGGTGCAGTCGGCGGCGCAGCATTTCTATCCGATAAACGATCGAAAACCAACATCAAAGATGCTGGTGATGAAATTGATGATGCTCTCTCTAAAATGGGCGCGCATGCTTATGAATATAAATATGACCCAGGTACTCGACACATAGGGACGATGGCCCAAGAATTGTCAAAATCTGATGCTGGGTCCCGTATGGTTCGAGAGACTCCTAAAGGCCTGATGATCGATATTCCTGAAGCGCAATCATTTTCACTCGGCGCTTTAAGCCGTGTAAATACTCGACTCAATGAGCTAGAAGATTCATTAAATAAAAATAGCGGCACACGTGTCGGCGAGTCAAGACTAAAAGAACCGCGCGGAGGAGAAAGCGCCTGGACGCTTCGTGAGGAGCCGGACTTCTTGCTCGCCCGAAACGACCGCACCGGTCAAATGCAAAAAGTAGGTATGCAGCCTTTGACGCCCGAAGAAGAAAAACAAACCCAAAACCCCCATGGTGCTGGCCCCATTTCTACCCACGGCGATTTTGATATCGGCTCAATGCTGGGAGGTATTATGGGCGGCGGCTCGTCAAGTGGAAGCGGCGGCTCGTCAGGTCCGGCCCCTGTCGCTAATCCCAATCAAGCCATCAGCCCCCAAATGATGGGTTATGCAGCACCAGCGTATGCTCAACAATCCCCGCAGGCATCTGGCGGTGATATGACTATGGGCCAATCAATAGCAAATGGTTATAATTGGGCTAGCAAATTGAATGCAGCTGCTGGTGCGGGATGGAGTGGAGGGATTTGAAATGGCACTTCCTTCTGATATCGACCCGGCTGTCCTAGCAAAACTGCAAGCTCAAGGATGGCTCACTCCCGGCGGACAGTTGGCACCGGGACCTGCTCCTCCGCCGGCACCAATGGCCCATCAAGACCCTTCTATGGGCTACGGAAGCCAGGGAACTCCGGGAGACACGCGGCAGGATGCCATCCGGCAGATGATTACATCTCCAATTACTCCACGTCCGCAGATGGCGCCGCCGGGTGCTGCTCCGGCACAGGGGGACTTCGCCAACACTCCCAACGGCGCGGCTCCGGGAACTTCGGCGTTCAAGCCGCCGGCCGCGAAAGCTGTTCCCGCGCAGGCCACTTCGAATGTGTCTCCGCAGACGCGGCAGATGTACGAGAACGCAATGCAAAGCCAAGCAGCCGTGCCCAACGAAGAAGCAGCGGCCACTGGGACAATGAATGAGCGCCAGGCTCACCTCCTCGATGAACAAGAGAAAGCGCTCGGCGCCCAAAGTTTGGAGCAAGCGAACGCGCGACGCAAACGAACCGATGCCCTCGATGCGCAGATGGCCGACTACAAGCGGCTCCAAGACGAGGCGAGCGCGGAGAAAATCAACCCTGAACAATGGTGGGGGTCCAAAAGTTTCGGTGAAAAAGCACTAGGCGTCATCGGAATTATTTTGGGCGGGTTCTCTCAAGGGGCAGGGCGCGGTAATCCTGCAATGGAAATGATGAACCGCGCCGTCGACCAAAACATTGAGGCGCAGAAGAGCGCGATTGCCGGGAAGCAGCATCGGGCGGAAGCCGCCCAAAATATGTACCAGCAAAAGCTTCGGCAATTTGGCGACGAGAACGCGGCAGAGATGGCGACACGGAGTCAGATGCTCGAGCAGTTCAAACTCCAGACGCAAGCCGAGGGACTCCGCAGCCAGAGCCCAATCTTGCAGGCAAAAGCCAAAGACATCAGCGCCCAAATTCAGTTGGAGCAGGCGAAGCTTCATCAAGGGCTCGAGCAGTGGCACCAAACGGGAGCTGCCGGCGGGGTCACCAAGGAAGATGCAACTCGCGCCGCGGAGCTCCTCAAAGGTGGCTTCGGGTTGACGCCAAACCAGGCGCTTCAAGCGGCGATGGCTCTCCGAGGAGCCGCACCGAATGAGGGGTTGCCGGCTTTCACCAAGCCTGGAGCAGCCGGTGGAAAAGGAAGTGGGATGGAAGCGGCTGCGATGCTCAACCAAGGCACCGAAAATCCGCCGAGCGAGTTGAGTTTTGGTGAGCGGCTCGAAGCCGGTCTCGCCAACGCTCCGATTGTCGGTAAGGCGTTTCAGGGGACCAGCGGCGCGCGCAAATCGCTTGCTTTGAAGTCCGCGAATCTTCCGGCAATGGGCTACGCGCACAAAGGGCTCGGGGCGCGGACTCCGGAACAGCAAGAGCACGTCGCGGAGCCGTTGCTTCTGAAGCCTTCGGATAATCAGGCGCGCATCAACCAGAAGATGGGCCTCCGCGCGATGATTGCTCGCGGCATGATTACTGAGGCTGAAGCCATGAAGAAGCTTGGCATCAGCATGAGTGGCACGCCGAGCCCTCAAGAAGCTGCCGAAGAAGCCGGGGAGCCGTAGTGGCCGACCCGATTGCAACAGTTCCTGCGCCTCAAGAGATTGCGCCGCCCCTATCCCCGAGTGTGCCATCCGGGGACACCATTCCGCTGGTTGACCGCGATGGGCAGGTGCATCAGGTGCCGACTGCGCATGCCGCTCAAGCCGTGCAATCCGGCAACTTCGGATGGCTGCATGGGAGCAGCGTTCCCATTGTCGACCCCAGTACAGGATTGGTCAAGCAGGTTCCTAGCACCGAAGCTAGCAAGTATTTAACAAGCAGTGGTGCCCGGATTGCTTCGGGTTCTGAAGCGGCCGCCCAAGAGCATGAAGCTCGGTATGGGGGCATCGGCGGAAGTCTTGCGGCGGGCGGTGAAGGTCTCGCGCGCGGACTGACTGCTGGACTCTCTGACCCTCTCGCGGTTGAAGCGGCTCGGACGTTCGGTGGGGAAGCTGCGGGGGAAAAAACCCGAGAGCATCTCGCTCAGATTCAAGCGACGAATCCCGGCATCTCGATGGGCGCCGAGTTGACGGGCGCCATCGCGCCGATGTTTTTCGGGGACGAGGCAGGCGTTGCTGACATCATCGGGTCGATACCTCGGGGGGTTGACGCCGCGGGTGGATTGGCTGGGCAATTTGCATCTAAGTTGGTCGGTACCGAAGCGGCTTCTCTCCTCGGCCGCAGCGGGCAGAAGGCCATCCAAGGTGCGGCGCGCGCCATCGTCGAAGGTGGCCTCTGGGGAGCCGGCTCCGAAGTTTCGGCCAGCACTCTGGAGAATCGGGAGCTCACCGCGGAGAGTGTGATGGCTTCGGCGGGTCACGGTGCTCTCCTTGCTGGTGCTTTGGGCGGGGCGCTCGGTGGACTCGAGCCGTTGGGCGGACACTTGATGAGTCAAATCCGCGAGGCCGCACCCTTCGAGGGTGTGCTCAGTGACGCTGCCGACGAGCAGTACATCCGGGCACTTTCGCCAAATAAGAAGAGTCTCATCGAGCAGATGAAAGACCGGTTCGGCGGCGAAGACGCGACGAAGAGAATCGCCGACCGTATCCGCACTGAAGGCATCGTCCAAGCTGGGGACAATATCGAAAACATCGCCCAAAAGAGCCAAAAAGCCGAGGCCGCGGCGGTGGAAAACCTGAGTGGAACTGTCGACAAGCTCGGAGCTTCGGGGGTGCGGCTTCAAGATGCAATCGATGCGCTCGAAGCAAGAGCAAGTCAGTTTGACCAGCAACTTGGATACCATAGCGCGGCTGCTGCGGTGCGCGACACGGCCGAGAATTTGCGGAGCATCTATCCGGAAGGGACTCCGGCAATTTCCCGCACGAACCGCATCACGGAAGATGGTGTCAAAAACATCGGTGAGCGGTTTGGTTTCGGTGTTCGCTTCGGCGACGACACCGCGAAGACCATGAACAAGGTGTTCTCAGATGCGCCGCCGGATGCCGAGGGGTGGGCGCGCGTCTGGAGTGTGCCCGATGAGGGAATTGAAGTCCGGCCGACACGATTCGGCGATGAGGATGGGAAGCTCGCAGTCAACGCCAACATCTACAAGGATGGCTCCCACGTCGGAGATTTGGAGCTCACCTTCTCGAAGGCAAAAAACGGCGAGCTTCATGTCAAACATGACGTCATGGAATTGCTCCCCGAGGCACAACAGCAGGGAATTGGGAAGGCTTTAAATGAACATGCGATGAACACCTACCAGGACCTGGGGGTTCATCAAGTGAACCTCGATGCCGGCATGAGTGGTGGCCGCATCGCGCAGGCTCGGTACGGGTTCTCTTGGCCGGCCGAAGAGGGTGAATCATACCGTCGAAAGTTTGACCAGTTCTTGAAAGCGCGAGGAGTGGATGCACGTGAGGCTGCGAACCTCTCGACCGCGGCGCTTCAAGGAGCCGGCGCCGTGAGCGATGTTGAGGTCAACGGGCAGCGGGTGGGGCGCGAGTTTTTGAACACTGCGAACTGGCGCGGCTCCAAGAGATTACAACCCAAAATGCAGATGTCCGGAGTCGAGATTCCTATCAAGGAGCTGCTCGCCCAACGGCGACGACTCGAGGGGACCATCAACTGGCAGACGGATTCGGTGGTGGCCTCTGGGCGAAAAGCTGCGGGCCGAACGCTTGAAGATGCCATCATGAGCGCCGGCGACAAAGCATCGAAAGCTTCCGGGGACAAGACGTGGCTTGCGGAGTACAAGGCTGCAAAGGCGCGCTACTCAGAGACGCGGTTCATCAACGACGTCGCAACTGATTCGGCGGGTGCGAAACTGCGCAACCGACTCGCATCCCCCAGTGACTACGGTGCCATGGCGATGGGCGCAATGGTCGGCGGAGAAGGCGGCCATCCACTCGGCGGCGGTCTCAGTGGAATGTTGATGGGGGGCGTGCATCACCAAGTCCGCCAACGTGGCAATGCGACGCTCGCCGTGCTGCTCGACAAGCTCGGAACTTTGGGTGGTTTGAGCGAGACGCATGCAGCCCAAATGAGTAGTTTGGACTCGGCGATTACGCGCGCATTGACCAGAGGCGGTGCTCACGAAAGCGCGGTCAAGCGGGGAGATTTCGGAGCGCGCCGGTTTGAGAAGGAAGCGGAGAGGATTCAGAGTCTTGCGGCAAGTCCTTCCGCGGTCGACAAGCACCTCACTTCGCAGACGATGCCAATTGCGAACCACGCGCCCGAAATTGGGGCCGCGGTGAAGGCCAAAACCTCAGCGGCCGTGAAGTATTTATCGAACCAACTTCCGGCTTCGTTCAAAGAGCCGCCGGCACCTAGCTTGACGCCGAATGCGGCCAAGAAGTCGGCCTCCAACGCCGAGATGACGGATTTCCTCCGCAAGGTGGATGCCGTGGAGATGGGCCCCGATGAGATTTTTCGCAAGGTGATGAAGGGCCACGCCGGGCTTGCCGAAGTGGATACGCTCAAGGCCGTGTACCCAGCATCATATGCCGAAATTCAGAATCGGGTGATGACCGCGGCGGCAGCTCGCAGCAAGCCACTCCCGTTCCAGACGGCGATGCGGCTTGGGCTCCTGTTCGAAGTGCCGACAGACGCCTCGTTGCAACCAGATTTGGTGCAGCAGCAGCAGGCGATGTACGCGGCGAAACCCGCGCAGCCGCCGAATCCGCAAGCACCGCATTCGAAGAAGCAGGGTGCGTCAACGCAGAAGAAACTTCAGTCGCCGGACATGTTGGCCGGCATGTTTGAAACAGCCAGCCAGGAAGACAAAGGGTGACGTGTCATGAGTGCAGGGATTTCAGGGTCGTATGATGGTGAGGGAGTAAATGTCAGTGCGGCTTCCGCAACGGCCCCGGGCCCGCCGCCAGGTGTGAGCCCCGATGTGTGGGCGCAGACCAATGCGCTGAACAACTCGAAGACGGGCGGCCAGGGGCGAACGGCGATGATGCGCGTCGACCGGCGTGGGCGGTTGCGAACGTCCTCCGAGAGTGCACGTTCAGGAACGGCGATTGCGGTTGGCGGCGGCGACCAGATTTTGGCGGTGTGCAGCCGCGCGGTCTACATCAGTGGAACTGGCGCCATCGTCATCCGGTTGGCAGATGACACGGCCGACATCACGCTTTCTGGCCTCGTGGTTGGCACCGTCTACCCACTCGCGATTGCACTGATTCGTCAATCGGGAACGACAGCAACTGGCGTGCTTCTTTTCTGATGAGCGCCATGACTACGCATCGGGAGGAGGGATGATGTTCATCGGATTGCAGCCTGCAAGCGGTCAAGGGATGGGCTCCGGGAGCGGCGGCCCAGCTGCTGCACCTACGGTCACCAGCATCGCGATGACCAATGGGCCTGCCAGTTTCGGCTACAAGCTGGGCTCTGGGATTGCGGTCACCATCACGGGCACTGGCTTCCAAGCCACTCCGACCGCCACAATTGGTGGCTTGGCATGTACTTCGGTGGTGTTTGTGAGCTCGACGACGCTCACCGCGATCACCCCGACGTTGGGGTCTGAAGCGCAGTTCGACGTGGTCGTGACCAATCCCGACACGCAAGTGAGTCCGCCCCTGGTCGGCGGGTGGCTCGCACTCGCGTTTCAATGGTGGCTGGACCCGAATGTGTTCACCCTCGATGGCGGCGGGTCTGTTCTTCAGTGGACGGACCTTACTGGAAATGGGCATCACTTTTTGCAGCAAGCCGTCAATAGGGGGCCACTTCCGGCGAGTGGAATCACCTCCAAGCCGAGTTTGCATTTTCGTCAGGCGAATAACGACACGCTCCAAGCGGGGTCATTCACTGGACCGACATCCGGCGAAACTTTCTTCGCTCGAATAAATTCCGGCTCCGTCAGTACATACACATTGTGGACGATAGGCACATCTGGCAGCGGCGAATTCTCACCGTTTAGCGATGGGAATATTTATGAAGATTATGGGTCCACGGTCAGATACGGCCCAATTGCTCCAGGAACGAGTTTGAATGCAGCTCATATCTACAGTTGCGATTCGGCGACCAACAACTGGAATCTCCGAATAAATAACGTCTTAGTGAATCATCAAGCGGCCAATACCGTCGGCTATTTTGCGACGCCGGATTTGGGCCTCGGAGGTACGCATTTGGACGGCGACTTGGGATATGGCGGCCAGATGCCCCGCGTGTTCACGACCACGGAGCGGGGCATCGTCGTGTCTTCGTTGAAGACCTTCTACTCAATCCCTTAGAATGATTCAGGAACTCGACGTGGAGAAGGACATGGTGCATGATAGCAAGGCAACGAAATGTCCCAGAATGACCAGCGCGAACCGCCGCCGAGCTCCCCAACTGGACGACACCGCGCGCTCCGAGATTCGGAGCCCGATTGGCAGACGCACATCCGAGGTGTCGACCAAAAGGTCGAGCGGTCTCGGCGCGAAGATGCAAAACATCGTGGCCAATTGTACGAACGTGTCACACAATGCGAGAATGCAGTGCGCGATGTCGGACGTCAGGTCGATGCAAATATCACGCACGTCGCATTGCTCGACCATCGTGCTGATGAAGTGGAGGCTGATGTGAGCGCCATGAGACAAGAGATTGTCGCCATCGCCCGGTTCACCAACGCGCTGGAAGGCGCGCTGGCGACGGCGCGATGGGCCATCCCCGTAATCATTGCCATGACGTCCGCAGTGGCGAGCGGCATCACCTACTTGTTGGTGCATCACTGAGGTTTGTACAAATGACTGAGTTGTTGAAATCTAGGTATACCGCCATCGTGGCATTTATCGTGGTTAATATTTCGAATGCATGGCTCACCCACTACCAGGTCCACAACCCTGCGGAATGGGTCGGCCAAGCTCTTGTCGCCGGTGCAAGCATTTCTCTCTTGCTCGGCAAGTCGGTTCTCACTTGGAAGGATGATGTGCCAAAATGAAGCTCAGTGTAGCGGGGGTCGGCATCGGCGTCGGCCTCGGGATGATTCTCATTGGATTCGGATGCAGCTCCGCGAATGTGCAGTATGCAAGCTCCTTGCAGCGGTGCATCATCGAGGCTCGGCAGTCGGACGCGGGAGATGCTCCGGCGCGGCTTGCGATGTACAATGCGTGTGCGGATTCTCTTGACCAGGATGGCGGTGCAAAATGAATACGGCACAACTCGAATCTGATGTCTTGGCGATGGTGGAGAAGTTTGGCGTCAGCGTCGTGCTTGATGCTCTCCTCGCATTTGCCTCCGGTGAGAATATCTCCGCCGTGGCCGAACAGGTGGAGCGACGAGCCATTCGTCTGGCCGCCGACGCTGAAGCCGCGCAAGTCCTCAAATGAGTCGGAGGCGCTGATGTATCCGTCAATTCGTTCTGTCTGGGTGGAATTCAACCGCGGGTTGGAGGGCATCGTCAACGGGCCCTATTGCGACGTCCTCGGCTTGGTGACCGTCGGGATGGGCAACAAAATTGACCCGGTCCGCGACGCATTGGGTTTGCCATGGGTCAGCCGGGACTCTGGGTTGCCGGCTACCAAGGAAGAAATTCGGGCAGCGTGGGCTGCGGTCAAAAATGACCCCCTTTGTGCGACTCGAGGCTGGAGGTATGCCCTGTCACTACCTTCCAATAACATCCGGCTCAATGAGGATGCCATCGACGCGCTCATCACCGCCCGGTTGGATGCGAATGACGAGGCGCTGAAAGACCACTTCCCCAACTTCGAGCTCTGGCCGGCGGACGCGCAGTTGGCCGTTCACTCTATGGTTTGGGCCATGGGGTTCGGCGGCTTGGTGGGCAAGTTCCCCAAGTGCTGCCGCGCTTTGGCCAACGCGGACTTCACCGCAGCTTCGGCGGAGTGCAAGATGGTACCCGAAGCGGGCACCCTCGTGATGCGAAACAAGCTGAATGCAAGCCTGCTGTTGAACGCTGCGGAGACGATGAGTTCGGGCGGACCGCCGTCGGTGCTTGCTTGGAGCCCCTGAACACTAGGATTCAGTCGCAGCCGGCGCGGTAGCCCGGGTTGATGGGGATGAATGTGGGCGTGGTCCCGCTAGGGCACCAAACGATGTAGGCCACGGCATTGCGGTCGTTGTCGGTCAAGGCGATGGTGTCGAATGTGATGCGAGGCCCCATGAGCTCAGGCCCGCGGACGAATCGAATAGACCCGTCGGGGTTCACTATCCACGTGGAAACGACGACGAAGATGCCGCTGTTGTTGGCCAGCGTCGTCGTTGCATTGGCAGGTGCCCCCAGGAATCCTGGGATGGCCGATGAGTTCCACGGTGCGTTGCTCGTCGACCAGCCCATGCAACACCAAGACTGACTGTCATAGACGCCAACAACGTTCAAGAGTGCAAATATTGCAGATGCTATGAATTTCATTTTAGGTGGTCTCCGCGTTCAATTTGTTGGGCCAACATCTCCCGCTCGGCGCTACAGAGCTCTCCGCGTGCCGACGGTTTGCGTAGGAATGCTACGATGGCAATCTGCTCGCGTCGAGAGGCCGCGTCTTCGAGGTAGGCGAATCCGTGCCTTTGGTGAGCTGCATGCTCCTGGAAAGACTTGCAGTGGCAGCTCACCGGGGCCCGCTTTTCTCTATCTCTTCTCGAGCTGCGTCTCGTTGTTCCTGAGTCACGAGGCCGGCTTTGGTGAGCGCTGCATCGAGTATGCACCCGGCGTCGTGAGTTTGCGGTGCAAGTGCTTCTTTATTACGTGACGCCCACGCCGCCGTCCCTTCCCGCCATTGATTACAGAATGGGCAAGACTCGCAAGCCCCGATGCTTATTGCGGCCCATTCTACTGCCAGCAATGCGCGGAGCATGTTCGGGGCGGCAGCAATGAATAATGATGTAGATTTGTTGTATGCACTACCTATAACGCATACATCAGTGCTTGTTTTGCTGATGATTGTCGTGGAGCAGTCCGGAACCGAATCCCACGTCTCTAGCCACGGTTTCATAATCCCAACCTCGCGTACAAGTCCTTCATGATTGAGCTTTCGTCTTCTCGAAATCCTTCGGCCAAAGCCGTTTCGCCGAACCCGCCGATGCTTTTCTCCAACACATCCAACTTATTTATCACAACGTCGGCGACCAATTCGTCCGTCGTACCGCGGGCGATGAGGTACTGAATCAGGACGGGGTTTTTTTGGCCGAATCGGTGCAGCCGGGCTTCGGCTTGGAGGAGCTCGTGGGGCTCGTAGGTGAGCTCAACGAAGACCGCGACGTCGGCGTAAGAGAGGTCGATTCCAGTCGAAGCGGCGTCGATGGTTGCGCACAAGAGGCTGGACTCTTCTTTGCGGATTTCATGAAGCGTTCTCGTACGTGCCGCTTGAGAAATGCCTCCGTGAAGAAGCATGCCGCCGCATTCGCACGCGACGTATTCGGCGACCGCCCGCCGGTAGGTGAAGACCACCACCTTGGCGCCCGCTTGAAGATGCTCATCGATGAGGGGGACCGCGGAGTCTTTGAGCTTGGCGTCGGCGGCAACTGCGAGGGCCGCACGAAGCGCGCCGCCCTGGGAGTCCGCGGAGAAAGATTGCCCGTTGTGCTTGGAGCCGACGTCGACACGAATCACCTGGCGGGTCTTGGCCGGAAGCTCGAGCGCCACGTCGCTCTTCGTCCGGCGGAGCATGAAGTGTTGGAGTCTTGCATTGAGCTCTGGGAGATTGCTCTTGGAGTCGAACTTCCAGACGGTCTTCTCAGGGGTGACGGCCTCTTTGTAGCCGCCACAATACCGGATGCCGAACGGGAAGAAGTTGCTTCCAAAGCGGCCAGGGGTGATGGTGTCCAGGATTCCCCAAAGGTCTCGTGGCCGAGAAGTCATGGGGGTTCCACTGAGGCCCCAAACGTAAAGAGCATTTTGGCTTACCTTCTTGGCGGCTTTCGTTCGCTGCGTCTCCCGGTTCATCAGGTAGTGGCACTCATCGAAGATGACGATTTCGGGAGACCACTTCTGTAGTGTTTCTGCCCATGCGTGAAGGATGTCGTAGTGACAGATGATGATTTCGTAGGCAGAAAGAGGGAGAGTCTCCTCTTTGACCCCCTTGACGCCTTTGCACTGGTAGACGTTTGCCTCGTCCGAGGGATGCGCATCGGAGCCCAGCCTCCACTTGGCAAGCTCTCCGCCGTCATGGTCATTGGACCAGACGCCGCGGACGTAGGAGGGGCACACGATGAGGGTTCGTTTGGTCGTGACGAAGGAATTCGCCGCGCTGATTGCGACGGCCGTTTTGCCGAGGCCCATGTCGTCGGCGAGGATTCCTCGGCGCACGTTTTTCAAGAAAGAGACGGCTTGCTTTTGGTAGTCGCGAAGTCGGCTGTCCAATTCGACGAATGCGTTTGAGGCGCAGAATTCATAGACGTCAGCTAGGTCAATGCCCCCGAAAGCACTCTCGTTGAGGCCCTTCTCCTTGATTAGAAATTTGACGGCGGCTTCGATAGCGTCCGCTGCCCCGCCGATGCGCTTGCCGTCAAGCTTGACGCATCCGGGAATGGCGCGCGCCGCAGCGACCATCGCAGGGCTGTAAGAATCATGAGTGAGGGCATATTGAGGCCCGTGAGAAAATTCAAGACCTGCACCCGGCTCCCAGCGTGATATTTCCATTTGAACTCAATCTAGGTTGGACCAAATAAATGTCAAGTATTTATTTTGCTCGATGTTCGCCATCATGCCCCAACTCGCCAACGCAATTTGTCGAGCGCCCACACCCACTGCATTCGACACGCTCGTGGCACTGGGTGGCCAAACGTCCGTACTCGTCGATGGGCACAAGCTTGTGGGTCCCATGCTCTTTGAGCCATGCGACATCGATAACGCCTACCCTGTAGTGTGACAGTGTAAAATCTCCGTTGAGGGGCAGAGCAATGGCTTGGGTCATGGCGATGATTTCATGCATCGCTTCTTCTGCATGATTCGACGAATCGAAATGCATCTTTTCGTCGCAGGTGAGACATTTTATGTACCAATTGCAGCTCATTTTGCACCTACTTCGTTGAGGATGGGCGCATTGGGCCACCCTGACGACAATATCAATCGTTCGGCACATCGGGCGCAGTAGAAAGCGCCCGAACTCACTGCCGTCGTCCATTCTGGTGACTCGTGACCGCACTCCAACTTGATGACAGCCCCGAGCCCCGGTTGAAATCTCATGCCAACTTTGGCTCGCCAGTACATCATTTTGCCCGTAGCTCCTCTTGCTCAACCATCTGAAGCGCTCCGTCCATTCGTAGCCTCTCGAGCACCTTTTCACCCTCTTTTTGGCCGTATGCTTCGAGGATTGATTTCTTGCTCAAACGTTCGATTTCCTTCGTGACCAACGTGAGGACCTTGCCGTCGGGACGTTCGTAGAGGGCCCCGGCTCGGACCTCTTCGCGCAACTCGGCGCGCGCCATCTTCGCAAGCCGCTCCAACTCGCCGAGCATTTGGTGAAATCGCCCGGGCTCGATGGGCTCAACCCGCGCCTGGATGCCGCCGACCGCTTTTGCGACCAACGCAGATGTGCTCGCGATGAGTTCTCCCTGCTTGGCCGGACAGGAGACGCGCGCCGGGCAGAAGCGGCACTCGGGGCCGGGGCGTAGGAATCCGGAATCTACGAGGTCGAGCGCGCGGAAGAATGTTTCGTTGAACGGGCCGGTGTCGATGTTCTCGGCATAAATGGTGGTTGGACCATCTGCTGGTGAATGAAGAATCGCAACGGCGTGAGCGTCGAACAGAAGTGCGAGTGTCTGCATCTGGGGCATTTTGCTCGGGTAGATGTATTCGCTGAAATGGTCGCGGCCAGTCTTGTGGTCAAGCACTACGCGGAAAATATCGCCGGGGACTTCACCGGCTTCTTCTGGTTTGCCGTACATATTCGCCGCGCGCCAGACCTTTCGAGGCAGTGCGCGGGCCTCAAGAATGACATCGCCGGTGCCGAAGATGTGCCCCTCACCCTCGTAGGTGTGTGCGCCATCCGCGTCGATGAGCGTTGCATCTCGCGGGTCTGCTTTGAAGTAGTGTTCGTACCCATCTTCCTCTTCGAGATGAAGGCCCTTGCTGACTTCGACGCCGACGACCTTGAACTGAAGTCCCCAGGGGTTACCACCTGGCTGCATCCACGCTTGGAGCTCATCATACGCTGCGAGGACGTGCCGCTCCAATTCCTCATTCACCAGGGTGTAGGTGGCCCCGCGCGTAGTGAGCAGTTTGATCGCCATTGTCTTGTGAAACCGTGTCCCGTAGACAGCTGCTTCTCCAGGCTCATCTCCCTCGAGTTCAACGTCCGAGCTGAATGGCCGTGGGCACTGCAAAAATAGCGCCGTCTTCGAGGCAGTGATTTGCATCTTGCTCATTTGGTGCACCATTCTGGAAGAGGGGCTGATGGGTAGCAGAGACTTGGTTCGCACGGAGAGTGCGCGCTCACGGTTTCGGCGATGGGTGGGTCCGGTGGCAGTGACGCGGTACATGAAAGCAGGAAGAATGCTACGAACTTCACGGTAGAACATCTCCATTTATATTGGTCATTTGGGTGCCGCCGGGCAGCGGTAAAAGGGCAGGGAGTTTTCCTGCTTTTTCTAGCCATTTTAACTCAGCCCGCCTTTTATTTATCATGGCGGGAATTTCGGCGCGCTCAGCCCGAGAACCCGAGAGGTCCTCCAACCTTTGACGATAACGCTTTAAATAGCCTTCCATTAATCCACGTCCTCGCCGAACGTCTTTTTGAATGCATCTCGAATCCACTGTCGGATAAGGGCGCCCGCCGCCGTACCCTTTCTGTCGGCGACGCGGTGGACTCCTTCGAGCTCGGAGTCGGAAAGACGGATGGTGAACCGCCGACCAAACCGGCCTTTGGTCCGGACAGTTTGAGCGGTCATTGACTTGGACATATCAGGAGTGTACAGTGTCTGGTGATGATGTCAAGCACCCCGAGCGGCGAAAATGTTGTGCAGCTTATCCGCGCTAAATTGACAACAAGCAAAGGCGGGCACAACGTCCGGCCAACACTGGAGAATACAAGGATAATCCTGGAGTTAGACTCTCGATGGGCTGGCGTTTTGGCCTGGGATGAATTCCGCGGGCGCATCTTCAAGTTGAAGCTGCCGCCATGTGGCGGCGATGTTGGCCCTTGGTGCGACATCGACACGCTGCGCGCCGCCGACTGGATTTCGTCTACCTATAAGGTCGATATCACCAAAAATATGGTGGCGGATGCCGCGCATTTGGTGGCGGACAAGTGCACGTTCAATCCCCTGGTGGATTGGCTCCGGAGCCTTCGATGGGACGGCGCCCTTCGGATTGACCGGCTGTTCATCGACTATTTTGGGGCACCGGACTCTTTTTACATCCGAGAAGTCGGCCGAAATTTGCTCATCGGCGCCGTCAACCGTGCGCTCACTCCCGGCATTGCTCTCCATGAGGTGGTCATTCTCGAGGGTCGGCAGGGCGCCGGAAAGAGTCGCGGCGTCAAGGTTCTCTTTGGAAAGGAGTACTTTAGCGACACGCCCCTAGAGGTAGGTAATAAGGACGCATTCCTTGTGATGCGTGGCAAGTGGTGCATTGAGCTCGGAGAGTTGAGCTCGATGAGCAAGACTGATGCCAATGCCATGAAGGTTTTCGTGGCATCACCTACAGACTCCTACAGGCGACCGTACGCTCGGGAGCCCGAAGACATTCCGCGTCGGTGTGTATTCATCGGTACGACCAATGATTCGGAGTACCTACAAGATTCTACAGGTAACCGACGCTGGTTGCCCGTTGAGGTTGGAGAAGTCCGTTGGCACGATATTGAGCGAGACCGAACCCAGCTTTGGGCAGAAGCTTTCGAGCGTTCGGGTGAGGATTTTTGGCTTAGCCCCGCTGCACTCTCCCAGGCCCTCGAGATGCGCTCTTCGAAGAATGTGGATGACCCGTGGCTCCCCCTGGTCGAAACGTGGCTGGAGGGGCGGCCAGGGCCCGTCACGACCACGGAGCTGCTCCAAGGTGCCGTCGGCAAAGACCCGAGCACGGTCACTCGGGGTGACCAGTCACGTGTCGGGAGGATAATCCAATCGCTCGGATGGGCCAAGAGGCAGCTATCGACCGGTAAGCGGGTGTACGAAAACAAGCAAACCACTGGCCTCGCGGATGGTGGTTTGAATTTGAAGCTAATAAAATAGCTCTTTTAACTACATAACAACTATAACTACTACTCTATATAGAGGGGGGTATATTATATTACTTATAAAGTATAGAGAGGCACTTTTGGGTGTTGGTGGTGGTGAGAGGCCGCCGACCGGTCGGATTCTAGGGTGGGATGAGGTGTGGAAGAATTTATTTCCAAAAGGCCTTGCGCGTTCATATCGGTGATGTACAGTGAGTCTTGTCGGGACGAGACAACAACTCAAAGACGGGACGGCAAGAAAATGTTTAAATTTATCAGAAGGTATTTTCGGTTGCGTGAAGTGGCGCGGACCATGAACTTGAACGTCAAGTGGTGGTGGGGCAATGACCGCATCATTTACGAGATGGTTGAAGTACGGTGCCGACTTGAGAAGGAGAGGAAGCAGCGGCTCCAGTCGTTGTTTCCCAAGACGGCGAAGATTCTCGATTTCCGCACGTTGCGGCAGCCGCTGAAAGCCAAGACGCCGGTGTCTGGGAGCAATTGATGCCGCGCCCCTCGTCTGAGGTCGAAGCGACCGCTTTCCTGAATCTCCTTGTGCTTGGCACCGCAAAAGCCGGGAAAACGTGCACCGTCATCAGCACGGCGCCAGGGCCTGTCTACGTGATAAATTCGGACAGCCCCACCTCACTGAGGCCTGTGCTCGAATTTACGGATGACTTCGAATTTGACCTATGCTTGGGGGACAATCTAAGAGACATTGAAAAGTGCATCCACTCGGCGCGTGAGGGAGTAAAGGCCGGCAAGTACAAGACAGTGGTGTGGGATACCATCACCAAATATTGCCGGCGCGCTGAACAAATCTTCGAGGCCGCTGATGCCGCTGCGAATCGGTCCGGGGAGGCGAATGGGATGAAGTACATCCCCAAGTTTCAGCGGCACATTCACAATGTTTTGGACAGACTATTTACAATCCCGTGTCATGTGATAGTAAATAGTCATTGGATAAATGACGAAGGGCGGCAGATTGAGGGGCAAGCGCCGAAGAAGGGTGAGGGCATTGTGCCTATGCTGCCCGGCAAACTCCGGCTTTCAATTCCTGGGGAGTTCGAAGACGTCATCTTTCTCGAGAATAAGAGAGGAAAGCGAGAGTTCATCACGAGCGACTCTGGAGTGTTCGGCTCTGGGGGCCGCAATCTACCGAATGTTGAAGTGTTCCCGGGAGACATCAGTGCTCTTTGGGATGCGATGCAGGAACGAATCAATACAACGAAAGACGAGACCAAAAAATGAGTGAGATTCAATTTACACGGGTCGAGACGGGCAACATGAGTGAGATTCCGCCGGACGCGCCGGAGGGCCAATGGGTGGCTTCGTTCAAGGTCAAGGTGGCTAAGACGCAGAAGGACGGCTACCCGATGCTCATCGTCGATGCGCATCTCGAGGAGGC
>Ga0137415_10000463_pt1 | contig 38545 bp, 26 predicted proteins | sample CZODoug3_1_1_16f_FD_183082 | JGI IMG/M metagenome (GOLD analysis project Ga0137415, IMG submission 183082) | Vadose zone soil fungal communities from Angelo Coast Range Reserve, California, USA - CZODoug3_1_1_16fungal (Hybrid Assembly) | ecosystem: Environmental > Terrestrial > Soil > Vadose...
TGGATGAAGGGGCGCATTGGATGGAGCCGGACAAAATCGTTCCTAAGTCGGAGTTCGGCACGGCCCAGCCATTCTTCTCTAAGGTGGAAAAGCAGATTGCTCCTGACTCGCCAGAGTGGAACTACGACAGCATTGCTAAGGGATATCATGAGCCTCCAACACCACCGGAAGGACAGATCGCCATTCCCACATGGAAAAGCGAAATGTATTTCGAATATCACCGTGGTGTGATGACGACACAGGCGAACCACAAGCGCAACATGCGCGAGAGCATGGAACGAACCCTGAATGCGGAGAAGTACGCATCCTTGGCGTGGCTCGATGGAGACAAATACCCAACCGACGAATTTACCGAAGATTGGAAGAAGATCACATTCAATGATTTCCATGATCTCGGGGCTGGCTCCGGCATTGGAATCATCTACAAAGAAGCCCAGCAGGATTATGACCAGGTTCGCTGGTCGACAAACGAGATTTCTACCAAGGCACTGAAGACCCTTACCGCGCAGGTAAATACTCGCGCAGCGGGAACAGTTCCAGTTGCGATCTTTAATCCGCTGGCATGGAAGCGGTCGGGGATTGTGAAGGTCGATGTGCAGATGCCATCGAAGGCCTCGGCAATTTCCATCATCGATGCAAAAGGACGCGTCCTGCCTTCGAAGGTATTGTCAAACGATGCACAGACCAATACTTTTCATCTGCTGGTGAATGCAAAGGACGTCCCGTCTCTCGGCTATGAAGTAGTACATGCCGTTCCCGAGAAGCGAGCATTTGAAAGCGATCTGAAAGCTTCGGGAACTACGCTCGAAAATTCAGCTCTGCGCGTCGTTGTCGATAAGACGACAGGCTGCATTACCAGTCTCTACGACAAGAAATCTCAGTTCGAATCGTTGGCGTCGGGCGCATGCGGCAATGAGTTGCAGGCTTTCAAGGACACACCGAAGGACTACGATGCCTGGAACATCGATCCGGGAACACTCGATCAGCCTCCGGCGCGGCTGACGAAGGCCGACTCGGTCGAGTTGGTAGAGCAAGGCCCGCTGCGAGCAGTCGCTCGCGTGACGCGCACCTGGCAGAGTTCCAAATTCGTGCAGGACATCGTGCTCTATGCCGGCTCTGATGAAGTGGATGTGGTCAATGACATCGACTGGCATGAGACCCATGTCTTGCTGAAGGCGGCGTTCCCGCTGGCTGTGACTGCTCCGAAAGCGACATACGAGATCCCTTATGGCACGATCGAGCGCACCACATTACGGAATAACAGCTGGGAGCAGGCACAGTTCGAGGTTCCGGCACAGCGCTGGGCCGATCTTGGTGATGGAAAGCATGGCTTCAGTCTCATCAACGAGTCCAAGTTTGGCTATGATGGCCGGGACAATGTGCTGCGCCTGTCCTTGCTGCGTTCGCCGACATGGCCCGATCCAGAAGCGGACCGTGGGCACCATCACTTCAGCTTCGCGCTCTATCCACACGCGGGAGACTGGAAACAGGCTCTTACCGTGCGGCACGGTTATGAGTACAACTACAAGCTAAAAGCCACCCAGGTGGAAGCGCATGAGGGAGCGCAGCCGCTTGAACATTCTTTCGTGAGCGTAGCGCCCGAAAACGTCGTGATGACCGCAATGAAGAAGGCCGAAGATACGAATTCGCTTGTCTTCCATATGTACGAAACAGATGGAAAGGCTACGAACGTAGAAGTCTCGGTTCCGAAGGGCGCAACATCCGCCACGGAAACGAACCTGCTGGAGCAGCCGCAGGGTACATCCCTTTCGGTTAGTGGCGATCATGTCACCGTTCCGATTCATCCATACGAGATTCTTGCATTGCGTGTGGACTACCCGGCGACAAGCCGATCAAAGTAACAGTAAATATGGTTAACGAGCAAAAGCCGGCGCCTCTTGGGAGGCGCCGGCTTTTGTATAGCAATCTATTTTTGAGCTACATACTCGCAATGAGAGGTCAAGGACGGTTCGTCCACTCGGAAGATAACGGATTGGTTAGTAGGAAAACGGTTTGATTCCGATCTCCCGGTAATTGTTTGACCACGAGCACCCTCCCCGCTACACTCTAGCTAAATATCACGTGGTTACGTTTGAGAAGAAACAGGGGTGTTTCTTTGACGGACTGAAAAATGAGTGCTCTCGCTGTCGATATGCCCTCCGCTTGCAATCAATCGTCGTAACAGGTGACGAAGACCACGGTATCTATCCCGGATAGAAGCACAACTGATCTCGATGCTTTCTGGAGAGTAGTTTCCTTTTGAATACACCCGAAAATGTACTGAAGATTTGTAGTTGAGGGTCCCGTATAATCCGAGGACGCAGGTTGCCCATGCGGTTGATTTGAGCGAATAGGTAGCGAATATGTGAGCGCGAGGTATCTGGCATGCGGATATCTCATTTACGGGACACACGATCGGCTAGGGCGCTTTTATAAAAAGGAGCACGTAAAGGATGGAAGGGCCGGCAACCATAACACGTGGGCCGCAACAAGCTACTCCAGTTCTGAGTGGATCTATCCATGAGCCAATGGTTCTTACGCCTGGGGATTTTCGCAAGATTCTGATCAAGCGTAAGTGGGTCATTCTGATTGGGATACTAGTAGGTATCGCTGCTTCTCTTATATACATCTTTGTTGCCGTCCCTCAATACGAGGCCGTCGCCAGGGTGGACATCGATTTAAGCCGCTCCGCGAATATTGGCATCGATGATCTTCTAGAGCAGAAGTTGGGCACCCAGGGGAGCGCGGATCGGCTGCAAACGGAAGTTCGCATCATGCAGAGCGATGCCGTCTTCATGGATGTGATCAATGCGCAGGATCTGTATCATCGGCCTCCTTTCTCCAGGATATTCAAGGATCACCCTTACGACGGCCACCTGTCACCCCTGCAGCGATTTCAGCTGATTCATTCCATTTCCGGGGCAACCAGGATCGTTGTGATTCCAAATACGGAGATCGTCGAGGTCCATTTTCATAGTCCTGATCCAGTAGTAGCGACGGATATTGCCAATGCCATCGTGAAATCCTATATGGATCGGGACCTGCGAACGCGATTCGAAGGTACGAACCGTGTCTCGGACTGGCTTTCGAGGCAGTTGGATGAGTTGAAGAAGCAGGTCCAGCAATCGCAAAACGACCTTGTTGATTATCAGCGGCAGAACAATCTAATTGGCCTGGATTCGGAAGGCAATAACCTCGTTACCGACGATCTTCGTACTGTGAACGGTCAACTTGCTGAAGCCAAGGCAGACAGGATCGTGAAGGAAGCGCGCTACAAGCTCGCGGAAACACGGAATCCCGACTTATTGGTTTCGGTTGCCCCCCAAACCGTTCTTGCCTCATTGCGGCAGCAGGAAGCCGATCTGCTTGTGCAACAGGCCCAGTTGCAATCGAAATTCGGCCCCGAGTATCCGAAAGTTCGTGAGATTCAAAAGCAAGTAGCTGCGGTGAAGCGCGATATTGACAATGAGATCACGAATCTGACAGAACGTTTCGCTGCCGAATATGTGGCAGCTACTAAAACAGAGGCTCTGCTGCAGAATCGATTGGATGGGGCGAAACAGGAAGCATACCGGGCAAATGAATCATCGGCTCAGTTTGAGATTTTGAAGCATGGTGCGGACTCGGCATCGGAGCTTTATGACGCGTTGCAGATGAAACTGAAGGAGGCCGGTATTACAGCTGGCCTCAACTCCAACAACATCAATGTGCTTGACAGCGCGACACTGCCGCCGTTTCCGGTATCGCCTCAAAAGAGGCAAGATCTGCTGTTTGGATTCCTTTGTGGTCTTATCGGTGGTATAGGTCTGGCCATCTTCTTAGAGACGCTAGACGATACGCTGCGCACATCCGAGGATGCAGAAAGCATATCCCAGCTTCCAACGCTTGCAGTCATCCCGCACTTCCAGTCATCGAGCCGTAAAAGCAGCTCTGATCTGCAACGTGTCAATCAGGAAAAGCTCTCACGGGTATCGCCGGATTTATTTGCTTATCTGGAACAGCAATCGGTTGCTGCCGAGGGCTTCCGGACGCTCCGGTCATCCATTCTGCTGTCATCTGTCGACAGAGAGCCGAAGCTATTGTTACTAACAAGCAGCTTTGCTGCGGAAGGCAAATCAACATGCGCATCAAACCTTGCAATTTCGTTTGCGCAACGATCTGCGCGTGTGTTGCTGGTCGATACAGATTTGCGTCGTGGAACGTTGCACATGAAGTTCCGGCTCTCAAATCGCATGGGTCTTTCGACGCTTTTATCCAAGGAATCTGGCGATGAGGCTTATGAATATCCTTTGCCGGAGTTGCCGAACCTGGCGGTGTTAACCCGCGGCCCGATTGCTCCAAACCCAGGTGAGATGCTGGCCTCACGCGCCATGGAAGAGCTGCTTATGCGCTGGCGTTCTCAATTCGATCATGTGATTTTGGATTCCTCTCCTGTGTTGGCCGTAGCGGATACATTGGCAATCGCTCCATTTGCAGACGCGACATTCATCCTGGTTCGTTCCGGCGTAACGAGGAAAAAAGCTTTGCTGCGTGTGCGGGAACAATTGCGCCGCGCCAGTGCCAGAGTGTTGGGCACAATTATTAACGATGTGGATATGCGGCTGGAAAATTACTACACATATTCAAAACGTTATGACTACGATTACAAGAGCAATTATGGGGCAGGCTACGGAGCGAGCGATGTTGACAAGTAAATGGATTCCGCTGTTCCTTATCTGTCTGTTTCTGCCGTTTCCTGGACATGTCCGGGCGCAGACAGAACAAACGGCGCCAAATATTTCGATCGGCCCTGGGGATATGTTGAATATCAATGTATTCGATATCCCGGAACTTTCCGCGTCTGTGCGAGTCAATCAAAACGGCGAAGCGAATCTGCCTGTGTTAGGCCTGATCCAATTGTCGGGCTTAAGCGCAAACCAGGCGTCGAGAAAGATCGAGGCCGAGCTTCGGGAGCGGGGATTAGTCATTGATCCTCACGTGACCATTTCGGTAAGCGAGTATGCCACCCAGGGAGCAACGATCATGGGTGAAGTGAAAGCGCCGGGTGTATATCCCACTTTGGGCTCTCGCACTTTATTCGATATGATCTCCCTGGCTGGCGGGGTTACCGCTGGAGCAGGCAAGATAGCTACGGTCATTCATCGCAACGACCCGAATAATCCTGTGTATATAGAGTTGGCCGCGAACCCGGCTGGACTTGCATCACAACACAATCCCATCATTTTGCCAGGCGATACATTGGTGCTCGCAAAGGCAGGAGTGATTTATGTAATTGGGGATGTTGGGCGTCCGGGCGGATATTTGCTCGACAATAATGTTCCAGTTTCTCTTGTGCAAGGTCTGACCCTCGCTGGTGGCCCAACAAAAACAGCTGCAATGAGCCAGGTTCGTTTAATCCGGAAAGTACCCGCGGGAAGAGAAGAGGTTCGCCTTGACCTTAAGCACGTGCTCTATGGCAAACAAGCAGATCTCAAGCTTGGTGACGGCGACATAGTATTTGTTCCCTCCAGCCTGGGCAAGACATTGGGGTACCGCGGTATTGAAGCGGCGATTACTGCTGCAACACAAATCATCGTTTACACGCGAAATTAGCGGGCTTGCATGAGCGCAACAGGGACAATCCGTTCTACGTTTTCCATTGCACCGATGGTGCGCCGTGAGCGGCCCTTAGGCGAAAATGATGTGATTCCAAGGCAGCATTACATCCTGCATATGCCGCTTGTCATGTTGTTTGTAGGCATCATTGTGTGGATGTTCGGTTCCGAACCGATGATGGTCTTCGGAGCAATCGTTGGGTCTGTCGTCGGATTTTACGTGCTTATAGACTGGCTATTTCGCAATGGCCCATTGCGGCTGTCCACTATACTGGCAATGACGCTTTTGCTGGCATATGCATTTGGAGCCTTGAATACCTGGCTCACTCTGCCTCGTGCCGGCCTCGGCTTGGCAGAATTTCTTGGCCGTGATCCAGCGGTTCTGGCCCGCGCCATCACCTCCGTGCTTTTTTCCTGCGCATTTTTGCTTTCTCTTGGAGAGCTGTTCGAGAAACCAATCTTTAGTTCTGGTTTCCGTATCCCCCTTGATGGCCGTGCATTTCTACTGATCTATCTTGGCACGACAGCAATAGTTATTGGATTTGCTACCGGGAAGCTGACCACCGGTGGTATCGGCGCCAGTAATGTTGGAGACTTTGGTCAGGTAAGTGTAATCTCGGCATTTTTAGTTTGGCTCCTTCACCCGTTGTTTCCTTTTACGGTGGCCGTGACATTGGGTTTGCGGCGAGGTTTCAAGAAGATACTGTTTTCGCTCATCTCTTTGTTCCTCGTTGTGGTGATCTTCACCCAGGGAAGGCGTGTTTTGCTCTTCTCTTTGATGATGTCAGTTTTTACCATACGCCTGAGTGGGTACAGGATTAAAGGTTCAATCTTCAAAAATACAGTCATTTTAGGAGCGCTTGCAGGACTCTTACTGGTGGGAACCACGTCGTTCATATTGCTTCGTGTGAGTTCTTATAAATTGGGCACGCGCTCATCGCTCTTCGAGCGGATTCGGTATCTGGCGCAGAGTGCGACTTTTCGTGAGTCACTGCAGCAGGCCATCAACAGCAATACTAGCGATACGCAGGTCAGAACGTTCATGCTGGGTTTCTACTCCGACGTGCTGGAAGGCAGCGCCCGCACTTCGCCGATGTTTGGGCGTGACCTCGTCAGTCAGTTGGAAGGTGCTATTCCCCGTTCGTTATTCCCGGAAAAAGATGTTACTTTCGGCGAGGAGACTCTGGCAGACGAACAGTTTCAGTTGAACTACACCGATGCGGCAAATTCTATATTGACGACTGCGGTCATTGATTTTGGTTTGGCTGGGGCAATTCTTCTCCCTCTGGTTGTTGTCTGGATCCTACGACGGTTTGTAGAATTTATGGCATGGCACCTGCCAGTAATTGTATCTGTATATATCGTGCTTAGCGTGCTTTTTGTGCTGCTACAACCCGAGATCGCTTTCACGGATTATGCTTTGCTTATCCGCGATGGTGTTTTGTTTTCCATCGGGTTGACCTTGATTTCTTCGATGCCAATTTTTAGGCTTCATGCCCATAATCCGCAGTAGTTTGGAGATGTTGGTGAGTTTAAAGGGGAAATACCGGAAGGGATTCCTGATAGTGGCATGGCTTGTTATGCCGATATCGGTGCCTTGTCAATCCCTCTCAGGATCGCTCGCGCCCAGCACCAACGCCGAGCTCATCCCAGGATCTAGCAATCTAAGCAACATTGTGCCATTGTTGCCCAAGGAGGTGAATGATCAACTCCTCACAGATCCAACAGGCGCGTCAACTCTAGGCAATGTGATCAGTCTATCCCCTGTTACCTACGTCCCGAGAAACGATGCGCAGGCGACCGATAATGATTCTGCAACGCGACGTCCTTCGTCTTTTGGTGTATCAAATACGGATTGGCGGCCCCAAACGGGTATTCAAGTTGCTCCTTCAGCGCTTTTCGGGAGTGATAAGAGAACGACACAGTCTAAAGAAGCGTCGATCCAGGGTAGCGGTGAAGGGAACCAATCGTTGCAAGAGAAAAACATACGCACACTCGGTATGTATCAAGTGCAACAAGGTATGCTGCCAGGCAACAGGGGAGAGGGGGCGCAGAATCACTCTGCTTCAACAAGACACCACCCTGTAACGGCTGGTGGCGGTATGGCCGCAACCACCATTCCGGGTGCCCTTGTGATGAGCGGCTTTCCAGATAGCACCCAAAACCGCGGGGACCTGAATCCACCCTTTTCAGGGGACTCGTCCCTCTTCAAAGTGGGCGGCGAATTCAGAGCAAAACTAGGTGGTTTCAGCGACAAGACATTTTTGAACCCATCTCTTACCACTGCATCGGGAAATAAAAACGTGCGGCGCTTGGCTCCCGAGACTCAAGGAACGCAAAAGATGCAAAGGGGCCTTCCTCGAATGGCACGGATCAATGAAGGCATGAGGAGGCCTGGCGAATCATTAGCGTTGACGTCTGATAGCCGGCTGTATAACTCCCTGTCGGAAGGATTCCTGCTAAGAAAACGATATGGCTCTCAGATCGCTTATCGTAATAGAACGAAAATTCATAGGACGAAAATTTCAGAAGGATTAAGTTCCACGCTGCGGTAATCGTTGTCTGTTCATAATGGATATGATTTGAATCCTCTGCTGACAACAGGGGAGTATCTTCCGCTCTTTACGGGCCAAAGCAAATTTGAGAATCCTTCACGTCATCCATACGCTAAACCGAGCCACCGGTGGGCCGCCCGAAGGGCTGCGGCAGATAGCATTGGGCTACACGAAGATCGGTGTCACGATCGAGGTACTTTGTCTGGATAACCCGGAAGCTCCGTTTGTAAGAGATGCGGGCTTCATTGTGCATCCACTTGGCGATATTTCCAGCGCCTTTGCGTATTCTCCCAAATTGCTTCCGTGGTTGCGCGAGAACATCCATCGCTTTGATGGAATCGTGGTGCACGGTATCTGGCAATGGACCAACGTAGCCGTTCGTCTGGCCGCGAAAGGGAAGAAGCCGTTCGGTGTGTTTACCCATGGAGCAATGGATCCATGGTTTAAGAGGAATTATCCGCTTAAACATTTGAAGAAAGTGCTGTACTGGCCATTGCAGTATGACGTGTTCCGCAACGCTGTCGCTGTATTTTTTACGACGGATACCGAAGCTGAACTGGCCAGGGAGAGCTTCTGGCCTAATCGTTGGAACTCCGTAGTTGTCCCTTATGGGACAAATCAACCTGATGGCGATCCGAAAGCTCAAAAAGAAGCATTCTTATCTGCTTTTCCAGAGCTTCGAGAACGGCGCTATTTCTTGTTCCTGGCACGTATTCATGAAAAGAAAGGCTGCGATCTATTGCTACAGGCATTCGCGAGCATTGCAAGCCGGTATCCGGATATTGATCTGGTGATAGCTGGCCCCGATCAGGTTGGATTGCAGGCAAAGCTTATGGCGGCGGCTGTGTCGCGAGGAATTCAGCAGCGGGTTCATTGGCCTGGATTGTTACAGGGTGACACAAAGTGGGGTGCTTTTTATGGCGCTGAGGCATTCATCCTTCCTTCACATCAAGAGAACTTTGGGATTGTTGTCGCGGAAGCATTGGCATGTGGCCTTCCTGTCTTGATTTCCAATCAGGTCAACATATGGAAGGACATTGTTGCGGATCGTACCGGCTTTGTAGAAGACGATACGGCTGAAGGAACACTTCGCTTAATGGAGAAATGGCTATCTATCTCTGAACAGGAGCAAAGAGACATGGCCGAACGTTGTTTACCATCTTTTCTTCGCCGCTACTCTATGAAGGAAGCTGCGAAAGCATTGGCGCGCATTTTTTCTTCATAGCCAAAGCTAGACAGTGGCTACCGCGTCAAATGGCAGAAGTGCTTTTCCCATCAAGTGCCTGCAAGACTTTGATAAGTTGCGTATCGTTGTCGTACCCCGAACGCAACGCCCGCTCTCTTGCACGTTGGCCAATCTGTTGGCGCAGATCGCCACGAGGTAAGTAAAAGCGGATTTTATCAGCACATTCTTCTATGGAAGAGAAGAACACTGCCTCTTTGTCTTCTTCAAATAGAGCTTCGTGGCCGGGGCAGCGGAGTGTGAGCAGAAACCCTGCACACGCAGCTATCTCTACACTTTTGTGAGCAATGTCATCTTCGTTTAGTTGAGTCAGAAAGCTGAGATTGATCTTCGATTTCCAGATAGCTTCGCGATAAGCTTTGCCCATCAACTGACCTTTGGAAACATAACGTGCCATCAGCTCAGGGGTGAATATCTTTTGCCAATGAGGTCCGTCGATCACCAGCGGCAGATTGTGCTGTTCGGCTAGTGCGCGTAGAAATTGCGGTCTATCTTCAAGAGGGCTGCCAACGTAGGATACCTCCCGGTTACGCTGGCTATCAGTCCATTCTCCAGGAGGAGGGAAGTGGGTCGCCGGATCATAACTGAACATGAGTGACACGTATGGAAGACCCCATTGTTGAAATCGTGCCACGTCTACGCTACGGAAAAGACAATGAAGGTCAAATAGCTTAAAGGTGCGATAGTATTGCCGCCAGACCTTGTCTTTGCGCGGACCAAAGGGGCCGTCCTGAGTGAAGGAAACGGTAAGTGCTCCTGCGTTTTTGATTTTTCCGAGTGTTTTCGCCGTGATATAGATCGGCTTGTCCATCCAGATCACATCAGGTTTGTGCTCCCTTGCTGCCCTCAGTACCGCTTTATTGAAGGACACGATCCACGGGCCAGACGCAAAGTACGCCCGTAGCTTATTTAAGAAGGGCTGCTTAAAGTCATAATCGGTGATTTGGAATGGGATTACTTCCTGGCCAAGCCGGCGAAGCGCCTCAAAGCGATATCCAGAGGTTTCACCATACCGCATATCACCGAGGTAAAGAATGCGTCGCTTGCGAGATAAATTCACTGGTTCTCCTAAGGTCACCTAAACACGAAATCCCGGAACTGTGAATGCTAATGCCTGCCGCAAGCCAAGCACATCTTGTTCAAAGCTGAATTTCTGTATCAACCGCAGACTATTTTCTCCCATCGATTTACGCAAAGGTTCATTGGTGAGCAGAAATGCCAGCTTTTCCGCCAAAACTTCAACATGCAATGCGGGGTATACGAAACCATTGACGCCATTCTGTACTAGATCAGCTTGGCAACCAACTTGGTCGGACACGACGATAGGACGCGCCGCATTCATGACTTCATTCACAACCAGGCCATAAGGTTCATGGATCGATGGCAATACAAAGAGATCGCAAAGATCAAAAAAACGCGGAAGTTCTGACTGATTCCGGAACCCCAGCATTCGTATACTGTCAAGTCCCGATTCTCGTATGCGATTTTCAACATTAGTGCGCTCTTCGCCGTCGCCCACTATGAGGAGGTAGGCATAAGGGTCGATGCCGGGCGAGGGTGAGAGGCGGATATATGCTTCTACGAGGTCAATACAGCGCTTGCGACCTTGGAGTTTTGAAGCGAAGAGAATGACAGGGCGTCCGGGTTCGAGATTGAGTTCTTGCCGTAACGCCTCGCGGTCGGGCGTCGCTTCCAGAGCCTTGGCTCTGAATAATTGATTATCGACAGCATATGGCATGGGAAATACGGGAATATCTGCCCCGAGATGATGTTTCCAGTAATCGGTGTTTGCCTGGCCAACGCTAAGGACTCCATGGATGCTGTTTCCAATGATGCTGAAGAAAAGGTTCTTGGCCATCAAGGTCGTTTTTGATCGAATACGGTCACTTAAGCTGGAGTCGGTGCGAATCAAGACTGGGATACCCAGCAAACGCGCGGCGAAGAGTACATGGAGGCAATTGAGAGTGTTGTAACCGTGAAGCCACACAGCTTGAAAACGTCCACGGCGAAGACGGCTATAGATTCCATAGACGATAGGATCGGCAAACGACAGGGAACCGCGGTCGCGAAAGGTTGGCAAAAATTCATATTTGTAACCATCAAGAAGGGGAATGTCCCATTGCACCGTGACGCCGAAGCCTTTGTCGTGATACCCGCGTGTGGAAATATCGCTGAAATAGTAAACCGTCATAGCAATATCAGGTTCTTGCGCTATGCGGCGTATAAGCGGTACCTGATACTGAATTGGATGGCTGATGAAATAGGCAAGGCGAACTGGGACCCTTGTGGCCGCAGCAGTCTGTGATGCCTCAGTATCTCTTTTCGAAGAGAGTTCAGCCATGGTTGTAAAAAGCGGATGGAAGAAAAGACTTGCCTAGAACCGGTCTCATAAACAAGATGCGCGTCGTGGCCGCCAGGATGAGACCCGCCATCGAAGCGGGGCTCAGGTCTCATACCGAAAGCACAACGGCATATATGAGACCGATTCTAATAGCATATAAATGCTAGCACGCGCATATACGTTCTTTTTACTTATTAGAGGAAGCGAGAGCGGTTGACAAAGCCGGCATGATTGGCGATCCTAAGTCTAAGCTTAAGCGCCAAAGCTATGTTCTTAGTGTGTACGTGTATATCCGATGAACCCTTCACGAGAGGCGCCTTTGAATTCGTTAGACAATAGCTTTCGCCTGATGTCAATTCTGCGTGGAATACTACTGCTACCGTGATCGAACTATGTACGCTGCGTTCGCCGCAAGGTAATTAAAAATTCTAGTTATCGAGGCCAGGATGAGTAAGCCTATATCTATTGCTGTCGTTGGATCGGGATACGTGGGTCTGGTTGCTGCGGCCTGCTTTGCTGAAATGGGGCATCGTGTCACATGCGTGGACAACGATGAGGCCAAGGTAAAGCTTCTCCGCGACGGCGGAGTGCCGATTCATGAGGATTATCTTCCCGAGCTCCTGAACCGCCATCGTCAGAATTTGGTAAATTTTACGACTGACCTGAAGAAAGCCACTCAGGAAGCTCAGGTAGTATTTATCGCAGTCGGTACTCCTCAGAGCAAAACAGGAAGTGCCGATCTATCGTATGTCGATGCGGTAGCCAGCGAAATCGCCCGCTCCATCACCGAATACAAGGTGATCGTCGAGAAGAGCACAGTTCCCGTATACACAAATGAGTGGATTCGCCGTGTGGTGGAAAGAAATGGCGTGGCGAAGGATCTCTTCGATGTGGCATCCAATCCCGAATTTCTGCGTGAAGGAACTGCCGTTATCGACTTTCTGCATGCCGACCGGATCGTCGTGGGGGCGGAGAACGAGCGAGCGGCATCGCTACTGAGCGCCGTCTACGAGCCGCTGACCTCCGGAGAGTATTACCGTTCGGCTCACGCCGTGCCTGGATTTCGTACCGAAGCCGATCCTCCACCACTCTTGCTGACTTCGACGAAAGCAGCCGAGCTGATCAAACACGCCTCGAACGCCTTCCTGGCAATGAAGATTTCGTTCATCAATGCTGTGTCCAATGTTTGCGAGGCAGTCGGAGCAGACGTAGAACAGGTTGCTCGCGGCATCGGCACCGACACGCGTATCGGTCCAAAATTCCTGAAGGCTGGCATCGGCTATGGTGGATCGTGCTTTCCAAAAGATGTAGCGGCATTTCGTTATGTTGCCGAACAACTCGGAGTGGATTTCGGCCTTCTGAATGAAGTAGAGAAGATCAACGAAGAGCAAAAGAAGAGATTCTTCCAGAAAGTTCGGTCGGCTCTTTGGACCTTCCGTGGCAAGCGTATTGGTGTTCTGGGGCTTGCGTTTAAAGGAGGCACGGACGATATACGTGAATCCCCGGCGCTGGATATCGTAACGCAGCTTTTGCGCGAGGGTTGTGTCGTGTCCGCATATGACCCGGCAGCAGCAGATCGCACAAAGGACATCATTCCCGAGGCAACAAACATGCGCTATGTCGAGTCTGCCTATAAGGCAGCTGAAGACGCGGATGCTCTGCTGATTTTGAGCGACTGGCAGGAATTTGCAGAACTTGATCTGGATCGTTTGCACTACACCTTGAGGTACCCCATCATCATCGATGGACGTAATCTCTATGATCCTGCTGTGATGATCCAGCATGGCTTTACGTATTTGAGTGTAGGCCGTCCGACGCTGTCTCAAATGCGTGATGCGGGAGTTGCCCATAGGCTGTCATAAGATTTACGGTTACGAAATCTTATAATCGGTCACTATACAAACATGAGTAATTTATCCTGCGCGCTTGTCTCCGGGATTGGTTTGCAACAATAATGATCAGGTATCTCTCTAGGTTCGGGCAAGTAATTTAATAAATAAGTAGCTCGCTATAGAAGAGCACAAGAAGCGTTATTCGATGTAGCATGATGCTTTCCTGGCGTAAGCCAGCTTATAGGTCCCCATCTATATGCGTTGGAGCGTGAACAGTTGAGGCTAACTGAGGAAAAGGTGTTGCTTTGTGGCGCGGGCGGGTTCATCGGAGGACATCTGATGAAGGCGCTGCAGGATAATGGTGTGAAGGTAGTCCGTGCCGTAGATATTAAGCCACTGAGCGACTGGTACCAGAATAGCAAAGATGTCGAAAATCTATCTCTGGACCTTTCGGAGAAAGAAGCTTGCTACAAAGCAGTCAAGGGCATAGATATCGTATTTCAACTCGCTGCTGATATGGGCGGCATGGGTTTCATAGAAAACAATAAAGCCTTGTGCATGCTCAGTGTTCTTACGAACACCCATATGCTATTGGCAGCCCGCGATTCCGGCATCCAGCGTTTTTTTTATGCCTCATCAGCCTGTGTCTACAACGGTGACAAACAGAAAGACTCCCAGGTTATAGCCTTAAAAGAAGAAGATGCCTACCCTGCATTAGCTGAAGATGGGTATGGCTGGGAAAAACTTTTTAGTGAGCGCATGTGCCGCCATTTCGAAGAAGATTTCGGTTTGCAGACTCGCGTAGCGCGCTATCACAACGTCTACGGACCGCTGGGAACCTACGAAGGAGGGCGCGAGAAAGCTCCTGCCGCCATCTGTCGTAAGGTGATTCAGGCAAAGATATCTAGGAAACATGAAATTGAAATCTGGGGCGACGGTCATCAGACCCGTAGCTTCATGTATATCGACGATTGCACCTATGGGACCCAGGCCATTCTCGAGAGCGATAACATCCACGAGCCCGTCAATCTGGGATCGAACGAGCTAGTGACGATCAATCAGCTTGTCGATATCGTCGAGGAGATCGCCGGTATCAAGCTGGACCGCAAATATAAACTGGATGCTCCCAAGGGAGTGAATGGCCGCAATAGCGATAATACGAAGATTCACAAGTATTTGGGATGGGAACCGTCCATTAAGTTGAAAGACGGTCTCGGGAAGACTTACGAGTGGATCGAAAGCCAAATGCTGGCCTCCGTAACGAGGTAGCCTTTCCGGAATAGCCTGCCTCCGGACCTTAAAAGATATACGTCCCTCTGGCACATGTTCTAGTCTTGATTCTCAAGTGATGACATCACCGGTCAGACGCGTGCTCATCTATCGCCTTGGCAGCCTCGGCGACACGATGGTGGTGCTTCCATCTCTGCGCTTCGTGGCACGCTCGTTTCCGTCTGCCGAACGCCGCATGCTTACAAATATTCCAGTACATGCGAAGGCCCCTGCAGCATCCGCAATCATCGGAGATTCGGATCTCATCCACGGCTATCTAAGCTATCCGGTCGGCACACGAAACCCTGTTGAACTTGCCCGCCTGTGGTGGAGTATCCGTCGTTTTCGGCCGGATATTCTGATCTATCTCACCAAGCCCCGGGGCGATGCGGCAATCCGTCGCGACGCGCGGTTCTTTGGGCTCTGTGGTGTGAAGAGAATCATCGGCCTTCCAGTTGGAGAGTATGGGAAAAACCTTCATCTCGCCGAAAACCTCTGGGAGAGTGAGGCATCGCGTTTAGCCAGGAGTCTCAGCGAACTAGGCAGGATCGATGTGCAGGACTTGGCAAACTGGGATCTACAATTCACGCCAGGCGAAGTGGCGAAAGCGTCCGCTATCTTGGCGCCACTGGCCGGTAAACCGCTGCTGGCGATGGGCATCGGCACCAAAGTGCAAGCTAAGGACTGGGGTGGCGAAAACTGGCATGCGCTCACTGCACGGCTGGCAGACGCATTTCCTGAACATGGGCTTGTGCTGGTAGGAGCCAAAGAAGACCACGCTGTGAGTGAGGCCGTCCGAAGTGCCTGGCAGAGCATATCCGTGAACCTCTGTGGGGAGCTCACGCCCCGGGAAACGGCTGCCGTGCTGCGCAGGGCAGAGTTGTTTTTAGGGCCTGACAGCGGCCCGATGCACTTTGCCGCCGCCGCCGGCGTGCCCTGTGCGATTGCTTTTGCTGCCCGCACAAAGCCCGGTGTCTGGTATCCAGTTGGGAACGCCCATCGCGTTGTCTATCACCGTGTATCATGCGCTGAATGTAATCTGGATGTGTGCATTGAACAGCAGAAGCGGTGCTTGACTTCGATCACCGTGGACGAAATGTTCGCCGCGGCTGTGGATGCCTGGAAAGATGCACAGATTCGGCGGTCAGGGCAGCCAGTGTAAGGGAGAAAGTTCCATGTATATCGTCACAGGTGGGGCAGGATTTATCGGAAGCAATCTCGTGCATGAGCTGAACACGCACGGCATCAGCGACATCCTCATCGTCGACAACCTTGCCGATTCGCGTAAACTGTTCAACCTCCACGGTGCTCGCTTTGTCGACTACATGGACAAGCGCGAATTCCGCCGCGCGATCACGGAAGGCACTCTCGGTGTCGCACATGTGAACGCGATCTTTCATCAGGGAGCCTGTTCGAATACGCTGGTCGATGATGGCGTGTACATGATGGACAACAACTTCAGCTATTCAAAAGATGTTCTCCATTACGCCATCCAGCAAGGCACTCCATTGATCTATGCGTCCACTGCTGCGGTGTATGGACTCAGCGGTCCAGGCCACTTCACCCCAGTGCTTGAAAATGAGAAACCGCTGAATGTATACGGTTTTTCAAAGCTCGCCTTTGACCACTATGTGCGCGATCAATTTGCTCAGAACAATATTCCGGTTGCAGTCGTGGGCTTGCGGTATTTTAATGTCTACGGACCGCGCGAAGAACATAAAGGGCGCATGGCTTCGGTCATTCATCATTTCTCTAAGCAAATCAAGGAAACAGGCAAAATCCGCCTCTTTCAGGGCTCAGGGGGATACGGAGACGGAGAGCAGCGCCGCGATTTTGTCTTTGTGCGCGACCTGGCGCGACTGAATCTCTATTTCGCGCAGGTTGGGCCGTATGCAGCGCCAGAAGGCAAGACGAAGAAGAAGTACCGTACAGTCGTAAATGCCGGGAGCGGACAGGCTCGCACCTTCAATGCCGTAGCAAAGGCTCTCATGGCCGTACATGGCGAAGCAAAGATCGAATATATGCCATTTCCTGAGGATCTGAATGCCCGCTACCAGCACTTCACAGAAGCGGATTTAACGGCTCTCCGTGAGACCGGATGCGATCTAGCGATGACAAAACTCGAAGACGGTGTTCGCGAAACATTCTCCGCAATGGAGATGACTTCTGTGTAGATATGCGCAGGAGTTAAGCTTCAAAGCAATAGAATTGCCTCGCCTAGTGAAGCAGCTACAGCATCAGCAAGACTTGCGGCGTTCTCCGCACCGGGTTTCTGCATCTCAGGATCGCCCTGAATGAAAATGCTCGGCATGCCAAGATTGCGCGCGGCTTCAATATCGGAAATCGAATCGCCGATCATAATGCTATTGGCCGTAGAGGCGCCTGGAAAATCGCGAAACGCCTGATGAAACAGCCCTGGTCCAGGTTTGCGGCAATCACATTCGTTTTTGTCATGCGGGCAAAAATAAAAGGCGTCTACGCGCGCCCCATGTTGTTTGAGGTGCTCTTTCAACTGCTGGTGCAAGTGAACTACGTCGGCCGCTGTGTACAGGCCAAGCGCAATACCACGCTGGTTGGTGACCACAACCACCGTATATCCTGACCGATTCAGCCCAGCTATCGCCGCTTCCACGCCGGGCAGCAGATGAAACGCTCTCGAGTTGCCGACATACTGCCCTTCAGGCGGTTTACGATTGATTACCCCATCGCGGTCGAGGAATGCAAAACGAACACCATCGAACTTGTGGGGATGTGGAGCGTGAGCCATTGATATAGAGTCTATAGAAATTGATAATAAGGGACAGACTGTATATCTTCACTATGCAGTGTCATATGTGGATTGCCAGCTTAGGATATAGATGTCAAAAGCCTTTGACGCAAATTCAGTTTTCACGCAAGCTATTGCCGAGCATCTTTCGGTAATCCAGGCGCTGCCTTCGCAACAGGCAGTGCTCGAACAGATTGCCGGAGCAATGACCAGGGCGATCCTTGTGGGCAACAAGGTTCTTTGGTGCGGGAATGGAGGCAGTGCTGCTGATTCCCAGCATCTTGCTGCGGAGCTGGTAGGCCGGTTCCGCAAAGAGCGCCGTGGCCTACCGTCGATCGCTCTCACTACAGATACATCTGCGCTGACAGCCATAGCGAACGACTATGGCTTTGAAGACATCTTCCGCCGCCAGATAGAGGCGCTTTGTGTCAAAGGTGATGTAGTCGTAGGTATTTCCACTTCCGGCAACAGCAAGAACATATGCGCCGCATTGCAGGCCGCACGGGCGATAGGCGCATGCACAGTCGCATTTACAGGAGCCAGTGGCGGCACACTGGCGTCTATTGCCGACATGACGCTCTGTATCGCGTCCAAAGACACGGCGCGCATTCAGGAAGGACATATTCTTTGCGGGCACATGCTCTGCGACTGGATTGAACTCAGCGTCTGCCATAGCCATTCCGTTGAAAGCGAAATTGAGGTTCGATGATTCAGGATCTGCACCGTGTTGTGGAGCTGGTAGAGGGTGGCTGGCGCGATACCCGTATCCTGGTCGTGGGCGATATCATGCTCGACCGTTATATCTGGGGAGATGTGGACCGGGTATCTCCGGAAGCCCCCGTCCCGGTTGTGCGTGCCGTCCATCGTACCGATCAGCCCGGAGGCGCGGCAAACGTCGCCATGAACGTGACAGGCCTGGGAGCGAAAGCTACGCTGCTGGGCTTCTGCGGTGAAGACGCCGACCGGTTGCGTTTGGAAGAATGTCTGGAGAAAACGGGTGTCGATGCTCGCATGACATGTGTGGCCACACATCCAACCACATCGAAGCTAAGAATCCTGGGCGGCAGACAGCAGATGCTGCGGCTGGATGTCGAAAGAACGGATGATTATCCGTCCGAAGCATACGATGCTCTGCTGGCAAGCGTGGAAAGCGCTATCGCCGACGCACATGCGGTTATCCTCTCCGACTATGCAAAGGGTGTACTGACGGAGGATGTTTGCCAGCACGTCATACAAGCAGCACGCAGCCGTGGGATCCCCGTATTGGTCGATCCTAAGCAGCGTAGCTTTGTCCGCTATCGCGGAGCTACGACAATTTGTCCCAACCTGCACGAGCTCTCAACAGCTACCGGTGCCGTCGCGAAGGAGTTGGATGCAATACTCACGGCAGGTCAGGACCTTATCGCCAATCTCAATCTCGACTACTTGACCGTAACTCTCAGCGAGAAGGGAATTGCCGTGCTGCGACAGGATTCTCACACCATCTCGCCAGCAGTAGCACGGCAGGTCTTCGATGTTTCCGGTGCGGGCGATACGGTAATCGCAACTCTGGCGCTTGCACTGGCCAGTGGTCTTGAAATCGAGTCAGCCGTTCCGCTGGCGAACGTAGCTGCCGGTATCGTGGTCAGTAAAGTTGGCACGGTACCAGTACAGCGCGAAGAGCTGCTCACTACCCTGATGCCGGAGATCGAGCTTCAGGCGGAGGAGAAGGTTCTGACTCTGGACCGGCTAAAAGGGCGCGTATCTGCCTGGCGGTCTGCAGGGCAAAGCGTGGTTTTTACGAACGGCTGCTTCGATCTTTTGCACATCGGCCACATCACGCTACTTGAAGATGCACGGCGCGAAGGAGACCGTTTAATCGTCGCCATTAACAGTGATGCTTCGGTTAGTGGGCTGAAAGGTCCTTCGCGGCCAATCGTAGGTGAGAAAGAGCGGGGAAGAGTCTTGGCGGCATTGGCCGCTGTTGATGCCGTGGTAGTTTTTGACGAACCTACACCGCTTAAGTTGATCGAAGCCGTGCGGCCAGACGTGATTGTGAAAGGCGGCGACTACAACGAAGAGACCGTAGTCGGCGCCAGGGAAGTGCGTTCCTGGGGAGGCCGTGTAAAGATCGTGCCTACGGTCGAAGGTTTCAGCACCACCAGGTTGATTGCAAAAGCAACTGAACCCGTATGTTGAAGGACACGCTCTAAGCTATTGAGCCGTAAAACCCTTTATCTGAACCTTTGAAAAAAGATTACTTACCGGAACTACCCTAGGAGAAGAGCTGTGAGGAATACAGCAAACCCAGAAAGCTACGGAGAGCGATTCTCTGCCTCTGTAGCTCCTGCATGGGCGTCAAAAATTGATCCTTCCGGAAAGCTGCAAAATACGAGGACCTCGATCGGCGATCAAGCTTCCGAACGTAGTGGAAGTTTGTAGCCCGGTGTTCTGATCGAACCGTGCGGTTAGATCTACATTATTTGTGGCGTCAAACGATGGATGGTTGAACACGTTGTAGGCTTCTCCTCGAATCTGAAGCGTTACTCGCTCTTTGATAGGGAAATTCTTGTTCAAAGCCATATCGAAGTTATTTGTGCCTGGCCCGCGCATCATATTGGTTCGAAGAATGCCGGGTGTGTTAGTGCCGGGAACAGTGCCCGGTGTTGGCAGAACAAATACGCTGCTGTCAAAGTACTGGTCGACAGTGCGCCTGCTCTTAGGGAGTACCGGGTTGCCAGTCACAACAGCGCGGGTGCCATCGCCGCCTCCTGTAAGGTCGATACCGCCCGATGTCAATGTTGCGCTTCCTGATGCAGAATTGGTCGATGGGCTGAGCAGTGGTGCGCCGCTTACAAGCTCGCCAATGCCGGAGAACTGCCAGTGATCGGCCACGCTCTTCATGAGCCAGTGATTCCAAAGATGGCTGCCGTTTGGTATATCCCAGGACCAGTGCATGACGAAATTATTCGTCCGGTCAAAGCTGGCCTCAGCATAGTTCCAAAAGCGATGCGGCTGATATGTTGCTACGGTTCCGTTGACTGTATCCGTATCCGTCATTGCCTTGGACCAGGTCCAGACCACTCCGAACTGCAATCCCTTGGTAAACCGTCGAGTAAGTTGGGCTTGGAGCGAGTGATAACTCGAAGTGCCGGCATATTTTCTGAGATACACGTGTGCGAATCCAGGAATAGGCCGGAAGAAGTTGTCATTAAGAGGAACAGGCTGCTTTTGTCCGCCAAGAATCGTAGTAGCAGGGAGAGTTTTATCAATATTCTGTGGCTGGAAGTGAGCCAAATATGGAACCTCGTTTAGATCCACCTGCTCGCTGAGATGCCGCCCAAAAGTGCCAACATAAGCAACATCCGCTACTGTCTGGAAACCAACGCGTTGCTGGACGCCCAAAGTGGCATTCACGATGGACTCGATAGGCCGGTTGAGTTGCAAGATTCTGGTGTCCTGCGGGCTGAGGAGCGTTGTACCTGCGCTGCAGGAAGCTCCACTGCAATTGTTGGCGAACTGTCTTACGTCTCCATAGTTCTGCACCGGGTTGGTGACAATAGGAGCAATGAGTGAATAGTCGCCGACCGTACCGCCGCCCTCACGCGTGTTGAAGAAAAGACCTGCTCCGCCGCGAATGGCCATGCTGCCTGTACCAGTAGGGTCATAAGCAAAGCCCAAACGAGGAGCGACAAGAAGCCCGTTGCTGTTGCGGAGTGAGTGCGGGTAGCCCGGATCGGTATTGAGCACAACACCGTTAAAATCATTGCCAGAGTTGGGCACAAACTGGCCAATAAACACCGCTGGCTGTTCCGGATTGCTTGGCGATCCTGGAGGGCCCGCTATCGCAGGATTAATGATCGCTACACGCTTCTTTGTGTTCGGGTCCACATATGGTTGGTATAGCTGTGGAGCCTGGCTGGAGTCATATTTGCTTGGTACAAATCCAGCGCCATTGCCGGGTTTCAGCGTGGTCGGAATATCGTAGGTGAAACGAAGCCCATACTCGAGGGTGAGTTTCGGCGTAACCTTCCAGCTATCCTGCAAGTACCACTCCAGCACTGTCCAGCTTGGGATATAGTCCGAGAGCGCTGTGCCTTCGGTGTAGGAGTTGTAATTGCCCAGTAGGGAATTGGCATAGGCATAACCAGTATCGCCGGGGTTCGATGTACTCGTATCAAAGCTGAATTGCCCATCGAATGTCGCCCCAATGTGACGCTGTATGTATTTGCCTAATTGCAGATACGCGCCTGCCTTCGATGTGTGATTGCGCCAGACCTTCGTCAGTCCATCGGAGCCTTGCCAGGATCTGGTGTCGTTGGCCAAAGGAAAGCGATTGTCGAAAAGGATTTGGGGAGCATTGGTGACGGCAAATCCCGAACTTCCATTAAACGAAGCTCTCGGAACCAGATTGAGAGGGTTGATTTCGGGATTGAACTGGCCTAGGTTGATGCCGACTTTGTCCTTCTGGAATCTGGTCATATCGGAAGGATTGGAAAACCTCGATGACTCTTTCCAGCCTGCCCATCCGAGCGTAAATTCATTCACCAGGCTTGGGCTTGGGATGTAGGTAACATTGAAACTCGCATTTTTGCCTGGAGTACTGTAAACAAAGGGAACTCCCCACTGCATGGCGGCATTTACCGATGCGACATTAGGCCCATCACTGTAGTTGCTCATATTCTGGCCGCGAAAGAAAAAATGCCATTTAGAAGACAGATTGTAGTCAACCCGCAGCACTTGCTGGTTCACTGGTTTCTTCACCGTCCCCTGATTCTGGAAGTTAAAGTTTCCTCCACCATAAACGCCCACAGGAACATTCGGAAGAGGAAGAATATTCATCAATTTCTGGGTATCGGGATCGATTCGGCCTGCAGGAATCACGTTACCCGCAAAACAGCCTGAATCTCCAGGCTTCTTGCACGATTTACCAGCCGCAATAAGCTCAGGGTCTGCAACAGCAACAGGCTTCCCGTTCTTGTCAATGCTTTGCGAGAAATCACCCTGGCGTTCCAGTTGCGTGGGCATCATGAAATGCAGCAGCGTACCCGGAGCCGAAGTAGGCCAGATCTCTTGCGAAAAGAAGAAGAAGAGCTTGTCCTTATGAGTGTTGAATAACTTCGGAATATAAACTGGACCGCCAACGTTGTAGCCGACAGTGTTATAGCGATACTGCGGACGTGGAGCGTCAAACTTATTATTGAAATAATCGTTGGCGTTATACGCCTCATTGCGATTGAAGTAATACACCGATCCATGAAAGTTCCGGCCGCCTGATTTGGTGACAAGCTCCACCGAGGCGCCTGCGCTCTGTCCATACTCAGCCTGATAGTTGCCCAGCAACACTTTTACTTCGCCCACTGCATCCATATTCAGCGGTGTATCGAGGTTAGGACCGCCTCTGGTGTTCCCCGTTGTCCCATCAATGGAGATAGAGGTGTAATCGCTGCGAACACCGTTTATTGTTCCAGCACTCTGCGTGCCCAATTGTGAAGCTCCGCCTCCAGGTTTGACGACTCCAGGCAGCGTTCGCAGCAGTGCGGTGACATCGCGCCCCGCTGTCATGAGCGTGGATATCTCTTTGTCATCCAGCAACGCGGACCGCTCTCCACTTGCAGTTTGTACGGTAGTACGGTCGGCTATCACGTCTACCTTTTGGGTCACAGCGCCAATCTGGAGTTGCAGCGTGCCCGCCGATAAGCGTTCTGACGCGCTTAAATGCAGGTCTCGCTTGTCGAGCTGCTTGAAGCCAGTAGCTTGCACGGAGACGGTAAATGTACCCGGTTGGACCGCGGCAAAGACAAACTCTCCTGAGCTTTCAGTCTTCGCTTCACGTGCGTCACCAGTGAGTTGATTTGTGAGAATGACCGTGGAATCAGGGATAGACGCGCCAGATGGGTCCACGACCCGCCCGGAGATCTGGCCACTGGACGTCTGAGCATGGGTAGTGCAAGTAACTATCCAGAGAAGAAGATAGACGCCAGTAGAGAATATCCAATAGATGAAATGCTTTTTGTAGCTATTTGTTTTCGCACGGATAACTAGATTGTTATCGTGCCTAGCACTTATAGATGAATGTCTTAGGAAAGCTCTACTCATAAACTTCCTGTATGCCTCCGCGTAAAATATCTCAATTACATGCAGACTGATTTGTATCCGCTTTCACGCTATAGTCAGCGCTATCGGAGGCCAAAAGTAGGTGCCATGAACTATGAGTGTCAATAGGAATTTGAGGCAGCAAAGCCACCTACTATTGAAGAGAAATGGTAGTAAGAATCCTGGCTCGAGGCTTAAGTCTCGTGATTACTAGCTGTTTCGTAATGCTGAGCTTGGAATGGTGTTTTCTAATGCGATAAGAAAAAGTTCCTATATGTGCCGCTTAACGGTACAAGGTTCACACAGGAGTGCTCTGGTCAACAATGTACTTCGAGCTTTGAAGCGGGCATACGTCGAAGCAGATCGCTATGCGGGAAGGATCATATGTTTTCCATCGCTAAGCAGGACACAAATCGTAGCCGTTGCTTTTACGATGTACTGGTCCAGTTTTGGTAAAGGATGCAGACCGTTGGACGTTGCCTGCAATTTAGAGAAATCGTTGCCAACAGAAGCGGTGAGTGAAGTACGGGTTCAGATGGAGTGTCTCTATTCGCGAGACGATCATATTTATTTTCAAGATGCCTTTTCGGTGAAATATGACAAGTGCTTTAACATTGAGTGTCCGCTGGATTCGAATACCATAGCGATGTACCAGGCAACATCAGTACCCCAATGCGAGACGCAACTCCGCTGCAAAGAAGACACAACGGAGTGCAATTTGATAGATATTTTCAGCAGGCAAAACTTGCCATGGAGCACTATGAATGAGTCGTGCCTTATCACGATTGCCGTTTGGCCTTTGAGGCGCTTTAAAAACAGCAATCATCTTGGGTATTTGTTTTGTTTCTTCGCAGCGGCAATACTTCTACTTGCATGCGCTGTCAATGCAAACGCAGAAGAGCCTGCGTTGTCACAAAAAATGGCCGACTTCGCCATGCAAAAATGGCCAAATGGACCATTGGAACCGAAGGCGCCGGGTTCTGTATGGAATTATGAGCTAGGCACTCTGCTGAATGGATTTGACGCCATATGGTACGGGACGGCCGATGGTGTTTATTACAAATACATAAAGCAATCCATCGACCAGTTGGTAGAACCCGATGGTTCGATTCCAACATATAAGTTGGAGGCCTATTCTCTGGATAACATCCTTCTGGGAAAGCAGTTGCTTTTGCTGTACGGTGTAACTCGCGATGTCAAGTATTACAAAGCCGCATCCCAGTTGCGTAAACAGCTCACATCACATCCAAGGACAGCCTCTGGAGGATATTGGCACAAGCAGATATACCCTGATCAGATGTGGCTGGATGGACTCTATATGGCTGAGCCATTCTATGCGGAATACGCATCTTCCTTCAAAGAGCCCGAAGACTTCGCCGATATCGCAAAACAGTTTGTGCTGATCGAGCAACATACGCGCGATCCAAAGACAGGGCTCCTGGTCCACGGATGGGACGAATCAAAGAAGCAGGACTGGGCCGATAAGAAGTCTGGAAGGTCTCCTAGTTTCTGGGCGCGCGGTATAGGCTGGTACATGATGGCGCTTGTCGATACACTGCCTTATTTTCCGCAGAATGATCCTGGGCGCTCATCCTTATTAGCTATCCTGAATCGAACTGCGGAATCCGTTGTCCGCTACCAGGACGCTAACTCCGGTCTCTGGTATCAGGTTCTGGATAAAGGCGGCGAAAAAGGGAATTACTTCGAATCCTCAGCTGCGTGCATGTTTACGTATGCACTGGCCAAAGGGGTACGCTTAGGCTATCTTCCTAATCGCTACGCTACGAATGCAACGCGCGCTTATCAAGGTATCCAAAAGCATTTTGTACATGCGCAGGCAGATGGTTCTTTAGAGCTAACCTCGACAGTGAAGGGAATTGGGCTGGGCGGAAACCCATATAGGGACGGAAGCTATTCTTACTACATAAGTTCGCCGATGGTTAGCAATGATCCGAAAGGAATTGGAGCATTCATCTTGGCCGGCGCAGAAATGGATATGGCTCCGTATGCACAACTGGGCCATGGAAGCACTGTATTGGTAGATGCGTGGTTTAATAGCCAGCAAAGAACGAATGCAGCAGGCCAGACGGAATATTTTCACTACAAATGGAATGACTTTAGCAATGATGGCTTCTCGCTTTTTGGTCATATCTTTGAGAGCTATGGCGTGAAGACGGGAACTCTTTCTAGTGCTCCTACCGTCGAGAACCTGAAGAACGCTCAATTCTATGTCATAGTGTCACCAGATATTCCTGTAAAAAATCCGCATCCAAACTATGTTCAGCCAGGAGATGCTGAACAGGTGACGAAGTGGGTAAGGGATGGCGGATTTCTCATCATTATGGAGAATGATTCAGCCAATGCCGACCTTGATCACCTGAATCTCTTATCAGACAAGTTTCGAATGCACTTCAACGCGGTTCTTAGCCACCATGTCATTGGATCGCAATATGAGATGGGACGGATTGCGGTGAGTGGTGGCGGGACACTCTTTCATAAATCGCATACGCTTTATATGAAAGACACCAGCACCTTATCGTTGAGCGGACCTGCTGTAGCCTTGTTACAAGATAAAAATGATATCTTGATGGCCACCGTAAAATATGGCAACGGACAAGTATTCGCTGTCGTCGACCCCTGGCTGTATAACGAATATACGGATGGCCGGAAACTTCCACCAGAGTATGACAACTATGCAGGAGGGAGAGAGCTAGTGAATTGGCTTCTCCAGCAACAGTCACATTCCACACACTAGCTCACAAAATTTCAAAATACGACGCCGCTACTATGAAAAAGCTATGGGTGGCTAAAGAAAAAGGTAGAGATGAAGACATATCTGATGGCCGATCCTGAGCGGTACCTTCAAATGACAACAAGGCAGCTTAGAGAGACATTTTTAATTCACACTCTCTATGAGCCTGGCAGTATCAACTTGGTCTATGTAGACCTTGATCGGGCGGTGGTAGGCATTGCCGCTCCACTGCAAACATCGATTCAGATGCCAGTAGACGAACTCTTAAGAGCGAAGTATTTTACGGAGCGGCGTGAGATCGGGATTCTGAATATTGGCGGCGCCGGAGTAGTTCGGGCAGGAAATGAGAGTTACCCACTTGCTAATCTCGATTGCCTCTATGTAGGCCGCGGTAACCCGGAAATATCCTTTGAATCAGCAGATGTGAAAATTCCGGCCATTTTTTATCTGTTGAGTTATCCAGCGCACGCAAGTTATCCGAATACCTTAGTACGAAAAGAAGAGGCTAGTCCTATGCAACTGGGAAGCCAGGAAACGTGCAATGTGCGGACGATCTACAAGTACATCCACGCAGATGGGGCGAAGAGCTGCCAGCTAGTGATGGGTGTGACGCATCTGCATGCGGGCAATGCCTGGAATACCATGCCTCCGCATACGCATATGCGCCGGTCTGAGGTATATATGTACTTCAATCTGGCGGAGGATGCGTGCGTGTTTCATCTTATGGGCCCTCCAACGGATACGAAGCACATTGTCATGAAAAACTGTGAAGTAGCTGTATCACCCGGCTGGTCCATCCATGCTGGTGTTGGTACACGTGCCTATAGCTTTTGCTGGGGCATGGGCGGGGAAAATCAGGATTACGCGGATATGGACCCGGTTCCAATCCAAAGCTTACTTTGATTGAGGAGGGATTGTGAGACTGATAGCAATTGTGATTGCAGCGATGGTTGTTGCGCCAGCAATGGCTCAAACAAGTGGTAAGGCAGAAATATTTTCGTCCCAGGCTATACGGACGCAGTTAGCTGGATTGGCTGAGAAAGCAAAGCAATCCGGCAGCAGTGGCTCTACTTTAGGTGACTACACCAGCCATGCGTTGAAGCTATCCAGCAGGACTGCCAGCGGCGGAGCCGAAGTACACGCACATTTCGACGACGTAATCGTTGTTACCGAGGGAAGCGCGACATTGATCACCGGAGGGACGGTCGTAGCTCCGCAGACTGGTGCTGATGGCGAGACCAAGGGAACCAGCATTCAGAATGGCAGCTCACAAAAGATCTCCGTTGGGGATATTATTCATATCCCCGCTGGAACACCCCATCAAATGCTGATTAACTCTGGAGTTCTATTCAGTGCATTTGTTGTCAAGGTGAAGGAGCCGTAGCTATACGCTGCCCCGCGGCTTGTTGCGGCGCACGTAATCCGTGTCCTGGATGGGTTCGGACTCGCACTCCAGAGCAATCGTCGTAATTGGTGTGTCTGGAGCATGCTCAGGCAGGCCGGTTAATTTGGTCTGGAACTCATCCTGCGTCACCTTCACATCTGCTCCGGTCTTCAGCAGGCGTGCGGACTTTACCTTTGTCCTCAGCCCGCTGATAGCGACGTATTCTCCTGGCCAGAAGTGCACGTGCATATAGAGCGTGTTGCCGATCCTTGTAAAGCTTGCATAGTTAGAACGGCGCACTTGGCATAGATCGGATTTGTAAATAGAATCGCCATTCACTTCCATCCAACGGCCAACTTCGGAAAGTACGGCAATGGATTGCTCTGGGATTGATCCATCAGGCTTAGGTCCGATGTTCAGAAGATAGTTACCACCATCACGGACGCATTGAATCAGGTTACGAATAACCGTACGCGCGGATTTCCAATTATCATCCGCGCGTTGATATCCCCAGCTATCGTTCAAGGTCATGCAGGATTCCCAGGCCCGTCCGTTTGTTTCAGCTACGATCTTCTGCTCAGGAGTAGCAAAATCCCCTTCCAGTTTATTGCGGTTGTTCACGATAATCTCAGGCTGAAGCTGGAACACCATATCATTCATCCGCTCAGACTCCCAGCCCTTTACATCCAAAGGCCAGGAGACGTCGTACCACAACACATCTATCTTGCCGTAATTGGTCAGGATCTCCCGGATAAGGCCATGTGTGTAATCGACGAACCGCCTGCGGGCAGCTTCATCTGTTGAGCATTTTGCGCCGTCAGGGTGATGCCAATCCATAAGCGAGTAGTAGAAGCCAACATGGAGGCCTTCGGCTCGCGCAGCTTCCACATACTCACGAACAATATCGCGTCCTGGGCCTTTCTTGGGTGCGCAATAGTCTGTCAATTTAGTGTCGAAGTGACAGAAGCCTTCGTGGTGCTTCGTAGTCAGCACCATATATTTCATGCCGGCTTGCTTCGCAAGTTTGGCCCACGCTTTCGGGCTATTGGCTACCGGCTTAAAGATATCCGCCCGTTTTACGTATTGATCGATGGGAATAGCTTCATCTTCCATCACCCATTCATGCCGGCCAATCGTGCTGTACAGGCCGAAGTGAATAAACATGCCAAATTTCGCGGCATGCCACCATTGCATGCGCTGCGCACGAGTAGCACTCTGTTTACTGGCGGCTGACTGATCAGACTGAGCTGGGGTACTTTGCTGTGCAACCGCATTGGGCACACCAAGCATGGCGATGGATGCTCCAGTAACCTTGAGCATGTCACGACGAGAGATGCTTCGATCCATTCGTTAAGACCTCATGCGCAGGTGAGCGCGTTATTTGGAAGTACTAACTGTAATGTTGTAAAAAAGGTGACAAAACAGACGATCTTTTCTTCTCGCGCAACCCCAGAGAGGCGGAGATATCGCGGCAGCAGCGCATCAGTTGCTCTGCAATCGCAGGAACGCTTTGAGCGGTGATGCGTGAGGCTGGTCCGGAGATGCTGACAGCAGCAATTGGCCGGTGATTATCATTGAAAATAGGTGCGCCAACACAGCGAACGCCAATTTCAATTTCTTCATCGTCGATGGCGTAGCCACGACGACGCACTCGCTCAAGAGCTTTGAGTAGATCAACTTTAGTGCAAAGTGTTTTAGGCGTGAAGCGGACAAATTTGATCTTGCTGATGATCTCTTCAACGGCCTCGGGTGATTGAAAGGCCAGCATCGCCTTGCCCATGGATGTGCAATAAACAGGATTGGAGGTTCCGATCTTCGAGGTCATGCACACGCGACGATTGGGCTCGAACTTATCCAGATAAACCACAGACGTTTTTTGCAGTACGCTCAAATGAACTGTTTCTCCAATCTGAGCGGAAAGCCTCCGGAAAAACGGATTCACTCTGGCACGCAAATCAATCTGTTCCACAGCACGGTTGCCGAGTTCATACAGCTTGAGGCCAAGCCGAAAACGATTTTCGTGCGTCCGCTCGATAAGGGCACTGCGCTCGAGAACCATGAGCGACCTGTGCGCAGTGCTCTTATGCAGGTGCATTTGATGACAGATATCGGCAAGGCTTAAGGGTATGTTGCTCTCGCCTAGAACTTCGAGTATCGCGACAGCTCGATCCAGGCTCTGTAACTGATAAGGACCTTCGCTTCTTACAAACGCCTCATTCGGAATTGCTACTGCACTCAACGCGCACATATTAAGTCACCCAAGCTGAAGAAATGGTTCCTGGTACAGTGATTGTTTAACGGGACATCCATCCCCCATCGACAACAAGGACTTCTCCCGTGATGTAATTACTAGCCGCTGAAGCAAGAAAGACTGCAGCTCCAGCAATATCTTCTGGTTCCCCCCAACGTTGTGCCGGGATACGTTCCAATATCTGCCGGTTGCGGGTTTCATCCTGCTGCAATGCTTTGGTATTCGAGGTTCGAAAATAGCCCGGAGCGATTGCATTCACCTGCACATTTCTATCAGCCCATTCGTTTGCCAGGGCTTTCGTAAGTTGTGCAACGCCACCCTTGGAGGCTGCATAAGCAGGAACGCGAATGCCTCCCTGAAACGAAAGCAGCGACGCGATGTTGATCACTTTTCCTTGCTTACGCTTTAACATCTCACTACCGGCAAGTTGGGACAGGCGAAAAACGCTGTTTAAGTTTACTTGAATGACGTTCAACCAAGCCTGCATGTCATATTCCTCGGCTGGTTGCCTGTGAATCATGCCTGCGTTATTGACGAGAATGTCCGGGATGCCCAACTCACGGGTTACAGCATCGTAGAGTTGGTCAGCTCCTCCATCTGTGCCTAGATCAGCAGAGAAATGTTTAGACTCTCGTCCTATGGATTGGATATGTCTGGAAGTGGCATCGGCAGGGCGTTGGTTTCCGTGGCAGGCAACAGATGCTCCAGCTTCTGCCAGTGCGATTGCAATCGCTGCGCCTAAGCCGCTTGCTGCGCCTGTAACCAGAGCTAATTTTCCATCAAGGCGAAACTGATCGAGAATTCCCATCCTAAGCCAATGCGCTTTCCGCGCGCTTATGTCTATTTACGATACGCCGTACTGCAATGTGGATCAGACGCAAAGGATTGTTATCGTTAAAGTAAAGGCTTGTCAACGCTCAGCTACCCTCCAGGAAGACTTTTAACTCATACGTACCGCCTTCCGGTACGTATGAAATCGGTTAAGTTTGGCGGAATGCCTGAACCACTTCGAGATAGGAACGCGCAGCTTCGGTAATAACTTCTGGCTTGCCATTGGCAATCGCCGTGGCATTTACCAGATCAGCGCCAACGCCAAGGGCTCGCGCTCCTGCTTTAAGGAAATCGGGAGCCGTTTGCAGTGTGACTCCGCCAGTCGGAATGAGACGGAGAAAGGGAAATGGGGCGAGGAGAGCTTTTAGATAGCTTGCGCCGCCGGCTGCTGAGCAGGGAAATACCTTCACATAATCGGCGCCAGCCTTCCACGCTGTGATCACCTCTGTGGGAGTAAGTGCTCCCGGTATGGAGAGTTTGCCAAGTTCTTTCGTCTTGGCAATCACGTCGAGATGCAGGCTGGGGCTGACAACGAATTCCGCTCCGGCGCGGATCGTAGCTTCAGCCTGTTCTGCATCCGTTACTGTGCCGGAGCCCAGAAGTAGCTCTGGATATTTCTGACGTAGTTCGCTTAGCAGGTCAATCGCGCCAGGCACCGTCATTGTTACTTCAACGACCTTCACGCCGCCTGCCAGCATGGCTTCGACAATAGCGTGCCCCTCTTTGGTAGATTTGGCGCGGAGCACGGGAATAATGCCAATACTTTCGATAATTTCTTCCGTTGAATTCGTCATGAATCTCCTGAGCTAACGTGCTATCCGTGCCGATCCGCCGCGCATCACGCGCTCTACCTCTGCCAATGTTGCAGTGCTCGTGTCGCCAGGCGTAGTCATCGCCAGTGCGCCGTGGGCAACTCCGCACTGGAGAGCCCATTCGATGGGCTTGCCGCTTAAAATTCCATAGATTAGACCCGAGGCAAACGAATCGCCGCCTCCAACGCGATCGAGAATGTCTATCTCGCGCTGCGGTACATGCACAATCTTGTCTTCGTAAATGGCAATGGCTCCCCATGCGTTTCGGCTTGCAGTCTGGGCGGTTCGAAGCGTAGTCGCAACAAGTTTCAGGTTGGGATATGCAGCCGCTACCTCGCGCAGCATCTCTTCGTAGCTGGCAATGGGCAGCTCTTCAAAATCTTCCGATACTCCTTTGAGGGAGATACCAAGCATCGCGGAGAAATCTTCCTCGTTGCCTAAAAGCAGATCCACCTTCTTCACGAGCTCCCGGTTTACTTCCTGAGCTTTTGTTTTTCCGCCGATGCTCTTCCAAAGTGAATCGCGGTAGTTGAGATCGAATGAAACCAGCGTGCCGTGCTTGCGCGCTCCATCCATCGATTCGGCCGCGACGGATGGAGTCGAACTGGAAAGAGCAGCAAAAATCCCTCCCGTGTGAAACCATCTCGATCCGTTTTTAGGGCCGAAAATTTCCTCCCAGTCGACGTCGCCGCTCTTCAATTGAGAGATGGCGGTGTGGCCACGATCGGAACAACCTACAGCCGCGCGAACTCCGAAACCGCGCTCAGTGAAGTTCAATCCATTGCGGACAGTGCGGCCTACGCCATCATAAGGAACCCACCGGATAAGAGAGGAATCAACCCCACCCTGCAAAATGAGATCTTCTACCAGCCGTCCGACAGGGTTCTCTGCAAGGGCTGTAATGATGCCTGTACGAAGACCAAAGCATCTGCGCAATCCCCGTGCCACGTTATACTCGCCGCCACCCTCCCAAACATTGAACTGCCTGGCCGTGTGAATCCGGTTCTCGCCCGGATCGAGTCGCAGCATCACCTCTCCCAGGCTCAAGGCGTCCCATCGATACCCATGGGACTTTAGTGTGATCGATTCCATGTATTCCTTTCCAACTGCAAATATCCCGACAAAGTGTCAGAGCAATGAAACCACTATTCTATTTGTCTCATATAGAGGTATGTCATCCCAAATTTAGAAAAGCGATGAGCGATTGTCCGCAATATATTTCCCGTGTGTCAAGGTGAAAAACATCCGCAGCGGGTAGATACGCTTTGCGCGTATTTTCTATCGCCTGAAGTCATCTCTATTGCGGAAGCCGGTACATCTCGCATGAATCAATGCAGTGTCCCGGATAACGAAACATCGTAGCGCAACATTCTTGACAGCCATCAATCATGATCTGAACAATACAGACGAAATTGTGCCTTAGTAAAAATACCGTTTACGTATACATTCAGGCGCTAATCGATATATCCATCAGTACGGCTTCTGGCGGTGCTTCATCCAAAGCAATAGATCATGAGATAGCACATAGAAGTCGTTGAGTCGCACTTACATTCTGCCGAAGTCGAAATTCAGGCGGCGGCACTCATTCTCGAAATAACACTCCACTGATAGGCCTATGCTCCGTCAAAAGAATGTTCCCAGAAAAGTTATAGCCTTAATCGGATTTCTGCTTCTATCCTTCACCGCATCCTATGCACAAAGCTCTTCCGCCACCGCGCCGGGACCATCATTTGACTGGTCGCAACATCTGGTAGATTCCACGCTTATCCGCTTTCCTGACGCAACGAAGTTTGGCAGTTGGGCCTATCCCAGAGGGCTCTACCTCATGGGCCAATATCTCGTCTACAGACGTACTGGCGACAAACACTATCTGCAATACATAGAAGACTGGGTCAACACGCATGTAGACGAGCAAGGCAATATCAACAAGGAGATTCATGCTCTCGACGATGTTTTAGCGGCGAACCTATTACCAGTCCTTTACGAAGAAACGCATCAGGAAAGATACAAGAAGGCCGCAGAAACTTTCCGGAAGCGCTTCGACACCTATCCACGAACGACAGATGGAGGTTTCTGGCATGCCACTGTTCCATCCCGGCAGTGGCAACTATGGCTGGATGGAAACTATATGGCTGTGCCGTTTCTCCTGCGTTATGGGCGCACATTTGGAGATGCGGACTATACACAGAAAGAAGCCGTGCGCCAGATTCTCATTTACCACAAGCATCTGCAGGACCCACATAAAGGGCTGCTTTATCACGCATACGACGAGAGTGGTAAATCAACCTGGGCCGATCCGGTCACGCATCACTCAGCATATTTCTGGGGCCGGGCGATTGGGTGGTATGGCATGACCATCGTCGATACGCTCGACGTACTTCCCAGGAATCAACCAGGCCGCAAAGACCTCATCAAAATCCTGCAGAAACTGATTAGCGATCTTGTTCGTTACCAGGACCCACAAACAGGGCTGTGGTGCCAGGTGGTAGATAAGGGCGGAGTAGAAGGGAATTGGACTGAGACTTCCAGCTCCAGCATGTACACCTACATCATCGATGTCGCCGTGAAACGCGGCTATGTTTCCCGGAAATATAAGAAGGTCGCGAAAAAAGGCTATAACGGTGTACTCTCTCGCATTTCATTGGGATCTGACGGCCTAACCAATCTCACCACCATCGGCGAAGGCACGAATGTTGGTGACCTCGCTTATTATTTCGGACGTCAACGCAATACCAATGACTTTCATGGTCTGGGAGCCTTCCTGCTCATGAACGAAGAGTGGAATACGTCAGTGTCGAATTTGAAATTCGATCCACATCATAGGTAGCGCATGCAGACAGAAGAGGAACTCTTCAACCGGCGGAGATTTCTGCAATGGACGGCGGCGGCTGGAGTCACAGCGCTGGGCACTGAGAAGTTGCTGCAAGGCCAGGAACAAGACAAAAGTGCCGGTACACGCCAGCCGCCATCGGGTCCAATTGTTCTTCGAAGTTCAGATCTCGAAATAATTCTCGATCCACAGCATGGCCTGCCCTATGAATTCCATCTGTTGCAGAATGGTTCGCGAATGCGCGGCGAAGACTTTGGTCTTCCGATAAAAGCCCTAGTCTGCCGCAAACAGCCTTGGAATTTTGCAACAACAGAACTAACAGCGCAAAGCAACAACGTAAACAAAACAAGCGCAGCCTTTCACTTCCTTGCCAGGCACGGGGGCGCAGATGCCGCCTCATTTACACTTCATTACGAACTAGAAAATGCAACTGTAATTATCACGCTAGAAGACATCAAAGAGAGCCCAGGCTTCGAGCTGATTGAAGTCGACATACCACGTTTGGTCACAGTGCGAGAAGCAGACGGACCGGCATGGCTGGCTCATGGAGAAACCGGAGGTAGCCTGACACTCTTGTCAGAGGCTATTGAGGCCAGCCTGCCACCAAACACCTTCTGGGGAAACGTGCTTGGAACCCTGCCCGTAGTCATGGTGGGCACGCAGCAAGCATTCTGCGTGCAAGAAACAACTGCCTATATGGATGGCACAGCACTTGCGGTAGTGGGTGCAAGTGGGCAACGGCGAGCTTCGCTGGGTACAACAAAAGTGCATCGTGTAAACGGTAGCGCATGTTATGACCTGAATCTTGGCCGCGGCGCATCGCGAAACTGCGGCAATCAAAACACGCCTAACCTTTTGGTGGAGCAACAGTCAAGCTGCCGTTTAGATTTCATGCCGTTCTCAGGCGATATATCCAATGCGTGGCTTCAGGCAGGGAAGCTGGTTCGCGATCGCATGCCTGATATTCCCACTCGCTTCTACAACGACAAATACGTATATGGAATCCGCTGCGATGAGCCACTGTTTCCCAAACCATCCGCCACGTTTTCGCAATGCGAAGAAATCATTGCCGAAGTAGCAGCGCTTACAGACCATTCACCGCAAGTCGTTCACCTCTGGGGCTGGCAGTTCAAAGGCAAGGACACGGGGTATCCGGCAGTAAATGTCGTCAATGAGCGCATTGGCGGGTATGACGGCATGATGCACCTGATGGAGCGCGGCAGTGAACTGAACACCACCGTAACACTTTCCGACAACTACGACGACGCGTATCGCAGCAGCCCGGCATGGGATGAAGCTCTCATCGAGCGGCGTCCAGACGGGCAACTATTTAAGAGCCGCTCCTGGACAGGGGAAGAATCGTACATTCTCGGAGTGGCAAAGTTCATGGAAGGCCCAGGCGTGGAGCGAGTGCGTTACACCTGTGAACGCTACAAGCTCAAGAAGACAACGCATGTAGATGTTCTCTCCTATTACGCCATTCGCAACGATTGGGACCCGCAGCGCTCAGCCAGCGGCATTCGTAACCTCGTGCAAGGCCGGTATCGAGTACTCAAAGAATTCCGTGATCGTGGCATAGATGTAAGCTCCGAAGCCTTGCGCTATCCCATGATCGGTCACATAAGCTGCTACTGGTATCTGACAGGACCATCACCCTGCCCGTTTGGCGGTAAGCCAATTCCGCTCGTACCGCTGATCTACGGTAAGAGCGCTGTCTGGGGACTTTCCGGTCCAGGCGCACGTGGAGACGCAGCAACCGTGCGCATGAATCAATTTTTTTACAGAGCACGCGCCCACAGTATGGGGAGGGCAGACGTAGATCGCGCGGTGATGCTCGACGCGTTTTATCTGACAATGGTGCCGTGGTTTGCGCTTCATGCACGTGCAATCGAGGGATTCGAGCGCAACGGAGATCACACCATCACGCGTTTGGAAGGAAATACACGCGTCGAGCTGGATTGGGCAACAAAGAATATGCGCATCATCCTGGATGGAGCGGAAGTGATGCGTAACGACGCCGTCTATTGCCCTCTCGATGCGTCAAGGATTGCCTGCTACGCAGCGAGCCCTCAGACAGTCACAGTAAAACTTCCTGCTGATTGGAATAGCGAACAAGTGGAAGCTGTGCGTCTCTATCCCGAGAAACGCGAGAAGGCTGGCATACAAGCACAAGCCGATAGCATATCGATAACATTGGACGCGCGACAGCCTGTGATTCTTTATCGCAACAAGGCAGATGCTCTTTTGAGCTAGTAATAAAGAGAAGAGGAGAAGCGGCTCACTTTCCTCCTATCCCATCACGCGAACACCAGCCGCATTTGCGGTTCCGGCTTGGCCGCAGAAATCTGCCGCTATCATTGCCGTTTCTATTATGAACACACGCCCTAAAAATATCTTTTTGCAGATGTGATACGTAGCGGTTCGAGACGCACTCTTCTATCGACTAAAGCCAATGCTTTTGATGCCCAATGACTGTCGATGGGCATCTAGTAAGCACGCTCGAAAGAAGGCATATCCATGCCGAGTAGCAAAAAAAACCGTAATAACGTTGAACTGCCTGGAAGTCACAAATCTGCCGTGATTGAAGCCAAAGCTGTAAGACGCGTCAATGCAGAAAAAAAGTGTATGTGACCACTTTATGTTGTTAACAACATAAAGTGGTTTATGTGTTGAGGAAAATTATGTGTAGCGGGAGTTGAAGAGGCGCAAATGTGGCGTCTTGTTTCGCGCAGTTACTTCACATAAATAGATCAAGGAGCGGATAGACATGGACCCTCGATGCAGGAGGAGTTCATGTTCAAAGTTCGATTTCGTTGCATTCAGATCAGCGAACGATGAATACTATGCGATGTATAAAGTGGGGTAATGATCCATACCCCTAATGGACACCACGCGTGAGCCCTCTCAAAGCCCCCAGTCTCCAGCAGCTTCGCCGCTACATGATTGCGCGCAGCCTTTTCAAGCCCACCAGCCTGCTGCGGGCCATTGCGCGCCTGGGCTTTGTCCAGGCCGACCCGATGCGCGCGCCCGCTCGTGCCCAGGATCTGATCCTCGCGCACCGCGTTAAGGACTATCGCGCCGGCGAGTTGGAGCGCCGCTATCCGCGCCTGGCGGTCGAAGAGGCCTTCTTCGTTAACTACGGTTTCCTGCCTCGCGAGACCCTGGCCCTGCTGCATCCGCGCGGGGCGCCGCGCGCCTGGGACACCTGGGACGCCACGATGCAGGCGCGCGCCCAGGAGGTGCTGGCCTTTGTGCGCCATCATGGTCCTACCTACCCCAAGGACGTGCAGGCGCATTTCGATCATGGCCGCATAAAGCGCTGGGGCGCGAATCTGAATGTCAGCAATCATCTGCTGGAGGGGCTGCACTATCGTGGGCTGCTACGCGTGGTGCGGCGCGAGGGCGGCACCCGGGTGTACCAGACGATCGAGCACCCGCCGCGCGACGACAGCCCCGAGGCGCGGCGCGCGCGCGCCGGTCATTTGCTGGATATGGTGGTGCAACTCTATGCGCCGCTTCCTGCGGCCAGCCTGGTCTATGTATGCAGACTGCTGAGCTATGGAGTGCCGCACCTGGCCGCCGAGGTGCGGCAGCTCCAGGAGCACGCCAAATCTCGCTATGCCCATGCCCCGGTCGACGGCCTGCTGTGGTTCTGGCCGCAAGGCGAGAACCCCGGGGCGGTCCGGCACCAGGTCGACGACAGGCTGCGCTTCCTCGCGCCCTTCGACCCCGTGGTCTGGGACCGCCGGCGCTTCCAGTTGTTCTGGAGCTGGGAATTCAAGCTGGAGGCCTATGTGCCAGCCCACAAGCGCCGCATGGGCCATTACGCGATGCCCATGCTATGGGGCGAGCAAATGCTGGGCTGGGCCAATCTGAAGGTGGTCGATGGACGGCTGCAGCACGAGCTGGGCTTCGCCGGTCTGCGGCCACGCGGCAGCGCCTTTCAGCGGGCGCTGGACGAGGCATTGCAGCAGATGCAGGAGTTTCTGGAACTCTAGCACGCGCAGTT